>JGI24022J15233_10000413_pt1 | contig 26407 bp, 8 predicted proteins | sample Ectturendosymbi2_FD_15233 | JGI IMG/M metagenome (IMG submission 15233)
GGTCAGGTCGCAAGTTATGTTTGTTATGTCCAGTCAACGGCTTGACCGATTATTTGGTTAGAGAAAAGGGAATCGAAATAAACCTGCCAATTTTGGTGGCGTGTTTTGAACCAACTGTACATACTAGGTTTCGCCAGTAAGACAAGACTTCGATCAGTTTACTGTGGAATGTGTGAGGTAGAGCCGCTGTAAAAATGTATGAGGTATTGGAACAGTGTGTGATTGATCTATACACTAATTAAGAATATAAACTCTAAAATAGTATTGTCTGCTGTTATTGAATCTACTTGTTATTTTCATTTAGGTTTTCATGTAGTGTGTTTCAGTATGCTTTTATAGGATTTGACGAACCCTCAAAATACCATTGGTAGAAATCGTTGTTCTGTTACAGTTATCTTTTTTATCCATGACAATTGCAAAAAGTCTTGAATCACGTTGAAGACAATTTTCATTCCGATGCTAATCGTTCTACTATCCATTCTAGAATGAAGAGCTGTGCAGCTGAGGCCCCTGGAAACCACTTGGGCCTGAGTATAATAGCTTGGAGATATATTTCAAATAATAAATAAACATTTTCCCGACTTATGGGATTCATGCTTTTGTTTGGTTTTTGACACACTTTGATGCTAGGTGTTCTAATTGCCAAAAGTTTGTTTTCTCTTTGGAAAATCTTTGAATACTGGTGTGTATGATAGTTATCACAGTCTGCTTATAATCAGACTCAGTTGGCTCAGAATGCCATTTTCCTCATGTCCGAATCTCAGTTATTTTTCAAAAATCAATCATGTGTAAGGGGTCTGTCATTTCAAGAAGCTTTTTAAATTCTGACAAATCAAATGGTTTCATTTCTTACTTGAAAGAATTGCAAATCATCTTACAGACAATCAGGAATTGGATGGGATTTACCGAAGTCATACGGTGACGATCGCAATGGAAACATTGGAACTTTGATCAAGTAAAGGATTCCCACACAAGTTTGTTGATAAAACTTACTTTCCTGAAAATTTTCCGCGTTGTCATCTGCAGTAGCATAAATGTTTTCCGTCTGACGAGTTACATTGGCATCATAAATAACATTTTCAACTTCTTGCTTGTTGCCTTCAAAAGATTTGATATCAATTAAACGACTAGAACAAACAGCATATCTTTGAAGGTACTAATGTTATGGTGAAACAGAGTGGAGGTAAGCTCCACCTAAAAACAACAACTTCGATGCACCTCAGGGGATACGAAGAGTATTATGCAAAGATTTTAGTTATGTTTGGTTCCAATAACAAAAGACAGTGATATATGTCTGTCAATTATTTTAAAAGTTTAAATTTATTTTTCTAAATTGAACACGCTTGTTGAAAAAATGCTGACCACAGCTGTTTTATACTGAAGAAGAAAATGCTAAAAGATCAAAATTTTTTAGATCAAACCAAACTATCAAAGTGGTTGGTATTGAGACTATTGACTACTTTGAAATGCATAGACGTTTTCCTTCTTCTGGTTGAAAATTTTTGAAGTACTCGACAACAACGCTAAACAAGATTGGGTAGATTTTAATGATTTGTTAATTTCAAGAATTTCGTTATAAAAAACGTTGTTATTTTACATTAGTTTGCGCAAGATGAAGACATTATGTTGAGTGACTGTCAACTAGCTGATAGAGAACACTTAGAACATAAACTGATAAACGCAAGTGAAATCACGTTACTAATGCATCTTAGACATGGTGCTTTTTCAAAGCATATCGTTACACTGTGGTTTTGAATATCGCTTTAAACATCCTATACAACAGCAAGTTAACTTCGCATGAAAATATCAGCACAGTGTTGCATGATTATGTATTGATTTTGTTACCAGTTCGAGCCAGTTCTACTACCGGTGTGGACATACTCAAAAGGAAAGTTTGAAATGAAGCAGACAAAATGCACTATGAATGTTTGAGTTACAGAAAAACATAATACCCTCTTCGTTATTTGCAAAACAACAGACGTAACTAAACACAATTCATATGATTTGTATTTTCATTTGATCAGAGATAAAATAATCATGAATCTTCAACCTCAACAAAGTAAATGCATGACTTAAAAAAAAATTTGCATATAAGCTTCCGGCTTTTTTCCGTCACCTGGCGTCTTTATAGTGATTTCTTGTACGTTTTGCAAACCAGATAAACCCAATGCAACTAACGCAAACATTGCAAATCAGTATGCTCCATGCCCGTTAAATAGTACGCAGAAGTGACTTGAGTTATGCGTATGTATAAAATATCGCATTATTCTGAGTTTAATTGTGAAACAATTTGTTCTATAGTTTCAATGGGAATATTTAATTTAAAGTAAGCAAGCCGAATTTTAAGTGCAGCAACTTGCCTTTCTCAAAGTGCTTCTTTCGTTTGATTAAAATAACTAGCACAGCAACAAGAATCAGTCCAACTATTCCAGCACCACAAATTCCAGCAATTAAAGCGGATGTAGAGGTTGTTTTTGCTTCAATTGTAGATATTTTGAACATGGCTGTTGCATTCTTTCCAGGAAACTGACTTGAAGTAACAAGTAATGTGTAAACACCACCATCATTCTGGGAAATCTGGAAATAAAAAAAAAATTATCGCATAGCCGCCTCGCTCTTACTGCAACGGAGATAAGAAAGAAATCTATGTCAAGTACTTGACATAATCTACGTAGCATGAAATTGCGATCACTTTACAAGCGTGATACGTGAACTAATCCCAATCGAACTTGATCCAAAATTTACGCAACAACTGACGGGCCACCAGTGGCGTAACGAGGTTAGATGGCGCCCGGGGCAAGAAGCAAGTTTGGCGCCCCCGTTGTTCGAACCTGAGGTCTTCCGGAAGAAAATGTACTTTATTAAGAAAGTGCTTGCGTCATTATTGGGAGTTTTCGGCGCGCCCACATTGATTTGGTGCAAGTGGCAGTTCTGAGGAAGGGTCGGGGTGGGCTATGGCCCCCGGGTTTGTGCTTAATTTCACGTTCAACTTCGTTTGATTGACATATACAACAGATAACGTTCAGCTAGGAAAATTTAAACGGTATGAAGACTTTCTGGCGACGGTTCTGACGATATTGACAAGCCTATGTGGGGTTTGATAGGGTTAATCATAGCAAATCAATCTTCATTACAACGGAAAATCACCATGCAAGAAAGACATTTATGTTGGACCCCCTGCTCTTTCCTTAGCCACGCAGTGCCCCCCCCAGTTTTTCATTCTAGAATCGCCACTGTTTGGTGCTAGGGGAAGTGTCTCCCTCTTGCCACCCACTCGTTACGCCCATGAAGGCTACTTTCTCAATTTTAGGCAACGTGCATCTCTTAAAAACTTGTAGCGGTTTACCTAAACTAGGTTTTGCAGACATGCGCTTAGTGAAAACATGTAAAACCGACGTTGGTTGTTCAAACCGTGTTCCAAAGTCTAACTTGGGTGGGTGGCATGAAAACAAAAATCGACGTTACTGACGTGATGACAAGTAAACCAATGACAACAAACCTTTGAGGCGCAATGGCAAACATTGATCGGGTTTTGAAAGAAATTAATAGTCTATAAAAACTGCATTTGCTTCACTGCAGGAATCAAAGTGAACAAAACAGTATTATGGAAACGTTGCGAGCGTCAGTAAATTTGCAATACCTGCTTCATTGTCAGAATTGCAGTAAGTAAATTCGATCTGTTTTTGACAAAATCGACATGAAACTTGCTGGTTACGTCAAGACCTGAAACAACGCTACTATTAGGAACACATTGATATGTTTATGCTTTGCATTTATTTAGAAATTTACCTTTATTCATAACTGATACACTATGGTTTTCAGAGTTTGAACCGAAGGCAATGGTACAAGATCCAGTTTGTCCTGCTGACCACAGGCGGCATGTTGTTGTTTCATCTTTTATTCTATGCGGTGGATCTGTAAAATGTTTTGATTGACGACTGCAAGTTACTCAGTTTCAGAAACGTTACCCAGGAAAATTTTCTTTGTAGAAACAGCTCCATGAGATTTTTGATCTAACACAGCGATCTCCGCTTTTGAAACTACGGCCCGCGCTCCATATTCGGCCCGCGAGGCCATTTCATCCGGCCAGCAATAAAGCTTTATCAATAATGAAAATGATAACATATATACAAAATCTGTCAACTTGGTAATTTGTAACTTATCTCGAAACAATGACATTACGTAGGAAGGCCGCGGAAATGTCATTTCTCTAAGCATTTACTGCGCTGAAGGCTGGCCTAGACTTAGGTGATATGCTGGAGCCATCCCAGGTGTGTGTTAATATGAGGTACATCCCATCTGAAGCCAGACTTTCCCACTATGCACTTTCACCATTCCTTTGAACAAATATTATTTTGTTTTTGAACAATATTCATGTTTTGACATTCCATTGTTTTGGATTGGGATTTTATTTTCGGCCCTCCAACCGCTGTGAAACAGTTCACGGGGCATTGAGACAGAAATGTTTGGATACCCCTGATCTAGCACGTGCATTAGAATGTGGTAAATATTGTAGTGCAATTAGATCAAAATGATGTTGTTCCAATTGGGAAATTCCTCATACCTGCATTGTTTTTTGTTTAATAACCGTTTTGCACTACACCTGTCCGCGTTACTGCATGCTAAGAAGAATGAAATGCGACCTACTGCCCGTTACAATTTCGGTTTCACAGTTTCTTCTTCTAAGGGAATTGCCTTAAAAATGAGTTAACCAGTCCAAGCACCACGTAATTTCGTGTAATGTGCAAGTAATAATGTAGATACTGTTAGTAACGTAACCAAAGATTTAGTGCACAAGTATAAACGGTGCAGTTAACTGTTTGTTTCTAAACCATTTACAAAAAAATTTTATCATGTGTGCATTCAAGACATCCATATTTTTTAGCAAAGTAAGGTTGGTTTTCTTATTTAAAACTTACACAGTACATTGATCGGGAGAGCACTGGAAACTCCTCCACCGCGAAGAACAGTGTATGGGGTAATTGCAAAGCAGCTTGCATATTTGCCATTCCACTCGCGGTTTAATTCAATGGAAAAGTTTCCTGTGTTCTAAATCAACAAATAAGCGACATTGTTGCGATGTCACGTTTTTAGCATTTTTCTGACGTTTTCATCGTAAATTGCTGGTATATTAAGTGGATTTGTATATTTTATGGCGTTGAAAAACATAGAAGTATTTGACATCCTTTTTGGAGATGAATATATAATTTACAGTACTCAGAAGTTAACGATGAACATACCTGAACAAATGATTGGTTGAATATTGATAAGTTGTATTGCGTAATTCGAGGATATCCCCCAACAGCAGAACAGGTAATGTTTACAATAGCATTTTCTTTCCCGGTTATGCGAGACGTTGACATTGTGTTTTTCAGTGCAACAGTTGGGGCTGAAAATAAAATAACTCTTGAATTGAATCCGCGATAAACAAAATACAAAATGTAATAACAACTGACAGTGTATTTTCATTTGAATTTTAGAATAGCGCAGAAGGAAGTATGCTTGCAATTGCATTTTCTAAAAAACGATTTGTCTGTTAAAAAACGATTGTTTGTAGAAAAGGTATGTTTCTCGTCCCAAAATATAGATCAGGTTGTAACATCACGGTTTAGGTACAAAGTGCCATTTTGGCTATTTCAAACATATTTCAACTTTAATCCGGACATTGGTGTTAAAGGTATTTCTATGCAAAAGAGATTGTTTTAATAGATTTCATTGATAATGCGAATGATCGTATCGGAAAGGTGGTCGATATTTAATTTTTACTACACCAAAAGTATGCATTTATGCATTTCGTGTATTGCACTGCACAATTCGTCGACTGTTAAATTGAAAACTCGTTTGACAACATCTGCAGCTACGCGGCGGATCCAGGGAGTGCAGTTTGCCTCCATTGAATGGCACCCCTTTGATAAAAATGCGTCCCTTTGTTGAGCCATCAGTTAGGAACAGAAATTAAAAGATTCTCTAAACCACAGGTTCTTTTTTACAGTAGCGACCCTTGTGGCGATAATCATTGTTACTTGCGCTTCACCTAACCTAAAAATCAAACACTGAAAACAGAACCACAATTTGTTTGCCATTATCCTACTTGACGGGAAGGATGCACCTGTTTTTTGGACGATAGCGAATTCAATCCAGGCTTTGTTGAAGACAATGTGCATCACAAATCGGCTTCACACCCGAGTTTGTTCCGAGATTTTGACTTGTTCGCTTTGTTTTGGTTATGGCGTTTAGAGTGAAATAATAATAAATTTACCAATGATAAAAACTAATGCATTTACTACTTTTTAACATGTCGCTGCCATATACATTCGCCCCCCTTGCGAACCTTTCACACCCTCATTTTAAACTAAACAGCGCTTAACTTCGTTGAACTGCAGCATTTTACCCAGCATCTATTATGGAATAATATGAAAAAGTGCTATTATTTCGTCATAATGCTATTGTTCCCTTATTTCTTTTCCGCCTTAAAAATCCCCAGCTTTGCAAAGGCAATTGTAAACGCAATAGTTTTCGCTAACACAGCACTGTTCACGATTTTCCGCTGGGTTGTGCAAAATTGGTCATTTTGGTAGCAGTTGATTTCTATCTGATGACAGCATTTAAAGGCAATAGTGAAAATATGCAATATGGAAAAGTCGTTATTGATGCAGGATTCTAGCAACTCTTCGGCAGCTTATGCAGGCAAATGGCCATGTATTTTGGACAGATTTTGCAGAGATAAGCGTCGCATTGTTCATGTCGTGCAACTGAAAATTTAAAAGAACAGTTGAACGAAACTAAACTTGTCTGGAAACATGATCGTCATTCACCAATTTACTTCACCCCTATCGTGGGACTTCAGTTGTCACTTGTTAGTATAAAATGAACCGTTCGACTTCTAACCAGATCGGAAATACGTTTCAGACTGATTTGTTTCTGATCCTGCTACGAATAGCCAAAACAGTGTCAAACACTACAGCGCAATATGCTGTGTAGGGTATATCTCCTAAATACATTTTGTAGATATAGGCGTCGGAAAGAGGGGGACCAAGACCCTCTGGATTCTGAAATTTGATGTTTTCCTATTAACTTCATAGTAGAAAAATGTTTTCTCTTACTTTCGAGTTGTTACAATTAAATTGCACCACTGTTAACACCCCCTGGAAACAATACTTTTGGCCAGTCCCTGGAAAAATCCACTATTGCCCCCTTGGAAAAAATCGTCGGACGCAAGCAGTGTTGTTATTTACTGTGCAGATTGTGAAAATTGATGGCCCAATTTTTTTGATCAGCTTCAAACGTTTTGTGCATTAATGAAAGAGGGCGATTTTAAACTGTGGTGATTTCCTGAAAGATCCCGTAGTTCAATCAACAAAAACACCCATTTTCTTGTCCCTCGAAAAGTAACTACTTTTATGTGATACCCAAGGATCGTCACATAAAATCTTCGGCATTTGATCAAGTGACGATTTTTGGCGCTTTCCTATACCCCTCCCCCGAAACGCCTCGTATGGACCCGTCATTGTCCCAACTATAATAAAACACGGAAAAATCAAAAACTGAGGTTTCTCTTCAGCAACGACTCAGTTCTAAACCAACCTTTCCAGCATTGGATATTTTCCTGGTCAGTCCACTTTGCATCAAGGGAGCAGGTTGCAACATTGCTAAGCGCTGCTATGCCATTCTGGAAAAATAAAGCTCCTCCATTTTTGCAGGTAAACCTTCTATTTGATTGAAATGTTTTGTTGGTGGAAGAAACCAGGACAGTTTGCTCGCCAGTGTTGAAAACAGCAGGACAATCTAAAACAAGATTGTTCAAACTAACAGACACTCATAAAAAAGGATCCAATTAATATTTTAAACTGATTTGATTAGAAACATTTTATGTTGTATAACAGGTTTTCGCACTTGCAGTAGGTTCCAGCAGGGCCAAAGATCTAAACGGTTTTCTGTCATTTTTTCTCTACTATCCAATATATTGAAGTATCTGTTCACTACCTTTTAGCTAAGCTTAGGAAAAAGCTCATGTTTGCAAACTTCAGTTTCGATCTAATTCCGGATAAATACAAAGTTATTATGGTTAGCATATTGCGGTCTCTTTCAGATGAACCAATATACAGCATATGAGTATGACAAGTTCTTCATGCCACGTTGTACGTATACACGATGGACAAGATTGAGCTTTAAGCGCAAGAAAAACAGCGAAAGAGACGCTTAAATGTTCATGGTGGCACGCTTACAAAGGGAGATGAAATAATTACGCGGAAAAAAGATTTGTAGCTCTTGATGTCGCAAATGGCCGAATTCTTGATAATGCAATAGGCGATTTAGAGATGAATCCCTTTGAAGCGCGTGTTCTGTTGCACTTGTTTCGTTTTACACACACCTATGTGCGTCCACAATAAAATCTAGCGAGAACTCTCTGCGACAATTTCGTCGAAGTTTCGTATATGAGTCATTACTTTACGTTGAGCTGACGTTGTATTAATTTCACTGCAACGTTGGTTTTGCAAAGTGTTAATGCAGTGCATTTGCTGCATTGAGAAGCAACGGGTGAAGTCGGTGAAGTGACCGCTAAACCAACTTTTCAAAAACAAATTGAACAACTGCTAATGCGTTTTTAAGCTTGACCTTAACGCGTGTCATCTGTTTTCTTCAAAATCATAATCTTCAAAAACATAACATGTTTTTCAAATGTAGAGGATATTGCTCCATGCCAAATGATTGAAACAACTAAGGTTCCAAAATGTGTGATACTGAGGAAAAAGTGTCAAGACACTGCCGAATTGACAAATTTTGTGTCGTGTTTTCGGCAAAACGCACTTAGGTATCAGTTGAGAACAGAGCACTTGTCACTAATTAACCGATATCCAATGAAAGGTCATTTACTGAAGGCAAAGCTATGAAATAGATTATTCACTGATTAACAGAACAAAGTCACAACTTATTTTACTGATTAACAGCACAGAGACAAAACCTAAAATGTAGTTCAAATGCCCCTTTTCACTCATAGAACTGAAAGCTACTTTGCGATATGGGACCATTGTTCGCCCCATCTTCTCCGGAAGACAATGCTGATTTGGAAAATATATCATGAAGCCAGGTGTTATCAACAGTTTAGGAAATATGAAAGCTTTCACTCGATATTTGTTAGTTGCACTGAAACAGCTCACTTTTCTAACACGTTGCAGAGAACAGCTCAACAATTTGTTCTTATGATTTGTTACTGAATAAAAGTGCAAAAATAGGGAATTTGCTCACTGGGCATCTTACGCGCTGAAGCAATGTGAACCTTACGAAAAAAACGAACATATATTTTCTATAGCGACAGGACGTTGTCATATTTCTGTTATGTCAATGTTAGTGTGACAGCAAAATGCAAATGGAAATTTTTCACGCTAATGTCGTCCCGATTCCTTATAGCCTCGTGAAACTCAAATATGACAGTGTTAAAAATTGCGCAAGTTTCTAACAGGTCAGATAAAGAGTTATAATAATGCGTACAACGTAATCAGAAGCAAAGCCTAACTTAAACATTTTGTGACTGACTAAGACTAGCTGCTACCAAAGTAGTGCTTCGACCCTGTAAGTGTTACAAATGTTGCCATTTCTAAAGGCGTTTTGAGATACCGAAACGGTCTCTTAAATTTTCAAACGGTCTTTCAAATTACAGTAAACCTCTCTAACGACCATCTCGGTATTGAGATAAGGTAGTTGCTGTATCCTTACTGTCTTAGCGGTCGCCAAGGTCTAACCTTAAAAATAAATCTGAACGTTGCATAAATGGTTTTGGGACGGTTGAAACAGTGTTTTTGAATTTCGAAATTAAAATCTCAATGAATTTCGTCATTAACTTCACATGACGCAAGGCTTGTTCTTATAGCAACATATGAAATTTTGAAACATAGCTTTATTCAAGATATGAAAATATTTCCCTTAAGATACAAATAAAATGCTGAAGAGGTACGCGAAAAGCGTTTCATTTTACGTTTGTATATCACCTGCAGCGATGACTTGAAATTCACGTTTTCTTCCAGCTGCAATGAACGTCACATTCATGTTGGTGAAAAGTTTGTTGAAATGAAAAGCTGCTCTCACGGTATTTTGGGATTGAATGCAAGATGTTCTTCCGTAAGTAATCGTCTTGTTTTGGCATTTGCTGGTCGGCGTGTACGAGCTGACATATATATCGTTGATCTTCCACCATATGTAAAGGAAGTCTTGGCCGCGTGAGTATCTCGTAATGGAGTTAGCAAGTTGAAAGGATCCGTAGCCTTTTGATCTTATGAAGACTTTGCCCAAATCAAATGAAACATTGGCAACATCTGAAACAAACTTCAATGAATCATGAAAATATTCCCCCAATGCAGTCAAAGTTTCTTTTTGTGATTACAAACAAACATGTACCAATTATATGCCGCGGATTGATTGCCGGCTATCAGAAATGGACCTCTAACCACGTTAGCACGAAACCCCATAAACAACATTGATTAAACACTTGAAAGATCGGGAAAACCATTGTAGTTAATTTTTAGGATCTTTTGGGCATAAATCGCAGACTGATCGCGCTAGAGAGTCGATGAAGGTATCAAAAAATGAGGATTTTCGTGTACATGCTTTAGTCGACAAAAAAACACAAATTGGCAATTGAAATATTTTTTCAGCTCCCAACGACGCCACAGGGTCGTCCTTGTGACATCACAATTCCGAAAACATATTGGTGCAACATAACTATTCTTGCATTACTTGCAGCAATGGCAGTTGCGGATGAATATGATCCAGGTAAAGACGATCCCATTGTTTGTGAATCGCCGAAACGTAACAAATTATTATTTCGCTGGCTGAAACTCAAGGTACTCAGGTAAGTAAAACAGAAAGGTGCAAGATACAGGTGAGTGGCATAAAAATCACAATAACAAGCAATGTTACCAGGATGGGGCAAATGACGAGTGCTTCAAAACTTGCCGAGAAGCCTTTATTTTTCTCCGGCCATTTAGATGCTAAATACAAATTCGACAGAACTTGTTCTACTATCTGAAACCATGTTTAACGCCTTAAAACGCTGAATAAGTCAATTGACAGTTGAAATTACGATTTTGGTGCGATTGCGACGTGGCCATAATTAGGTTTCATGTGTTGCAGATCACATAAATGACACCCTTACAAATTGTACTCAAGAGATGTGACATCTGATGCTGTAATTATGTTCAAAATAGCTGTCAAATTTTCTATGCATCTATGAAATTTGACACGATCGTGCTGGATCATTTGCAATGTTCATAAATATTGGCATCGGCATTGAAATAAAAATTTACCGCTGGAAAGCTGCTTCCAATTGTCAGTAATGCAATAAAAATCTGAGGAAAGGGCAGACAAAGATGTTAATGGACTGCTTCTGAAAATTTTCAGTAATAAGTATTATTCGGGTCTGTTTTTTGTAAGCCGTGGTAGAACCTGGTAGACCTGAAGTTCAGTGAGTTGCTTTTATCGGCGATAAGGCTGCAGCCCAGCCAGCTGTAGATCGCATTAGGGCGCAGGAAACCTGCAGCATAGGACTTTTGTTGAGGACGATGTTAATCTGCAGCTTTTAGACTCGAAACTCATGTCCAAAGGGTTTTCCGATGCACTTCAGAAACTTCACTGTTATATTTACAGTAAGTGACGAAACAAATGAATTTGTTGCTCTCAACCGCTGAACAAGCTCAAGCATCTGAGTAGAGTTGAGTTTGTTGTTTCTGGGTCGAAGTGAGTTTATTGCATTTGAGTGGAGGTGAGTTTATTGACGCAAGCATTTAGTCTTGTTCAAGTTAGCGCGTGGACAATCAAACAAAACAGTTTGCGAATTTATCTTATGGAGTACCTTGAGATAGTTCATTGGGTTTTCGGAGGCCTGAAGTTAATTATCGAATCATACTTGAGAGTGGAATTGTTATGGAGTGAGAAGTGTTCAAATTTAAAAGAGCCTGATGTCCGATGGATCATCAACACAGCTATGCAGTAAGTACTGGGTTGCAACCGGTGTCTAGTCTGCAGGTGACACTCAGATCTGCACGGAGCTGAGCATGGCATGGGAAGTGCAAAAATAGCCGGGTTGCCGCTACATTTTCACAACTATGTGGAGACATTCTGCTGTGTAACCGTTCGTTTATTTCAATTAAAGCTCCACCGAATACTACAGGACACATTTGAAACAACCGCACATAAGTGTAGCTGATTTCGAAGTTAAGGACCATGTTAACTGCTACACCACCCAAGCCACGAGGTCACGAGCTGATGACCTCATCCTGTGACGCATTCATTCCCATTTTGTCTTGCAGAAAACGCACGATACAGCGACACTTAAATATTCGTGACATCTCTTTTCGTAGGCCATCCCTCCCTTTAACAATTTTGGAATTTTGCAAATATTTCAATTTGTTCTTGTACGTTTGACACTGGAACAAACTTATATAACGTGACTGTTCGTTTCCGACAGGACCGATTTTCCCAAACGCGCATAGACAAAAGAAAAAGCCAGGCAGAAAATTTCAAATCTTCTTACTAAGTGTTTGCTTGTCTCTCTTGCCTACAATTACTTCGTTGCTTAAGCGTACGGCTCCTTTAGTGACGTTTTTGAAATGGAATAATACTTGAGCTATTTTCTGTGGAATTAAGCATTTTGTCGTCAACAACAATTCCGGTAGACCATGTAGAACGTCAGCATCGCAGAGTACCGCAAACACTCAGAAGCAGCAACCTTGCCACTTCTGACGCAGACTCAAATGACGTACACTTGACGCATTGCATGTGTAATAAGGATTAGACCACAGCTTAAATGTACCTTAGGTTGTCTTGAAAAGAAAGAGTCAACATTTCTAGACACTGAGTGCGCAAATCGGAAATAGGATTATACCTAGAGAGATGATAGTCAAACCAAAATCGCGTTCCTCAGATACCAATTCAACTGAGACAAAAATATTTTTATGGTTCCCCCGCAACAACCGCGCGTTTTTTAAATAGTTTTGTAGCTTTGCCAACGTCAAATGTAATTTGAAAAATCAATCACAAAAACGTCTTGAAAGTGACGCATGGTGCAAAAAGCATCAACAAGCCGCAAAAACCTGCCGGCGAGCCACCTGCATGATTAGCATGGGCGACTGTTGAGGGTGCTGCAGATGCAGGCGATTGCGACGTTATTGCACCGTAGGTGTCTGTTGCGGTTGCGCACGACGATCAATACGTACTGCGGTTAGAAGCTTGTGAACTTGCGAACGTGGAATGTCGAAAGTGAGATTTCTTGGTTTTGGGACAGAGTAAGTTTGCCACTGTCCAAAAGTAGGTGTTAGAGGCTATTATGTGTGTTGTGCAGCTGCCTATTCCAGGCCCTCGTTTTATTAAATTCAGTGAAAAAATATGCCTTGTGGCCTGCTTTTCCGCTAATATCCGGACGGACTACAGTACAAGTACTCACAACCTGATGTGCTCGCATACCAATCACTAGATGTCTCGCTTAACTTACTTACGCTGATAGCAACACAGTGCAACTGTCTAGCTGCACGCCACTGCTGGAAGCTCCGGAAATCATGTGATTACTAACTTCGACAGCATTTCTGTTACAACGCAACCGTTAATAGACGCTGATGAGCCATAATGAGTCACGGAAATCTTGCTTTTGCGTTGTACCGGCTTAATCAAGATGCGCTGCACGCATACGTTTTTTCATACAGCATTAGTGGCGGGTAAATATAGAAAGATGATATTGATGTAGGCCAGGTTTCTCCAACTTACGGCCCGCGAAGCCATTTCATCCGCACCGCAAAGACACTTTATCAACAATCGAAGGTAACATCTTTATATGAAACACTTACTGATTTGGTAGAATGTAAGATATCCCGAAACAATGGCGTTATGTAAAATGGCCACGTGAATGTTTCATGGCTGAGTATCAAAGCGCTGCAGGCTGTGCTAACCTTAGCTGATATGTTACCGCAATCTGAAGTCTTTATTAATATTAGGTATATCCCCTCTGAAGCTTGATTTTACCAATATTCTAAAAGCAAAGAAGCAACACCATTCTTTATAATCAATCTACATTTCATGATTTGACATTCTTTTATTTTATACCGGGAGTTTAGATTCGGCCCTTGAATTGTTGTGTAGCAGCTTGTGCGGCCCTAGGACGAAAATATTTGGAGACCTCTGATGTAAACCAAGGGCCATAAGTGTGGGAGCAGGCAAATGTTCGGGGGTGCAAACTATATTTTGCTCGAATTTTCCCAAATTTTTCCAAAAATTTTGTGTGCGCCAAACTTCCCCTATCAAATTTTCTGTAGTATTGGGATACTCCGCTCCAATAGTTAAGACTAGGGATGCTTACCCGGTAGGTCTGTTTTGTTCAAACACAGTATTGATTTGGGAATTTTTTCACCGGGCTAGAAATAATGAAAATTGACATTTCTCTCTTAAAAGAGGTGAGAGGGAAAGCACCTCACAGCGATCGGCATAAGCATAAATTGATGTATAAGAAAAACCTCCAGTATCCTTCCCCAACAAAATTGTTATTCAAAAGGATTTATCTCTGTGAAGGCTTTCGAAAAGTCTATAAAAGTTTATCACAGTTTCAGACACAATAATTTACGTTTTTGTTGGTGTAAAGGTATTCAAAAATAAAGAAAAGCTTGTAAATAACATATAGTTGTATATTTGAGGTTTGTCAGCCTTTCGCTCAGACCATAGTTAGCACAAATGCAGAAGCACAAATGCTTTGAAAGCATATACTGAATATAGTTCAGTGTGTACTGTGCAGAAAAAAGCTGCAGCTCTGCTGTGGGTCTGGCAATCGACAATATTTTGGTAAGCCCAGACGGGAATCGAACTCCAGACAAAGAAGCAGATGCACTAACCAATTGTTGTGCATGCCCATCGGGTTCGATGATGACTTCATCGCACTAACCACCAGGCCAATATTTGGTACGGCGAATGTAAGTATCGCACAGAGCAATGACACAAAGGTGCAACGGATGTAAAAAATGGCTGAGGTCCGTAATGACAGAAACTTCACACTTTTAAAGGCGTCTAACGCTGAACCTGACTAACGTTGATTTTATACGTATATTCTTAACGCCCAACATGAACAGGTTCACGTTCTCTCTTTTTTCATAATCTTAGTGCAATCACACCACATTAGTTAATTGTCTATTCTTGCAACGCAAAGATAGTGGGCTAAGAAAATCTGAAAGTGCAGCCAAGCATATCATCTGATGACCGGAAAACGTATGTAATAAGATTTCCTGTGAAGTAATCTTTTCAAGCATTGAATCTAAATAATTTTATTAATATAATTTTTATTTTATGATTTTGTGTTGTAATGTCTAAGATTATGATGTAGAATAGATACTCCATGTAGCGCGTTATCATCAGAAAAGCAATGTCCTGTAACTGCGTCAAAGCGTGGCGGGTCTGAGACCGTCAATGGGTCAAGACATCTCAATATCACATTTAAAAAAATTCGTTGCACATGTAAAGTTTGCAGGTACAAATTTTACTTTTGAAAACACATTTAAAAGAAGAAAAACATTTACCCAACTAAAACTTCAACGAGCACCTGAAGAAGATTTATTAATACGAGTCGTTTCTGTATTTCCTGATTATGTTTGATATAGTTTTCAGGCAAATTGTTTACGCTGCACCATGTTTGCACCTCCATAGCTCGTGCAGGATGATGGCAAAGGTTTTGTCACTTAACAAATTATTTCAAGTTTTGAGATGGAAACCTATTTCATGTTCAATATACTGTGCAAGTACTTACAAGCAATATTTAAGTTACGCTTGGACATCCGGAATGCCTAAAACTGGTAGCTAAGTACATGCTTGAAGGATCTCGTAAGCTGCTAAACCCGTCTGGTTGTTGCCAAAATGGTAATGGTTTATTGTTTCATATGACTCAGCCAACAAGCAGAAGCACTATAAAAGCCATCGCATGCAGTAAACCAACCATTAGCGAACATTTAGAGCAAATGAAAACACAATGGCACAATAGTTGATCAGTGTAAACAAGGAGGGGCGCTGTGTCATACAGGATTGGCGAAAGACCGTGGCGGTCATCTGGTCAACCAACCACGTTTATCTCTTTTTGACAAGTGTTAAAAACAACAGTTGGAGATGAAATTAGCATGAAGCGAAAAATGCGATACGAATCTTCAAAATGAACAGTGTCATTGCACACAACTTATAAATGAGGCCTTCAGTTTACTGACTAATGTGTTTTGCTTTAGCTGGTAAAGCATTTGAAAACACAATACTACAATGTATCACTGAACCCTCCTATGAAAGATAATGGATTAGCGACAGAGCCATAGTATTTTAACTGTTTACAAGAGGAAGCCACATGAAAAGATTGTGGTTAACAAACAGGGCGCTTCTGTAAGTGCAAACGAAACCGGTTGAACCTGAGTCATTCAATTTAGCACTGTATGACAAAGAGAAGAAATGATTTTGCGTCGGAGTAGCCTGCGAGAGCTATTACAACACGTTTGTTACAAAGCGACAATACCTGTATAATAGAATGGTTCGGTAAATTGAAACGATTGGTAGAGGTCGCCGTGAAACTCACTCGTGATACCATTGCGAGTGGAACCATGGAAAGAACGTTTCCTGCCAGCACGAAATATCAACACTTGCCCACCAGCGTCTGAAACATAAGTTCAACCTCCTCAGTTGTTTTCTTTCAAAGCTCTCCCGCGTACCTGCATTGCTTTTTCTCGTAATAAGCGGACTCACTCATCGTACAACAACGCTCCCTAAAGAAAGTGCTCCTGAAGAAAGTATGCGCTTGTGTTGGAATTGTTTTTATTGAAAAACTAAGAGTGGGTCCAATGCTGCTTCAATTAATAGAATACAATATTGTTGGGATTATGAAAATACTGTAGCTCGTTAAAAATGATTCGAAAGAAAACGTTTTGCGTTTGTTTCTAAAATTTACGGCAGTGTTTGTCAACCTGTGAACCATGGTGCATTTTTCGAATGGGCCACAGAGTTAGGGCTAAAGTTTGCTGGAACAACGTTATCTAGACATCTGCTGACTATAGCTTCAGAACACATTGATTGTGTTCAGGAGCAAGATTCTCAATGAATTCACACATGAATACACTCTCAACTTAGGTGATAACTTACTTGTTCGGTGATAACTTACTGGAGGTACTTCGACAAGTTAAGCATTGAAAGAAAGGTTTTCGAGAGATCTTTTAGATGCGTTTAACAAAAAGGTATGTTTGCATTGGAGTTTTTTGAGAAAATTGCCTTATTTGTTTTTTTTTCCATTTGGAAAATTTTGGTCAGTTTCAAGAAAGATTCGTCAAGCCTGCGTTTTGGCTTTTTTGAAGAGTTTTTTTTTGCTGCGAATGCTTGCAAGGACTAAAAATAACCACCCATACCATAAAAGACACCATTGTTTTGGGGAAAACAATTTGGGGCGAAAAAGAGCATTTATAGAAAATTTGAGAAAAAGCGATTTTTCGGGTTGTACGCCAATACTGGTGCAACTAGCGGATTTTAGGGCACTATTGGATGGAGCACGACAAATACAACCAAAAAATTGGAATTTCAAAAAATTTTTTTTCAACATTTTTATAATTTTAGTCAACTGTGGTCAATTTCTGAGATTTTAAATTTTTATTACCTGTTTTTCTTGATATTTCTGCTTGAAATTTGGAAAGATGTTGTGAGACGTGGATGTTAACATCTTCTGCAATTTTTAGATCTTTGTGTTCGGAACCGGAGATATGAATTTTTGAAAACGAAAAATGACAAAAATACCCCCAAAAATCAATAACTACTCTCCTCAAAGATAGTACCATTTGTTTGTACATTTTTTTAGAACTTTTGGGTCGTGCCCGATATTTCTTGCAGAAGAAAATATTTCTAACATGTTTGGATCTTTTTCTATACGTGTTTGAACACAACCACTACTTTTTGGCCAAAGGTTTGTTTTTTCCAGATCAAACCTCACAAATACGTCGTGAACACTTCAAAAGATGCGCCTTCTAAAAACGTTTTAACAATGTCTTAAGTGTCGCCGTAATTTCTGTGGTTCGCGAGTTATCGCAAAAATCGTGCCGACAAGTCGATATATCGGCTGCGTTTGTTGAAGGGTGCATAGCCAATGCTAACAAGTAGTGGCCACGTAATTTTTGCCAAAAGTTGCTTCATGGAATAACGTTTTACAAGGAACCTTTTGTTTTGATCATAACTTTGACGCAAGCTTTTCACGGTGATGTCAGTTGGTTTCTAAACATTACGTCCATTACTTTGCTAATCGTTTTGCAAGGTTCATTTTTTTGCTTCAGGCAAAGAGCACGGACTTCGTTACTTACGCGAAATAATTCCAGCATGAATGGCAGCTGCACAGACGTATGAATCCCAGGTATAGCCATCTGTTCCCCACAGTTCATTTGCTATTGACTCACAGCCAGCAGGGCAGTTAACAACAAACTGCCAAGATGTCTCAAAGATGGCGCTCTTCCTGCAATCACCATCTGCAACAAACGGCTTCATGCAACGAGAAATGAAACTCACGTAATCGACAATGGCAATCGATCATTCCAATGTCGCACGGGAATTTCAAAAGGACCAGGGCCGGCCTTAAGCCGATGCAACCGATGCAGCTGCATTGGGCCCCGCGCCTCTGGGGCCCCGCGCCACGGTGTTTGAGTAGATTATTCATTTTTGCCGGATACACCTTACGTTTGAGAATTCAGTAGAAACGCCATATAAATTCCATTGCTAACCAAGAACGCTCTCGTCAGAACTAGCAAATTTCCTCTCGAACGTTAGCAAACGTGCTCAATTCTCGTGTTAAGTGCTGTACAGTATATCAGCGCTCTAACACGATCGTAACAAGTTGACTGAACACGATGACGTCATAAAATCACTGCTCAGAGGGGCCCCACGCCCAGGTCTTGCATTGGGCCTCGCATCGGCTAGGGCCGGCCCTGAAAAGGACACAAAAATTTGCGTTGCAATTCAGTTGTTGGTTATGCTGTATTTGTAATTTTGAATCTGTATGGCACATATACACATTGCTTTGTAAAACACGGAAAAAGAAATATCCATTTGCTCTGTGTTTTGTAACATATCCAGAACGATTTTAATATTTTTGACCCTTTTGTATTCTCCTTTTGATAAAAAACTGTATTGTTTTGTGCTAGAAATGATTTATCATTCACATTGTTTAATATCTACAATCCAGAAGGGCCTTCTCTGGAGTAGTTTAGGACAGGGGTTCCCAAACTGAGGTTCATGTACCCCTAGGGCAGTGGTTCTTAATTTGGGGTAAATTTCATCTTCCAAGGGGGTAAATTTACTGAATCATAATTCCAGCAAATGTGAATTTTTATAAATCATTTTAAACTGTAAGGGTTTGTTAATTTCCTATTTTTAATAAATGAGCGTCATTGACTGTATTTGGGGTAAATCTGGTAATCTTGTTTGATAAAAGGGCACGATATGTAAAAAAGGTGAGGAACCACTGCCCTAGGGGTACATTTGCCTATCTGAAATGGTGCAATCAAATTTAACATTGGAAGGAGAAAATAGTTTTATACATTATTTTTTTCCAAATATCTGTACATACATCAGTGAAAATTATTTTCAAAAATCATCATATGCTTATTGTTAAATACATCTATGATTAGTCATGATAAATATTTTGTCACAAGAAATTTTAGGGGTACATGCTCATCTTTCAAAATGCTGAAGGTTTCAGTGGTCAGAGAAAGGTTGGAAATTCTTGATTTAGAATATCTGGTCGCGCAATGAATCAGAGCCCATAGTAAGTGATGATTTCTCTGATTATTGCCACAAATGTCTTATTTGCGAAACGCATCAAAATTATATGGGCTTGCTTCTAATGAGATTACATTTGCACCAGTGGCAACAAGCTCACAGGTAACAATGTTGAACAAGTCCATGATGAACCTTTGAAAACCGATAAATGGATGAGATTTAACAAGCGGCCACTGAATCATTTAGAAACCCAATCAAACTGCACTGAACATTTATCCGTATTCAGTAAAAGGAAAAAGTGGTCTGCAGGCCACGGTTGTAGCCAATGGTGGCTAGCTTCGGCCGGCGCGTGATCCGCTCTGAAGACTGTGTCAGGCGGGGTCTTTGACTGAAGTGGTACATCTGTCAAAGAGCGTTGCATAGATCAGTGTTCTTCAACCTTTTTTGTTATAGTGCACCCTTAAAGATGTTTTGACGAACTTACGTGCCATATTTACTTAAACGGTAAACCAAGGTGAAAAGCGATATGAAAATCATCCTGCAAAGAGACTACTACATTGCAACATTACATAAAACAGAACAAAATCGAGGAAAAAATATTTAATGGCTTTTTTCACTGGCCTAGAGCAAAGCCATAAAAGCTCGCTTGCTTTTAATTTCCAGTATGAACACAGGCCGCGAAGCGTGGCTGATCGATCCTTTTGAAGTTGGGAGTTTCAAGCAAGAGGTATCAGAAAAGTTACCACAGGTATAACTGGCTTGCGGCACCCAAGCATTTATAGCGACTTTGCTTCTTCATCCTTCTACTACAGCATGTTAGCTCTTCCTAGTATTGTGAAGCAGGATTCATCAAGCGATGGATTGTTCACCCACTAATAAGGAAGGCGAACTGGGTTTAGACCGTTGTGAGACAGGTTAGTTTTACCCTACTGATGAAGTGTTGTTGTGACAGTAATTTTTAACAGTGCGAGAGGAACGGCAGATTCAGACATTTGGTTCATGTGGATAGTTGATACGCTAATGGTGCGAAGCTACCGTCTGGCGGATTATGACTGAACGCCTCTAACAATACACCACAAGGGCAAGCAGCTAAATCTAGTCAAAATGTTTCACTAGGAAATCGGTTTCGAGTTAATCAGGCATTTTCAATTCTGCAAGCAAAACCTTACGGGTAAAACAAAGCCCAAACTGACCGTACAATAAAATTGTGTTTAAATAAACAGAGAAGTTGTATTTTTTCATGCTTCCTTGCTTATGGTACACTTCTCTCTTCTTTTTCGTATGCAACCGGCCACGATGAATTGTATTGTTACGACAACCGAAAGAACAACTTCCCTCGTGAATACAGTAAACCACGATCTGAAGTCGAACGAGCTCAAATGTCAGAAAGGTGATATGTACCTGCACCGACGACGAAAGGAAACCACTTTGCAAAAAGCAATAAGACAAGCATTCGTTTGGGGCATTTCTTCCAAAGGTCGATAACTCCAAACCATAACCTGAATGCCATCGCTTTATTTTACCTTAGAATTCTAAATATTATTGAAGCATCTGTCAACCTAAAACAGATTACCAGCCATTATGCATTCTCCTAGTGATTTCAATGAAAACTAAGACACAAATCAAAACAAGCAAACGTCTTGCCTCACAAAATCTATTTCTTGATCGACCGCAAGTCTTTGTAGTGCTGAGCACAAAAAGGTAAAGTGTTGTACAACATGAAAAACATGCGTTTTTGCACAAAGGATGGTAAAGGATGCATTTCAAATTGTGGACACTTTATTGAAGTGCGTTACGATGGTTCAGGCTGTGAAAAGTAAATAAGTAAACGCAAAGCATTGAAAAGTTGTGGTTCGTCTGCAAACATCTCAGTGAAGAGGAAAAGGTTACAATCACTTGTCCATATATGAGCGTGATTGTCCATATCTTGAAGAGATTCACCACAATGAAAAATAAAACGGCGTATAGAAAATGCAAAATTTTTAGAGAATAGAAACTTTTATTTGGGCAGCAACATGTATTTGCGCTTAAGGTGATCTCAGTGAAAAAAAAAACATGTTACTTTGGCAAATATATGGTAATGCGTATTTGGCCGCTTTCCGGCTTGAGCTCGAGTTAGTTACTTTTTGTAAATCAAGATGTGGAACAAGACATGAAAGTTATGAAACAACGGTTTCAAAACGTTATCTTAAACATTCTTAATAGCAACTTAACTGTCAAATGTTTGTGTCGCGTGCATGAGAAATTTCACGATGTTTTGTAACATTAATTTTGAAGCATTTAATCCAATTAAGTTACTCAATTTAATGGGCTTGATTTTTGTTTAAATCAAAACCACTCGCAACAACTGCTAGTTTAGAATTTTTTGCAACTGTAGCCTGAACATGAATAAAGAAGGATGCAAAGGAAACAAAGTAGGCAACAAGACTATTTTTCAAAGCTGTGATTTTAGGACTCGTCGGACGTCTTTGTTTACACAAGCAAAACAGCAGTGGCAAAGCACTTATCCGCAATCGTTTTGCTTTGCGTAATCATGAAACGCAAGTGTGAAGTTCAGAAAGAGGTGTGTTTATTTCGCAAATAACAGAAAAGGTATGTACAGTTTGAACACTTACACTAGGCAACAAACAAAGTTTTAAGCGGTCTTGCTCTTACAAATTTGATAGTAGCACAGGTGGTTTGCTATAACAGTATAAAAAGTGCTATGATCTTCAAAACATTTGATCATATAACTTTTGATGATGTAATGTGATATGCCATTGAAACATAGGCTTACTGCTCTTTGACGTTGGTGAGCAGTAGCGTGACTGACGGGGGGAAGGGGTGCGTGCCGCCCCCCATCTGGCAGGCAAAATGTAAAAAATGGGCTCTCCTGTTAACTTGTATTTCTGTAATTAGTATTATTTTGATTTTTAGCAGGTTTTTGTTTTCAGCGTTTTTCAAAAATTTCTCGGAGTGTTTATCAGTGGTTTCGGGTGTCAGTACGGGCGAAACCAGTTAATTGCATAACCAATTTGCCAAGATTTTTTGTATGTGTACCGGAACATCTATCAGCCAAATGTCCGTAAGTTTATCGCCTAGCGACACAGGGGTCCCAAAATTCAGCCACGTGGCCACGGGGAAGCATTTTTGTGTTAGCTCCCCAAACAAGGTTTCAACCCCAAATTCAAATGTGAAACACTAGAAATCAATGTAGTTTTTATCAATTCGTGTTCTGTTTTGTCCTGTCATTTATAGACAGAGCAATACCTGCCGCTGTTACCTAGAATAACATCGCCTGATCGTTTTTGTACATTTGTGAGGTAATAAACAAATTTGAGGCTTGAGCGTAAAACGGCACCATTCATTGCTTGGAGTGTTGAGCGTGAAGCTAGCCTATGTGCCTAGTTGTATACGTCTACAAGTCAGACATACACCTGATCAATATATTTTGTGTAGCGATTGTTGTGAAAAAATGTATTATGGCCACCTCAGGAAGTCTTCTCATATTTCGTACTTCATAGAAGCAAGATACCTTTGGTGCTTATGACCAAAGTTACAAATTTTGCGCAGCCTGCTGTTCAGACAGCAAGATGGAGTGAAATAGTGTAGTGGGAAGAGTTTTTCCAGCAACCACTGCTAAGCTTGTCCCAACCAAGTTTGCGTTTAGTGGATTATGAATGTTAACCATGTTGCGTCCACGTACATGGGCGTCCGAAAGGGTGACAGTGGGGGCCAAGCTCCCCCCTGGATTTTGAACATTTTGGCAAAAAAGGTTGTTTTCTTAGTTTCGAGTGGGAAAAAACAAATTTTGCTACTTTTGGACCCCCTAGATAAATTTTGGAAAAATCCCCTAGTGGCCTCCCTGGGAAAATCCGTCTGACGCCCACATCTGCGTTGACCCCCTTGGTCGATATTTGTCAACATTTATAGCCTATTTGAGATACAAAATGTTATTAACCTAAACATGTGCCATGCACCAGGAGATTAACAAGTCTAGACATCAGGAAGGTTTATGCATCCGTACTTCGGTTAGTTAAATGCACGATGCTCTTGCTTTTCGAGCAAAATTTACTTAAGCGCTAATGAATAAAAACGTTCATCGCGGCGCATTGCTTTGATCGGCCTCAGATTTGTTCCTTCGGTAACAGTGTTTTTATAACTGAATGATAGGCTTGATTCTGATTTCATGCAACAGTTTGTTAAATTTGCATTTCGTTGCAACATGTCCAAATAAACGTCGTTAATTAAATGACAATGATTAAGGCCCAATTCCTTTTGTTAAGCTCTATTCTTAAGACTCGTCTTGATGGAGTTTATCCTAACGTATTTATTGCACCTCGGAATACGCTAAACTGCTCCAATACTGTTGCCAGCGCTGAGATGAGTTTCAGCAAACTGAAGCTGATCAAAACCTTCAACAGGTCTCATATGACAAATAACAGACTATCCCCATTAGCCATGTTGTCAATGGAAACTTCATGGGTGCGCTCGCCAGGTTTGGAAGAGGTCGTAAAGCAGTGGTTCTCAACCTGTCATAGTTTGTGGCCCCCTTCCCTTCCAAAGAGTCCCAATACGAGTGGCCCTCTGTTGATCAATAGGGTTTTGCAATATCACGACAGAGCTTTTTAGTAAAGGCCTCTGCTCGTGGCCCCCGGGGAACCGCTCCGTGGTCCCCAACGGGGGCCGAGGGCTCCAGTTGGGAAACCTTGTCATGAAGGCTTTTGCATGCCAAATGACTCTCTTCAAGTTGTTTTGATACAAGTATAAAGTGACATTGTTCATGATATTTTCATGGTTATTGTTACGTAATATTTTTCATGTGTGCTACTGTGCCACTATCCAATGATTTCTTTTGTTTTGCTGTATGACCACGGTCCGCCTGTTGAGCAGCCCTGCGAGCGATAATTATATCACAGCAACAAGGGAAACATGACGAATAACAACGCTAATACACCAACGCATTAGAAGTCTTGTTTTCAGAAATCATCATTATGGTGGGCCTGTGAGGATTTTGGAGTGGGGTAAGAGTTGGGCTGCTACGGCACTGTTCATACCTATTTGTAATTGTTTGGTGTGCAGCTTCATATTTAGATAAAATTGTTTGGCATTGTTTCCTTAGTTTGCTAAATGAATGTGGTTTTATTACTAATACGGAGAAATCAATGAACTGCTCAAGAAAGTCTGTTTTTGACTTACTGAATTTGTTTTGTTGTTTACTCAGGCAGTGCCTAGAATCTGTCCCCATGCACCATCAGTAAATCAAGCATTTGGTGCTTAGAGGAAAAGTGGAATTAATTCAGGAGTTCATTACTACGATTTAGGAGTGGTAACAAGGGGTTGAAGGGTGGCACAATTCCCCGGGCGCCGAAAAGTCCCAATAATGTCACAAGCACTTCCTTCAATACAGTACATTGGCTTTCGAAAGCTAGGTTCGAACACGGGGGGCCAAACTTGCTTCTTGCCCCGGGCGTCATCTAGCCTAATTGCGCCCCTGGGTGACGTGGACCTTCCAACAAATCATAAGCCGACCTTACCCAGTCACAAGTCGCTGATGGATATCAATTTTAGATAGGATGAGTTTTATGAAACGTGAAATTCTACTTTAAGTCATTTACACAATTGAAGCTCATTAAATCACCTGAAAATTGTTTTCTGCTTTTGTAGAATAACGTATATGAGTTTTTGTGAATAAATTATTGCGTACCCAAACGGTGGCCAATGGGCCCCCTTCATCTAAGTTTTGCCTCCCCTGGCTCAAACCTCTAGTTCCACCGCTGTTGGTGAGTGCTGTTTGTGCGAAGCCATGTTTGGAAGATAACTTGACATTATCGAACCAACGATTACCATCGAGATTCAGTACTTTGTGCTGTGCAAAGTATCAAGACAAAGTTCTGTGCCGACGATTTATCCTGTTGATCATATCGAATGATACCATGAAAACGATGTCACAACCACATGAAGTTGACTCACGCATATTAACATCATCAAACGTTGACGCAGTGCTGCAACAAACTGGCAGGATCACAATCTCAAATGAACATGGAAACAATTGTTGATGAGTGCACTACGAATTGACGCCAAGGTGAATAGGCGTTTTGAGTGATGAGTTCCTAAACTTTAGAAACTTTCTAAGAAACTTGCGTTAATGCATAACAATTAGAATATTTGCTTTATTATTCAGCGTATGCACAGTATTGTCTTGGTTTAGGTCATCCGGCAACATGTCGAATTAGATAATAGAACTTTCAGGAATGATTACGAATCGCCGACTCTCTATATGTTATCGGCCCTGGAAAAAATTAAAACCGGTCTTAAGTTTCATCGTCTGTTTTTGTAATCTTGACTAACACTGAAGCTTCGATCAGAGGAAACAAAAACGGATGGACTGAAGTAGTATAGACGTCCACAAAACTTTCACATGAAGATAATGATTAGCCCAGTGGTGGAGCATCCGTCCGAGCGTAATCTAATTTAATTTATTTGTTTATGAGCAGACACGAAGTCCACAGTATGAACACACACACTCTGCAGAACGCAGGTTGATAAAAACAGACTATACAGAACGTAGTACAAGGCATTGAAGCCGGCGAAATCACAGGGTTAGAGACACTTTTTGCAACTGCATTGAAGACAGAACCATAGGGTTACAGACACATTCTTAACACTATTGTTAGCTAAC
>JGI24022J15233_10000417_pt1 | contig 26381 bp, 16 predicted proteins | sample Ectturendosymbi2_FD_15233 | JGI IMG/M metagenome (IMG submission 15233)
TTTTTTTTTAAATTTGATGGTTAATATCAGCTACTCATACACAATCCTGCAATGAAGATGAAGAAATAAAACCGAATGTAGCAGCATCAAATTTCAGCTTGAAAACTTCGTCAGACTTTGAAGTTATTTCCATACAGTCAAAAGCTTCGGAAGTTATTGTAAAAACTTCAATATTTCGGATCCCATTTGTCTCACATTTTTTGCATAAATCCCTTCTTACGGATAATTTTGAAATGTCTGTTCTGATTGATACGTTTATAATTAGGCTTTGACAAGAATTTCATTTTGCAATTGAAACATTTTTAGATCTTTTAAGTGAATTAAAAAAGTAACTATAAAATATTACGGGCTTGGCTTTACTTACTATCATTCGTTAGAGCGCTAGTTTTGTCGTTATTAGTTTACATGATGGTGAGAAATTAATATGGAATATGAGCCACGTCTCAGCGCAATCTTCTAGTACGTTTGCTTCAAAGGCATGCTAAAATAAAGTGGTATTTCGCTTTCAGCGTTATAGAGAATAAATATAAAAAACAAATTTCAAACTAAATTCTACAGTACATTATTGTTAGTTGTCCGAAAACTGTTTTCCCAAACATGAACCCTCGCCATATCAATACTAACACTGTATATCTTTAAATATTTCACACTGGCGCCATATTGCCAAGTCAGGCAGTGGGATGTTCCAGTCATAAAATCGACGAATAATCGTATTGTGTGCTAAACACTTTCATTGTCAAACTCACTGTTTAATGTATGTGTCAATGTCTGCAGTAACTCGCTGCGAGGTATGTGAAAAAATCGAACAAAACACACCTTCCTCTGTTGTGAGAGTCACTTAGGAAAAAACTATGTTAAAACATACGACGTCATGTGGGTACAGAAAGAAAATGCCCCTATTTATCTCAATCTTGGCAACGGATGTCGCAAGCAATCATGGCCCGAAGAGTGGTGCTATATGGCATCGAACAACCTTCCCTTTTTAGTACTTCAACCTTGTTTTAGCCTGAAGAAATTTCCGTATTAAAGGAAGCTGATACGTGGCAGGGGCGCAGAATTTTTTGCCACCCCGAGTTTTTAGACTGCAATGGCTACTTCACAACAAAGCACAGAAGCTATTTTCTCAAAAACATCTTCTTTGTTCCACTCCAATACCTGTCCCATTTTCTTTAACATCAACACCTGTTTTTTATTAGATTGTCGTAACTGTAACTGACGCGTTTAGGCTGTGCAGAGCAAAGCAGGACGGAAAAGTTTGATTCCATTATCTTTTTACGAAGACGACAACATTTCAAAAAAAGGTGAAAATATACTGTGAGAGGAAGCTGCATCTACAGTAACTACGCTGAGATTGAATTGTCTTCAACGTAGATAATATTTTGGTCGGAAATATTCAATCAAGCAAGGTCACGAGTTGAAATCTAAACCTCGAAAATGCGCGGAAAAAAAATTCCATTGTTCTTCAGGTTCATTGACTCCACTGAAATTAACGATGCTTAATCTTATATTGACAACTTCCAACCACATGAACAACAAATTTACCGTTTTGCTCAAAGCAGGAACTAAGAATGGCCATCAGGTAGTTTAGCTGCAGACAAACAAACTGTTGTTATGGGTAGGGAGCCAAATTGCTGCACAAAATGCAAAACAGTGAATTTCCTTTGACATTGCACTGCTCTTGAAACTTGAGATTTACTATGTTCATACTGAAAATGCATAGATTTACGCACATGCACATAAACAAAGGTACGGAAACTTCCGGTTTAAACCTCAGGTTTTTGCATTCATAGGAGTTTCGCTGCAGATTTACCGTATTGGTAAAGTTCATTTTGAAATGAGTTTTGTGGAATTTCGAGCAAGATAGAGCAATGGAATTTCAGTAAATCATATTTGCACTTAATCGTAATAACACAAGTATCACACTTTCTTTCCAAACAAGTGCTTGCGTTTCAAATAAATAGACTTAGGGATTTTGGAGAAAGTTCCAAAATCACTTTTCTTAACTCACGTTTGCACAAACAAAACAATTATCAGTGTTTCTCAACATGTGAACCATAGCGCAATTTTCGAATGGACTACGGAGTTAGGACAAACAAATGTGAAAATACAGTTGTGCAGACTTTTAGTCACCGCGGCATGGAAACACATCAATTGTGTTCTGCAGCAAGATTTTCACTGCATTCCATACAGGAATAAGTTCGCTACTTTAGAACAATATTTGTTTAAGAGTGCAAAAACGTAGCCTTTGCTACTAAGGGAGTGAGCCACGCAGTTTTTACCAAACGTTATCACGGCAAAAAAATTGAGAAACACTGATTTACATGCAGATATTTTCCGACTGAATTCGTATGGGAATGCCTAACACATCAAGTGGCTTATTCCGTACCGATTTCTGTTGTGTTAACGTATCTGGTATCTACATTTCATGATATTAAGTTCATTTTGTGTGAGCTTATATGTTAGTCCTTTTGAGGTTATTTTTCAAATCTGTTTCACACTTCTACTGCACTCGTTTTATGTTAAATGCATTCCCCACTTGCATGGGCGCAATTTGGTGGGGGACGCAGGGGACGTGTCCCCCCACTTTTTCAGACGAGGGGTACATAATATGCCATGCCCCCCACTTTTTCTCTTTAGATTTTGTACTTGGAGAGGTTTCAAAAATAAAAGTGGTGTTTGTCACGTTTTGTGAGAAGAGCTTTGCATGTTAGATGGTAGGCTCTACATAAATGTTGAAACAGAGCTTGGTGTGGTATCACTGATTCTGTTAGTTTATAAATTTTAGCTTCGATAAAATAATTTTTAGCATTTTTCAAGTTTCTAGAGACCGTGAAGGATATTTAACTGCTTCTGTCTGACATTTTACCCTGTGTGGTATACTGTTAGAAAGGTTATTTTCTTGTAAGAGTGGGATTATTACAGCTGCTCATGTGAGAGATCACAGTACAGCCATGGTTTGTTTCGTGCAGATATGTAACTGGCTTTGCTGTAACCTTGTTTGTCACGTTTCAGAAACAAACAGCGTATAATTTAACGATGTTCGTGTATATAATGTTAGAAAGTTTGATTTTCAGGCAAATCTCTGCGAAGCTTTTGCGGAAGACAAAAAGCAGCACTATTGTGGAGACTTAGTTTTGGGACGGAGAGTTTCGCAAAGACTGTTTTCAACCATTAGTGAACAGGATTTCAGTCAAAACGTTGGCGAAGTTGCCTCCAGTATTTACCTAGCTGTATATTGACCTATAGCTCAAAACATAGGGACTTGACGTCGGAAATAAGGATAAAATATAGGCTACATTTGTCCTAACTTCTTGTAATGTCACGACAATGGTGACCAAGAAATCCAAAAGATATCTTTTCCTTGACACTTTGTTCTTGTGCTGAATGCATTGGATCGTGCGTCATCTGATTTACTTGAGTTTAACCAAACCCACAGTGCAGCAATGTTTTCTTCCAAGTGCGAAACATTCGCTTTACAGATACTTCACACTTAGTTTTGTTGGACATTCTTTTCGTATTAAATGTGAAACTTGGTCCTTTTTTTGCTAATTTACCGATGTGAATTTTGATTCAAATCTCAAATATATTTTTGTGTCGTTATGCAAGCAGAACTCTAAGAATTAAACTTTTGACATGGTGCAAAGTTGTAACTCGGGCCGGTCTTTTCTGGTAGGGCCGGGCTCGGGCTTAGGTTTTGTCAAAATATTTCGGGCCTACATACAAAACTTTTCATTGACATTCAGAGTAACAATTCTTTTCTTACGTGACGTAGATTTGTTGTGCTCACCGCGGCAACTTCTGTGAGTGAAGTGATTGTGATTTTTTTTCAGCTAATTCTCTTTGCAAACAGAGCTGGGTTCTTTTCTTCTCTGCTGGGATTGGTCTCACACTCTTTTTGAGGAGGTGACAGCGGTGAGGAAATTCGCACGCGATGGCGTTGTGTCGAAAAGTTCAATCATTCAATCGATTCTTGGCTTGTTTTAAGAAACCTACAAGCCGGCTTTTCATGTCTACAGCGCTATCCCAGAAAGTTTCTTTTGTGCCTATAGCGCCATTATAAATAGGTTCGTGATAGTTTGTTTTTTTTTCTTGGAAAACATTATATTCCGCAGTATTATCGTTGACTAACATGCTACGTTTGTGCCAAATTATGCCAATGTTTTCGTCCAGTTGGTTGCTATTTTCGGTGTGATAAACCGTGTAGCCTACCTACAACCACACCTGCACACAACGTTTTTTGTTACTCCACAGTTGCGCATATCTTTACTCCCTCGGTAAATTTGGCTTTCGGACCTAACTCGGGCTTCAAAAATAAATGTCGGGCTCCAGTCGTGTTCGGGCTGGGTTCAGGCTTCACAATGACGCCCTTTTGCAACTCTGTGTTGATATGTATGCAGGGGGCAACAAGAGGAGGTTGAAAGGGTACATCCTCCACCCACCGACAGTAAAAACAGATTGAAATCATTTCGTGAAGTAGGCTACGCTAATTTTAGGCCAAATGCTTTTGCTGCTGGTAAGAGGATATCAATGGAAATTGTGGTACGGGTGGGGCTGCATGCTTGATGCCCAGTATGATTAAGAAGATTTGTAGCTATTTCAAAAAACGGCAATGTGCAAGAAAAATGTTTATTGTCTTTGTAACGTTAAGCGACTTGAACAAGACATCAAATCGCGCTGTGGGCTGTAACCCACACTTCTTATAAAATGCGCACGTGCGACCAATGCGATTCAGCATCTTGTGCATTCCAACTGATAGCTCTGATAAAACCCAATTAATATGTTCTAATATATTGTTGTGCTTGTTTGCATCCAAATACGATATTAATGGAAGCAGTCTGAACTACAGTACCGTGTCCAGCAACAAATTTAAGTATATTAATTTAAGTATGTAAATCATCTATGAGGGCAAAGGAAAGCGTGATTAGTGTTGCTCTCAAAACACCTCTAGAAATAAGATTGGGAATCTGTGTATAAAACGTCACTTCTGCATCGATGGGACGACTATATTGGTTTCACACCAAGCTGTCCCCCCCAAATTTTACAACAAAATTGCGCCGAGGCCGACTTGTATAGGAATGGTTGGGAAACGTGCTTAATCTTTCATATGACAAAGAAACGAAATTTTTTTGTAAAAACAGCCAAATATTGCAACTGTGAATTATTTTTATGTACGTTTTGTGCCTTTTTTATGGGCATAACATGAAATATGTTTAATCTGAAACTGCAAGAAAACAAGTATAGAGTTTCTTAAACCAACAAACTGATGGTCGAAGTGTGAGTTTTCTATTTACAGAACCTGATTTTTCTATTTTATCGACTGTGGCGCGTTTGGACGAACGTTCTAGATGTTTCCGACTTCTTTGCTACTATAATCCTTTCAAAGCAACTAAAGTTTTCCAAAAGTGACAATTCTTTGCACACAAATGGCAGTGGTGGTATGTGAAGAAGATCTACGCAAAAGCCAAAACTCATTTAAAATTGTTTCTATTTAACAAATACCTGGGCTAGGGTGCATCACGAGCCCTCGAATTTTTTCAAACAACTTCTACCTAGTGTTAAAGTGTTGCATTTTGGTAAAAAATAAGACCTCTAAAATTTTTTGGCAATTGGTTGATGTTTAGGGATGCATCGGGACTCCCAAAGTTTGACCCGGGTCCGAAACTTGCAAATGATGAAATTTTGCCATAACTTAGTAACTACTTGGAGTAGGAACATGATTTTGGTGTCTAACCCTACTAAAATATATACCAGCTATCCATTAAAGCTATCAGGAATACCGAAAAGATTAAGCATTTTCTATTTGCAGTGATTTTTGCTAAAATAAATAAAAATTATGCGTTTTTCACAAGAATTTTCAAAGGTTTGTCATGTATTCTTCTTCTTGGACAAGTCCTAAGCCCTGGTGGTTTTGCCAGTGATGTGTTCGAATCATATTTGTCGATTCACAAGACCTGCGAGTCGGTAGTGCCCAATGTTGTTCCAGCACGTTTGTTGTCAGGTTGCGTAGATTTAAGTATATATTTGGTGAAAGCAGTTTTTTGGCATTCATTTTAGTTCTCTTATTCACTCTCAGTCAATTCACACAACTATAGCTTAACCCTGTTGCAACAAATATAGCCTATCTCGTTCTATGTTACATGCCCCAACAAAAGACTCAAAGTAAAACTATAAGGCTGGCTGTCATGATCGTGATATGTAAATACTTCATTAAACCACGATGCTTTGTAGAACGTGTTGTGTGCTGCTGGCTCCTCAGTGAAAAGCTGAGACTCGGCTCTAACTCAGTGTTAGGTGGAACACTAGCATAACATCTGCCACGAGGCACAGTCAAAACAGAAAATTGACTCCAGTCATGCTATCACTGGGTACTGCTACTACCGTTTTGGTTAAATAAGCAAATATGTGTGAAATTTCGTGAGAAATAGATCAGTGTGCAAAATTGTAACAATAAGACAAGCAGTGTATGACCTCCAATGCCCATGCGGAGGAAAGGCAATATAAGAAATTGATATAATCATCAACAGGATACAATTGTCATTATTGCATTTCTTCTGTGTCACAATACACAGCAAAAAGACACAAAAGTTCTAAATGTCTTGTGCATTCACAAGACACAGCACAAAAAGTTTTAAATTCTCTGTCTCTTATGATGCAAGCTTGGATGTTTTCTTGTTTTGTTCCACCACTTGTTCGAAATCCTGTTGTAAGAACGTTCAACGGACTTTTCACAGCAAATAATTATCTTGAACTTGTTGAGCTTCGTCTTATTTTGAATAGGAAAACATTCCTTTCAAGAGACCAGGAGAAGTCCAGAAAGCAAGATAGACACGTAAGATGTTTTATGGAAGTAAAATATTTCTGCTTGAAGCAAGGATCCTATAACTACCCCGAGGCACCATCACAACAAGAATGCAGCTGCTACAGCTAAAGATTTATTTTGCTTGTCACTCTAATTTACTGTGTGATGGTTTACCAGCAGTTGTACTGTTGGCGGGCTTACAATGATTTGCGACTTTGCAAAGATCTACTGTTGTATCTGCATCAGGCTGTTGACAGCTGAGTTTCAAATATTGCTGTCAAAGCATTTAGTCGCCATCTTTGATATCTTACTTTAGAAATGGTTCCACTCTCATTCTTTAGCTGCAAGTTGAACGAGATGGAGAAACTAGAATTGGCAGATTGCTTGTTAGCTCTTAAGCCAAAAGAACCAATCCTCTTTCCTCAATGCCAAAATAGTACTGGGTATGGTAAGCCAAGCTTCCCAAAAAAGTATTGAAAGCTGCCCTACATTGGCACACTTGGTTACCTTTACTCTCTTAAACAATTATGATTCCTTTCTGGTTGAAGATATTCTAAACTGGCCAGACCCACCAGTATATCTATAACAATGCTCTAGTCAAAACTGATGCCATTAATATGACATATGACTGTACTGAACGTGGTGTTAAAACTTGGATCAGATGTGTTTGCGGCAGCAAGGTCATAGCGACACTATCAAAATTTCGTACAAGTGGTGGAGCAAGACAGAAAAAAACATCCAAGCTTGCGTCAAACAAGAAATAAGAAAATGACAGAAAATCGACATCTTTTTGCTGTTCCAAGTCTTGTGGCGCAGAAGAAACACAATAGTGACAATTGTATCGTGTTGGTGATTATCAATTTTTTAATGTCAGCATGGTCATTGGAAGTCCTACCTGTGGTGAAACCAACCCAAAACTTTGGGGGGGGTAAATGTTTGACTTTAGGCAAACAACAGCACTTTTGCTTGGGACACCGCTTCTCAAAGCACAAAATGACTAGATATGCTAAAATTTGGGGTGTATGGCCCCCTGGGCTCCCCCTGGCTACGCCTATGGGTCCTGCACTGCTTGCTTTTCATGAGAATTTTGCACACTCAGCAATTTTTTACATAGTTTCACGAATACATGTTTATTTCACCAAAAGTGGTATTAGCAATACCACCAGGGCTTGAAACTTGAGCAACAACAAGAGTACAGATTATAAGTTTAAGACATTTTTGTAAAAAACACAAAATTTTGATTTATTTTAGCAAAAATCACTGCAAATGGAAATTGCTTGATCTTTTCGGTCTTTCTGATAGATTTAATGGATAGCTGGTATGTGTTTTAGTAGAGTTAGACATCTAAATCATGTTCCTACTCCAAGTAGTTACTAAGTTATGGCAAAATTTCATTATTTGGAAGTTTCGCCCCCCGGGTCAAATTTTAGGAGTCCCGATGCACCCCTAAACATCAACCAATTGTGAAAAAATTTAAAGGTCCTATTTTTTACCAAAATGCAACACTTTAACACTAGGTAGAAGTTGTATGAAAAAAGTCGAGCGCTCCTGATGCATCCCTAACATAGGCGTCATGACAGTTGTAAAATACCACTAAAATTAGACATACCATTGGAAGTGAAGTTTGTCTCGTTATGGATTGGCTGCCATTGCGTTTTAACCTTTTTATTAAGCCTCATGTGAGTATGCCCTAGTTTTACGCTTGTCGCGAAAATCATTTTGTGACAGTACGGGTGATCAAACCCGGTGTTTGCTTGCAAAAAACTTGGTGGGTGTAATAATCCTACACGTTATATCTTCTTCTAATCACCATATATCCCGTAGAAATGCACTCTTCAGTTTTGAACTCAACGTTTATTTTTTCCATATCCAGCAGTGACACAAATTTTTGCAGATCAATGTAGGCCATATCATAATTTGGAATTAATCATTTTTTATCACCAGCAAAAGTCGTATGTGTAACAAAGGACAAAGCATGAAGATCAGGCCTAAAATAAATTCTAAATCGAAAAAAAAAATTTTTTTGTATGTGATTTTAATAAAATGTGCTTTCGAACATGAAGTAACTGTAATCATTTGCAAACAATTGCTTGTAGGAAAGTAATTTCGCCATTGACCATCGGCGGCCACACCCTTCAAATATATGTTTCCCGATGATTTCCCAAACAGTTCTCGGAAATGTAACTTTTTCTGAAGGATACACGAAAAAAATATAGGCTATCTTTGAGGAACAGAGCTAAAATTTGACCAAAACTAAATTGCGGTTTACGTTGCATACTTCTCAAAGAACATTTGACATCATTACGGTAGCTTAACCGTGGTAAGTGAACTTTTTTCAATTTACTGTTGATCAACCATTGCGCTTAGGCACAAGATTGTTTCACGATACAATGGTTCAATTTAGAGAAAAAGGCGTAGCGATCCAAACTTCAAAAAGGTCCTTTTTGTTCTCATAGAACTTATTTTCGGTGGCTGAATGTCGTAATGCCACCATTTTGATTACCCGTTTGTACCGTAAAACCTTTCAAACAATGTAGTCTTCCAGAGAATGCAGTGTTCAATGTTCATGAGTGAGCGTCATCCACTATCCACGCTCCATGGTTTACTTCAGGTTCTTGATGTACGCCCTGGTCGAATTTGGGCGCACCTTCCTAAAAGGAAATCACCCGTTTTCTCTCTCAGGGGCGATTCTTTTGGGGAAAGAATGGAAAGCAGCGAACAATGTGGTGCAATAAGACTAAGTGAAAGGCTTATGGCTTGTTCCCCCGAGTGATATGCAACATTCAGTAAAAGCTAACTTAACAAAACAAAACTGATGAAAAAACTGATGACACCTTAATTAGAAATCAGCAAATTCATCTGAGCACGTAGCGGAACACGGATACGTTCCAAAAATCTCCAATTAGAGCTCGAAAGGCGTTTAGACGCATTGCATTAACTACAGTGCAAAACGTGTGGCTGGTTGTAGCTTTTTGACAACTCCTAAGCGTGCTGACTCGACCATAGTGTACTTGTCTGTCTTAGTGATGTCATTTACAAAATCGCCGAATGGCGCGAAAAACTTGACCCTTCATACAGTGCTTTTGAAATGGTGTGCTGAAAATCGTCAAAACGTAAGAAGGCTACTCCATTGAATTTTACACGTTTTGTGTTAAATGGCATTCAATAGCTTGGAAAACGTTTTTGCTGCGGGAAACAACGTTTAGTTACAAAATCGAAATTTCATAAACAATACTACAGATTCATATAATTTTAATAATATGATGGTATTTTGTTTTCAAAAAAACGATAATCATTATCTAGAATACTCCTTGCTTTGTGTTAACTCGTCGATTGATTTGAAAGAGCTTATTGTCGGGTTTATAGCGAAAGATCAAGTGGCGCTGCGTTGCAAAATCTTACCGTACCAGTCAAAAAGTAAATTTGCCTGACTTTCGAAACTTGACATTTTTTAAATATAAATTATTTTCTCATCCGGATGCTTGCGTGTCATCACACCGTACAACGCCAATGTTACTGCCATTTCAGTTGATGCACGTTTAATAGAAAGTTCGTTAGGACGAATGACAGTATATGGTTCTCCGAGCTTGAAGATCATTATCTTTATTTTAATAAGCGATTTGGATAATTCGATGATGCTCAGATACAGTGACAAAATACATTGTACAATTTTCATTGATACATTGTTTTCTTTGTATAACTTATGAAGCTTTTTTAGTGCATGTAACTTGCCCCTTTATAATTTTTCTCTATCACAAAGATTTTGGGTGAAATTTTCTTTCAAGCGTCTGGCTCAAATGGCTTTCTAAACAAAAATTGCGGCTATAATAGTGGCAGCATCTAGATAAGAGGTAGCAATAAAATCAAGCTTTTTTAACACAATTGTGATCATGCTCAACTCGCTACATTGCTGATTACGAAAGGTTTTATAAATATCTACCGATTTTCAAAAAATCAGTTAAGCGTTGTACTCATTCAAACATGTCCACAGAATTGAACAGACGGAGTTGATAAAAATGGTTATTCTTTGCAACAAGGGGATAGTAAAAGGGTTGCTTGTTAATAACAAGAGCAAGGTTTTATTTTGAAACATAATGACGCTTATAGCAACAACGTGGAAACTGAAGTAATAGCAAGACCTCAGCTTCTACAGTCAAAGCGCATTTCAAATTGCTTTAAATCAAAGAGCATATCATTTCCTATCGCCAAGACCAATATACCTTCGATTCCGACTTACGTCACTGACCGTAGCTTGACATGAAACAATCCTTTGTTTCGACCATTTTTATCACCTGATGAGAAAGCACTGGAAACAACCTTCTCATACCTCCCTTCGAGGTCTCCTTCTTCCCATCGATTTTGTGTTACCGCACCCTTGCCCTTTTAGGATGGCGCAAGGCACATACGCTGCTAAAGCGCCGTGTAGCAGCGCGGAGGAAGGAAAAATACGAAAAATGTAAGAAAGTGTTTTGCTTGTTGGTATTACCGTCATAGAAATAGCTTTGCGCAATTTTGTGGTTTAAGTGGACTTAAAAAACATTTTTGCCAACCTGTGTTTGAGATGTACTAATAAGCATTTGCATCAACTATTCAACTGCATGTCCAGCTTGAAACTCTTGGATACAGATAAAAGACAGGGCACAAGTGTTTAGTTGCATAAGTTGCAGAGGTAACTCTGAAGTGCCAAAAAGAGCGTTTTGCAGGTTTTAGTATTTTGTTGAGATTCAGGTTGTTGCAGTCAGTTTTCCTTTTGATTTCCTATACTAGAATATGTTTGGTGCATTATACTGCGGCAGTCTGCTAGATTACTGTATGCTAAATTTACTGAAGTAAATTTTGCTTGAGTTCACCTGACGTGTTAGATTCGATTGTTAATTGCGGTAAAATCTGGAAAGTGCCAGTAAACAAACGTGAATTCCGCTGCCAGCAGGTTTAGATATTGCATAGTGTTAACTTTGATGGTGAAATAACTCATATTTAATAGATATTCACATTATTTTGGGAATTTTGTTTGTTTTTTCATCGAAGTGGCGATTTGCAACTAGGTAATGAACGAGCAGTGACACGAATCAAAAAAATCTACACACACAAAGGAAAATCGGAAGATCAAGATACAAAATTGATCGTAAGCCGACAAAAGGCTTGAAACATATTTGAACTAAAATATTTCAAAATATTTTCTTGCTATTTCAGTGAAACATGTATTCACAAAGGGAACTTATAAATAAAGAAAAGGCTTTGTTAATTATGTGAGATAACTGAGAGTGTATGCCAGTGTGCAACATTATCGGTTTCTAATGCTGGTAGTCTAACATTTGATATCGAATCGTCTACATCAAATTTTTACTTTGTTTTGGGCGTTATTTTGAATTAGGCTGTAGAACACTTCGTTTTTTGTGTGCCAAAACCACATTGCGAAATATTTAACTAATTGAAACTGTTTTTGCTGTTTTTGTTAAACGCCAATCGTCACACACATATTAGGCACCGCTATTAACCTCAGAAACAGCAAAAGGGTGCTAAGCGCTTGTACTATGCCTATGCAAGTTGCGTATATGTTTTGAAGACCTTTTTTAACCAAATTTTTAAATTTCATATGATTGATTCTTGGTGAAATACTGTTTTAAATAATGATTCGAAAATTTAGTAACGTTATTTTTCTTTCTGTTTTGCGTTTTTTGAGATTGAATTCCTTTGTACCTAGATTGTTCTTTTTGCAGTTGGGTAGGAACTCGTAGTGAACGACATCCTATCGGCAACGACAAAAGATTTAGCTGTCGAAAAAGAAGTGCTAATCACGTCAAGATCGTTTTATTCCCTTAGCGATTCCACCGGCTACCATACTGACTTTTTTATCCAAGAAACCACCAGCATATTTATGTAAAGTGTTCAAGCAATTTTCAGTATCTTCAAAATGTTTTCATGATTGCAATCGGTAAAGTATGCACGAAAGCAGTTTCAAAAAAGAAGTTATTGAAAATCTTCATTCAATGTGACTTAATACGAAAAACTCTGTGACTGATATGTGAACAAGCATTGAAACATTTCGTTTTGCATGTTAGTTCATCCTCTTCACAACAATCAAACGTGAAGTTTGATATCAAAGCAATGAAGCAGGCAGAACCGTTTGTTTGGTAAGCATCTCAAGACTGTTTGTGTGATATTTTCTAAACGTATCATAGAATCGCAAGTCTGACGATCTTGATGGAAATAATTTCATTCACGAAAGACAGTTTGTCCCAGAGTGATAGAAACAGGTTAGGAGTTTATGCTTTTGGCATGTTTCACCAGATCTGCTCCTTTTTATGATAAGAAACAGCAAACAAAAAAATTGCAAACTTAGAAAATTTCTCAATGGCGCTTGAAAGGAATGTGTAGCCAGAATGATGAAACAGTGAGACTAAATCTCTATCTGGTTATCGGTTGCTATATTTATGTATTTTAGTGACTCAGTCGAAGAAATAACAGCGGAAAGTATTGGAACAACTGAGGAAGAAGTCCAATCACAGAACGAAGTCACGCCTCAAGAGATGTCCACTGACGTGGAGTTTGGTGGTGATAGAAATTATGGAAGATTTTCTCCAGCGTTCCAGCCCAACAACGTGGAAATCAGTCCTATTAAAGGTACGAAACACTTCATCCGCAATAGGAAATTTTGGACAAAAATCACGTTGGACGTTATATAGGCAAAAAGTATTTGTATAGGTAAGCACTTTTATCTTTGCAGAATCTTCAACAAGGTAGTTGAAAGCCCAGAAAAGTGGATTTGCCCAGGGGATGATGCAACAACTGACACAGATCATCCAGCAACCGCGTCATTTGGCTTCAAATATTTCCAAAGCTTTCCAAAACACGCCTTTTCTAAAAAAACTAGAATCAGATCATTGTATTGTGAAAAAATGAAATAATGCCAGCCTCTCTCAGTTCTGCTTGTAAAAGTAAACGTGCTATCATCTTGTGAATGAAAACACCCTTTTGAATGTTTGAAGGTTTTGTGCATCAGACAAGACTCTTCAGTTCTTTGTATTTTGCTAATTTCCTTTACGTTCGTGTGTGTGTGTGTGCGTTGGTTTGTGCGTGTGTTTATGCATGTGTTTGCGTGCGTGTTTGTGCGATTGTTTGTGTGAGCGGTTCCGCATTGCTACATGTCTGGTGTGAAAAATGTCAAAGCCCAAAAATAAAATGTATAACGTATCAAATCTAAAAAACAAAAAATGTTGCTTTATTCGCTTTTTGTTTATTGTGTTTTTTGCATTTGACGTTGTTCCATAGTGTCAACTAGAAGGTACAATTCATTAGCCTCTGATTCGTGCATGAAATGTTTGTATATTTACAAAAAATGCTCCATAAAAATTCTAATTCAAAATACTATACAAAAAAGAAATGTTATGAATTGTGTTGTGCGTGTGTGTTTTCTTGAGAATTTTTCAATGTAATTGTATCAGTCTGTTTAGCGTCGTCTTTATCGTTAACAAGCGCATAAATTAATTTGAATTATAAATATTTTGTTTTTAAAGAAAACACTATTATAATGCATGCTGTTGGGATCAATGAATCAAAAAACGTTTATGGAAATCCAACCACAAAACATCCTTTTTTGTGGTATTTGAAACATAATGTCTCCAGGCATAACACTTTATTTTTTGCATTTTCAAGGAAAATTTTGAATATATGCTGAAAACTTGGTCGGTTTCGGAAGACTAAAATGACGTTCCATTTTACATTTTGCTCTCATAAAATGTCAATACAGGTAAAATCAACGTTGATTTACTATCTCAAAATCATTTTCTTATATAGGTTCAGATTGTACAAATATAATCATTTTTTCTGGATTGATCTATAATGTCAAGTTGCACAGTGTTGCACAGGGTGGATCCAGCCATTAATGTTACGGGGGGGGGTAGATTTCAGTAATATTCGATAGTCAAGCCTCATAACGGCTTTGCTACTGTAAGAGGGATAAATATACTTAACAAAACTGCTGTGACAAAACAATGGACGACAAAATGACCTTACAACGCGCATGTTGTTTTCCGAATTGTAGAAAGTCATGGTGAATACAGTTACTTTCGCAAATGTTAGGGGGCCAATCGCCCCAACCCTGGATTCGCCCCTAGTGTTGCATAAATATAGTAAGTTAAATCAACTTGTAATGCTTTTCAACACACTATGACGTCTCATGGACGTCGCAAGGACATAGAGATTAAATTAATCTATAGTCCTGGTCAGGAATCGAGAGTGCTCCACCACCCAGGAGCTTCTTTTTTTGTTGATTTTATATACTTAGAAAAATGTCAGAAATCTGTGTTTCCAAGACTTTTCCTGATTTTCAGAGACAAGTAGATTGGTGCCAGAATTATTTTACAAATTTGTCCCTGAAAGCCTGTATAGAGAAAATTAGGGTACTATACTACCCAAGGTTATCGGGATGTGAAACAAATTTTCGGCATATACTACCTTCAATATTTCAATGTGATTTTAAGTGAAAAACGTGTTTGGCCAAATGTGACCACCGAAACCTCATGTGTGAAGAGTCTTCCTACACCATGACGTGGCATGAAGTAAAACCGGATCTAAATCTTCCATGACATTTTCTATGCACATACAAAATTCCCTCCCAAACATCCTCTTTTTGGGGGAACAGTGCATAGAATATGTATGCTATGTATGTTTCGCTACGTAGATACGATTTTGTTGTGAAAATTATTAAAAACGGATGTCGGAAAGTCAAAAAGTATTTTGTCCGGAAATAGCGGACATCGCGTGTCTCAAGAAAATGTAATCAAATTACGGGTAGCATTACACCCTCTCTCCTGGCTCAAATAGCATTTTAGAGATTCCTGTGCAGGTTAAAAGTTTACCCCCACCAACACTTTCTCTCCAAAGCGATGTCTTTCTCGTATTAACAACATTGTAGTTTCCCCTCAATGTCAGACAACAAACAAAAAAATAAGAGCATTATACAATGTTCCTATATTTTTGCTTTTCAGCTACTGAACGCTTTTTCGAGTTTTCCCCTGTAGCTGGATTGAAATGGATAAAGATCCAATTTTGCTAGAACTTTAAATATTGCAATTAAATTCTATAACTTCAGTTTCTGTCTCGCTCTACATCTCATTATAACGGATAAATGTACGTTGAGAAAAGCAATAAGGCTGTAGGTGATGCGCCTGGTGCGTGTGTCAGTTTGGCGTTTCATATTTGAATATGATTTGAACACCTGATTTTTCTCTTACCGTAGTGCATTTGCAAAAAATCTTTTGAACTTTTATGGTTGTGCTAAAATTTTCTTGAGGAAGCTTCTGAGAACGCAAAACTGTGCAGTATTAAAAGGTTATGTTTTTCAAAGTTTAGCAGCCAGTCAAGCGTTTGTGACAGATGGAAACGTTTTCACGTTTTATTGAATAATAGTTTGCACTTTAAAACAACTACATGTTATTTCACAGAATCAAATACCTTTTTTCCGTATATCATAAATACTTCGAGAAAATTTCTTAAGTGACAAGTTGTGATTCACAATCTTATAATAGATAGAATGCACTGAAAGATTTTGTGCCACGTACACTTTGATAGTAAGTCAATGTAACACCATTATAAACATCTTTTCTTTATGTTTCCTAACCACGTATTCTGACTTGAAACTGCCAACTACAGTATTTAGGAAGTACAAACGCTCTGCTGAACTCTGATTATCAAAAAAAAATTTTTACAATATTGTCTTCTAAAAAGGAACATAGTAAATATAAAGATTGACTGGGATTCTTGCAAATACTGTTTGCTCATCAAAAATGTTTTCTTTTGTTTCTGTTATGAGAAAAATTGTTGTGGGTCTTGCCTTGAAGTTTTGCTAAATGGCCAAAAGTAAACGGATAAAAACTCTTAAATACGAAACGAAAGATATAACCTTCTCTGGGTCAGGATTTTCAACCCGCCCTTGTTAAAACAGTTGCTAATGTGTACCATAATTTGCACGCTGAAGACTGCCCATGAATGGTTTATATCATAGATGGCCAAACCTGCTCTATGTATGAGCAGCATATCGTAAAACCCAAGTTACAACCAGCCGCAACGTAAAAATTTGAAAACACGAAGTTATTTGCAATCTACGCTTCTGTGACATCATAATTATTTTCAGAACGACTTGCTAAAGTAATATTGTATGCCACGCTAGCTAGGATTTTACAATAATTCTACAGTTTCAAATAGAAATAAAAAATGATAAACAAACACAAATTTTCGGAAAGTTCAAAGAGCCGCATGCAAAGTTTCGAAGAACCCAACCGTGGTTTAAACTGTAAATATTCTGTTTTGACGAAATTACATTCATACTGCCGTAGATCATTTCATTGTTTTCGTAACTAACCTATGAAATCTTGTGATCACACTAAAAGAGTGTTCACAAGATTTTACAGGTTAGTTTCGAATAAATCACAAAACTTAAAATTGCATTCACAATTTCGAGGTTCAACTGATCTGATTTCTTCTGTATTAAATAATAGGGGTGTACAAATGTAGGTTTTATAAATATAGTATTTCTTGTGCAAATTGTATTAAACCTGTTATTCATTAATTTCCTGTAATTTACTAAAATCCCTAAGCACAAAGAAGCACTTAATTTCTTTGTGATTTTTTTAACATTTCACTTTTTCTTTCTGTGGAAAGCAAGATGTACAATTTGGTTAAAAATTGCGTATCAAATACCACTCCCATTCAATTTAAGTTGCTGCTGACCACTTCCTAATCTAAATGTATCTCCCAGTACACGCACATGATTCATTAAGCATCAGTGCCTCTGATAAACTAAGTTTGCTTTATGAAACTGTGCAGTTAACTTGCATTAATGATGATCAAACCAAAACAACAAAACAAAACGAAAAACCGAATGCACTAACTCAGTGGCATTTTTACAGTGTTATATTCTTTTTGCGAAAATAAATCATATCAAACTCATCTATTTCTTCAAAAAGACCACCTTTCTGTTTTCTATTTATATTTGGTTGAAAATGAGAATCAATCCATTCTTATTGGAAAATTTGTTTGTTCATTTTCACCAAAACCGTTTATCCATAAAATCCCAAAGTAAAATGAAACATACGGATCGCGAAATGGCCTATCTTTCTGTGTATAGGCTATACTGAAATAACAAACGGCATTTGCAAAGTTGTTGTGATCCTGTCCAGAATATGGCACTTGCAAATTACATCACACGCATAACCTCGCTCTCTTTTTCTTGGCAGGTGCTAATTCCCTCAACAAAAGCACCGCCCATAACCAGATGGGAAATCACCAAAAGCTTTCCCTTTCCTTCTTTGGCGTCCGTGAAGGTGTTTGGACAGTGTCTTACAAAACGGTTAAGACTAAGAATAATTACAAATGTTTTCCTTTTTTCGAATGAAAAACTGTGGAGGTAGCCTCTAAATTTAGTTTCAAGTAACACGCGTTTTAGTACGATGTTGTCGAATCCACTTTTTCTCAAATGACATGCACCAACGAGCAATATCATTCAACTCTGAAATAGCTAAGATGATTGTTTCTTCACGTCAGTGAGACAAAGTTTTGCAATTGCCGTTCGAAGTTGAAACTTTGTAAAACATTTCAGAACTTGTAAGCATTTGGATCGTTTGACATGTTTTAAAAATAAAAATTTCTTATCAACTCAGTTTTGCCCGTGGCCCACAGAAAATCTTGGATTCGACCGCAATACATTGCACTTTTTAAATTTGTTACAACATGAGGTAACTATTTTGAATGTCGTCACATGACATTAAATTTTGATTTTTTCTGTAATATTTGGTGATTGATATAAAAACCATCGCATGACTTTTGTGAAAACATTATGATGTAGATTCTGGGCATATTGAAGTGATTGACTTAGAAATATAAAACAACACGGTTTTTCAAGTAACAGATTTTCTGTTTAAGTCTGACTCTTTTGCAACACGTTCACACCCTGAAAACTCAATGCCAGTGAACAGAGCTATTTAAAATTAATAAAAAATGACAACAAAATTGTAAAATCGTTTTTCTCATGTGATTTCTTCAAGGCATCAAAAATGCTTCCCTTGCCTATTAAAAGAAATGCTGAAACAACGTAGGCATTTTAGAATCGCGATTGCTCATTTCAAGAATCTCTTTCCTGGGAATATCCGCGTTAAATTTTTGATCTCGTTTAAAGTTGTGTGATTGCGTTTTAGAAATGTTGGAAAATTTTCTGCAGCAAAAACATTTCAGACAACTTGAAACGAATACCAGTAAGTATTTTCTGTTTGCAATATATTGATTTGGAGGTTGCGTATGTTGTTATAAATGCGGTGATAGATCCACTGTTTATTTCCATGCAAGAAAACATCTTGCAGTCGCGTAGTGTCTCGCTTGCAGTTTTGAAGATGAGTAAATTTAGTTTTATATCAAAGCCGTTCTTGTTGACATTATTGAAGTTTAGTACACATCACTAAGGGTTTTGATCGACTGTTTTATTATGTAGTCCAATGGTGATCAGACGACCATTCCTGCATGGAAACTTGTGCTGAAAAAATTTCTATTGAGGTTTTTCTACGTATCTTCAGGTAAAGGAAGCATGACAAAAACTTTGCGTCCATGGTTTTTAGAAGTTCCGATCAACTGCACAAATTCTGAGCAAAAGACAAAACTTCCTGCTTCAACCAAGAAGCTGAATAAGACGTCGTTTGTAAGAGTTAAATGCAACGGTACGCATAATCAATGTAAATAGCCAACCCGCGCAGATGCTGCATTTGTGTAGTGTGCCTCTTTCCCGTCTATAACAATCAAGGGTATCTCACAGAGCTAAGACACGTGTCTAAAATAACACTAGCAGTAGCGAGTTTCAGCAAAGAAAGACCTGACAAAAAAATGGTTGGTCGTATATTCAGCTTCTTTTGAAAGCCACGAGCGCAAACATTTGCAAATACTGACTTTTAACGGGACATAATTGAATATTCCAGCACTGTGATGTCCAATACACGTTTACATGAAATTAACCAAGATAAATTTTGGTATAAACATTTTCCAGTGTTTTCGAATTTTTCCACTTTTATACAGTATGCAAAGTTTTGTACGCATTTAACTTGGGAAACGTATACACATGTCATTAATCGTAATACTGTATAAGCCAGTGTTATGCAAACTACACCTCGCGGTTCGCATGCGGCCTGCAAGGCGGCCACACGTACACTACATAGATTTTACATATTTCGAGTCTATGTTAAAGTAATTTTATCGATAAGCCAACAATTCTCGAGATTTTATTTTACACGTGTCATTCGAAAACGCACTTTTACTCTACCGGAAGTGACTATTGTGTAATATATGCGGCCCCTGGTGGCAATGTGTAATATATGCACACCCCCGGTAAAATATCATGTAATATATGCGGCCCCTGATAGAAAAAAACATTTTAAACGTTGCTTCCGTAGAAAATGTTTATCCACACCTGGCACAAGCAGTAACAACCTCGGAACTTTGGCATCACGTTTTAATGTTTACCGCATATACATTTTAATTCTCAACAAGCAATGCATTTTGAAATTGTGTATTTGTGACTTATATATTTGCTTTATATTTCAGCAAAAACGTGTTTAGAGGCTAAATCAAAATTTATTCGTATTTGACTTTATGCTGCAAACCTTCCCTATCGATGCCGAACTGTGTTATAACAGCATCTTATCAATTTTTTATTTTGCGCAACGCCGTGTGTTTTGACCCCCTAGTGCATTCAATTAAGATGGTTCGTTTTTTCATTTTAATTGCGTTATCTTTCAGCACACGACCACATTATGCACTGATTTTCGCATGCAGCTTCATGGCAACGCCCCTACATATGTTAGGTCGCCTTTAACCAAATTCGAATGATTTCAATAATACCGAAAATAAGTAGTAATTCTCCAAGGCCTCATACGGGCTTTGCACAGTGTTGCAAAATGTAGTAGCTCTCCAAAGGTCTCAAACGGGCTTCGAACAGTCTTCAAAAAGTAGTAATTCTCCAAGGTCTCAAACGGGCTTCGCACAGTGTTGCTACTCACAAGTGATGTCGCCACCAAGCTTGCGTCTCAATGGCAGCAGCATCACGTGACTGATGACGATGACTCGGTGTTCCGCCACCGAACACGCAACAAAACCCAACAGCTGCATGCGTAACCAAGCGAAGGGTGAGCATACAAGTCCTTTACATCTCTATGAATTGCTGACTCGCTGAAAAGCTGCGCTTAGAAGTCGATCTGCACGGAACTATTTGTATCAAGAAGCAACAACTTGTGGTTCATGAAAGTTAATCATTTACAAAAATATATTGATGTCTTCCACCTGCCTTACAGTGATTGACTTTTTCTTGCGTGAACTTGCGCTTGTTTTGCGCGGAAGGAATAACAAAATATTTTACTCACCGGAAAACATTGTATTGGGCTTATCAGTTCGTCCGTAGATTATTGTGACTACCCTCAAAATCATAAAAAATGTTGTGTTTCGGTGAGAAGTACAAGTTGGTATCATCTCATCAAGGTTAAACAATAGAAGTTTTGCCTTTCAATCGGTGATATGTTCGGATTTAATTTTGCTAAGATTTTGCAAGACTTCCATGCTTTGCGCTGTTAGCGTGTGGAAACAACTTTTCGACCATATTTCGAGCTTTACGAAAATATACTGAAACAGAAAATATCCTGAATCAATTCCATTGTGGTTATCAATATGGTTTTTCGCCTTACCAAAATAACTAAAAGTATTTGCAAACTAGCCTCTGTGCAGTCATCCGGTGAGGCAAAGATTTTCCAAGGTTGACAGTCTTTGCAAGTTGAAAGGGCTATAAAAATCAGGTAATTTATTCAGAAAGTGTACTTTCAGGTTTTAGGAAAAACCTATCTGATTGTTATATTTGAAACAAAGCTTTCAACCCGTTAGTAAATTTGGCAAGCAGGCATAATACGTTATGTAAAAAATTCTTTAAATCAAGTAGCTCTAACTTTTGCACCACCGAGGTAGTAACATTGCGAGTTCTGTTTAGTATTCAAAAATTTAAGGAAGTGATTTGACCGAAACGAACCCGTCTAAAGTAATTAATCATTTACTGAAGTTTGATTTCGTTGCAAAACTGTTTTCATTTTTCTTATCGTCTCGCACGCTTTCAGCAACAATAATTAACCTATCACTGGAGGTTGCTCACTTTTACAAGCAACTGATGAAAACATGAGCCAATACCAGTCGTTACCGTGTCTTTAGAAACGTCTCTGATGTTTAACAACCTTTCGAAAAACGCTGTTTTTTCTTGTTAGAACACCTGCCATATTTTGCATAAAACGATTGACAATTCTGAAACTATGTGGTGAATAAACGTGTGCTATAAAAACATCATAAATTAACCACGCACTTTTGAAACGCACTTTTTCAAAACGATTTTCTAAATTCGGTATTTAGCAACTTCCCCTACTTTCAGAATAAACAGTTTTGCTATATGCGCAAAGTTACAAACGTCAGCCCTTTGCATGCAAGGTTGAGCTACATATTTTTGTTTAAAGACCGTTTTTTAGGTATAGGACTGTTTGTCCATGTCTTTAAAATTCCACTTGTACGTTTTTTGTGAGTAAAAGACCATTGGTCACATGTCTTCAAATATGCTTTTTAAGGCCTCAAGCGAATACCAAACTGACATACCAACAAAGTTGTGCATAATCCGTTATCTCATGCTTTGTTGCTTAGAATGTTGACCGACGGCACTTTATTCCTATTTTAAAACAAAAATCTGTGGTTTTTCAAGATTTTTCTTTGTTGCTCCTTACCGACTTTTCCTCCACAAGCACTATACGTTGTCGTGTTATTGTGCGTTTGTGGCGGTAGAAGTCCAGCGTAATGCAAATGTTTGCGTCAAAAAAACGTTGCTTAAAATTTTCCCGTTTGGTTGGTTTTGCATTGAAAACGAATGTGCTTGCTGTTGGAACTAATCTTTTCATTTTCTACGATGATTTTGCTTTTGGTGCTTCCGTCTGAAAAATCCAAAGCACTGCCTTCTAATTCACCGTCAATTTACTTCTTAGTTATGGGAACGATGCCAATACACCCAGGTGTGTTTTTTGTGGTTAGATTCTGAGCACCGGTAGTTGATTCGTGCTGCTTACATTTTTATTTTTCTTCTGGTCTCCTTAGCTTCACTCCTGGTTTGCTGGTTGATGTGTTTGTCTTGACTAGACCGTATCCATGGAATTGCTCATGAAATAAAAAAGACCTTGCTGTCCAGCTTATTGTTTTATTTTTTATCGTTCGCAACGCTTTAGCTATCAGCAAAAACTTAGAGCTTTGCTCAGGAGCTAGATGGATTTTCGCAGCATGAAACAAATAACAATTTTAGCTGAATACAAAAGCAAAAGTTGACAAATCACATCTGCACAGGAACTAAAAATCCAGTGTTTTGTTTGCCAGAACTTATCTAAAACTTGGATATGAGTTGAATATTTTGGTTATTGCATGTTTTCCTTGCACAAGAAGATAGAAAAACTTTTATTTGTTGCCTTAGCGTAAACCAAAATCACAGGGAGATCAAATATTGGAAGATATGCAGTGCTGGAACAAGGAGGAATTTATTTGTACAAATGCTAAGAATAAGGCCGTGCTGAATCATTTGAACACATAGATGTCGTTTGGCAACCATTCTGGTGCTTGTCTTTGTTTAATGGGCGAGCTTCTTGCGAAGCCAACTGTCAAATATGGCCAATAAAAATCAATTTAATCTGGCATTCAAAACAATGAAAAATGCTATTTGCTACCAAGCAGTTTCAATAGTCTCAACAACCCACTTCATAGCAGAGTACTGCAGTGTAAACATTCTACTTCGCATTTAAAATATCTATGTACTGTAGAAGTATACCATCTGAAGCATCGCAACACAAATTGCGTAATTTCAACTGGAGATTGTTCCAGTTCATTGAAAGGCAATTATTACGTTTCCAGGCAATTTATATTCAAAAGTATTAAATTGCATATTGATACTTTAACAATGATGTCGTACTTCCGTCTTTTTCTTCTTGAAGCTTTTCATGGAAGAAGCTACTTGTCAGGGTAGTTACACGACTACCTAAAATAGAATTATAACGATGTTGAATTATTTGAAAAAATCAGACAGGCTTTTAAACAGCGCAAGCAATTTTAAGTTGAAAACTGCAAGTCTAAACGTTGGCGCTAAAGAGGTTTCTTAAATACATGTAAAGCTTATCGCCTAAAGCCAAGAGAGCAAACAGGGTCACTGTTCAAGAGTCATACATGTTATCAGACAAAGTTTGATGTCATGACCCAAATGTTATGTTGCTACTCTATATTGCATGATGCTGTAAAATGCTTGACGTCAATATATCTTCCAGTTCACTCGCCATTGCACGAAACTGAAGTCATTTGAGATTAGATAAAACAAGCAGTTTTATAGCACATGTACGGCAAACGCAATCATGCAAAGCGTTAAGCTGATGTCAACGTTAGTGATAATATCATGCCGATACTGGATTGACCAATTTAAAAATTAAATGAAAATTTCAATCACATTATAAAAAAGGAACGTGGAGTTTTAATGGTGAATGGCAATGCACTTGTATCATGTGCTAAGCCTGTCAAACAACACGAGCGTAATAAAAAATTCAAACAAATGAAACGTTTTCATGATCATAATTTTCAAAAATGGAACCCTGTTTCATTCACGAGGAAATTTTGTTTCAGTTGATATAACGTAGAAAACTATGGTAGATCTTCATTAATTGAAAAATAAAAAAGGAATGACGATCAACACCTTTGAATTGTTTGGGATTTTAACAGGCAATATGATGTTCAGATTTTGCTCGGTTTTTATGTAATTGACCGCTTGCCAGTTTGATATTTCAAAGTGAGTTCAAAGACGCTGTGCTGACGTGTTTTTAAGCTGTAAAATTATCCCTCAGTAAAGAAACCCAAGCTGGTTACCACGCATCATCAAAACTTTTAAACCTCTGAATGTATTTCCAGTAAATTTTTTCATTAAGAGCACAGCTTGAACTCGAGGTATTCATACCTTTTCCATAATTTTGTAATATTCCACTAAGTTATTTCAACGAAAGGGAACCGAATTGAAGAATTTTTCGGTAAAAGTCCACTAGGTATGAAAAACCTTTTTACAAATTTGTCTTTATATACGAAGCTGTTTTTGCAAAATAATCCAAAACACTCATCAAGATTATTCCATGTTTTTAAGTCACAGACTGCGAAGAAGTCAGCGAGTTAGTGATTTGTATTTTGGCTGTTGCAATGGCAGTCAACGATAACATGTGACATTGTAGCCAAGGCAAACTTTTTTCTCGTCAATGTGAAGGTCTGTCTAGTAAGTCAGGTCACCACTTGGAAGTTTCTATCATCCTGTCTTCTTCACTCAGGGATGTCTTTCACATGTACTTGTGGTTTAGACCGCTACGACAAGTACGAACCAGAAAGTTCATTCCTATTGAACGTAGCAAGTTTTGCAATTTAAACTTTCTTAAAAAACGTAAACACTTTTTAATTTTAATTACTTAAAAAACGTAAACACAGTTGTTGCAGGATTACGATTGTTTTCCTTAATCAGTAGATGCAGATCCTTGGGTGGTGTGGAGCAGATGTCCAACCTCCATTGCATGGCGTGTAAAAGACAGTATAGGTCCTTTGCGACGAAGCTCAGCAGGTTGGATGCCAGTCATAATTCGCAAGGCGTCGTTGATGGCAGGATAGATGAGGCGGGTGTGAGCACTGCGGCACCATACAGGAGAGCAGCACTCTGCTGTTTAGTGGACCAGGGCTAAGGTGGTTGTTCGCAACGTCGTTGTTTCAGCAACCCAGCCAGAGCAGAGCCAGCAAGTCGCCTCAAGAGTGCGACGCGTGATGTCAACATTTGCGAAGTGACTCGAGATGTCGGCGATACGTGAGTGACCTGTCCAACGTTGCACCGAGATATTTGGCTTCACAGCAGAAGGGCAGGATTCCGTTGTTGTAGTTGACTTCAAGCACACGTTTGGCTTCCTTGTTGTTGAGGTGGAATACAGTCGACATCGTTTTTTTAGCGCTGAGCTTTAGCTTCCAGGTCTGGCGGTATTCACCTACGGTCGCCATATCTCTGCACAGCACCCATTCCGCTGCCTGCCAGTCTCTATCAGCATGCATGATTGCTAGGTCATCGGCGTATGCATACTTTCTGAAGACGGTGGTTGGCATATCAGAGATTTAAATGTTGAAGAGAAAGGGCCAGGACGGATCTGTTGGGTACGCCGTTCCTAAGGCGTCATAAACTGTTCCGTTTGCCCTTGCCGGTAGTAAGTGTGAAGCTGCGATTGCCAACAATGTCCATAATTATGCTGACCATGTGTTTGCGTTAGGTAGCAATTTCAGTAGTTAGCAGGTGATGCAGCGTTGCCGCTGTTGCGGCCAGTGGCCCAGCTATATGGACTAGTGCGTACGGACTGGAACCAGTGCTTTGTAATATACTGCTCATTGAGCAATCCGGATGGGCACAAACCGTTCACATGTTCACACAGCGTTTTACGTAACACGTGACTCAATATTCACGGCGTTCGTTGAATGCGTTTTTCTGCTC
>JGI24022J15233_10000418_pt1 | contig 26378 bp, 15 predicted proteins | sample Ectturendosymbi2_FD_15233 | JGI IMG/M metagenome (IMG submission 15233)
TATAAATATCTTTTGCTCAGTAGTCCATGGCATCTCGAAGGTCAAATTTGGTAGACTCTGAGAACATTAATTCTACTTGGTAAATCTGAAAATAAAAAGAATTGATTAATTATTTCAAAAGTTATTCAAGTTTAGGTGATGACCGTTTTTTTGTGTCACCCTTTACAAATATTATTCACAAGATATACCCTGAATTCCAAAGCATGCTGCGAGTTGGTGTTTAACATTTTTTGACTATCCCTAGCAAGATAAAAAAAAAACAATGTCTGAAACGTATTCCACCTAGTTAGAAGCAGAATGGTTCTTCTCACACAAACAAGTGACATCTCGAGCCTCAGAATAGGTGTCAAGTAAATAGTTAAATGACAATCACGTTTCCAGGCGTAACTTATGGAGTTAGATGTACATGGAAAGTATATATATTGCTGAAGCGATAATTCAAATATAAAAAATTAATAAAAGGTATTTGCAATGGCATTATTCCCATTTCAAACAGCTTTGCAGGCTGTCGATGTCATAAAAAATCTGAAGATTGCATGATGGATTCACACTTGGCGTAAAAGCGCGTCTCACTAAAATACATTTGATGCGGCTAATTAAGAAAGAATTTCAAGCAAGTATTTATTACCGTTTCGTACGTTCATACTTAGGGTTCGCAACGAGCTGATATTTTCGGTGGATTTGGGGAATAATAGTTGTAATATTGTTGTTGCACTATTTTCGGGATCAAATTGTTGTTGTACCTAAAAATCAAAGCATGATTTTGAAAATTCCGGGGGGGAGGCAATTGCCCGTTTGTCCACCCCTCGTTGGGGGCCTGTCCATACTGCTTATGTGAAGAAAAAACTGTCAAGCTCACTAACCCAGTTTATGAAACAAACGTTATGACCCCGTTCGACAGAAGCAAGACACTGACAGCCCATTGTCTAATAACTCGCATTATACATAATAATGCAAGCCTTTTTGCTTGGGATGTGTCTGTGCATAACAAGTTTTCTCACTTTTTCAGTCAACACTGCCACAAAATTTACCAGCCAAGAAGTGTAACCTTTTTAACAATTTAGTGTTTATCTGTTGTAATTTAGGCGACCTAAATAGCAAACAAGCTGAGTATTGGCTGCGGGCTTCCGGAAACAAATAGTTTGTCACGACGCAAATGTTCACTACAACTGAACAACTTGTGCTGTACAGCAATTAACACTGAAAGCCCTGCACTAAAAACACAGTTACTGTTTTAAAGCGAATGAGGAAAATATACCGGCTTTTAGCAGTAACCGTAGTACAGTACCAGATAGCTCATCAAGTTTACCGAAAACTGTTTAGGTTTCTCAACTTGCAGTTGCATCACAGGAGTAAGGTGACAGACTCACGAACTGCACTGGTAACGCATCCGAAACTTGCTTTTCGATTTGGAGTCTTTTGCAATCTAGCATCAGTTGTGAATTTTCCATATTGCATTCTTAATTTCACTACGTCCTTTCAAGGATATCATCAAACATTAAAGCAATAGACATGAAAAAAACAGACCAGTTTTGCACATATACGCGGCAAATCGAGAATCGTGCTCGCAAATAGAGGGAGTACGTTTGTGATAACCTGCGTAAGACTGGGCATCAGTGCTCTGCGTTGAAGTTAACAATTTTGCTTGAAATCATATTTTTATGTACTTTATCACCTAAAAATCATTACACCATTTGCAAGTTTCAGATCATGCTGAAGCCTGGAAAATCTCATACCTATAATCTTCAAGCTTTCTTTCAAGAGATGAGAATGACAACACTCGCTGAATACTTTAGATCAGAGGTTCCGAACCTGGGGTACATGTACCCCTAGGGGTACATTTGCCTATCTGAAGGGGTACATTTAAGGTTAGCAATAGAAGAGAAAAATATATTTACATATCTTTTGTTACCAAACATTTATACATATATCAATGAATATTATTTTCAAAAGCCATTGTATGCTTAAATATATCTATGATTAATCAGGATAAAATATCTTGTCGTAAGAAATTTTAGGGTACATGTTAATCTGTCGAAATGCTGAAGGGTACATGCTCATCTGTCGGAATGCTGAAGGGGTACATGGTCAGAAAAAGGTTGGGAACCCCTGCTTTAGATCAATCAACCTAACATTTAATGAATAAATTTCTACTGCAGTGATCCTGCAAAGAAATGAAAACAAGGTCATAGGCAGCACTGCAGCAAATAACAGCATAGAAGTGTAACAGTAAGACCAAGGTTAGAAAAACGTGTTTGTTCAATCTGTNGGTGCAAATCTTCACACAATGACTCACTTAATCAATTNTTTACAGAAAAAGGTGGTGGTAAAGCTAGAAACAAGACAATCGATCTTCTTCAAACACATACTTTGCAAAAAATTACTAGACTACAGTGAAAAGTCACGAGACCACAGGTCAATCAAAAATCACTAAATCTAATGAAAAATCACTAGGCGTGACAGCAGTACTGCGGGCATGGGCTGTTTTCACGCGCACAGAAAATGACGAAAGAACAGCATAATTACGAAACAATAGCATGTTCAAATTAATCCGTAATAGAATCCCAGCGCTAAATTCTGCAATTCCACGAGGTATAAATAAAGCATCGTTCAGTTTTTTAGAGAGTTTCATTTAATTTATGTTTCTGCATGCACCACAAATGCGCACATTTGTATCAAAGGGGCGCCATTCAACAGGGCGCAACAGACGTTGCCGGTGTTCTTCACTGTTTCCAAATACGAAGCCAATAAAGGATTTCAAGATCTTATCTTTTAACCCGCAAAACTTCAGTGAGATTTAGTTTTGCACAATATTTATTGTAGATAAGAGGATCATGAATAAATTTCAAAAATTTTTTTCACGAGATGTTTTGTGTTTAGGTGACAAAAGTTGCAGGGAATCATATAGTGGCTCTGTATATATAATAAGCTTTATACAATAAGGCACAAATTCCAAGAACACTTGATATCTTGTAATTTTTACCTGGTTAGCTTCGTAAGTGGGAGTTACGCTGATAACAGGAAGTCCCATTTGTCGAACCCATGGATCCATCACTTCTGTTATGTTTAGATGTACGTTTTGTTTGTCCAAATACTGAAAAGCAAACTAACTGCATAAAGCTTACCACCATACACATAGCAGATTCTCATAAATTAATTTCACCAAAATGTGCTTTCAGCGTCCATATGCACATAGCATCAACCACATATAAGGGGTCTAAGGTCACCAATTATTTCGATTGCACGAAATCATGTTATTTTTGCGCGAACTCTCTCATGTATGTGTTACAATAGCATAACATAAAAAAGTGGTTGTGACTTCAGCTGATTAAAATAGAAATGCAAAGTTGTTCGAAAAACTCACATGTAAAAATTGCAAAGCACATACGACACCTTGCCTTGAGCAATGTATTTTTCGTCGTTTAGAAAAGGAGGAATCATGTACACTATACAGGCACATATACAAGTTTTTCAATACAGCAGCACAAGGGCGGAATTACTACTAATCAGTGACTAAAGGTCATTTGAATGGCCGATACCTGCTGGATGTCTTTCCACAAATCTTTCTCATCAGCGTTTCCAAAAACATGCTGTTTCAAGTAGAACCTGATCGCTCCAATGAAATGATCGTGACCGAGAATGTCCCTCATCATTCGCAGAACAGACGCCCCCTGAATGAAGAAACAATTTTCCAAATACTCGTAAGTCATCCTGAAACATGACATTATAACTAATTGGCAAGGTTTCCCCACCTATTTATTAAAAATGCTTTTATCGTTTGAAAAATTATCTTTTAGACAGAAATAGTTACAGGCACAAAAAATGACTGCAAACTTTTTACACCACACCTACGCCTGGGCTGTACGAATGGCCTTTCTTGGTCATGCGCAATTTAGTGCCCAAAATTTTGATCAGGACGAAAACTTACTTGACCAGGCCTGATGTGGAAGTTGGATTATATTTGATCATTTTTGTGCAACCACGCCAGGTAAGCGTGTTTGTCACCGCAGGTCAGTGTTTGTCAGGGTTTAGCCATTTCGACCCAAACAGTGTGGTTCAAAACACTGGTAATGAGGTCAAAATGTCCGCGAACAAACGCCGGAATGACAGACAATAGAATTGCGATGGAGCGTGTTGCCATAAACCCTGGTAGTGAATGCTGCCTTTACGATCAGTAAACCCTGACAGCAGGAACAACATGATCCAATGATTGCACTGTGTCAACAATAAAGGTCAATTTTTCTCCAACACAAACTTCGGTGACGCCAATCCAACGTCTGCCAATAATTTTAATGCTAGAATGTGATTGCTTCCTTATTGGGTAAATATCTCCCTATTTCCAAAACGATTTCCCGAGATACCTAATGTGAATGGGTTGCATAAAAACTCGATCGTGAAAGTTTTTGGTTGTGAGATAATCGAAATTGACTCCTACAAAAACACTGACCAGAGCAATATCTACTTGACACCAGAATACGACTAACGCGATAGCATCATGCAAAACAACACTCGCATCTGAACCAAATAAAAAAATCAAAAGAAAAAAAAATCTTGACGTTTTTATGACATGGAGCCAAGCATGTGTAGAGTAAGTGAATAGTGCGTATACGGGGGGAACAAAATCATAACGTCTGGCAAAGAATTTTCACTATTTGAGCAACTTCTTCTAAATTTATGTAGTGCATTCTAACTGAAGATACAAAAATTAGCATATTTGAACGCAAGTCTGGCAATGCCTTTTTCCACAGTCTACTGACACTTTTTAGAGAAAGGGTTTGAATTTGCTAGCATGGGCTAACACTTTTCACCGAGTTTTAAATTAAAGAGCGACAAAAGCCAGAATCACAACGCCTACCACAACGTATTTACGCAGTCACTATAGGCGGACAAAAGTTTGTCTTCGTTGAGAAATATTTCCTTTTGATGGCTCCGCAAAATCTGTTTTTGTCGCCAGTGTCAGCGCCGGAGCGCGTAACCAGCTTGGAACACCAGGAGGGGCGAAGGGTTTTCTGAGAGGGGCCCAAATTTTTTGAACTGTGTCCAATAATTTTAAACTAAGTCCAACACATTTCTCCGGGGGGGCGAAAAATTTTCTAGGGGAGGCTTCGCCCCTTTGGTTACGGGCCTGGTTCTCACCACAATCTCGACAAACAGTTTGTCTTTAAAGCGTGAAAGAAAGGTTAAAAAATGGCTTTATACGTCACGAATTCCTTTCTTTCCTCCACGTTTGGGCCGTGTGCACCACATTTCACAAAATTGTGTAAAACGGGCAAACTAACCAGACACGAGAGAAGTGACTTCATAGGTTGTTATTCCGAATGTGGAAGGAAGCCAAGTGTAGAATCTCTCAGCGTTTAGTAATAGTTGCTACTTTAATCGGCCAACACTTGGTCAATGCGTATTTTCCATATCAGATGTGTTTCCTTATCAGCACTGCATCTGATAAATGCAGGCCTTGCCATTCTCAGTTTTAAAAGCATAACCCGTGTTTTTAAATCTCTTTATTAATTAAAAAAAAACGTACAAGTTTTGATGCAGTGGGGTAAATTATATGAGCAGAATCTCAGCTTGGTATGAAGTGTAGCACAAAATTTAATTTACTGAAGATGTACATTTGGCAATCAGATGTAAAGTGCATTTTTTGTAGAAATAGGCAAACCTTCATCCGCATAGGAAAAAGTAATGATCCTTCTGTGACAACAAACTCATTTTCTAAAAAATAGTGAAAATGGCCTCTAGTAACTTTGCAAAAGAAAAGATGGGCAAAGCGCTGGGAACTCTCTGCCAAATTGGACCTTTTTTGTTATTCATTTCTAAATGCCATAGAGAAAAGGCGCTCTAGCTCATACGGGCGCAGTAAGAATGACAATTGCCTGTGACAGACTTCGCGAACCTGTGAGTGGCAAGCTAGCCCACCAACATCATATGGTTTACAGTTTTGCGCGGGAAAAGGCGTTTTTTGTCCCTGGTGAAATTTTACCTTGATACAACACTCCAGATTAGCAAGTAAAAGCTGTATAAAAAGATTACCTCCACCTATTCTTAAAGCCTATTCTTTCTCTTGAAATTCAGCAATAAGCAAAACGTACTGAATGCACAGTGTGAACTTGGATGACGGTAGACTACTTGGGTATATTTTCTTGATTAAGCCCAGTGATTGCCAACGTGGAGTGCACTTCCCACGCTAAGTTCTTGATGACCATGAACTACTGCAGGAAGTGGTGTCATATGAAATCTTTAGATATCCATAAAAAGTTTCTTGAAGTGCTGTTTGACTAACTGTTGCCAGTTAAGGAAAATAAGCAATTGTCAACCTATATTAAAAAACAGAGTTGCATTAACTACAGGTCGGTCGTGGATCCCCTGTTATTCTTGATTTAGGTCAGTGTTCATTTGTCATCAGTGTTTCACACGGTACCGTCAATCGCTTGACAAGTGATGACACTGGATTAATACAGTACAGAGAATAGTTCATTACAACCTTTTCTGGGTGATGTCAAATTTGCCTTCCACGAACTGATGACTGAGTAATATCGAGCAAGTTATTCGTGAAATATGAAAATGCATTTTACGTACTGTAAAGTACCATCTGCAATCTAAATCAGTGCTTCCCAACGAAACAGTCGCAGACGTGTCGTGAATACTTCAGAAGTTGAGAACAACTTTGTTGAACCTATGCCGTAGATAGGAGCAAGAAATGTAAAGTTTCAAGCTCATTCTTCCAAAAAGGACGTTTCTGTTAGTTCCATTTCAGTCATTAAACTTTGATGTGCAGCGTGTAGAAAATTGAGATGCAATGTATGCTGCGTCCAAAAATGTTTGGGAATGGGAACTGCTATCTTAATCATAGCTGTCAACTTTGAAGTATATTCATCGAGGAATTCCAGAAAACTAGCAATATTTCGGCGATTGGGTGTCACAATGGATCTTAAGCTCACGTGGAAGCAATAGGTTAATGACCTTCGTGGAAAATCCTCAGAGCCATGTGAAGTTGAGGAGAGGTTGAGATATATCGCTGACTTAGGTCCAATCATACTTGCTACATTGCAAAGTTGCTTGCGAACTAAAGTAATTATAATCGAACCAGTGCAAATGATGTCAACCGAAATTGAAATTCATAACATTTGCAAATGGAAGATCAAGCTTGCAATTTTCAAAAATACAATTTCCAAAGGTGGTAACTTCCGTAAAGTTAGGCTGGTTAAGTTCATACAATAATAATGTTTTCTCTTTTTGACTTACTTTTCACAAATAGAATTGTGCACAAGCTCACGGAACAAGGGATCATACCTCTGGGGAATATTTTCATGAGTGTGGTAGAACTGAATATGGCAACTTCATTTTGTTGTGCGTTAATCCTTTTATCTAAGAAATCATTACAAAAAAACTAAAGTTTTATCCGTTTGTGGTTTTCGTGTAAATTGAATTCCGAAAACCTAAACTTGTCTGTGATTTTTCTCGATTTCATTTTACGTACATTATTTGATGTGTTGGCTGCGTTACGGATATGCTTTATCTGCTGTAGTATTATACGTACAGTTTTGAATCACCGTGTGCATGGGTTGGGTTTATTCAGTCGATTTACGTACGGCGGGTTATTTTTTTCCTACATGCTGACTTGCCTGTTTTTCTTTCATTTCTTACAGCACAAACAAAACTTGACTCATCGCGAAAAACTTTCGCAGTTGTTTACCTTTGAATAGGAAATGGAATCAAACACACTAGTAATCTGACTCGGCGTCTTCACATCAACGACGATTGGGTGAGAGGTAACCACCGAGTCGGTCCTCATAACCGGCTGAAGGTCATCTATTACGAAGTGGCTCAACTGCACAAACAAACATACTTATTACTCGGCAAAGTGAAATACGCATCGTAAACGTCTGCACATTATTGAAAATAGATAACTCTTGAAATCGTAGCCCTTTCTGAGTAACGAGATCGAGTAAGAGTTTTTCGATTCACTTTATTCGTAGAACCTAGCTTGAACACAGCATTTCCTTGCCAGCATCAAAACTTTTCTTAGAAAAATTGAGTTCTGCTGCNGTTTTAAAATCTATATTTTAGAAATGCCATGAAATTCACTTACGATGTCCCACGCGGGTTCCGCTACTGCCAANCCTAGGTATTCCAAAAATGAAGCGAAGCCTTCGTTCAGCCAGATGTTGTCCCACCACTTCATCGTAACAATGTTGCCATACCACTGCAAAACGTAATGACTTCTTTGGATTCGCAGCATAGCGGAATTTGCAAAAAAACACTTCAAACGAGAAACCTCTCCAAGTCAGTAGCACGGTGATGACTTTGCAGTACAGCTAAACACTAAATATTTTCCAACTTTTAAAAGTAAGTATTCTATATTTTTTGAAAGCGACAACTGATATTTTGCTAAAATAGTTGGCGGAAAACTGCCTTTCCAGTCACGTTTTGAGACTTTAAGTTTCTTTTCTAGCTACATATATGACAACTGCATCGGCCGCCAGTGGTCCTTATCTCGGGGATGACATACTGGAAGCCACAGTTAAAACTTTTAGAAAGAAAAGAATGCCCCATTTCTTGATTTAGGCCCTGAAACCTAGCAAAATATCACCAAACGTTTTCTTAATATGCAGGTACAGAAGTCTTTTCACGGTAGCTTTGAAAATATGTTCGATTGATGTGCCGTAAAAGAATTAAAGTAAAAGCGTGCGTTTTTCATTCCATGATAATACCAAGCAAAACTTTTCCGCTGGATTGAGAAACATACTAAATCTATCCCCGCACATCCTCTCCTACAAATTCATTTTGTACACTCAATTTTACATTAATAAACAAGTTGCTGATGATAAGCACACTGCATTTAATTAGTGGTGGGCAGTACGTCATGAACTTTCAAGCTTACATTCAGCTACTATACTGCTTTCCAGTGCCAGATAAGCCTTTTAGGGGCCCTGAAGCACAATTTTTCGTTTGCCCCATCTTTCCCATAAAAACCATTGACCCATAATGCTCGTGTTCATCGCGCGAAATAACACACTCTGCAACATCATATGAAAAGGGTAGATGGGCAATGCGAAAACGATTTTCCTATCATAAACTCAGGAATACGAAAACGTTCTCAATTTTTCCCACCACGTTAGCCACTCAAACTATAACAGTACAGTACGTGTTTTTTTGCAAGCAAATTCATGTATCAGCTTGTCAAAGCATTGATTCCGTAAGAGTTTGCTCTCAATACTTTTATCAGCAACAAATGATTTAAACGTTGCTGTGACGTTGATGACCTGAGTTCATTCTTTATCCGTTTCATTTTCGAAGATGACCTTACACCACTGTAGTTTGAGCACAAGCAAAGATATACAATAGCAATGCTTGGAAAAAGTGATATCAGTTTTTTTTGCGGAATTAGGAGATGCACCAATGCTTCGTGCGACTCATCTTCCTGTTTTTCGTTGACACACAACTTAACAAAATTAAGAATTGGAGTAATTCACTTCCAACTGAATGTTCCTCAATATCATTGGAATAAACAACAGCAAGTTTTTCACCAGCAATACGTCTTTCAATGAAACCTCTAATATTTTGTGCGAAAGACTTCGTTCTGCTATAAAACAAAACATGTCGATTGACTTGTGTTAAAATTTCTTTAGCGGCTCTCTAACAAAACCGTAAGTCTGAATTTGGCTCCCTTCAGCAAAAAGGTTGAGAATCACCACAGGCGTAGCCAGGGAGGCCCAGGTGACATGCCTCTCCAAATTTTTACTAAATCTAGTCATTTTGTTATTTGAGAAGCGGTATCACAAACAAACTAGTGTTGCTCGCCTAAAATCAAACATTTTGACCCACAATATGTTGCCCCCCAAAATTTTGGGCTGGCTACGCCACATCAGAACCACCACTGCTTTATACCCTGCACCTGCTCTTTTCCTGTGTCGTGAATGAGATGCCATACCGTTCTTCTATGATGTCACAAGCGCCTGTAATGTGTTTTTTCCTGCTGCACACAGTCTGTATATTGCATTGAACGTTTGGCAACAATCTTCGTGCGTGGGCAGGCTCTAACTGTATTGAATGCCAGCTTAATGTTGGCGGCCCCTTTACTGCAAGGGCCCTCAGGCCTGTGCCTCACGGGCCTCATAGCTAATATGGCACTGCTGCTTTCACAAGTTTTTACATTTACAGTAGATACAGTTTTAAAATATTCTGATTTTCTAATATTTTTCAAAACACCAATGCACAATCTGTTTTATATTTACCGCAGTATTGGAGTACTTTTGCTGATATACGGCTTGTGATAAACGTCTTTAACAGAAACAGTTCACTGTTTACTCGATACCTGGTGGACGAGCTCGTGCGAAACAACAGCAGCAACGCGTTGTTTGTTTGAAGTTGACGATTCTTTTGGATCCCAGAGCAGATTAGTTTCGCGATAAGTTATAAGGCCCCAGTTTTCCATGGCTCCTGTTCCGAAGTTTGGAATTGCTATCATGTCTGTGAAGTAAAAATTGTAAGTGTCGTGCAAGGATTTCAGCAATTCTGCAGCAACAGCAATTTTCTGAAGGTCTAAAAGGGGCCGAAAATTCAACTTGTTTATGCCGTTAAGAGCTTATGGCGGAGTTGCACAGGGATAACTAATAAGAGTTTTCCTACTTTTTATTGTTGTCTTCCTATGGTTTTTGCGGCTTCTACATACGAGAAAAAGTCTGTTCAAGGGTGCGAGAGCAAAATGTTTATTGTTAGGGAGTTAGAAAGCAAATAAAAGGCATGACATGTTGTCTTTTTGATCAATTCCTTAATCTGGTGAAAAACATTCTTCCGAAGCTTCCAGTTGAAAGTTCTGATGAGATCAAACTGATCTGTTGCTGCCTTCTGATTAATACACAAATTTTATCTTTTGTTTAATTTTTAGGAAAATCAGCTTGATAAAATTATTTTAGGTCGCTTATCAGTTTATTATCTAAACGCCGATTCCTTCAACAAAAATAGAGATAAAACATATTGAGAAACAAAAACCAAACCTGGCACTTCGACTCGTGCATGCACATACCTGCTTAGTGACGGTATTCAGTATAGTTCATCAACAAAGTGTAAAATTCTTGTGTTGCAATATTTACTTTCATGCCTGTGCTAGCGTTTTTGGATTTATTGCAGATTAGAAACAAAACTGCAGGTTATTTTACTTGAATTACTGTTTCTAAAACTCGCTGATTTTTTATATGCGAAATGTTAAAATATTTCCTTTGTACAGAAGCCGAGGTCATAATCGTTACATACCGCATTTCGGCAAGGAGTAGTCCATGTCAAACAAATCTTCAAAATAATCAAAAATTTTTTTCATTACTTCCAGAGAATAGTTGGCTTGTCCTGATTCCAGCTTATGAGGAGGGATATAAACACGAAGCTGAAAAAAATGACGACAGTCTACGCGTTTGTCTTGTGATCGTACAGCTAAATCAGGTGCAATCGTTTAGACCAGTGGTTCGCAAACTGTGGTGCGCGTACCAGTAGTGGTACGCGAAGGCCTTCAAGGTGGTACACGAATAGACCTACTTTCCGTTTTTCTTCGCAAAAAATATATTCACAGCTATAATTTTTACCTGTCGGGTTATGTTAATAAATTCCTGAATTTTTGTGTGGCCAACTTCCCATCTTGGTTTCTAAAAATGGCCACAATACTTTCTCACAGCCGTTTACTTCATGTTTCATTTGTGTCAACTATGGCTTTCCAAACCTTTGATCGACTGATATTTGGCACATTGACTTTTCCTGGAACAAGGTGGTACGAGTTGACAGTCCGGGACCCACAAATGGTACGCGACCGGAAAAAATTTGGGAACCACTGGTTTAGACAAACTATTCTCACGCGCAATGACTTAATAGGGGCGTTGGCAATCCGGTAGGGTATGCTTGTAATCACCAAACACCTTAATTAATGGTTTCTTATAGAGGCGTAACGGAAACTAAAGCAGATCTGATATCACGGAAGTACTCGTTTCAGGGAAATTCCTAAAAGACTAAAATAGACCAGCAACATCTGGCACGCATTTGTGCAAACCTTAACACATTCTAAACTGTAAAAATTCTGCAAACTATTGCTTTTAAACCTCATAATTGTCCAACAAAATGCGATGCTTGTGAGACATAAGCCCCTTGTCAGTGTTTGCCTACAGGGAATGTTCGATGTGGTTATGGTGTGACCTTGGCGTTTACCTGAGTGAGCTGAGGCTTACCTAAAATTTTGGAAATTGAAACGCTCCCTTCCTCTGTTGATTCCTCTATTTAGCTCCCCTCGCATGACAACTGATTGTGTAGAAAAAGAACGTTCCAAACGAGCACAACAACGCAAATACAATCTCTAACTCAAAGTGAGCATCGGATATAGCACCGGCACAATCAGGGGCGTAACGAGGAGGGGACAAAGAGGGAACAATCCCTAGGGCGCCAAACCACTACGGGGATGCCGAATCACTGCGGGGCCGCCGAAAAGTCCCAACAATGTCACAAGCACTTTTTTCAATGCAGTACATTTGCTTCCGAAAGACCTCAACACGGGGTCGCCAAACTTGCTTCTTGCCCCCGGCGCCATCTAACCTCGTTACTCCCCTGAGAACAATCGAGCACTGAACACTTATCATTGACAGCAGAAAGACACAAAATTTGAATCGTTGTCCCAAAGACCACGTTTGTTGCGTTCTAATATCCGGCGTTGAATAACAGTGAAATACAACATAAACTAAGAAATTATATTATCGCGTGTGCTACTACGCTGAAGTCATTTTCTAGATAAAGTTGTAGCAATTTCGACTTGTGATATTTTCAAACTCTCAAAAAAAGAAAAGAGTCCGAAAATGTTTGATCAGTTCACACAACGTGTAGTACACAGTATACATAGTTGTTTTGACAAAGTAGAACGCCTGTGTAACAAATGGATAAAGGTTTTCGTCGGTTCAAACAGTAACGCAAAAGGTGCTCCGTCACTAAGCAAACAATCTACTGAAGACGCTTCGAGCATCTCACAAATCTTTGCATACCATACACATGACAACTACGATAATTATTTTGCTTTGTCATGTGCAACAGCAATATAACCGAAACTTCCGTTCGTGGCGTGCGGAACACATTTATTTATTCGCGTTGCGGCTTAATTTTGGCGTAACTTGGAATTGTTCTAGGCAAAAATGAAAAATGGAAATACTTCACTTACAGGAATTTTGTTTTTGTCGCTGAATTTTTGGATGTACGTAAAATTGCCAATGCAAAAGCATCCCAGATATGTCGGCATCGGCACAGACTCGTGGAACTCTGTCTCCATCAAACCGTCGCTTCTTAGTTCTGGACCCTGAAATTACATCGTTGATGACGACGAAGTCCAGGTATCAGCAAGCAAGGAACCTGTCTTGAATATCACGCATAATTCCGACACGAGATTTTGCGCGTCAGGCCAAAGCCACACATTCGCCGATGCAACTAGTTTCGGAAATTGTTTGCTCAGTATTGAATCCAGCAAATGTCGAACATCACCATGATGCCTCAGAAGTGCTATCAATTACTTTTAAAATACTTTCGGTTCGATTTCGCCATGGCTTTGAAAACAAATTATATCAAACTCGCTGATCACCATACCGCAGGTCCGCAGCGCAAGTGCTGCGTTTCAGACCGCTGTTTTTTGAACATTCATTTTCATTTTTGAGATATTTCTGTGTAATGTTCAACTGAGTATGCAGTATACGTTTGGACCATTAACAAGTATTGCTGAAATTGGATAAAAAAAAAGATCTTTACCCTTGACACGTTCATGTTGGACAAAGCTACATGACCTTGCTCATGTACGAGGGTGGTAGTGTATCTTATCTTGAAAGCTGGTTCGTCAAAACATGGGTAAGCTTTTCTTGCATCAGTGGGTTCCATGTCGGATCCCACCATTGCTCTGCATAAGACAAAATTTTGTCGAAAAAGAGCAAAGCTTTTCTAAGCACATCTAGATCCAACATTGGTATTCTGTTAGATGCACAAAACATTAATTCCAATGCAGTGAGACAGTTTTTTTGAGCAAATTTCAGCGTAGCACAACCATCCTGCGGTGATCCAATTTAATGGTCCCACGAACGGAATTAGAGATTGTACCAAAATTTTTTAAGTAATTGCTACTACTTTACAACCTTACAATATGTTTATTGCTGATATAAAACTTTTATATAAAAAAGTGCAGAACATACTTTGTTGTATAGAAATTAAAACATTCGACAATAAAAGAGATTTCGATTTATGTAACCCAAATTAAGTGTAAAAGGACCAAATGAACTGCTTCACGTGTTTCGGGAATTCAGCAAATTACCCGAGTAGTGCCGCAGCATGCGAGCGGAAGTGTCGGGTAAACACACAAAAAAATTGCTGCCAAGTTCATTACTTGCGAAGGTGGCACAAATGCAAGTACCACTTTGGAGATAAAGAAGGTTAAACCACAGCATGTGTGCAAAGCATGTCTTAAAACGCATTTGCATCAGTTCCACAAACTTACATGCATTTTTCTGGAAGAATTGTATTCTTAATCAATTACATTTTCAAGAATATGAAACAGAGCTAATTCTTTCCGCCAAGGTCTCAGTTGTTTTCCAGCTGGCATATAATATTATCTTTGACTTACTGCTCTCCTGATGGTGTGTCGTAAACAGACTTGTAAAGGCCAACAATCCTTCCCACTAATGATCCTTCGAATTCCATTGTAAGAAGGTAATTATGACCTGTTGCATAACAAATGTTCTTTTGTTAAGCTATACTAATGAATACAAAAGTGAAAACATGCAGCCTGCATGTTTACTTGAAAGAAGACAAAGGCTTACGTACAGAATCATCAAGTCAAATTGAATTTGTGTTATTTGTTGTTGTTTTGCATAAACTGTGCTCTTCTGATTTTGCAAAAATTTCACTTTTAACGATGAAAACATTTTCAGAGAAAGTAACGAAGCGTGGGAAGCTTCTTAAAATTGCTGGCAGGCCTTCGTCCTGGATGATTTGCGAATTATCTAAAATGCGTAAGGTTCTACGGCAAATGGAATTATTGCACTACACATAAAATTGCACGAATATATACGACAGGGTCTAAACGTAAAATAGTCTGTAATACTCAAACACAATCACACCGACCTAAATCGAGCTTTATTTTTGACACTCTGATGTGACCTTAAAACTCACTTGTTCGTTGTCGAAATAGATATAAAACTCTTCGTTATAATGTGATATAAAAGCAGTCCAAATCGCGTTGCTAAGAAACCTTACTTGAACGGATAAAACCGTTAAATAACCCATATTTTGACAAAGTCAACAAGGCACTCTGCAAGCTGGCTATGCCAAAAACCTTTGTGCTGAGTATGATGAATAAAAATACTTGGCCCGTTTTGAACGGCAATTGTAAGCATTTATTAATCAAAACGCACCATATTTTTGTACTATTTGCTTGTGACAGCGTGTCAACTTATTTCTATACAGAAGTACTGCTCTATAAACAATCAAACTTCCAGATGTTTTTTCTCACATTTATCAGGGATATGTTTCCTCCTATTAAACTTGCAAAATAATATCATTCAAAAAAACGTTGGGCCGGTTCGACTTTGTGCCAGGACAAAAACGTTTTACGTCATACTGCATCCTTTGTTTATCGGAGTCCATAAACTGTGCATGCTTGCGCTCACATTCCTGATTGCGAATTTACATTCAAAGCTCCTGATTGAACAAGACACCAACAGTATTTAAACTTTAACGAAGCATTAATGCTTCTTAGTTTGCCTATCGGATATCTCCATCTTCTACCACACGTTTCAGTTAGCATTGCAAGCATTTGCTTTCAGACAACGTTTTCAGATATGACCATGAAACTGCACGTACAAACAATCCAAATCGAATGAAAAAAAACGATAATAAACTCGACTGCGTACGATGAAAATTGATATGACAATGCAATCCCGTAAAAAAGCCGTCCCTTTCGAGGTTTGGTTGTGACATTTGCATGTGCTCAATACGACGCTTAAATGAACAAAAGTTTACCTGGTTCCAGCTGGCTTTTAGGTTTCACGACATAGTATTCATTCGGCGCATAACGAAACTGCTCTGCGATTTGTAGATCCACTGCGTCACCAGTGGTTTCTATGCGTTCTACCTTCACGTCCAATATGTCCAATAATGCATCAGCATGAACCATAACGTAATCGGTGTTCTGATCAACACACAAAACATTGTAAGGCTCTTGAACATTCGCGACGGCATTGGGTCTAAAATGATATTATAAGTCGAAATAATCAAATTGTACCACCAAAATAAAACCACGATGTTGCCTAAGCAGCTTAGCATTATCATGTGCTAATTGTCGGTTGAGTGCATCTTTGCACGAAGTCACGGTAGCACAGAAAGGGTCATACTTAAGATTTAACAAACATGTAAGTATGTAATAGCTAGGGCAACCAATTTCTTGACGTAAAAACTTAAAAATTTGACATTATAATTTGCAAATTTTGACATTATTTTGACCTATAAATTTTCTGCGTTTGTAACTGCAAAATAATTCAGCCTTAGGTGTTGAGGTAAACCCAGAAGTATATTCATGCACTCCATTCTTCGAAATTTTGAAATATTTGGTTGTTTAAATTTGGGGATGATCTACTGATAAGTACATAAATAACTACAGTAGAGTCAAACCTGAGAACATCATAAAGTTGAAACGTTATATGCATAATGGATTGAGCATTTACCAAATACTGTAAGACTACGGTTCTTGCCTCACCATGCTTATGCTACATACTATTCAATCGCCCAGTAGTGGGCAAAACTGCATTATTGCGCCAGAAGTCGCAGCAAACCCACTATTACTACAGAATTGCAACTAAACTTGCAAAGGCATATCAATATCTGTTGTTGTAGTTTCAATAAAGTATCGATGAAGAGAAAAAAACTCTGCTGCAAGAAAATTTTGACCCAACGATACATTTTGGCCTAATGATAAACTTTGACTTTTTTTGACCTAATAACTTGGGCTTCCCTCATGGTATGAGCGTGAAATTTGGTTTGTGGTCGTTTCATGAACTATCAAAACGGCAGAAAAATTTTGACCTTATTGACTTTTGGTTGCCCTAGTAATAGCCAAAAATTTCATTAATTCTTGCCTTTGTCACTTTGAAAGTCATAGCGTTGGATCCAGTATAGGTATCAGTGGTCATATTCGGATGGAGCTTCAGACGGTAGTGTGCAGGAATTATGTAGTCAGGCAACCGGTAATTGCTCCATATACCATCTACGTAACACGACTTAATCACTTTTAACAAAACTGAACAGCAGTTGTAGGCTACGTCGTGAAGTCAAGACAGCTGCATATTAAGTGTTGCACGGTTAAGGTCTATAAATTACTTTGAAGGTTTAAGTTTCTGTTTCTGACATTGTTAATAAAAAGGTTTGCTTTAATAGCGAAGGTGTCAAAAATGAAAGACCATGATCCGCACCTGCAGATGGTGTACTTGTAGGAGGTGTTGCTGCAAAGAACAATACTTTTGTGAATTTTAACGATATAAAGTGTTTATCATTCAACCAGACACACGTTTTCTGAAAAAAGCAAATCCATAAGTAGTCCTTAAAACCATTCTTAAGAATTCACGTTATACTTTAGTCTATAAGAACCTGTTACAACTTGTTCCTGTGGTTGTTGAGGGATCTGTTGGTTCTGCGCAAATAGAAAATAAAGAATTTTTAATACAAATACAATTTCTTCAAATGAAAAATTAACATCAACGAAAAAGCAAGTTACTGTATTTGTTTTTCTACAAAAAGCAAGCACACACGTTTCTCTACGAAAAGCAAATTTACTCATACGAAAATATGAAGGCATTTTTACTTTGTTTCAGTCAGTGTAAAAGAATCCACTGCAAAGTTATAAAAAACGCATTCTTTAGAATAAGTGAAAAAAAATAAAGACAGTATCAGACGAATCATTCGAAAATTGATTTTTAACACTTGTGCACAACAGTCACAAGCACAAAAATTATTAGTGTAGTCTTTAAACTTTCTGACTTGAATATTAAATTTCCAGACATGTCTGTGCTGGAAAATTCGTTAGATCTTTCTTTGACATACGATCGTTGAACCAGGGGCAAAAATATTTAATTTAAATTTTGATCAGAATACACGAAAATAAGCACTCGCCAACATATTAAAGCAGGGGTTCTTAAAGTGTGCCTCGATATTCCCAGGAGGTATTTAGATTAGATGTTGGGGTTAATCAACAGTGTTGGGAAGTAAAGTCCAAACCCGGACTCAAATCCTCATTCTAAGAACTTGGACTTGCTTCCATCCAGATTGACTCTTCTTGCATTCGTTCTAGAAATCTAGCAACACTGCACCCACATGAAGAAGATTGGTGCTGATGAATGTGATGCAGCCTTTGCATCAAACTTTTTCCTCACTACTCTAGTGAATATCACTTTACCAGTTCTGTTTCATGTCTTACAAGTTTTTTGTTATTAAGCTTTTTATGAGAAGAGTTATCCAGATTGACGAAAATTTNACTTAGGGGTATTGAGGCGTTAAAATTTTAAGGACCAACGGGGTAAAAAGNGAAGGAAATTCTTTGAATCAACATCCTTTATCTGCTTCCATCTGATTTACATAAAATGGTGGAAGTGTGAGCACCAGTTTANCTGCAACGAAATCATTCACTTGTTTATGTGTTGCAAAACTCATTTTTTTCAAATTGAACCGCTGTCGATTTTCATTCTCAAGNTTTGGACAGTTCTTCGTTAGCCAACACTTGTACACCGCTCATCCTTGCGTTCGAGTTTAAGTTTGCCCACGAACATTTCGGATTATACGCGATAAGTGAGATGTTTACCAACGGATGTTTCGCGCTATAACCCAAGATGGATATTTGCCCGCGGGTGTTTGCGCTGATAAATGCACATTATACACTTCGGAAGGACAAACATAGGCAGAACTCCCTGTCTTTGTCCAACATCGATTCCCAGCTAGGATGCAATGAAACGATGCACCTCTGGCCTCTGGCTGCATCCTTCTGTCTCTGCCTAATACCAGCATTTCTGTCTCTGTTTAACGTGATCTACTACACCAAAAACATACTGATTTGGTGTGTTTTCTCTCCGTGTGGCATGTATGCAGCATCTTTTAAACTTGAGAGTCCTATACAAGTTTATGAAGCTTCCTACGTAACAGCTTCAAAACCGGAATCGGTGGGTTTCAAAAAATCATCATGTTTGTAATCAGATGTATGATCACAGATTAACAGCACACTGAGAAACAAAAATCAAACGCATATTAAAATTACGATTAGAATAGTGGAAAGAGACAAGATAAACAATAAAAGAAAAAAGCAGTCCCATCACCGCTTCTAAACTGGGTTCATAAATTTTAAGTGTCGTGGGATGGTTGGAGAGGGGATATTTGCATTACCGTGTGACCTGCGAAACGCACCAGAAAACATTTCGAACGTCCTTGATGGCATCGGGATCATTGCAAAAAATAAGTGCTTGGATGATTTCTACAAGTAAGGAAAACAATCAATCATGTAATCCAACGACCTTATGCTTTAGATAACCCAGCAAACTTATACTTGAAAGACTTGAAGTATAATTGAGTTGAGTTCGAGAAATTGCTTTAGACAAAAAGAAAACTTACTTTGACCATCAGAACCTTTGTTTTGGTTTGATAAACCAACGCCGAGCCCAACACCAAGTCCGATCGACACAATGACGGCGCATGCTATTGCAACAATAACAGCAGTTCTCTGAAAAGTAACTATTTTAGTAAATACGATGAAAATTTTATATAAACTAAAGTATCTATACATAGGCAAGTTTCATCCAGTAGAACTGATCCAACTGTCCCAGCTGATTTTATATGCAAATCGGACCCGTAATGTAGTTAACAATCATGTTGTAACCCTTGAGTGCTAATATGACGCTAAACAGCAACCGGTGATGGTGCACCAGTTCGGAGGCTCTTCAGTTTCAGCGAAAATCGAAAACCTCTTTATTCCCGGGTCCACTCTGGTCGGGAGTGGTGACGCATGACTGGGTTCCAGCTATAGTTTAAATATTCTTTTTGATTAGCTGTCTAAGCTATTCAGCCATACATGACAATCAGTTTGGATCTGGGGAACCGATGGGCAGATGGAAAATATTTCTCCAGGGCGGCATCTCCTGCAGCTGAACCCATGTCCAACGTATTGACCAACTTTTCCTTGGGACTATCTGGTAGATTCTTAAGAATGCGAATTGCGGTCGAGTGGTGACTGGGCAACTCAGTAACTGTAATTCTTACAAAGGTTCGTTTCGGAATTTTCTAAAACTGTTGGGTGTTTCAGGGTCGAGTGTACTTTTCCAAAAACAATTAACAAGACCAGATAGAAATTGTTATGGGCCAAGTGTTGACAAGCTAGCTTGAAACGCAATATAGCAAAAACGACGTTTAGACGAAATAAACTAATAAAAACGTTTAAATGTAATTTTAGTTCAAATATCTTAATATTTTGTGTGGTTACAAGCAGAACCGTCGCCAAAAAGGGGGCTCTGCGTTTGTTCAGGGGTGCTTTACATTTTTAAATTTGATGAAAACATCCCTGATTTATAGTGCTTCATAATTCATTTTGGGCGGCTTGGAGCTTTCTTTGTGGGTAAGCCCCCAAAGCCTCCCCCTGGCGACGGGACTGGTTACAAGTGAACGCTAAACTGTAAGCAAGCCTTTCTATCACTGTATTTTCTGGCTGATTCATTACAAACCAATAATTTTGTTCTAACTATACAAATGTTTGTTTTTAAAAAATTAAAAAATGATATCCGGATGCGATGTTAATCCTGTTTCGGTTTAAATCATACTATCCGTATCAGAAAACTATGCAAAAGTATCTTTAGGATAATTATGCGTAGATAGACACTGAGGCATGGCACAGAAAGATGAAAAGATGCTTCAGAAGATAATAAACAAATGAGGTTCAATGTGCAACTTTCTCCAATAGGACAAAATTTATTTAACAGCCTGAATCCTCAAAATATCCAGTAAAGCGATTCGGATCGGATATCCTTGTCCGTATCCGGTTCCCGCTTAAAAGTAGCTTTTGGATATCCGTATACGATTGAAAATTTACTATTCTGCCGGATATCAAACTGGCAAACTGGATAGTGGTGATCTCTGGTAGCAAGTACAATTAGGCCGAATGCAATAATAACTATGAGTACGCTAGGTAGGAATGGAACGCAAGCTGGTCCGTATCCGGCCTAAGGCTGGAAGTTGCCCACCCCTGGTAGATAAATTCCAAGACGACGACACCGGGCAAGAATAACAGTCACTGAGTTGCCTGTCATAAGAAGACTGCTCTTCGCATATCCCTTAATGTCCCAAATAAACGCTGGGTCAATGCGCTGGGGCCAGGTCCAGCTGGAGGTACTGCCAGAGTGGAGGAAGTTACCTGTTGTCGATTGGTTTCCCTTACCTAGACTATGGTTGCTCCGCATGGCTGAAGAGCTCACTTTACCTTTCAAAGACTATTTGATCCGTAGCTGGAGACCTATCAAGTGTTGTCTGACATACAAAACGTGATGTAAATGGGGTATTGTGTCCTTAAGTGCAAGAGGGTTATTAGCACCGCTCGATGGTAAAGGATGATTATTACATCACATTCACAAGTAAAATAGCTCCCCATCAAGAGAGCCTAACAAACGACGCCTAGAACAAATACAATCTATCACAAACAACGTATTAACCATATCAAACACAAAACGAAGATACTAACCTCATTCATTTCTTAAACAAAGACCAAAATGATTAAAAGTAAAGAATTTCAACCAAGTTGGATTAATACACCTGAAGAAACAGTAAGCGTAAATCTGATGTGCATCGGGCAAAACTTTCAATAACTTGATATTTTTTCACCTGGATTTCATTTTTCATTTTCAAAAGTTTTGCAACTTTTCATTGTGAATATTTCTCAACACCGAATATTCTACTCCTTCATTACAACAAACCAACAGCAGCCAGTTCAAACCAGCTAAAAAGTTCGTTTACTTTTAACCCAACAGCTAAACCGAAAAATATTCTTTTTGTGCCCTGAACCAGCAAAATTAAGAACACTCTCGCTAGCCTCGACTTTTAGAAGCTTATGTTTAACATACCAGTAGACGTAAGTTCAGTTAAACCTATATCAGACGCATATTTCTTAAAATCATAGATAACTTTTCAGGAAAACCGGCAACTTTAATGTCATTAACCTGTTTTACTCATTACTGTATGGTGCAGTCGTTTCGTCAACTCTGTTTTCATGACCTCTGCCTGTACCTGTCATGCGACATTCTAAAAGACAATTTCACTCTCAGGCAGCAGTTTTTCCCCTGCAATGAAGCTTAGTCATTTTGAAAAATTTTATTTTTTCATACCTACGAAGCAAATATTTTATAATGAAGCCAATCAACTACATTCAGTTATTTTTCATATATTCAATCCAAACGTAAAGCACCTGGCAAACCCTCATTGTCGGAAGTTGCAAATCTACTATAAAACTTTTTTTCGTGAATTTAAAATAAGTTGGACAAAGCCATAAAAACTTGAGAATATGTGCTTATTCTGATCGCCTTTTAATTTTTTGGTTAAGATCCCTAATTAAGACGTTTGCATCAAAAAGGTTGCAGAAGTCGTTGATCATACAACAGTAAAAATCAGATCAAATGTAGAAAAATGACTATTCTTGGGATCACGGTGTTCTGTGAACTTCGTACCTCGCACGCCACTTCTTAAAATTTGACAATTTTTTGTTGGCTTATCATTTGAGCATCTTTGATCATCTTATCGTGCCTTTCAATCAGAGTTTCGAAGAAACGTTTGTAGACCTTCTTACTAATTATCTTGCATTATACCTCTGATCATACTTTAAAGTGCGGGAATGTTTTGAACGCATATACTGATGACGCTAAAATTGAAATGTATTATCTCTAAGCAAATAAAGTGCTCATCGATTCTGTGTTAAAAGTTCACTGAACAGGATGTGTTCAATGCACTGTGCAAACGTACCTAAAATGATCGTTTTCTCTCTGGAATATGCTGCTGTCCCACTCCTACGTACCATCTTTTCTCGCTTTGCTTCATGGCTTGTTCCGCAAAGCAGCCTGCAGTCTAATATTACAAATAAACACTGTGGCTTGGATTTTATTACAATCAGCACATATCAGCCTATGAACCAATTCGAAACAGTTTGCTTGCTTCAAACTGGTCAGCCTCATTTGAGGTTCGTTTCCAAAGATACGCAGGTTAATGAATCAATAACAGCGGATTTTTTCAGTTGATGTTGGCTTTCGTTGACCTTTTTGCAACGACTCTGGAAGAGCAAACACGAACCTTTTCTATGGTACATGCAAACATAATAAAATGTTGTCTGATAGCGTAATCAGCACCGTGATCATAATAGCCAACTGGAAAGAAGAGTAAACAAACCAATTGTGCGCGCACAACATGTGAAACCTTTTATGTTCGCATACAAATGACGTCTTCCTTGCAAGTATAGGTTTGCTTAAACTACTGTAGTACTAGACTTTGGAGGTGATCGAAAAGTAAGTCAAATTAGAAAAGGTTGAATGTCAAGAATCACATGTAAAATCTAATCAAAACCTGACAAGCTGTACTGATGAGCGGATCCCACTGTGGGGAACGGTGTACACGTTGAGGTTGAAGTTGTTAGACCGCACCCTCTGCTTGATACATGTATACTTCCCAAGCTAAACTGCACAGTAGGCTACCCGGAATTCGTGNAAGAAATTAGTGACGCCCTGCGAAAACTTAAACCCAGCAATTCCACGATCCTTTTAGGAGACTTCAATGTACATATTGGGAACGATGCTGGGTTATTGAAGACATCATAAATGATAACGGAAGGCTCCTGCTGCAACTGTGCATCTAAACACTTTCTTCCAGCACAGAGCATGTGCACCTGGTGCAGAGATTCGTTGGGTCAGCAGTCTCACTTGTAGATTTTTTCAGTTTCAGCTGACTTCTTCCATTCAGCGTTGGATGTTCGTGTGCANAACTGTCGACCGATCACCACCTGGTGGTCAGCAACTTACGTCTTGAGAAACTGTAAGCGCCTGTCCAGCAGCGCTTACATTGAGTGCGTAAGGAGAAGCGCACTGCGAGCTCAACTATCAAAGCCATAACATCCCTGATAGTGGAAACACTATCGGAAGCTTCCTTTGGCCTAACAGGTTGAGGCGAAGTAAAACAAAAAACAACTGGGTCTATATAAATGCGCAAGTTGTGGGAGGCCCGATGGACAAGTTGTAAGAAATGCCTTTACAGAACAGTGCATCTTCCTTGTTCCGAGAGATTCCGGAATTCGCAGTGGATGTGGAGATACAGCTGTTCAAAGCAGCTGTAGCTTCATCTGTTGCTCGGGTATGCAGACGGAAACGACTCCCTGTGGCGAACAACGGCAAAAAACTAATCCGCTGGTGAAACTATGAGGTGAAAGATGTTATACGAGCAAAAAAAGTAGCCTACAACGCATGGCTTCAGAAAAAAGCTAGATCATCTTTGCCTTCGCGGTACGCTGAGACGCAAAATTTCGCAGCCCTCACGGTAAAAATGTTTAAAACTTGGGAGGATTTTGGGCATAAACTAGATTCCATTATTCCATTACTGGCAAGCCAACCGAGCATTCTGGCAAACCATCTGGCGCCACCGCGGCAATACTGCTAGATCCATCAAAGACAAAAATTACTCAGCAATTAAGACGAGGTCCTTGGCAAGGAATAGAATAATTCAAAGACCTTTTGAACACAATGACCTTCACCATCGGACACACATGAGGTGCAGTGACGAATCGAGAGGTTTGAGCCAGAGGGGGAAAACTTACCTGAAGAGGCTAACTTGCCTTCGTACTGAGCCCACAAGCCAACACCCAGAAAAGTTGAGTAATGATAGTGAATCCGGACGTTGATGTCTATACTAACACTCGAAATCACGGGAAAACACGAAAAACGCAAAAAAACAACAACCTAATTGAAAACCAGAAGAATACCACATTCCGAAAAATAATCTAAGTGGGGTCTGGGTTTACAACTAACTTGCCAGGGGGTAGCGGTTTGCACCCCTTACGCCGTCAGTTGCGCCACTGAGGAGATGCGTTTAGGGGAGGAAAATACCATCACTGCGAACGAAGTTTTCCTAGATGTCAAAACATTGATGGCTGGAAAGGCTGCAAGCTGCGATGAAATCTGACCTGAAATGCTCAAATCCTTGAGCAGACAACTTCGTTTTGGCTTTCTCGTGTAGGTTAAGTGTCCTAGTGTTCTGGAAGGGCACCGTAAGATTGGCAAACTGGGCTGATCATCTCGATATACAAGAAGAGAGATAGGAGAGAATGAAATAGCTGCCGTGCCATCTCTCTCCTTAGCTTTAATGGAAAAATGTAAGCTAAGTGCCTTGAAAGATATGCCTCGAGATAATTGAATCAAAGCTGGAGGATATCACGTGCAGTTTTTGTCGTGTTCGCAGCACTACATAAAGAAGTTTCACTCTCCGGCTACTTTTCAAGAAATCTTGGGAGTATGCTAAAGATGTGTACCCATGCTTCGTCGATTTTCAAAAAGCATATGGCCGGGTTCCTGGGGAAAAGCTTTATGGAGTGTTGTGGACAGGGACCGAGTTGCTAGAAAACTTTTGTTGTTCATTACTTCATATCAAATATACAAATATAGTATTATTGTTTGCGTTTCGATAACGTCACTATGTTCAATCAACCACAATGAGAGGCAAATTATGGAAATGATATATTTTGGGGACCAAAGCCCAAGTGCCCCCCTGATTACGCCCATGTTGTTATTACAGTTTTTGCATAGTACTGTGCTAGTTCTTGAAAATGATAACTAGGTATTTGCTTTTGTACTAAGTACTCAAAACTTAAGTATAAGTACTTGAAGAGTTCTTTGCCAAAGTAGATAAAACAAACACAACACTTCAATTATTCTTTAAAAACCAAACAATACATTAAAAGTAGAATTTATGACATTGTATGATTCAAATATTTGGCAGTTACACAATACAGTTTTAATTAGTAAACGTGTATCTCTGAAATTGCATTAACTGGCATGGCTGCGACCTACAATGACTCAGAAGTACGATTAAATCATACCGTTTTTTGTCATGTACATTGGCAAAGTATTTAAACTTTGGGGCGGACAAAAGATATTGTATCTCCCTTGTCTAAAATCTGGGGGGACATCTCACCCGTCCTCATTGAAACTCGGTCCCTGGTTGTTGGAGTATGGAGTTGACGGCCGCCTGTTACCGGCCGTGAAGTAATTGTATTCCTGCTCAGAAGTTGTGTCCATGGCGGCGGAGTCAGAATTGTAAACGGGCCTCATTTT
>JGI24022J15233_10000419_pt1 | contig 26365 bp, 17 predicted proteins | sample Ectturendosymbi2_FD_15233 | JGI IMG/M metagenome (IMG submission 15233)
TGGAGCGGAGGGCCCGGGGCAATTGCCCCCGTTGCCTCCCCCCCCTTAATCCGGTCCTGAATCTACCTGCTCCATGCTTCCGAAAACTCCCAACATGGAACCGAAGACAAGCTTTGAGGCGCTAGTTGTGAGGTGAAACCATCCGTTTCATGAAAGAGACATTGTGGTTGTGAATGTGACCTACGAGAGCAGGAATCCATAGGCTTCCAATCTTGGCTACTGCCGCATCATGTGGCCATTTTAGCTGATTTGCTAAATATGTAGCAGAATTTTCTCACTGTTAGCTGTAAATTTTCAATGAAGGAGTTAGCTTATTTTTTAGCAGACACATCCAGCAGCTACCTTCAATCATGTGCAATTTTTTGTTCTGTACGTATGCTGCGTTCTCTGTGTTATTTGTATAATGTGTCATATATTCTTTTGTTTTTTTCTATATTAACTGATGTCTAAGATTGATTGATTTATTGGTTTTAAATCTAAAAACGTCAAAAAGATTACTGCTAAAATATTAACAAAAAGCTTTTAAGCTTTTAGTGAAACAGTATGTGCGATTGGTAATAATCGTGAAGGAGCTTACGCTTTTCTGATTTTATCATCATTTCCTCTCTTTTAATTGGTAAGCAGGAGTGGCAGAACTGGGGAGCGCAGGTGACTAGGCCCCCTACTTTTTTCTGGGGGGCCTGGCTCTCCAACTTTTACATTTCGAATTTTGCTTAAATATGTTTACGAAACACAATCAATATTGGGTCCATTGTTAAAGTAAATCGCTTGAAAAAATTTTTCCATAGTTTTTTAAAGTTTTTTTGGCGTGCACTTGTGACCAAAAGTGCAGCCAGGGGGGGCTAGAGACCATGCTCCCACAATTTTCAGTACGTATAGTCATTTTGCACTTTGTGAGGCGGTATCCCAAAAAATAGTGTTATTCGCCTAAAATCATCGACTTTGCCCCCCAAATGTTGGAGCTGGCTACCCTACTGCTTGTTTCCCCCACTTTGAAAAAGGTTCTTCCACCACTGTTGGTAAGCTGATCATAGCAAAAAGGTCACATGGTCACATCACGGTTAACTGCACATCGATGACGTCGCAATCGTTGCCAAAATAGACTTCGACCCCCCCGGAAGTTTTTCGCTGGTTGCGACCGTGATGCCTGTCATGCAAAGAAATTTTCGGAATTTTCTCTGTTTTAGGTTCAGCGCTAAAGACCCGTCTGATAAAGATGCTGTTATTATTTGAAATAGTTATGGAACTATTTTTGCCATATTTCCAACCTTGTGGTTTGCAATGTAGGAATGTATTCAACGGAGGCAGTGACGCGAGAAAATTTTTTACGAAGTTTACATGCACCATAAAAATAATATCTATCAAAATAAATCCTTGGACAACAATGAATCAGACACTCATGATGTGTACCGACAATATATGTCGACTACGGAGCAGGCATCACTAGCTCTTATTAAAATATAATCATAATAAATAAACTATTTTTCAATGCAAGAACGGAGGTAGTAGATTTTTTTTTATTCATTATTTTACACCTAGTCCTCCTAGGGCGGCACCAGCCCTAGGAGGACTCGAAATACTTCACGGTTTTCAGCAAAATCTCTAATAGTTCTGCTGGCTCAACAACCCCAGCCAGGAAGGAAATATAATGTAATGACTCCACCCGCTCCTTGATCGACCTCTTGGCCGCCTTCGCGTGGGTGTAATCAGCAGGATTCCTCGCCAACATTTCCTGGGACATTCTGGTCACATGGCCGAAACAACGTAGCTGATATCTCTCTATTGGGATGAGAAGTGGCACGACAGTAAGGGCTTTATGAATTTCATAAATCCGCACTTTGCCGCGAAGTGGCGTACCGTGAACTCTTCCCAAAAATCTCATCTCTGCCTCTTGCACTTGAGAGTTCAGACACCACTCTTTCAGAGATTATCCAATATTCATGACGATAGGTGAAGATCGGAACAAAGACCGATTTAAAGACTGACAGCTCTGCGGTATTTGAAAGCTCCCGTTTTGTGACAACAGAGAGATAAAGCTCACGCAGAACTGTGTTTACTTTACCAACTCGTGTATCAATCTCCTTGTCAGCCTTCCGTCACTCGTGAATACCACCCCAAAGTACTTGAACTTCTCGACCTTCTGCAGTGTATTGCCGCTTACTTGCAGCGTGCACTGGCTTGGTNTTCTGGAAAAACATAATACCTCAGTCTTTTTAGTGCTAATTTTCATTCCTGTTTGGCCACANGCAGCTGTAAACCGACCAAGTGCGTGTTGAAGACCCTGGTCAGAAAAGGCAAGCAGTACCANATCTTCCGCAATAAGCAAACGGTTGATCTTGCAGTTTCCGACGGTGACACCTCTTTGTTGACTCGTCTGTAACTGTCTGTCCAATTCATTTAGACTATAAAGAGGAGTGATGACAGCATACACCCTTTTCGGAGTCCAAAACCCACTGTGAACGGTTGTGATTTACCTCCGCTGACACGGACGAAAACTTCCGAGCAGGAATACAGTGACCTGCAGGCAAGTAACAGGCGACCGTCAACACCGTACTCTTGCAGCACTACCCAAAGCTTTTCACGTGGAAGCCGGGCGTATGCTTTCTCAAGGTCGACAAAACATGTGCAGAAATATTTGATATAATCCCAAGATTTCTCGAAAATTTGCCGGAGAGTAAAATTGGTCTGTAGTGTTACGGGCAGGATGAAACCGCACTGAGCATCTTCCAGCTTTGGTTTATTTATCTTGCGCCCAGTGGCGTACGCAGAAAATTTCCGAGGGGGGGCAAAGTTTCGTCACAATCGTGTGAAGTCACAAATAAACTTTAGGGGAAGTGCCAAAGACACGACCATTCTATGGGGGTCCGGGGGGATGCCCCCGGGAAAATTTTGCTAAATTACACCTAAAAATACGCATTTTTGTGCATTCTGGAAGCAAGTTTTAGTACAATGCTTTTACGAGATTTATTAGCCCGTGAGACAGAAAACTGAACTTTTATTGTCTGAGGCTAATGAAATAAACCTATATGCGTTCTTGGATGTTATAGGTTTTAGACATGTATCGCTTATCGAAGACGCTTATTGAAGTTTGTTGGCTCAAATCTCACGCCAGCCGAAGCTTTTTTCTGGTGTTCATTGTTACCTGTGCTAAGGTATTTAACAGCCATGTGTCAAGCAATTTTGTCAGTGAAAGAATGAAATCGTAAAATGAAAATCAAACAGAGGAAACGTACAGTAGTCATAAAAAAATTTGCGTAGAGCGTATATCAGTGACCAGAAAACAAAGTCAGTTTATTTTAAATTGAGGCCCTTGCCCCCCCTTAGTTACGCCAGTGCCGAATACTGTTTATACATTTTTTAATTTTTAGGGTCTGAGGGGGGGGCATAGCACAGTGCCCCTCCTCCGTACCCTAGTGCTTGCGGCACAATTTTTTCAAAGTCCTTGACAACACATTTTTTCAGGGAGGCTAAGGACAGGATGCTACGGCAGATATTGAATTAATAATAATAATAATAATTCATGCATTTATAAAGCGCCGAAATCCGACATGTCGCTCTTTCCTCTTTTCTACTTTCTTGTGTATGGGTATGATTTCTTCTTGTGTATGGGGATGACAGTTTACAATCTCTCGGCGCCCTTCTAGAACACCAGGCCATTTGACACACACGAGTCAGCCAGAAAACTCCTCAATGCAAGACTTTGAGCATTTCAGGTCGGATTTCATCGCAGCCTTACTAGCCTTCAGTGTTTTGACAATTAGGAAAACTTCGGCTGGACTGATGTATTTTCCTTCCCTAAATGTACCTTCTGTGTGTCCAACGATATCATAGTGACTGGGTTCAAAAGACTTCAAAATACTCTCTCGATCTGCCAAAGATGTCCTCCTCACTGAGTGAGACATCATCGTATGTCTTTGGTGGATGTAGCAATATTAGATTTTCTGCTGTGAAAATGCCGCATGTTTTGCCAGAATACTAAAGACCGGTCTGACCAAGACAAGCAGCTTGCCACTACCTGAAATTTGATTCAAGCACGAGACTCTACAAAGATTGGATTTTGGACTTTTCACCACAATGAGAGCTGCGGAATTTCGAGCCTCAGCGTGCCTCGAATGTGAAGAAGATTTGGTTTTGGTTTTGTTATGGACCAGGATTTCTTAGGCTACTTTATTTGCTTGAATAGCACCTTTGATCTCCTGGTTCCAGCAAGGGGTCACTTTTTACCATTTTGCGCCACACCGATTAATTTCCGTCCGCGTACCTGAGTAGCACATGAAGCTACTACTGCTTTGAACAGCTGCCACTCCACCTCCGCGTCCGCTGTGCATTCCGAGATCTCAACGAACAAGCACGATACACTGTCTGCAAAAGTCTTCTTACATCTTTTCCGCCAGGGTCTCCAACTTTCGGACCGACCTGGACCTGCACCTTCGTGCAAGCCCTGATTGTTTTCCCAGACGTAAGTTGCAGACGTCCAGGTGGTGATCGGTCGGCAGTTCTGCACTCATTTGATACGGATGTCCAACATTGATCGGAACAAGTCAGCTGAAACTATGCAGAAATCAATAAGTAATCGTTGGCGCAACGAATCTCTGCACAGCAGGCGTACATTTGCAAATCTCTTTGTTTGAAGAAAGTGTGCATGATGCGCAGTTGCATCAGAATCCTTCCGTTAAAAGCATCACCATGTTGGCCAGTCACACCCAAACTTCCATAATGCGCTTTCTCAATGGGACGAGGTGGATGATGCACTTGGTCCTTTTCTGATACAAACCCCTGCAGAGACTTTTTCTTAGAATTATAACACTTATTGAATTCAAACACCCGTATAAGGTAATGCCCATCCATCGTACGCGTCTTACAACGTTTGTTTCTTATCAGACATTTCTAATCAGAACAAACAAAAGGATCGATTTTTGGCCATAACTTGTCAATCACTAACGTTAAATCGCCACTCAAGGGCTCTAAGATGCAGATTTTTGCCTGGTTTGTTTTAAAAGAAAAACAAGTGAATTTCCACTTGAACCTTTTTCTCAGGGCTTCATGACGTCATGCTGCCCCACAAAAAGTTCAAAACCAAAAGTGCCCGGATTTTTTAAATTGACACTAGAATGCTATCTGCATCTGTAGAGGGTTCGATTACTTTTCTAGCTCCATAGGTCGGCAAGCTATGACTGAAAATGTCCTAAGCCACAATTGTACTTTTGAGATGATGTTACCTATCCGCTTTAGAGTGTCAGGCTTGACACCCTATCCTTAAACCTCAAAGACAAACATTTTTCTTGAAGAACTCAAGGAGTCTTTTCATCAAAAAAAGCAGCTGAAATTTTCGTAGCTTTCAAGATTTTTTTCAAACGCGTAACTTGTACATAAAGCATGCAGTCATTCGTACAGAGAAATCAAAACAGAGTGGCTGCCACGAAATTCAAAAGTATTTTTAACGTAAAGGCAACTTGTTTTAATTGATGTGGCAAGATCACTTTTGAACCTTTTTTGCAAACATGTGTGCATATGGCTGTTGTGATGATTTCAAAGAGACATCTTCACCGTCTAAACTCTGGTCCACAGGGTTAAATCCACTGTAAGCTTGTTCACAGCACTGAAATCCACAAAGTCATGAGACCTGTGGCACTGCCTCTACTTCGCTCACAACAAACTTCGTTCGGTGGCTGACAGAAATGTGGCAATTCGCGTGAACATGAGTGTTTTTTGAAAACCGTAATTAAATCAAAGCAGTGGAGAGCAATTAGTAATAAACCGGCTACAATGCACGAATATGCAAGAATTCTTGAAACCTGATCTCGGAAAATGTACCGTTCAGCAAATGCACTGACAGACTTTCTACATGATGAATGGCGTGGTTTGTAAAAACTGCTTAGAAAAAGAGACCTTGGTCTTCACAATTTTGCAGAAACTCTTGATAAGCGGAAGCAACACGTGGTAATCCTTGTTCGGAGGAAGGAAATGATCACTGTTTGTCAAAAGCTAATGGTGGTACTTGCCGTTATTTTAGGAAGAATAGTGGCGCATTTTGTCACCCCATCCAGTCAACAAAAATATGATGTTTGTTTTCTTTTGTTTTTCTATTTAGTCCAGCACATTGCTTGACAGTGCACACGATATAAAATACAACATTCAACCTGCTGTCAAACTTGTTGGTAGAATGATTTAGATCTTCCTTTTGGGCTACATGGGTTAAAAAATTTAGCTCAACTCGCAAGCTGCTGATAAAAAGTTTGGAAGTTATATAGGCTGAGAAAATTAAAGTGAAATGAAAAAATCTAACAACCATTTTTACTGTTTTGGTTAAAGTAAAGTTGCATTAACCCTTTTCGTTAGAGCAAATTATTTTTTATTTTTTGAAACGTTTTGCAGAAAACATTTAACTTAGTAAGTTTCTTTTCGCAGCTACTATTGCCACAAAATAAAACAAAATTTGTTGTGATTGTTTTTTGCGGAGCATGCAAGCGCTGTTTTTACGAGCGCATCAAATGTAAAGCGAAAATAACGCTTTATTTCTTATAACGTAGCAGCTTGTTTCTATACTTAAGATTGAAATGAACTTCACGCTTTTAAAAACGAATCAAGTAAATTGTAAATGAAAATCTATGTAAGGAAAACACGACCTTCCGGATCAAATGAAAAACTTTCTCTATCGATTGAGTTTTTTTAGAAAATTAGTTATATATCCGACTGGTCTCAATCTTTGGTTCAGAATGGACGAACATAGTCTAGTTCGATCGAAGCACCATAATAAGAATCCTACTTTCGATTCGCATACAGCCACTGTTGAATTGATCTCACCAAACGCGAAATTCTCGTTTCTGCAGACCATGATTGATTGATAAAAGCAACTTAACTGAATTATAAAAACTTTCCGCAAGATTCAGCTAAGACAGTTTAACGCTCCTGTGTGGTAGTTCTTTAAAACTTCTTAAAGAAGTGGCCGGAACCCTTGTGGGAGAGTCCGCACATGTACATAATTCCCGTGAGAGCATGAAAGCTGATACTTCTAAAATTGTCAAATTTATAAACCACTTCAATGTTTTTATCAAAGTATTACCAGTTATTCATGACTTTTACGCTCAGAACTTCTCTTTTGCCAAAAAAGATTTAATGGTTTAAAGTTGATAAAAAAACACCATTTTTATCTCGATCTTGAAATTTAAACGCCGAACTACAACTCGGACACCACAGTTGCGCCACATGTTGCCGATGTTAGTCATCTTGTTACCTTGGAAACAGAAAGTGTGAGAAAGTTGCAAGATGATGATCGCAGCAGGTGAATGGGTTTTCGATGAGCGGCGCGAATGACCGATGGCCGTCATGTCTCAAAAGTAAGTAGTTTTTAAGAGATCCGTGAAAAGTGAAGTGTTTGTTGCTCGAATCATTGTTTTGATGCTGTGTCAACTGGCGCCATCAAATCGCTGCTCAACAGTCGGAGCTGAGTGTCAAGGAAACGAGTTTTTGAAAAAAGTGGCGAGAGCAAATTCGTTTCAACTAACCCTGCATTTAATACATGTTATGACCTGTCGTGAATATCTACATTGTCATGAAAAAGTGGATGACTTGAAAAAATAGTTGTCATAAAAAATGGCCCAATACGGTCCGCGAAGCTATTTTGTCAACAATGAAACTGTAACAAACTTACGAAAATCTTTTTTATTTGGAAGAATGTAGCATACCTTGAAACAATCACATTACGGAAGATTTACGGCCTTCGAACCGTTGTGTGACAGCTTATGTTGCCCTCTGACAAAAAGTTTGGAGAACCTGTTCTAACGTATAAAATATTTAGTGCAAAGTTTTAACGTGTAAAATAAAACATGTTGATGTGATATTACGCGCGAACGCAATTAGCCGGCTTACATTTTATAAGCATATGAGAATGTTTTCATCAAATGCAGTTTGTAAAAAGTGTTTCTTTTACTGAAAGCGAAATATTTTCATATTTGTGGCATGCGTTTGCACGTTATGCAAAACTTCGAGGAAATTTGAACTCAACTTTAAAATTTGTTTCATGACTTGAAAAATCCGTACTTGGTTTACGGAGGAAGTTTGCGACCTCTGGAATTATCATTTGGTTTCCATCCGCCCAGGTAGCTTCAATGAAAACAGAAGCTCAAGAATCATTCAGGAGGCACTTAAAGTGCGAGACTTCAGAACGTAGTACGGTCATTGATGAAATTTTTACTTCACCGCTCTTAGTTCAGGTTGAAAGGCCTCTCAGAAGGGATTTCCCATCACTATGTTTGTGTTGGTGTGGGGCCAGCATCCGGTACTTCAAGAACAACACAAAGAAACAGTCATAATCCAGCTTATATATTGACTCTATGCAGCAGTAACTGGATTTTAGGGGATAACGACGCTGCGCTGTAACAGCGTTCGTGAGCTCGCGAACTGCATGAGTTGCAGCCCATGCTTCTACCCTCTTTTGAAACTGACTATGCAGACAATTTTTTAGCAATACTATAAATAGGAAAAAAACAAATTATAAAACGAGTTACATTCAAAGGTTTAATAAGTAACATCGGTGAGATTAAAACTGAGAGGATAAAAAACACAAAGGGAAGGTTTTTCCTACTTACTAACTTGTTCGTTGATGCATCTATTTATGTCTTGTCCAATACCAGTTAATGGTTGTAGCAGAGCATCTTGTTCATGTTTACAACAACTTTTTTCAGCTCACCTGTAGTGTGTCACAAAAGCAGAATGTTGGTATTACCGTACATTTTTTTGTCTTTTCTTCTGCTTAGTTCTAGCGCACATCGTGGATCTGCAGCAGGTATGTGTTTATCAGAAGGTTGTTTTTTCATATCTGTTAGCTTTGGCAGAGTGTACAGAAACTGTGAAGTAAAGTTGCTTTTGATGTGAACCAACTTCGTCAGGTTTACTGGAAGCTAACAGGCAACACCCCGGTGTTTGAGACATAGTTACCCGAACTGTAAATAGATCGGAAATACCACTGACAACTTAAAGATGAAACCTTACCTTGATTTATCGCATTTTGAACTTGTTTGTACAACACAAACGCTGTTCAGCAGATTTTTAATGTCTTCACAACTACGGAGCCTTACTTCAACAATCTTTCAAGTAGCTAAAAAACATTTTATTTTAAATACTTTTTCTTAACATAAGTCATAACAAGAGACCGTGATTTCTTTGCCCATGCAATGCGCAGTAACATGTTTTCTTGTTCTCAAGCACATCACTTGTTTACAAAACGAGTTTAGAAATAATTTTAAATCGCTTGTTTTATCAACTGTTTTCTCATTTGAAAGTGTAGTGTACCAACACTAATTGTCGTTCTTGTGCTAGCTACCAAGTTTATGAACATAGCCGGAAAAAATAAAAGCATTTTAAAGTCTTCGGGATATCCCGACCAAAAGCAAACCCGGGCAGCGAAAGTCGTAAGCGCTTGAAAGCAGGAACAAACCCGCAGCTCGAAAATATGGAATAAAAACCGCGTTGCAAAACCAAAACGCTAGTGCTACAAACAACGGTTAAGTGCCACAATATACAGAGCTCTTTCACCGAATGTTGAGAGGTGATGGAATCTCTTTGCTTGAAAGCAAAATAGTGGTTGCTACTTCAATCGCAAGAGATATACCTAAGCCGTGTTTACGAACCTAAAGAGGCATGGACTTTTTTATTTCGATTTGCACTCGGTTCCTCCCACATTTTCTTACATCAAGCTCCAAAACCCGTTACATTGTACTTGCAAAAAATACATTTTTGTAGGCCCCGCCATAACTTATAACTAGACTTTGTGTACATTTGTGGAGACAACTTTGTTTGCATATAAACACGGTGATAAAAAATAAAAGATTTGTTTAGCTTTCCTGAAATTTATGCAGAAAAGCATAGAATCTACGAATTCTTGCTTTGTTTGTCAAACAATTACTAATTTCACGATTGCAGAAATCGAACGCTTCAGAAGGCAATCGCGTCAGAACCAAAGAAGACCGAAGTACGTGTCGCCTGCAGAATATCGAAGGCTGTTGGAAAATTTTTGGCCCAAAGCAAATCCTCGTTGTAAAGAACCGGGGTTCGTCAGCGAACGTAGTTTTGCTATTGTAGTGATGTTTTCAAATTAACCGGTTGCTTGTTAACAACAAACAAGTGCGAGAAAAAGAGTCGAACGCTTAATGAAAGAAAAATACTGGTGGTTACAGGGACGTCACGACAAGTTTTTCAAAGTTCAGTTTCAAGCATGTTGTTTATTAGTCACCTATTTGGCATCATTATAAAGTTGCGGCATACATGAAAGGTTTAATATTCTTGATGGTTCCTCAATAACCAGGCCTGCGTCGTGACGATTCACTGACAGAACAATTAGATTGTTTAACTGCTGATCCAAGATTTTCTTAATTGTTAAAGTGACATGCAACCAAACCCTTCGGTCTGCGAACATAGGCGTCGGAGGGTAAAGGAGGGCCTTGCCTTCCCTGAATTTTGAAAGTTTCAGCAAAAAAGGTTGTTTTCTTAATTGCGAGTGGGAAAAACAAATTTCACCACTTTTGTTCCGCCCTGGAAAAAATTTGGAAAAATCCCCTAGTGGCCCCCTCTGGAAAAAATCCTTCCGACGCCTATGTCTGCGAAGTCTTCTGATCGGCAAGATGTCCTGTTGCCAAGCCGTTGCTGGGCCTCTTTATAGCGTCACGGAGTAATCGTATTGTCGTGCCATAGAAGCTAGTTGTGACCAGATTTTCTCTGCGCTTGATTTTCTTTCCAATGCGATGATTTTATTAGAATTCCATGGATAAAATTTATGCATCTTAAACGAACTTATTTATTTTAGGGCCATGTTATGTTACGATCAGTCGTACTGCTTCGACGATAAACAGCTGTGTTCGGGTCAAAGAGGTTGCAACGACGATTCGAACAATATTAATGCTATATGTCTCGGACGAACTACGCCAGAAGTAACAACTACAAGAGCTACGCTAGACGTAACAACTCGAAAAGTTACGCCACAAGTAACTGGGAACGACGGTATGAAATGCCGTGCATGTATTTGTATTAGTTTTTGTCGCACGTAATTATAAGCGAGCTTAATCGCAATTATGGAAACAATCGTGGTTGTGTTCGCAACTTGGGTATCCAGCGATCCGAGAACTACAACAACGAGGAAAGTGTGCTCGGAAACTAATGAACTAAACAGGCAGCACATGTTTTTATAACTTGTTTTTTTGGGTTCAGAAAAACGCATTGTAAGCAGTCCTGATTAAAAGCACAATCTCTGTTGTTTCGTACGTAACAATGTTGTCCACAAGAGTGAGTATGACGAATTTAAACTTTGAACTAATTTTCCAGGTATGGAACCACAACCCCTTTTAAAATGATTAGAAGTTCTAATACACACGACACGTTGGCATATTCGTGCTCTGAAAAGTGTGACCTTATTTACGTAGCAACTGAATATAAGTCGCCAGATTCGGGGTCACATGGATAAACACATGAAGCAACATCCAAACAGTCAGTGTTTTTGGGTCCCGGACACAATCACACCGAACAAAAACTGCACTGGACGAAATCCCAGTTGGACAAAAAGGCCAAGGTTGACTTTCCCGCCTATGTCTTCGGAGAAACCTCTTTGCAGATTCAATTTCAGTGCGACTCGGCCATATGTATCATCGCTGATGCGCAACTCAGTAGGATCTGACCAGTATTACTGCAGTCACAAAACCCCTTGTTTTGTAGTGTTGCAAGTTTTTGCGGCTTCTTTTAGTGAAGAAACGCTTGGTAGTTGTGTTTGATGATAGATAACATTCTGAACAGGTATTCAACTGCGATTTTTCCACTGTGTAATACAGATTTTGCTCTAATCCAAAATATTCCAAACGAGGTTATTCAAAAGTTTCATGGTCAGAATCGTGAACATCTCGTGTGCAAACAACCGCGCTATGAAAGTTTTTCACCACATTTATGACTGCGTATAATTTCAACCTTACATCAGCACCCTTGCCTCTACCTTAACTAGTATACTAATGTTGGTGTGTTAGCATCACCAACTCTAGAATGCCATGTTTTCCAATTACTATGAATAAACTCAACAATTTCCGTAGCAGGCGTTTTGTCTAATAGAGTGTTTCTCAAACTTTTTTCTTACCTGGCCCAGAAAACTTTTGGTAAAAATTGCATGGACCACTGGCTTTTTACCATGGCGACGGTTTTATATGCATAAACAAAATACATTATTTTCAAGAAGCGATTCATTCTTAAACAGGTTTTTTTTCAAGGTGTTTTAGGGACCCGATTCGGGTCCCTAGAATTGAAAATCGGGTCCCTAGAATCAGAGAAAATTATCATCGGGTCTCCAAAATCAGAGAAAATCGGGTCCCTGGAATCAGCGAAATCGGGTCCCTACAGGCCCATACCGAGTACCTAACATTTTCCTTAAAACAAAGCTGTTCTTATATAGCCTACTCAAAAACTGCACTGTGGCCCACTGGTTGAGAAACACTGGTATAATAGAATCGCGTCACGTTGTTTCTAATTCAGGTGCAACCCACATGGATTATAGCAACCCACTATAATCCAGCAACTCCCGTCTGAAACTCGAATAAAGCAAATGTAATACAGCTGGGTACATAAAACATCTACTCGCGACCCCTCCAACAATGGTTCACGAACCCTCTGCANTCGCGACTCCATGTTGAAAGTCACTGGTCTACAAGGACATTCGCTTTGGTGGACTATAGCTCCGCCGCATCAACCATTGCAGCGGTAATATATCGAATTATACACTTGTTTGACCCCATGTTCTGTTTATTGCACAGCCCCACGATCTTTGCTGCTCAATAGTTTGCGCTTCATTTACTGAATTTTTGCTAACGATGAATGTTTTGCGAGTGTAACAACTATTTTCGCCTTATTGGGCATGATTTCATATAAAAATATGATTTCTTTTGTGTAGTCGTTTCCAAATTTAATAGCGTTCAACAATTCCACTAGGTTATGTCTGTCTATTATTTCATCTAAAATCCATGCACTGTAGTCGAACCGCAGAACATTATTATCAATTGCGATGCAACAAACAACAACACAATACGTAAGTCGACTACAGCAAAAAATCAAGTCTATATGAGTTCAGGCAAATTTTACGGCTACAAGATCTACTAACATAGAAAACTGGGTAAACATGTAAGAAATCCATCAAAAATTCGGCATGGCGACATTTTTTCTGAGAATTTTGTTTTTTTTGCTAATCGTAATAGTTTCAGAAGCGCCTGAATCCATTTCTTTTAGTGATACTCAACATATTGCCGTCATTTTCCACAAAAGCAAACACAGCCCAACAAACTCATCGATAACTTGATGTTGGCAAACCTGTAACCTTTTTCTGAAACGATTCAGATTTTTTGATCATGAGAGATGTATATTTTTTCCAAACTATTGGTTATAATTAACAGTACTTTTTCTGTAAAATACGTCCATGCTAGTTGAGCTGGGTAGAGGTTTGCCATTGCTGATAGTAATAGCAATTAAGTTTGACTACGAACTAGAAGAAAGTGCAAGAACATGATCATGAGATGGTCATGTAGCAGGGAGCGAAGTTGCTGTCGATTGAAATGAAAGTCACCGGAGGAATGGGAAGTTTTTCTTAGCCCTCAACACATTAAGATGTCTTGTAAAGCATAACAGTTCCTCAAAAACAAAGTTTTTGTCAACTCAGATGAAATGTGTATCTTGTGAATGAAGGAGGTGTTTCATCAGTAAATGCTTTCCACCTCATCTTAACCAAAAGCTCACTTATGTAAACCATGGTATTGTTGGCGAAAATGAAGTGTTACTGAAAGTAAACACGGAAATTTCAACCAAACAGCGAATTCCTTGCAGAGGCAATCAACGCTATTACAACTGCATCGGGTACCCAGGTTGGTGAAAAATCAACAAAACCAGAAACGGTAGAAAACATAGACATCCGAAAGTCTGATCCAGGAGCGCCGCAGTTCAGCGCTTTCAGGTTTGGCAGAAATAAAAATAGTCTAAATATCAGCTTTGTGGTGTAATGTGTGTTGTAATGTTTAGCGCAGTATATTTGCATCCTGTGACTTTTGGTAATTGGCTGTTTGTAGCATACCTTTCACGGATGAAACTCGAAAGAGCGAAAATGCACGATTACTTGTCCTTCGTTTACATGTATTAAGCCCTAAAGTAACTTACCTTGACTTAAAAAAACTGTTGTAAACGTTTCATTAGAGTTCTATCCTCTGAAAAAAACACAATCTATTCAACGCACTAGCAGAAAAAACATGCTCCTTTGTTGCTTCCAGTAGATGTTTAAACATGTTATTTTTGCAGCCACCCAGTCGTCATTTCATTCTTTGTTTTGATTGGTGGTTTGTTGGCTTACGTCTGTACAGCCACTCTTTGTTGCGTCTCCGCCAAATGGAACAGCGTCAATCCCAAACCACTTGTACCTCAAAGCCCTCAAAAAGGAAAGTCCTGCCGTTCAAGTGCTTGACTGCATTGCACTTGGGTACACTTTCCTAACCACGAACTTTATTATATTTTTTTAATCTATTGATACTGTTGTGGGCTTGAGTGGTTATTGTTGATGCAGAAAAGACAAACTAAGGTCATTTTGTGTGAACAAACACCTAAAAATTATGCATTTTGTTGAGGATGATGAATTTGTGTAGAAAAGGATTAGTCCTTGCGGTCACGTGAAAACACTGAGCATAGCATTGACGTTACTTTTACAAGAGTGATTTACAACTGAAGAACTACTTTTGCATTGTTTTATACGCGGGCGATACTTCTAACCCCAGGTAACTTTTAAATAACTTCTGCTTTAACATTACCTGTTGGTTGTTTCCAACTGTATAGTACAAAACAACTGTTCAAAAGACGAAATTAACACATCGTTGCCAACTAACGCAGGTTGTAAATTTTTGTCTCAACGTGATATGACGTTATTGCCTGAAAATATTATACGGCTGTTTTGTGACTTTGTTAAGAATCCAAAGTGCGATAGTCTGTAAGATTACAAGATGAGCACTTTAGCAAAAGTTTGAACTTAATTGCCGCAGTTTGTCAAGCAGCTTCTGAAAAGTAATCAATGCGTTTGTTGTAACTACGCTTTTGCAATAATAGAAATTGCTCTTTTTAACACGCGTTTGTTCGTTAATTCTGTTATACAATTTTATTGTCATTGAGTAAAGCTTGCGTTATTTTATATTATAAAAACAGGCTTTACCAAGAAAAACTATTACCGAAATGGGGTCGAGTGTAGAACTGATATTTGTGCGTTTTCTTGTAATAAAACGAATTTTGTATGTCTCCAATCGCCTTACTATTGCCTACAAAAAGCCAAGGTTCCGTAACTTCCGTAATCTTGTGATGAGGTTTAGTAAGTGGTCTACACAACACTACAACTGAGAAAGAATGTCTTACAAGCGGTAAGACGGTATGGATGATGTTAGCGTTGATCACATGGGTTACGTTTACCAAAAAGAAACTAATTAAGATCACCTTGACACATTCCTCCCACATTAATATTCTTTGCACTCTTTGTTGTTTTCAAGCACGGCAATAAGTTAGTTGGAGCCATGGGCGTCGGAAGGATTTTTTCCAGAGGGAGGCAATAGAGGATTTTTCCAGGGGTAGGCCAAAAGGGTTTTCCAGGGGGTTACAGTGGTGAAATTTCATTTTTCCTACTACAAAAATGAGAGAAAACATTTTTATAGCAAAATGTTAATAGCAAAATATCAAATTTCAAAAGCCAGGAGGCCTTGGCCCATTCTCACCCCCTTCCAACACCCGTGGTTGGAGCACAGTGGTAGGAGGCTGCATATTCACGCTATAGCGCGGCAAGAACAATCGCCATACACAGCAGTTAGAAAATTGTGAAAAACGGGTCAAATTCAGCAAAAAAACCCAAAATAATTCAAGCAAAATGGCCAACAGTTTTGAAAGTGGGTCAATCTTCTATAAAGTTTGCCAAAAGTGTTTCTATAATATTATTCCCCTGATTCGGAGGTTTGCGTGCTCTGCAGCTATTGTAACTTCATAAAATGCAGTGGCGTAGTGTGCTTGGGAGAACGCCGCCAAACAAGTGATTTTGAAAGCGAAGGACTTCGTGATTTTTGTTAAATTCTCAGAAGGAAACCTCAACTATCTTAATTGTTCCAAAGCATGCCTTATTTTGCTAAGAGCTTTCCTCAATTATTTTTTGCCACTGCACCACAGTGTGTATATGGGCAACATGTTTAGTCAAGATAATCGGGTTTAAAACCACATTGAAAAAGCAAGAAGTGATTCAGACGCTGGTGGTGTTTTTACCCTAATTCCTAACCTGGCTTTGTTTTGCTAAAGCCTCAGACCACTGTGAGAGCTTCAGTCCAGCGCACGATCCCTCATGAGCGAGACTATGGACTGGGACCAATCGGTTCATTCAGCCTGAGACGGTCTTGCCACCGGCAATAAATGTACACAAAATTAAACAAGACTGTCTTTCGTTGTTGTTTTCGAAAACCACAAAATTAGAATGGAAAACCTGTACTAACACAATAATGAAAATGGGCAAGATAAGTGTTTGAATTTGATAAAAAATTTTTTACAAAACAGTTTTTTTGTAAACTGTTTTTCAGAGGTTCGTCTCCATTTCTTTAAGACATTTTAGAAAAAAACACTAAAACTCTTTTTGTCTAAACAAAAGTAGGTTAAGGATACTCTGAACTTTTATCAAAGATCAATCATGGAATTGGCAGAGCTCTTTCCTTCACGCAACTAAAACTCGAGAGGAAAAATTTGTTTAGCTTTTGGCAAACGCTACAACAGAAACATTTTTATGTTTAGAAAGTTAACAAAAGCTAGGCTACTCTGTTGTCTTGTACACACAAAATCGTACAACGAAAGTACTATTAACGCAGTTTGAAGTACACTAAGTAATTGCAGAACGAAGGCAAGAGGTGCATTTCCAGTAAAAGACGGAAGTAAAGTTAAAAAAATAACCGCCAGCAAATGTGCACACAATTAAAAAAGCCGGAAATCATAAAAAGGTCCTACTCAAAATGTTTCTGCAACTGCGTAGAAAGGAAATAATTGTTTTGCGTGCAACTTCATCTTTCCATATCAAAAGCGAGTGTAAATGGAAAGACACGTGGTTTTACAGATTGAAATCCCCCAGCGCTTAGCACACAAATAAAACACCGAAAGATTTTTTCAAGTTGAAATATAAAATTAGAAGGCTTGTCGGTAAAAACTTTAGAAATTGTAATGAAAATAGTCTACTACATGTAATTGCAGAACCACTTTACACCTAAAATCAAAAACTGCAGATTCGTTTCAAAAAAGTGAATTGATTTACGATTCAGACATGCAGAATATTATAAAAGACAAAAACACGAAAACAATCTCTTGGATTCTTGTTCAGTGCAGTGGTAGGGCAAGAAAAATCATTCTCTTTGAGAAAACGAAAGTATTGAAAAATCACCAACACGCGTTAACTTTGCAGAATGGAGCCCTATCGAGGATCTTCGATTCTTCCAATAAAAATCCATGCTTGCGTAGACACGTCTTCGATGAGGAAAAGGAATGGGCGGTTGATGGTAAAATTTATCGGCAGTTGCCGGAATCGCAAAACGACTACAGCTGCTACAGCTGATGTTGCTTCCACTCCTTGTTCGTTCAGTTCAAATACACTTTCTTGTTTAACTGTAAAACATTGGAGTCAAAATCAAACTTGCACAAATTGAGAATGATTGCGATAGACGATAATTTTTGGGGGTGATAGTCACCAAATTTCAGAAACGTCGTTTATCATGACAAGAGGTTTTAACTTACTATACCAGCGAAAACTTTCACCTGCTTCTTGGAAGGCTTTCACCAATTGTCATGCAGCGTTTAAGTTCGTTATTCGGTAAAAACATTTAGGTTCCGACTTGAAGTTATGGAATGGGAGCACAAGAGAAGCAGTTTTTCAAGGTTTCGGAGTTTCACGAATTTGAAGTACAGTAAAATATAACATGCGAAAGCTTTCCCTAAGGTTTTGAATGATGATGAGATAGATCAAAAATCAAGCGTGGATTGTTTTTTTTTCAAACTTTGTCAAGGGTGAAGAAGTTTTATAAAAATGAACAAAATGTTTGGAAATTCACGGCATTATTCCAAAGTAAGCAAATTTGAATGTTATACAGTCGTATTGGAAACAGGAATGCAGAAATCACAGATTTAAATAAAATAGCGTGGGACGTTTTGGAAAACACTGCATTCACTTTCGAAAACATTGCATTTGCTTGGAAAAGTTCTACTTTTATTCAAAACAAAGGCTTTTGTGTTGCTATTTTTAATCACTGCGTGCTATCACTGGAATTTCCGAAGATAGATAAGATAGATATGGCGGTAGTAGAAAAGCATGCACTTGATGGCGCTAACACAATTAGTTTGATGAGACGCATGCATAAAGGGCGCACGAATGAATGGCGCCTTGACGGTTATTATAATACAGCGCTGCGATGACTTCCAAGTAGACTTTATAAAATGCATGGGGGGAGTGGGAGGCTGCGAAGTACCAGGGGTAATTTAGTCTGCAGACCTCCTTAGGGCGAAGCTACTTATAATGTAAAGGGAAAAGTTTAAAGCAGCAAGTAAACGTGTGTTGCTCTGAGTATAAGGTTCAATGAACCCAAGCTGGTTATATGGTTTATGGAAGCTAAATGCGTTTCAGGCAAGGTCAAGCCACCATAATAAATTCTTTTAACGTTGCAACGTAAAACGTTTGCTGTTTTCACATATTTGGATATATTCATGATAGTTAGAGAGAAAATGCGTCAACACTTATGGGCTAGTGCAGCCTGCAGTGGTGTCACAAAAATTAAGCAATTTGAGAAAAAGGCGTTCAAACATGTATTTGGGAAATGAATTTTCAGTGGATGTCACGAATCGTGCATGGGAACCGAAATTCGTTTACAGTTCGGTAGACACATTATTCGCTTTGCGCTTGGAGACTAAAGGTATCCGGTGGCATATGTCCATGATCTAAATGAAGGACACCTTTTTCGATGGCAACCGCTGTTCACAGCATAACGATATCAACATGTCCAAAATAACCGCCCAACTACCTGCTCTAACCAACGAACTAACCGTAGTTTCTTGAATACGGTTCAGTACAGGATATATGCATTACCTACTGATCGTACCTTGTATGCATAAAAACACATGAAAGGCAAAATAAGGACATTCCGACAAGTTTTGAACGTCCTTAGAGGATATTTTATTGTTCTTCAAAAAGAAGGAAAAGAAGGACGTGTCGTCCAAAAGGAGAGGACCTATGTTAGCCATACACTAAATTATCATAACTAACTTACTTTTATTGAGCTTTTAAACAAGAGTTGTAGCGAAAAATCAACTATAGGACTTGTTCAAGTGCTTTTAGTTTTAAGAGTTTACTCCAGGAAATATAGCATCTCTAAGGTAAAGAACATAACAAATGTTCCTTCTATAGAAACTGTTTTTCGAAATAGTCATTCCCCACCATATAAAATCTGTACCAAGAAAGCATTAAAATTTGTCTTATTGCAGTTGCTATCAAACTTGTTTTACTCATATACTTTTGTCACTGTTGTTACAAAATTTCGATGTGTTTGAAACCTGTTTGTAAAACGTTTACAATCGTAAAAAGAGTTGATAAACTTTTTGATGCTGGGATAGTTGGTGTGAAATAATAAAACCTATGAAGAAAATCAAGACGTTTTTCAGTTTTTACAAAATTGAACTTCTCAGAAAAATTTGAAAAACAACCGGAAAACTAGCGTTACACACTTTTCGAAAAAAAAAAAAATCTAATGTGTTTTGGGATTACGTGCAAATGAGCATGTGCAAGATTTTTTTCTGAAGAAATGAGTCAAAATCTTTGCACATGGATTAATTTCTCAGCTATTATCTTCAGAGTAATTATTTTGGATATACAAATCCAAACTTGCTGATAATTTTTCAACTGTTGAACCTTGATTTACAAGACGGCACAAGTTAACAAAGTAAAAGCAACATACTTTCAGATATAAACATCCTTTGTGACAAGAAAACTGAAATGTTCGCTTTTGATTCGTCAAAAATTGAGACTACACCTTGTTTCTTCAGTGCATGTTGCAGGTCAGACTTAGACTTCACCTGAGAAGTAAATAAAAGGTTGCTGGAGTACTGAAAAGTTTCGAGTGTAATCTTTAACCCCAATTGGCTTTATTTTTACATTATGTTGGTCACCCCTTAGAACAGTGGTTTTCAACCTTTTGTGGCGCACTTTGCAATTCAAATTTCTCCACGCTGCACTCCAAAGCTATAAATACTGAAACGTAATTTATAAATTTACAAAAAATCAAGAGCGCTGTTTTTCGTTTTGCAAGAAAATACCTGAAACTTTGGCAAAGTCAGGTCCACTCGACCGCACTTGACAGTGCTCTTCCATTTTTGGATCTGACTTCCCAGCTGCATCTGAATCTCTTGAATGCTGATGAATTCGTTGGGGACAAGAAATACAATCTGCTGTTTTCCCCCTCTGTTAACACGAAGTTTTACTGGAGCCATGATCACAACAACAACAGAGCCATGATCACAACAACAGCAAAACTTTAACAAAACTTAGTCCTTCAAGTTTTGTCTCTCATTATCATATTTCTTCAGAGATGGCCCTTGTGTGCTTACATCGCACATATGCTATAAAACAAACTGTAAGTCTAATTCTGTGACGTGCGCAAACTTTTTGCCCCGCAAGACGTTTTAATTCAACCAAGTTTAAACTCAAACCATTTTTTAAATGAAAGACGGCGTCCGCATGTGTAAGATGAGACAGACGTTAACACACAAAAGCAGTAACAGTCGATTGCTCTCCCCATCTTCTGAAACTTTAAAATCTGCTTTTGCAACCCGCATATTGCATTTACGCTTTGAGAAAAGGTGAAATCTAAACAAGCGTATCTTAGAAAGTAAAGTTTTGAATACATTTGGTTACGGGTTCTTACCACATGTAACACAATCTGAATTGTACGCACCACGAATAGAGAAACACTGTCCCAAAAATTCGCCGGTAGAAAATGGCAGAATTTTAGGTACTTTCTCAGCTGCATAAGAGGGCTTGCGCTGAACAAAAAGGTGACGACAGGTCCATTTCCGACAGCTAACCTGTTGCTTTGTTATTAGCTTTACTTTCGTGTCTACTCACTGGAAAGGAATTATGAGTATGTCCGGAACCGCTTCTGAATTGCAAATGTTGTTGCCAGGCAGACTGCACGCCACTCGGTGAAGGTAAAATGTTTCATTTTTTATCATCGGTACCTGTTGTAAAAATCATTGAATGTTACAAAGCCTTAGTAACTCTGTGGAACATCTTGGGTGTCTATTTTAACAACGCAGCACTTTCCATCTTGCTCAAATTTAGCACTAATATTTTCATATTACAAGTGAGGAGAAAATGATTCTGACACTTAACGTAGCTTTTTATTTCTTACATCAGCGGAGTGGCGACATATTATCATACGTCTACAATTTATCACTACGTTGCGTACGCGATCCAAAGGAAAAACTTTTTTCGACCCATTTTTCTTCTAATCGAAAGTCTATTTCAAATTTTGTATGCAAAACTTTACAGAGAATGTACAGACAATAGGACACACTACTCAACGTAATGTATTAATAAAACAAAACCTTTCTGCAAAGAAACATTTTAAACTGTAAAAGAAACATTCGAAACTGGTCACAGCAAGCGCTTGTTTGCAGAATAAAACATATTCTTAACAGTTCAGTTACTACTTAAAGAAAGTTGTGGTGGATTTATTTTAAAAGGAAAAATGGTCGTCTGCCAGAACTCACGACATTTTCAAGTTTTGCTAGAAAAACAGATAGCAGCAATGTATGATTTCGTACGTACCTGTATCTGTGAGCCGTCTGCAAGGTAAAATGTTTGGTTTGCGGTTCGATTGGTACTAAAACCTTTGGTCCATCCACCCAAAAAGTCAACCACGTTGAATATAATCAGTCGGGTATCAGATGTAATATCTTCGGATTGCAAGAATCCATTTATTCTGCCTCTACTCACTGCAGTTATTCGTTCATTTGCAATAGACTGACAGACCTAAAAATATTCTGTGAATTAGTGTCCGTAACACAGGCTCAATTTTTTGCTTTTTCAATAATTACATGTGTTTATTACGATTTCCTTGGTTGCATTATAGAATTAAATTGTTTCGTCGAGGATAACCTTTGTAGCAGACAAAAACTTTGCAAATATTGGTGCAGATTTTTTATTTAAAAGTTTTTTTGCTGTTTAGAAACAACTTTATTTCCAAAAGTGGAATTTAACCAAGATCCTGCCATGATGGCTCATGGCTGCCACGGAGTGTTTGCAGCACCGGTATTGGTGAATATTGTTCCTTTGTCGTTTAGAGTTGCTGACGTTGGATTATCTCATTTAAATTTAGCACGACGTTTCCAAGAAAAGTCGTCTATTGCTGAGAGGTCGATTTTTGTCACTTTACAACAAATTTTTTTAAAAACGTCGGAAAAAGTAAAAGAAAAAAACATATTGCCTTAGAAATGAATTAATATAAGCAAAAGCCTAATGATCAGATCCATTTCAATACACATATAGGTCTGCAATCTTATCCTCAACTTAGTTTGTTGCGTAACATAAATTTGACACCTTGATTTGACAGAAAACAATACCTGCGGTTGCATCTGAAAGGAACAAGAAGAAAACCAAGCGCCATGTTCAAGCAAAATTTCCCAGAGTCGTGGTGTTGCATTTTTCAAAAGTTGCTTGTCAACAAGAAGGTTTGTTGACATGGTTAAGTTGGTTGAATTTGACTCCAGAGCAGACTTAAGAATATCGTCTATCAGATTGTCGGCAACGTTTCTCCCAGACGCGTCTCGAAATAGGAATAAACGATCTATTTCGACCCTGTGATCAACACACACATCGTGAATTAAAAAGGTCACTTGTGATATTGTTCGAAATAAATTGTTTCGCTTGTGACGTAGATCACTAATTAGAGTTGAAAGTGGCTGAGCCGCCGTTCTCGAAAATACTGCTATGTTTAGTGAATGTAGCTTTAGCTGTAAATGTGGCCGAAATCCTGCATTGATGGAATTTTTTACTGTACACATGGCGATATACAGGATTGTCCATGGGACATATTTGTCTGTCCCATCACATCACATAGCAGTTTATGCCTGTCCCACCCCACGGGATACCCATTATAATATTAATATGGAATACAATTAAATTAAAATTATTAAATTGTTGAAAGTTTAGGTTTAGTATCTACTAAATAGGACTACATGTACAAAGAGACATGCAAAACGACAAAATTTATTGACTTTAAAAAAACTTTAACAGGTAAAAGTATAAACTAAGGTTAGCTCTGACGTAATGAAGTTGCTGTGACATGGCTACTGTCTCATGAGAAATACAAATATGTGCTGTCCCATCCCATGGGATTCCCAGAGGAATGACATTTCTACGGACAAGCCTGGCGATATAACTTTAGCAAGGAATGATTTTTACTAGCTATAAAATGGACTATGGAGTAAATTCCTCAGACGAAAGTAGAGGTCGTACGGAAGTGTGCATCAACAATGAGATTAGAAGACAGTGTTTTATGGTTCAGACATTGATCACGTGATGCAAAACAAAAATCAAAGCATATCGAGCAGCTGCTAATTATGGAATTTTTTCCATTTTAATTTAGAAAAAATGCCCTACAGTGTGATGGCTATTCATGTTTCAAATTAAATACAAAACTGCCACACCAAAACTCTAAGAAAGCTTGCTCTCTGCAGTAACTGAAGTAAATTAACCGAAACTTATCAGCGCTATTAGAAGCGCTATTATATTTTTCTGTTTTTTTGTTGCTGAGTACAAGTTATCGTTTTTGTCAATCCATCAGGAAACACGTCATCTAACAGGGTACAATGTTAGAGCAAGTGCTTATCAAGCGGATCCGGTTCGGTTTCCAGATAAAATAAAAAAAATAAGTTTCAAATTGCACTCCCGTCTCTTTAAGCAACTACTGCAGAATCCACTGTGAAATTACCTACGAAGCTTCCTGCCTAGGATACCTAAGACGAGAACCTGCATACGGACCATTAAGACACCCTGACTTGGAGTATTAAGGAAGTAACAGTGCATTCATTTTCCATCAGTAAATGCGCTTCTTTGCAAAATGCAATGCAGCATAACACTGCTGTACAATGAAGCTTTAGAGTATTTATAGAAATTTACCACACGTTTTACATTAAAAGTTGCATCCCTGAGTCTTTTTGATTTATAACAGTTTCAGCCATTTATCATGACATTTTTGTGTGACTTGGATTGATCATAGTTCTCTTTCACCTTGGGAAATGTCATAAAAGGAAACAAAACAATATCTAGTGGCGTTACCTTGTTTGGCCAGATGAGAACGATCTCAACATTGATAACAACGTCATCAATCCCAAAGGCGAAAAAAGAATGTTTTGCGACTTAGTTGTTTGAGATGATGTTAAATCATTCATAAGAGTTGCAGAAAATAATCGAGAGCTTTCAGCCATGGAAATAAACCGTCGAGAAAGTTTACCCTTTGATGTATTCTGTAAATAAAAAAGCTTCACTAAATGCACCAACGGTGCTAACTATTAAAAAATATTCGTAAAATGGGCGAAACTTGAGTTTTACCCAAATGAAATAGTCTGACAAAGCATCATGACTGCATTTCAGGAAACATACTCGTATATATTTTCGCAGCAAGCACAACCACCACTAGATACAATTCCTTTAAACTATGTCTGTCTTGACGACGAAGCTTACAAGCGCAATGTTTAAAATGACAATCTAAAATCCTCTAACAAAATCATCAAACGCAAAAAATTGTCAATAATCAGAAACTATACTGTTGTGGTTGTTAAAACCAAAACTGAAAAAATCACTTCGGCTATAGATTTTGTGCTTACATCAAAATTTAAACCCTCTGTGTATGGTATACTTTTTAGTTTTTTCCTGTAGGTGCTACACCAAAAAATGATTATAACAGCATAAGACGGACAATTTTTTTGTTGCTTGTAAAGTTTTATTTTTTATATAATCATCAGCCTAAAGACGCTTCCACTGTATCAGTCATTGTGCAATAATACTCTTACGGTCCACGGGGATGCCCAAATGAATAATACCAGACTCGAAAAAAGACAAACTCTAGCCTTGCGGCAAGTTTCTAACGAATCTGCCTGCTTGGTTCTACTTTCATCCTTTTGCGATGATTCATACTTGTATATATCATTCAGTAGTAATTGTAAATCACAGTGGTGACGTACATAAGTGAATCCATCATAATTTATTTGCACAGTTAAACCAGTTTCGTGTATTTAAACACTCACGAATATAATGATATTTTCCTTCTATTGCTAACCATAAATGTACCCCTTCAGATAAGCAAATGTGTCCCTAGGCTAGGGGTACATGTACCTCAGGTTGGGAACTTCTGGACTAGAACACATGAATAATTCTGTTACAAACGTATACTGAGCTTTCCTATCGGCAAATGATTGCACTACCCCATTTTTTTACAAGAAGACAGGACACAATCGTAACAAGAAGCTTTCTTCACTCATTAATACAACTTTGAACAAGCAAGTCGAAGAGGTCCCGATTTTTGTTCACTGTAATGTCCTCTCCTCTTGGTTTTGATTATGGGGTTTATAGTGAAATGATAATAAATTTATAAATGATAAAAAATAATTAGTTTAATGCTAACAGTAATATGTCACTGCCAGACTGGCGCCACTTTGCGAACCTTTCACGCACCCCAGTTAAGGACCCCGGCTCTGGATAGAATCGAGAATTTTTTTGATAACTACAAATCGCACATTAACAATAAGTTAATTAGTAGGAATTGGCCAGACTACAAAAGGAAGAAGAAAGATAGGGTATAAGGCCTTAATGATGTCAGCGCTTCATCTCTCTCTCGGGTCACTTAACATACATTTGCATATCCCCCAGGCAAGTTCCCATCAGATCCATGCAACATATGTAAGTAGCCTTACAATACGAAGCAGCATGTAGTTGCAGCATCTTAATAAAAATTAATTTTTGTAATTTTACTCTTTGGATATTCTCTGCAGTGGAGTAACTAGACTAGAGGTTTGAGCCAGTGGGACAAAACTTCGCTGAAGGAAACCCACTGACCACCGTAGGAGGACCACTAGCCAGCATTCAGAAAAAAAGTGAAGAAAAGATAGTGAGTCGAGATATCGTGGATGTTTATACTAGCTAAAAAAAGAAAACACCCCGAAAAACGCAAAAAAGCAACAATCTACTGAAAACACAAATAATACTAAATATAAAAATATCAGATAAAGGGGGACCAGTTTTTACATTTAGATTGCCAGGAGG
>JGI24022J15233_10000420_pt1 | contig 26333 bp, 15 predicted proteins | sample Ectturendosymbi2_FD_15233 | JGI IMG/M metagenome (IMG submission 15233)
ACTGCTATCAAATCTGAAAAATACAAAAAATAGGGTTAAAATCAACATATTTATCAGCAATTTTATGGGTTTCATTTATTTTGAGACACCCTGTATACGAAGTAATTTTAGATCTCCCAATAAGTTTAAACTTACTTTTTCATTTTTCAAAACGGGCAAGTGCTGTAGTATAGCTTCAAATTTACACAAGAGTTTCCACCTTTTTCGATTTTTTGCAAGTTTAAATTTATTAAGCTGTATCTCAGAAAATACGACACCGATCTGTGTAAGATTGATGCCATAATCCTTGTTTATTTCATGATGTTATTTTCACCACAAGAATATCATGAGCCTTACTTCACGTGAACAAAATTGTCACTTTTTTTACTTTGCAAATGGCTAAAATGTTAGTAATTTTTTAAAAAACGTTATTTTTTGCACACCTGAAATAGTCATTCATAACTAAAACTAGGTTTATATCAAACGTTTTCGCCAATCTCAGGTTGCCTTATCAAATTTTCACGAGAGTAAAAATGAACAACGCTGTTGAAAGACTAACCAGCCAGCACAAATTTGCAATTACGAACCAAACGTTACCTTGCGAAGACAAGTAATAGTGACTATTGAAACAGTCACAACTATCGAACAATATTTTGCAGCAACTATTGAAACCTGACCTGCCAAATAGGAAACACTTTCGTAAATGAAGCAGAAAACAGCTTCACAACTTAGTTCTCACTGCCTTAACAAGGTGGTAGTGAAAAAATTGGGCTACACACAACTGAGAACAATGACCATTTTTACTATAGCATTTTGATGAGGGCGTTAAAAACCGCGCAGTTCACTTGGATTTTCGTTGGAAACGGATCCCACGCTTACAAAATACTGTGGACCGCTCCAGGGTTTTATAAGGTTTGACCTTGCTGACTGCAAAGACGCTTTGAGAGGCCGCATCTGTTTTATCTGAAAACCAAGATGATTGTAAAGCAAGGTTTTGGTGTACTTGGATGGTGATAGTACAGCGATTTTATACTGTATTTTGAGAAACCGTTGGAAAAAATTTGAGAACCAGTTTGGTCTCTCAAAAAATCTTAAGAACTGGGCCCCACGCCGCACTATAAACAAGCAGCTTCGATAGAAAATGTAAGTGTGCGCAGTTGGTAGGCGTAGCGCCGGGCCCCCTTTGGCACGGGGCCCGATTGGACGAAATCGGTCAAATCGGCTTAAAACCGACGCTGGACGCACTGCTGGTTGGAAATATGTTGTTGATACTTTCTGAGAGTGACATGGTGGGCTCAGAGTTGCTGGGTGAGAACAATGCCTTGGTAGCGGGAAGACCACTGGGGTGGGCTGATGAACGAGACCAGAACGCATGCGGCTTGGCTGCAACGGATGACCGTTTGTTGAAACAATGTTGCTAACGCGGAACGACGAAAACGGATGTGGTGTGCATGCTGCGACAACGTATCGATGCGAAAATAACTCTTCCGTCGAAATTAGGCTGGGTATTACCAAAAAAGCTCTCGATACTGGCCAGAATTGGTGCAGTTAAGGGCAGCAGCAGAGTGAGTAGAGAGAACAAAGAAACAAACACACTCTAACAAAACACAAAAAAGCGCTTCTGTCGGTGACAAATTAAAGTAAAACATATACACGACAAATCGAAAATGCAGTATTTCCGTGCAAAAACGATATATCGGGCTGTCTATAAAACATCGAATGAGTCCAGCAGGAGCGGCGGTCAACATGCTCCATACAGACAAAAGTTCAGCCATCTCACCTTGCGGTGCTGCAGCTGTAATGATGTTGAATGTAGACAAGTCCCCGCAAAGGTGACAGCGAGGAAACGTGATCCACATAAAGTGTGACAATGGGATAGCTACAGAAGTTGGTCTCAAGAAATGACGACGAGCCAGGAATGCCACTGAAGCTGGGGTTACCTTCATTGAATGAAGTTAGAAATTAGAAACAGAGAAACGAACAATGATCCGAGTTGGTTACTGATTGCTGCTGACCAAATACAGATTTAAATTCACCAGGCCAGCAAATCCAGTCTGGGACCAATTGCGCAGAGGCTATCTAGTAACCAGTTTCCTTTCATTAGTTAGTCGTGGCGTCAGTTTTAGTTTAGCAGCAATAACGAAAAAGGCTCCTGGTGGATACCGTGTGGCTGTTGTTTGCAGAGCAGAATTTGCAAAGAAGACAGTGTTCCTACTTCCTGTAATGAAAACTTGGTGTTCTTTCTTCTTTGATCAAAACAGTCACGTGGCCATGCGAACGCACATACATGTTTGTATGTTGTGAGATGCGCATATGATATGCAGAAACAGTGTTGTAATGAGAGTTGACGCTGAACAATATGAAATGCGGTGTTGGACTGTATAAATGCAGTTGACGCTAAACAATATGAGTTGCGGTGTTGGACTGTATAAATGTGCATCCCACTGATGTCACGCCTCGTGGTTTTTCATTAGATCTAGTGATTTTCAGACTGATGTAGTAAGTTTTGACAGCAATGTAGCAATTTTTTGCAAAGTAGATGTTTGAAGAAGACCGGTTGTGTTTCAGCGTTTCAGCTTTTCCTGTACCTTGACAATGAAGTACGTGAATCGTTGTTTGAAGATTTGCACCTAGTACATACCAAACACTTTTTTTAATCTGAGTTTCTTATTGTTTCCACTTCTGTGTTAGGCCTATTTGTTGCTGCAGTGTTACCTATGACCTTTTTTGTTGCTTTGCAAGAACAGTTCGACAGAAATAGTTGATTAAAAGTTAAGCTGATTGGTCTAAACTGCTCCTGAGTATTGTCGTCTTCAGCTTTTGAAAGAAGCCTTAAGATTGTTGGTACAAGATTTTCAGGCTTCAACATGCTCTATTTTAACAAACTTGCAAATCCTGTAAAGGTGTTTGGGCAGATAAAGTGCGTTGCGATATGATTACATGCAAAACACTTGAGTTTAACGCAGAAATTTAAAATCTTGATTTTTTTCAGATCGAGTGATTTTTTTTTACGAATCTAGTGATGTTTGCAAAGAACTTTGTGGCAACATTGTTACAGCAGCGACAGTAGCAAAGGCTTTTCTCGTTGTTTTGCGTTGATTTCAGATGATTTGGTTGCGGAAAGCGAGCAGCGATCTACACTTGCACTAGATCCAACGCTTTGCTTCATGTGTAACGACGGCTTTTGTTTTGAAGTATGTGTAAATATGACAATTTATGTAGCCTGCATTGGCTTCAGTGCATTTGACTTTGTGAACATCCCAGTGTAAGCTTATGTTAGAGTTGTTGCATAAGACATGGTTTTGACAGTTGGAGAAAAATAATACCTTTCAATAATATCATCACATTCAAGTAGCTTATGTGGCTCTCTGACCAAAACGTTTGGAGACTCATAGGCTATTTGAGNAAGTTTCTTTCGAGTGGGCTACTGATGGTGGCTAAAGTGGAAAACGTAGAAGGTGATCTGGTCATGCGAGTGTTGATAATTTAAATTTTGAGAGCTTATTAACACTAAATTTACCAAGGTGTCGTTTTCAACACAAAGTGATTTTTAAAGTCAGTTTTTCCATAATCTGCACATCGTGTGAGTTTGAGATTCTTTTCCTAAAAACCTTTTGAAAGGTATAGTAGGTGCCATTCGGTTTCATTTTTGTGAGAGTTATTTGATCACTTTAATTTGTGCACCTCGCCGTTTCCCAAGGTGTCGTTTTTGACACCTAATGCTCGGAGATAGCCAAAACTAAATATCTGTTTCTCATGGTGCTTTTTTCACACCTAAATAAGTCCATTATTTCATGTGTCGATTGAGATGTTTGCAATCTCGTGGCAAACACGCTGTTTCATTTGGACTTCAGTGTTGTGTGCCAGGTTTTACTGCATATATTGGAGATACCGTTGAGCAGTGACGCAGATAGTGGTCGCTTACACAGTGCGTTTAATGAGGTTATTTCCTATTGCTGAACGTGTTTGGTGGTTTTTCCTCCATGTCACACATTCGAATGACAGCGAAGCTTCTTGGTGATGTGGACCATGGCTGGTGTAGGGATGATGACATATCATATGAAGAGAAACAGAAACATGGATCAGGTGAAGATGAAGTCGTACCTGCTATTGGTCAGTCCACACCAGCTGAGCAGTAGTTCAGGCGAAGCGGACATCAGTAATGAAGAAGGTGATGCATGTCAGTTGTATCGTTTGCTTTGGCCGTGATATTTATTATAAGGTGATGCATGAACAGGAATATCTCATGGTGTCTAGGCTGCAAGCTCTATTGTTTATAACAGATCATCATTGGTAGGAAGAACGTCAGGACACAACAGTTTTAATTCTACCACCGCTGTACCTGCAAGAATCTCTAAAAATATAGGTAGCCTACTACAGTACTTGCAATGCATGGAAGCATTTCACGCCAGAAGTATTTCTTCATTTAGTTGTCAAATGCACCAACGAAGAAGCTTGCAGAGAAGGAAATGATGAGTTAGACCTGAGTGTGTGAGAGCTAGAGTCGTTTATTGCTCTCCAGTATTTCAGAGGACTCACCTATTTCTTTTCCTTTACAATAGAACTTAGGGTATTCCAATGTTTTCAGAAAACATGTCCCATATTAGATTTACTGCTATCCTGAAATATTTGAGTTTTCGGGGCAAGCAGCAGGCCGATTCATAGCAATACGTGCTGTTTTCCAGACATTAGCATCCATGTATCAGTGAAAAAATAGATGGAATTTTTCCTTGACAGTGCATAAGCAGTTGATGCATCTAAAGTCACGTTTTCCAAAGAAACCAGATAAATACGGCATCAAGTAAAAGAGTTGGTTCAAAAGTCGACTGGCAAAATATTGAGCGCACGGAAATATATTCTTCCACAGGTGCACGAAGTGCGCGTGGAAAAGATTCACTTGAAGATGTTACGGCCAATCCCTCTTCCATCAACTGAGATCTCCATCGAAAGCATAAAAAATGTCATTGAGCAAGATGCAACAAGGTGAATGTGCGTCACTTGCAAGAAACCAACATGTGGCACATGTTCTGCTGGCATTTAAAAAAAAACTTCCGTAAAATGCAAAGGGTGCTCAATCCCCAATATTTTTAGCACTTTGGTTTGGAAAACAGGAAAAAATGTTTGCAGTTTTGTTTCCAAATTTCAGTAAACCTGCTTCATGTTGATGGTATCTTTGTTATTCACATTACTGTACTAAGACTATTTTCACAATTAGCAGCTATTTACATTACAGATATGGAAATAGTTGCTCCTGTCTCACAGCATCTCGCTGGCTATATTCTACTAGTTGATCAGCTGTCAGAGATAGTCATATATGTTCGATCATTTGGAGTATTGCAAAGCAATGTATTTTGTGCCACTGCAATAATATAAAAAACATAGCTTGTGTGGATAGATATTTGCAAAATTTAGTAAATACGGTATTGTTTGCCTTTTACGCGGTAGTAAATGTTTTGGTGCCGTTTTCGACATCTCGATAAATGGCGGGGTAGAAATATGTTGGTAAACCTAGTGTTAATTTTAGCATGTATTTTTGAATTTTTTTTTTTAAATATCAATTTCGAAAATCGGAAGCGCGGTGTGATTAAGAAAAAACTTGTTGGAAGTAAAACCAGTACTTATTAACAAAATTGAGATAAATATTATGTACGGCGTGATGAAATGCATCAACTACCAAAGTCACTGCTTTGAAAACTTCTTTTGAAAACCCAGTTCGCCAACAGAACAGCTTTTCTGTTTGAAAATTTAAAAACATATCATTAAATATCAGTGTTTTGAAATATAACCGCAGCATTTCCTATACAAGTTTTCGTGTCTTGCAAACAAAAATACGTTAAAAACATGATTTGGAAAGGCGTATATAGGCAAAGTCATCCAAGTATGAATTAAAGCAGTAAGTGACAAAAACTTAAAAGCTGTTCAACAAATATATTTTAAACCTCACATCTTAACCAAGCGGGCTAACTGTTTACACAAATACACAGATACTAATTGATAGAAAATTGATGCTCGTTAAACGCGCTGTTGAAAAAAACAATCAGTTCTTCCTTAAAATCCCTTTCGGTTTATTTCAAATACCAAACACTTTTGTTAATACTTGACGGGCAGTGCTTACGACTGTGAAAGCGGTTATTGCGCTGAAAGGTTTCCTCAAACTGGCGTTCTTGATAGCAAAGATTTTTGAGGTCGCTTTCGCAACAAAACAAACGAACAAACTGTGATTTTTTCATGAAATAAATTTTGTATTAGACCTTGATCTGGTGCAGATCCAGTTTTCTCGCTCAGTTCTTTAAAATACGTGGTTTCTCTTGCAAGATTGCATCCTTCTTGTGAAACGGCCATTTCGTGATCTGCTTGGCATTTGTTAAAGGTGATTCTCCAGGGTTTTTCAGGTAACAGAAAACGTTTTGTACTTATACAAGATATGGATTTGTCATACCTTTTGCAAATCGCTTGCCATAGACCAAAAACGCGAAGACCTTTTAGGAATGACCCTAAAAAACGTCTTCATGAAATTCTGCAAGTGTTGGGTGCCGTTTTTTCATATCAAACAACGTTTGGCGCCATTTTTGCTCATATTTTCAGTGATTTTGTGAACATTTTCATTGATTTTGCCCATATTGTCACAGATTTTGCACGGATTTTCAGAGATTTTGCCCAGATTTTCGACATATCAAAACATTTGGGGGTGCGCTTACACCGCCTGCACCCCTGATTCTTACACCACTGGCTCAAGCTGACAATCGTTATGTAAAGCAATGAAACTTGCTTTATGAAGGTTATTAAAGAAGATTCAGGTCACAGCCACAATGAGTGAAAACTATCTTGAGGTGTGCAAAATCACCGTACACTTGTTTGACCTATCAACTAAAAATTATTGGCGCCTTGAAATTGTTTTTACGCCCATAGTTGATAATGTACTAGGTACACCAGGGGTGGATCCAGAAGGGGCGATTGGGGCGATCGCACCACCTACAACCTACGAAAGTAACTTATTTCACCATGATTTTTTACATATCGGAAAGCAGAATTCGCTATATAAGGCCATTTTGTCGTCCATCGTTTTGTCACAGCAGTGTTGTGAAGTGTATTTCATTTCTCTTACAGTTGGGAAGTTGCTATGAGACTTGACTACCAAATATTACTGAAATCGCACCCACTGACATTACTGGTTGGATCCGCCCCTGACGTACACACAACATACTTTCATATGAACATTACTTTTGTGTCGAGTTTGTTCATATTTTTTCAAACAAATCTGCAGTTTTATCACGGCTTATAATTAAAAATATAAAAACAGTCCGAATACATTTGTGATTGACACTCAATCAATAATAGCGAGAAAATTATCAGTCAAATACACGATTTGCAAAGTGGCAACTTTGCAATACTGCAGCGCGCACGCTCAGGCAAAGCTTGTTCGATCCACGTTTAGAATAAGCAAACGTTTGATGGTGCATTTAGTTGAAGTTTGAACAGGCAATAAGCTAATAGCCACACAGCTTACCACCAAAAAGAATCTACAGAAGGTATTACGCTTCCCTCTCTTAAACTACGATTAGAAACATGTACGTTTATTCAGCCTGCCAACATCTACTCAAAAGAACGTGCTCAATTATTTAACTTTCAAAAAATAAGCACATGTCCCATTGCGAAACCTTTATTGTATTCTCTAGGCCCGTTTTTCACCCAAGAGCTACTTTTCAAATAGCCAAACTACTGATATCTACCAGTCCAGTCTTGACCCCGCAGACCCGAGACTGCGGTAATCAGCCTCACAGCATTTTTTCTTGTTGCCACACAAACACCTCACACGAAATCACAAACCCTGCCTACATCTCACACACACGCATACACCAAGTGTGCATGGTAGGCAGTATATATAGGTGGCTGACCACAGTTAAAAACTAAACAAAAGAGAAAAAATCGATCTTTGCGTGGTCGCTCAACAAACAAACAAACAGGGTTGGGGAGATGCTTGCCGATACGGAATTCTATTACCTGAGAATCAGGGTCGTAACCAGGTGTTTTTTGAGGGTGGGGCAAAATGCTTGTAACTTGTCGTTGTATCTAACAACTAAACATGTTTTTGAAAATTTCGGGGAGGCCATTGACCGGTTGCGCCTACCCCGGTTGTGGGCCTGCTGACAATAGAACTTATTTCGATAATTTTAATATTCTTAATGGTGAAACGGTAAGCTGCACAGTCGTGCCTGAACCATCTTAACAAGACACCTTTGCGACTGCTTCCAAAAAACGTTACATCCACTTGCGGTAACATGTAAACGAACAATCTGCAGCAGTGATTCCCAACATGGGGCACACGCACCCCAGTTGGGCAATTGGATATTTAGGCGGGTATGTGGAAAATCAATTTAATCTGTGACTGAAAGGGTGTGATTGTAATCAAAATGTTTTGTTCAAGGCGGGTGAAAACGCTTTGTTCTTTTAGTAACTTTTTAACTCAGCTGAGCACTGAACATCCGACTTTGTTCATCATCTTTTTTCGCCAGTACGCTACCTAAACAGAGAAAGACGTTTCGTCTGCAAGCGACCTCTCCAAGGTGGAATTACTGTAATGTACGATAATGATAACGCCAGATGCGTTTTCAGAAGAAGTCTGACGTAAAACGAGGATTAAACAAAGCTATAACTATGATTAAGCATTTGAAGTAAAAAGCAACAACACTTTGATGTACCGTGAAATTCAACTTCAAATTTGAATATGCTTAGACATTCCCTTCATTGAAAGTTTTTGTTAATATGCTGTATATACACTACCGTAATACGTCAGGTATATTTTAGTTAGAATTGGTTTTTCAGATATATTTACGTTATTCTCAGACCAACGTCCCAAACAGATTCTTTTTTTGAATTTAATACGAAAGAATATTCCAGTAACTGAGGAATTAATTTGCACCTATGTTTTTTCCACGAAGTTACCAATGGCACGAGTAAATCTGAATGATTTGTACGTTGTTTGTTGTTCCCGATACAAGATGGTGTGTCAAATGATGTAAAGTTTCACTGAGATTGTTTGTTATGGTGAAGGAGATTTCAGAAGACTTTGGAAGATTAAAAGACTGTCCTGATGGTAGACTCGGCGAATGTTTTGGACGTGCCCCTCTATCCAAAACTCAAATGCGGTTCTTGGTCACTCGCGTGACGACCGATACGCAAAAGAGCCGGTTAAATTTGCGAATTTGGTGGTAGTAACTGCCCTGCTTACACCGTTGTACAAACAAGTTACCCCATTTGCATAGCAACTTTTGCGAAAGCAGCGGGCATCATGGGAAGGCGTTGCTGAGGGCATATTTGTGTATGAGAAACCTTGGATTGGGTCTACTGCAAGTACAGATATGCAACGATCATTGCACCTGAAAAGGAGAGACTATAGTTTGCGCTATCACCTTTCTTAACGGGACAGCCAATATTTTTAGTTTCTATTTTAGTAAAACCTTTTATTTTGTTTGTTTGCCGACGTTTCAACCAACTGTTCATGTACACGTAGTTTTTAAAACGTTGTTCCGAGGAAGCCTGCTTAAATAGGTACGCAAAACATCAGTATATAAAACATATAAAAGACATTACCAGGCTAAAGAGCTCTGTTTGTCTGAGAACCAACTTTTTTCTACAATCCTTGGTTTGCACAAGAAAGAAGCTTATCAGAGAGAAACGCGAGAAAAGCGAAAAAGCTGTTCTGTTTGTGCAATGTTGTTCCGGTTATTTTTTACTTGGATTGCCTCCCACGAATAAGCATTAGATTTAAGGTGACTTTGTCGAGTCGATGTCATTTTTCAGAACCACCTTAAACAGAAAACTTGACAATTTGTAAGTGAGCATAAATTGTAGAAGAGGAAGTCAAGGTGTTATTTTTACCATGGTTGATATTCCAATGATTGACACGGGAAGCCTTTTACTTTACAGTGAGCTATTTGCGAAGATGTTTGGAACATCAAGCTGTTCTCTGCACAAGGTTTCCAATGCTGTTTGATTACCAACTTTTGAGATACGTATTGCTGCTTATTTCATTAAACGCGGTCCAATGTTTTGGAGGATGATGTTTGAATATAACACAAATCATTTGCCAAGGATTATTTTAACATTGTGATATTATCTTTCAAACCTGGTTTTATGAACCCGTTCATTCATCAGATGTCAAGTTCCAATGCATTTCAGGCAATTCTATTTAACAAGAACAACTCCATTTATATATTTATGCTAAAACTTAATAACGNCAGGTGGTGGATTTCCGAACATGCTGTCTTTCGTTAGCGAAGCGATGTAATTTCGTTAGACTACCGTNAGGTTTTGTGCTGAAAGTTGAAAAGTGCAAGCGCTGTTACGTTTCTATAGCTTTTTGNTCTCCCTTCGTTAATGTCATGAGTGGTTCTCCGCATGCCTGCACCGGAAGCCATGCCGTTATTTTGGTAGTGACTGTTGCATTGATGGCGTGTCTATGTCANCACCGCGGGTGAATCGTTTCCTTGCAGCTATTTTCAATTTTTCATGAAAAGTGCAAGTAGCAATCAAAAAGGGAATAGTAATTCTCCGAATACAGGCATACATAACTATTCCTTCGTGCCTTGAAAAAATCTTGATCATCATGGTCACGATCAGGACACTCGTCAAACTTTTTTGGAGAGCAAGACTTCTCACTGTGGTCATGGTGCTAAAGGCAAAACTATCTTGGGTGTAAATATTCAAAAACATTATCTCCAGAAACGTCAATCGTTTCTGATGGAAATGAATGTGTAATGAAGCCGCAATACAAATTGTGTTTCGGGATTTTGGCGTGGGGCACCGAAGCATCCTTTCTCCCAATCCCACTACACCATTGCATTGGTTATGAAGAAAAATGCCCAGTATATACCAGCAGGGGCGTAACGAGGTTAGATGGTCCCCGGGGCAAGAAGCAAGTTTGGCGCCCCTGTGTTCGAACCTGAGCTCTTTCGAAAGCAAATTTATTGTATTGAAGAAAGTACTTGTGACATTCTTGGGACTTTTCGGCGTACCCGCAGTGATTCGGCGCCCTCCGTAGTGATTCGGCGCCACCATTGTGATTCGGCGCCCGGGGAATTGTGACTCCCTTGCCTCCTCTTCGTTACGCCCCTGTATACCAGCAATAGTAGTTTGAGACTATCTGGTTGCCAATGAGTCTGAATGTACTGTGAAGTGGTTGATGGCACACGGCAGAAGGTTTAGTACGCTTTTTGCTGCATAAATTACCCACAAATAGAATGCTTCTCAGTTATCACGAAAGAAATGAAAAAGTGCGTAATTGAGCTCGAAATCTTCTGACTTTTATTTCGTTATTGACAGACGTGGTTGGGGCAAATGCTGTTTACCGTTTAGCAACACGTTATTCACAATGTTTCCAAACGATTGTATCGTGCTTGGAAAACGATGTAAGCGCGTGTGAAAAATAACAAACAAACATCATACGTTTTGACTTTTCTGGAGAATTAAATCGCCGAAACGCCCAAAAAGAAAATTATTTTGGTTTTAATGCCTGTGACGACACGTTTCTCCGTTAGAAACGACCGGTTTGACGAAGGAAATTAGTGGAGAGTTATCAGTTTCCAGTAAATCTGCACATCAGCATATCCTATGCGACTCATCCTTTGGCTTAAAAACGTTGGCTTAGATTACTGCTTTGGCTTAGATCAGGATCTTCAAACTACGGCCCGCCGGACAAATCCCCCCGCGAAGCCATTTCCATCCGGCCGCGAAGACATTTTATCAATAATGAAAAAATAACGTAGCTTGTTTACGAAATATTTGTTTATATGGTAGAATTTGACATATCCGAAAAAATCACATTACGTAAGATGTCCGACCCTCGAACTGTTGTGTAATAGCTTATGTGGCCCTCTGACAAAAAAGGTTGGAGACCCCCGACTTAGACTGAAAAACTTCGGCTTAGGGTACTGCTTTGTGTCAGTGTTTGCCTTTAGATCAAGGTCTCGTACGAACATTTTCATTCACAACCGCCTTGAGATAAAAAGTGGCAGCAGTAAACGTAAATGTAGTTATGATAATGCTGCGTCGCACAAACGCTTTGACACCTATCTAAACATCATAAATTTAAATGGAACTGTAAGTGGGACTGAAGTAATACTTAAAATAGGAATATTAGTTACTAAATAACCGCTAAGATTTGTAACCAAAGTAGTAAGGTTTAAGTATGTAAAAGTATGTAGCCAAAAATATTTTTCATTTGTCTTCAACGTACATGCAAGTTGCCAACATGTTTTGCTACATTTTAGAGTTTTTGTAATGATGAACTGTGCTCTTAAATTGTGCAGTTGAGCTGAATTTGGTCTGTGTTTATCAATCTACTGACAAGAAGTTGTAATATCCTAACACTGATGACCACGCACGAATATTATTATTTCATTAGCGCTTGATACATCCAATACGCCACACGCTTAAATAGTCTTGGTTTGCGCTGTCAAACACAAGTAAAAAATTTAGATTGAAAAATTTTTAAATAGAAATTAGCTGACAGCATGACGTGTTTTGAAAATGCACTTTACAGTATGGTAAGTCTACATCAAGGCCCTCTTTCGAATATACATTTTGTTCGTTTAGAGCTTGCTTGCACATTCAGGCAATCCGTCAAACGAAGATCAGGAAAAAATGCTCTAAAAATAGCTAACGTTTCGAGAAATAANTGCACAAACGCAAATTAGGAAATACGTTTTCAAACTGAGATAAGGAAGAGGCATTAGGCTCGCTTACCGAATGTTATTCCACCAAGCGACTAAATGAAGCTTCAGTGTCCAATTATGACATCTGCTGCTTGATGGGTGCACAAGCTACAAAAAGGAAGTCGCTTTTCATTAGCGTTGATTCGTTCGAATGATTCTATTTGCAAAGTACTGTGGTGATTTTCTAAAAATTCTCAATTTAAGGATTAATGCAGCACGTTATACAAGCACAATCTCGATATTGTATGAAGTTATTGCAACCGATTTGCTTAGGTGGTAGAAAGACTATCGACAAACTGAGCTTAGACCAGCTAGAAGTTTCGCAAATAAATCGAACTACCGACAAGGAGCAAAAACCACAGGTCAACTGAATTTACAGTACCTTGCGTTTGCACCTTTCCATTAATATAGCTTAACGGCAAAGTTGAAAGGGCGCTAAAATTTATAAATTAATTGACCGTATTGTGAAAGCTGGAACTTTTGTTAAGACACTGTAAGCACGCCGGTTGAGACCAGTGGCGCAACAGCAGCAATTGCTACGGGCCCCGCGGTCTTCGGTGTTAAGCTTTTTCTTTACTATTATATATGTCTAATATTTTCAATGTAAGATGTCAGTATTTGCTCACGTTGCCATAAGCAATTCAGCGAATGTTTTTATTGAATTTTTTACGTGAGATTACTGTGGATTGCTCATTAAAATTTTTACAGTCATTTGCGAAAGTATGGGAACATGCCAAGAACGAGGCCAGATTGCAGCAATTTCCAAATATTTCTTGATTGTACTGCAATGAATGGCATTATTTTCCATTATATTACGTCACAATGACGTGTTCTACATGTATAAGTTGCGCCACCTTCTCTTCAAAGAGATGCCACTTTTGATGTTACAACATTAGATTTGATGCCGATTTCGTAATCACTCATTACCATGTTTACATAGCATACTTCCGTACGTTTTTGAGGTATTTACATAAAACAGTAGCTTGATTGAAATTTTCCGTTGTAGTTGCAGATAGCAATGGGCACTAATAGGGCCAGAGATTTGGGACGTCATGTGTAACTGGAAATAAAAAACGAAAAGCAAACGAAGAAAAAGAAAAGAGAGGGCAACTCACACTATGCAAAACACGCAATTTGGTAGCGTATTTCGATGTTTAAACTCGAGATGATGCTGCTGTAGCAAGAAACTAGTTGAAGCTAGAAACACAGAAATGCTTACTAGGCCTACTAGTGAAGTGGAAGGCATGATGCAGCAACAGTTAAATTGTAGCGAATGTGAAAAAACAATTGAAGATGAAATGTGCTCCAAAGGTATCGATAAATGGCCGAAGAATCTATGGCAGTCGTCCTCAACCTTTTCGATGAAGGGTGACAAATCCAAACTTACTAATTTGTTGCAGAGACACGCTAAAGAAATATTTACCCAAGTCAATTCACAGGTTATCTTCTATGGTAGTAGCCTACGAAGTATGTTAGACAAAATATTAGAGATTTTACTGAAAGACTGCTGAGTCTCTCAGAACAGTGATTGTTTACCACTGATCTAGACTAGAGGATTGTGATCGTGGTTAGCGGATCACCAAGGGAAGTGATAACTGATAAATGTCAACATAGCGATGTTACTTCATCCATGCGATTTTATGACAATGAAAGGGCATATCAGAGCTTCCAGAACTCCGATTTCACATATTGTCATAAATTAATAAAAGATAAAAAGGCTAAGCAAGTAATTTGCTATGTTATTCGGATTTTCGACAAATCCAAACTTTTGGGTGTGCACTTGCGCCCCCTCCTCCCATACCACTGAATGACCCAAGAGAGAGATGGAGCACTGCTATCGTACCTTCATCTGCTTTTACTAAACAACATCCTCAGCACTTTATTTATAGTTCATAAAAATATAAAGTGCAGCGTCAGTGCTGCCACAGGTTCCTCGCACAAATCACTAAATTCACAAAAAGAAAACGAACTAGATCTGATAGAAATCACTAGTTTGGAAATTTTTGCATCGAAATTCGTAGTTTTGCTTGAAATGATTTATTCATTTACTCCGAAAAACCTTTAGGTTGCACATCATTTGCAAGTTTCTCAAAATAGAGCATGTTGAAGCCTGGAAAACCCCATGCTAAGAATCTTCAGCCTTTTCTCAAGTGCTGAAAACGACGCAACTTGCGAGTATTTAGATTTTTGGAGCAATCAACCTGAAAGCCAGGTAATGAATTATTTCCATTGCAATGTTCCTGCCAAGAAACGAAATTACCGCCATGGTCCAATATTGCTGCAATTAGCACTAAACAGCAAGGAAGGTGCAAACAATGAGAAACTCAAATTTGAAACACTTGTTCTTTCTGTTGGTGCAAATCTTAAAGCAATAATTCGTATAATCAATTGTTTACAGATTTAAAACAGGCGGGAAATCTTTAAGGTAGGGCTGAAAAGTCAGAAAAAAACAACCGATTTTCTTCAAACTCATACTTTGAAAAAATCACTAGCTTGCAGTGAAAAATCAGTAGATCAATAGGTGATCCTCAAAACCACAAGATCTAGTGAAAAATCACTAGGCGTGGCACCACTGGTAGCAATGCATCAACCTGCACAGTAGTACAATTTCATATACTATTTACAAAATAAACAACATACAACTCTTTCTCCCATCATGCCTCACAAGTGCTATTTTCTTTTTGTGGGACTATATGATACGTATTTGCATGAATAGAAATTGATATCTATAATTCCTTAATGCATACTAGTCATTATTGCATAGTGATTTCTTCTCAATGCATACAAAACAAATTATTAAAAACTGGCACATTAGAAACAAAAAAAACTCTTTAAATTATTTTTATTTCAATTTTTCGAAACTTGTTTCTTGTTAACACAAGTTTTTAGTTTATGCGTATCCAAATGGCTGTATTTTTCACATTCCTCAATACTAGAATTCGGTGGGTGGGCACACAAACCAAGAAGTTGTCGCAAGAAATCACCAGACTCTGCACGGCCCTGGTTGTTACGACAACAGATCTGATGTTTAAGAAAATTTTTGAGATTTCCTGTTTTAACAGACCTTATGTTGAAATGGAATTGATGTGGTTCTGTTGGTAGCTGTGTTTGTTTTTATTTGTTTGGTGTTTAAAGAAACGCTGACAACTTTTGCAAGATTTTAATTGCAGCTGTGCAACAGCGTTGAGCTTATCAGTTATTGTGAACTTTTCACTTGATGCTACATGTGCTTCAAATTAGTTTGACCTACGAACTGAGCACTTCCATGAACATGGTTGTCGACATTCAGGCCACAAAATAGCTAACTGAAAATTTCTCACGGGAGTTTCTTGTTTCTTAGATATTTGATGGTTTAATGGATGTGACACATTTAAATAATACCAGCTTGAATAAAATCAATAAATTTACTGCAACGACAAGAAAACTTTGTTTTTTAATTCAGATAATTACAAGCAAAGCATTGAATTGCACTGTTTTTTTATTTTCTGTCAACGTTCCAGAGTGTTATATCCGAATAAATGCTTTAGGATTTTGCAATTTTATAGTTGTATAGCTGTTTTGAAAGAAATAATTTTTCTTCAGTTTTTCTTAAAATTTTTTCTGTCTGTCTTTCTGTTTTATGCATTCATGAGTCTCCCTCAGTTAGTCCTTTATTATGTTTTAATACTCAAAACTATGGGAGTGCATGCTCCAGAAATCCCTAGTCCCTGCAGCTCGCACCAGGGATGAGGTGATTGTGACCGAGACCAGTCGTGACAGGGGAGGGGAACAAGCAGGTACGCTGCATCCAGCATCTTCAAATGGCTTTGTCAAACCCGTGCTTTTGAAAACAACCTGAAACTCTGGGCAATTTTATCCAGTGTTATTAGAGGATTTTTGAAAAATTCTTAAAAAATGCTTTCCAGTTGATACAATTCGGATGTATTACCACAATTTGGAATGTTGCAATACAACACTTTGAAATGTTCAATCGTGACCTAAATTTCAAAGTGGGGATAGCTTCACGCGAAAATATTAGATTCTTAACTCTATGATTGTTATTATTTCCAGAATTCAAAGGCCCGGACCTTAATTCCGTGACGTCACAGTCATTTGAAGCTTTCATACGGGTCTAGAAACAACTATATGCGGGGCTCGAGTCAGCTTTCGACGTCCGTTTACTCCTAGCTCACTCTTCGCATCTATATGTTCCCATGAACGGGCTGGGTGGGGGCGCCAAAACTGATTTTGTCCGCGGACGCGGGAAAACATAGGTACGCCACTGCCTGTAATGACCCAAAGCCAGGAAAAAGCTTGTGGCAGCAGTTATTTTTGCACCAAACAATATTCAGTTTCACAGACATTTAATGGCCTCATGCGATAATGAGGAAATGTTGTGGTAGTTTCGGCTGAATCCAATTGGAGAGAACATAAAGGAAACAATGAGATGATAAAGAACTTGACTTGCTTTACACAGAAATTTACTAATTGCAAAACGTGCAGCATTTCTTTCTNTTTCTACTCCGGAGGCGGTTGTAGTTGTGCTGTTTAACACCGTAGCCAACCGATACGACATCGATCTTATGAATACGCAATAAACATATTTCATGAAGGAACTGAGATTTACCTCATTAACCGACAAACTACAAAAAAACAGAAAAATATTCAGTTATTTTCTGAAGATTTCTTATCAATATTCAGTTCTTGTCGTATCGGATTGGCAAAACAGAAATATATTCAGTTATTTTCTGAAGATTTCAGCAAAACAGAAAAATATGCGCAAAACAGAAAAATATTCAGTTATTTTCTGAAGATTTCTTATCAATATTCAGTTCTTAGCAGTTCTTCAGCATGCCTTTAGTGCCTACACAAAGTCTGGGAACAGCTTAAATCTTCTAGAATGCAGCAAATGGATAAAACTAAATCTGAAGAGTTAGAACCAGAAATCTTTGCGCATAAAAAGCAGTGCCAAATTTAAACAGCTGCTTGCCGTCGTCATTGCCTAAAAAGGTTCAAGTTCAATTATCGATACGTTTCCTGGCAGTCATGTGCTTTGCTCTTTAAACAGCTTTAACAAAAAATATTGAATTGATATTGTTTTGCAAATTGCTTAGACAGTGTGAACTGCGTAGCATTGACATAAAAAAATTGCTATTGATATGCACAGTTCCAGAGTTCACTTCAACGTTCAGAATCACGATCTGTAATTTTCAACATAAGCTTTATCTTACTACGCAAAATATTTTAGGCTGTTTAACTCAGCTTCCGCCTGCGCTTGGAATAAGCAGTGGATTGTCCTAATGATAAAACTGTAAGTTTTGCCAGAGTTAGTTTGTATTCAAACATTTTTCTGGTTGAAAAACATGCTCGTTACGTTGTTTAACTGCATTCAAACTCTTAGTTGTTGCCTTTTTTGGCAGTCATGATAATGTTAGCTTTCATGATTTTGCTTGTATGCAACCATCTTGTCCTTGCACAAAACAAAGATGAAAGAACTGCTTATGGTGGTAAGGATATCTCATGGTGTACTTTATAATTTATCTCCTAATGTTTCTGCATGAAAAGGTATGTTGTCATTACCGAACATATTTCGGTGTATTGGACCATTCGAAGATAAAAAAAAAATACGAGACTTCAAGTTTAAGTTTTATTACATATTGATGCAATTTCACCTTGTAATAGAGAACCGCTGTCGCTGTTGGAATATCAAAATTCAATAGAATTTCAAATATCACCGTACAACGTCGTAGTAATAGACTTCGAGCTTGTTGCAAACATTGCAAAGATTTCCTTAAATTGGAATATGCAATTGGAAAGCAACTGGAAACATTTGTTTAGCACCTATCATTTTTTTGCAGATCACAAACACGGAAAACAATCTCTTTTAGAAGCAAATGATTGTGCCTTTGTATTTGCGTCCACTGATTTCAAGGAAACGTCAGCACATTCTTACGAGTATTTTGCGAGTGGATGGACTTTTACCGAAAACAAAGAACAAAGCGGTAGTTCAGGAGAAGGCAGTGGAAAATACGATGACAAAAAAGTCCCCCCCCGCAAAAACTACTTGTGGAAATGCGTTGTAGCGGCCAACGAATCCAAACAACATTCGAAGAGGCATTGCTGTTTTCTCAAAAGCAAGGAAGACCATTGTGCCATTCATCGCACAACGTCGAACTGCAGCACGTCCGTTGAAACAATGGGATATTTGCCCTACTATTTGGTTGCAGGAACTTTGGGCTTATTAGGCAACGCTGCGGTTATTTGGTGTACCACGAGATTGCTTCTGGCAAAATTCGAATCACTTTCTTCAGTTCAACGAATCCACAACTTCCTGCTGCTGAATCTTGCCGTTTCTGATTTTTTAATGGGCCTTTACCTTTGCACCATCGCAATTATATTAACATTTTGTGCAAATAAGGCAGGCGACGAAGACAAGTGTGAGATACGCGCATTACAAGCTTGCAATGGTCTGGGTATTATAAATTTTGTGTCCACTCAGGTATCAGTGACGTCTTTGGTCATTATGACTTCCTATCGCTTGTACAGCGTAATGCGACCGTACAAGGTGAGCAAGATCTCATTGCGATTGACTGGGTTGTACGTGTTTGCGTGCTGGGCCTTGTGGGTGGCAATTGCGTTTGTTCCATTAAGCAACAACGCGCTACTGAAACTAAAATTTGTGAAAAGTGCAAGGCTTGAAGTGCCTTACCGTACAAGTGAAGTGCATCGCCATTATGACAAAGTCCCTTACGGCAGGTTGAAGAAAACCGTATCAAACATACTAAGCATAGCTAATGAGTTCTGTTCAGCAAATATTACTTTATCAAAAACGCCCAGCTGGAATGAACTTCTTGACATGGCGAAGCAATTTAAGCTTTATCAAGATGAAGTTCTGTATGGCTTCTATAACAAACAAGTCTTATGCAGTATGAAATATATGGTAGATGGGAACGACGACTCAGTCAGCTTTACCCTGACCATTCTTACGTACAACTTCATTGCTTTTCTGTTTGTTGCACTTAGCTACTGCGTCGTTGTGTTCCAAACATCTTCGCGTGGCTGTTGGTTTTATAAGCATTGCAATTCTTGGAGATGGTGTAATTGCTCGTCGGTTTCGGGAAACGAAGCCGTTTGCGTTGCTGCTGGCAACGCTCAGAACGAAAGCAGAAAGATGCATCGATTAATTGCCGCCATTGTTATTACTGATTCAATCTGCTGGGTCCCATTGTGCATACTGGCATTCTGGCATGCTGCGTACACGGTCAGATTAAACAAACAAGACACTCCTTGTTTCTGGACATTGACAAAAAAACTGAACTTGGTTGCTCTACTGTTTGTGCCTTTGAACAGCTGCGTTAACCCAATGCTGTATTCTGCGCGATTAAGAGTCTTTTTCAAAAACCTTTTTGCCAAGATTCATCCCCATTGATGAATTCTCCATGTCCCACTTAAAACATTAATATAAGGAGTTGCTAAAATAAATAACCTTTGATGGAAAACAGTCAAATTACACTGATGCGGTTTCTGCCAAATCATCTGTGTACGAGGGCAAGCATTACGGAATTTTGGTAACGCAATGTGAACCATGTAGCCTACTGTAAGGTTAACTGGAAGCACCAACGTCACAAAAAGGATGGAGCAAGATGAAACATTGAGAGCTCTAGTTAAGAAAACGGATAAGCTGCGTATGTCATTTCAGTGATACTAAGCATTGATCACTGTTTTCGACACTTTTACGTTATTAGGTAACACTTTCAAACTAAAATCTATAATACCGGCTTTAAATTCAGGTTTGAACGCAGCACGACTATCCTGCGGAACGGTTGGCTGCTTTTTTGCAAAAAAGAGCTGTACTCCAATCAATCTTTTTGGGAGAAGAAACATGTCTTGTTCAGTTTTTAACTTTTTTGCAGTATATTTCGCTGTTTCCTGTGAAAACGAAATAAAGCAAATACCCAAAGTGTCATTATCACACCCCAGCTTCAACTTCGAGCCAACTGTGTCCAATTTCAAAACTAAAAGAAATATTTTTTTACAGATTGCCATCAAAATTTGCCTGATTTTTGCACAAAGTAGTCAGATTTCTCTTAAGTTTCATTTTGTGTTGCCCCTTCATGTGGAACATCTTCGTAAAATCGTTGAGCTGAACAAATTCTAGTCTCAACCATCGGCAATTCTTTTTTATAGGAAATCGATTTCACGTAACATTACGCATCCTCAATCCTACAACCTTATTCAATATTGTTAGCTTTTGTGCACGCTGTAGTAGCTGCAGTAAATTTGCATGCAATATATATTATCGAATTTCAAATTATCAAAACATGAAAATACTTATTGAATTGCTTATGCGACATGGCACTTCTGTTTCTGTTTGGCCTCTGTGAAAAGGAAAAAAGCCAATATCTCGTCGTGCCACCGGGTATAGGTGCCCCTGGAAGAGATTAAGAAATGTTTCTTAGTTTTGCAGATCTCCGTGAAGGAAAGTGAAACATTACATGTAAGTTTGAGAGCCCACTGATCAATGGCGAAAGAGTTTTTTTCACCTTTGGACATGTAATGTTTTGTAGTGGAAAATAAAGTTTAAGGAAAATTTGAAAAGGGCACCTGCAGTACAGACTTAACTATGATTTTAGACGACTTTGGCTTGTAACCCGGTGAGTTGATAACATTCGAGATAGTTACCAACAAATGATTTGTGTATAATATGGCAAAAATTTTTTAGTAGACTGCCAAGAATTTGTTTGAGCTTTCACCCTTGCTACTTTCCATTTCTGTTTGAAACGTTGGTCATTGTATCGTTCTGGTGTTTTCGGGTAAAGCGTTTTTCGTCATTCATAGTTTTTGTCCGGAAAAAGCAAATTTCACTCTGCTAACGTGTGCTCCAAACCGTAGTTACAGTACCTGCAGCAACAAGAGTAGGCGAGACAGTAACAGGAGTAGGCGTAGCTACCTCCAGTAACAGGAGTAAGTGTGTAACTTACGCTCGTTTGTGGAAAAGCGTAAATATTGAAACAAAATCATGTACTTTAATGTGAAATGCTTTCTAAAAACTTTGTTAATTGAATGGCATTTGGTAAAATTAGTTTCTTATATTTTTTTCGACAGCTATTGCTTCTACAGTAATAAAATAGCAGGTTTCAGAACCTACGAATCTTGAGACACTTGCTGTTGCGGCGAAAATTATCTGTGACAAAAATTAGTAAATACATGAGCAAAGAAAGATGTTATCAAACCAACTCTTTAACTGATCTGTTTGTTTTGGCGCATTTATTAAGAAGGAAAATAGAAACTTGCAGATTAATTATGCCAACATGCTGTGAATTCACGTACCTAAAACAAATCAACAATTAAAAGACCAAAAGACAAAAAGGTGAGGGGTGCTACAACCTTTTGCAAAATTTTGCGTATTGAATAGGTGGAAGCGTTTTATACCCTGAAACACGTTTATGATTGAGTGACGTTGACCGCAAATGCAAACTGAAAGAATAACCTAAAGTAAGCAAATGAAATTGTCTCGATCAGAAAAATCAAGTCATAATGAATCAGACTAAGGAATGTCAAATTAGAGATTAATCATCAAAGTATAGGAATAGAATAAAAATTACACAAAAGGAACAAGCAGAAAAGCTTTCAAAAGTGATCATTTGAAAACTTTGTTGGCAAAAGATGAAGAAAAATATTTACCCAATAGTTTTCAGAAAGTTGCAAAAAACATTTACGAATTTTGTAAGAAAGTTATATGTGTTTCAAGAACAAAAAATAACAACTGCTCGATAACACCTACCCTTTGCTTACCCTAATTTTTAGCACAAATCATCATTCTTCTTCCATCATATGCTGTGACTTGTTTGCTGTAACTTAAGATCTAATGCTCTAATCTTTTCAAGCGTGCTGTTGAGTAAAGATTTTATTTGCTGTGGCTTTCTTGTGCGGACCATTTGACATAAGTCGTTGTTTCTGAAGAAATAAACATAAAATCAGTCTTGTTTGTCTTCACATTTTATAGCTCGTTGTCAGCATCATAACTTACAGCAAAGACACACTTCCCCGTGTCTCCATGAAGAGCCTTCCACGTGATCTTGCCGTTGGTTTTTACTTACCTCAACACAGACTAAATCAGTAATGTGATTTGTTTCCGCTGACTTTTTAGGACCAGAGCTAGTTCCACATAAAAAAAATTCGCGCGTAACACGTTGCAATCACAATCTTTCACTCTAAAATAAAAATTACCATGCCCCTTCAACGTTTTGGACTATTTCTAATATTTGCCGAAAGATCCAATCCACGCAGAACGAAAAACGTGTTACGAATTTAGTAGAACCATCATCACGTAAGGACGCTCATGTCATTTATTCATTCATTAATTCAAACCTGCGATTTCTTTCGCGGGAGCTTCGACCTGTTCTGGGGAGCTTAAATTTGAAATGCGCAAGAAGGGCAATGTTTTTTCGTCTTTTTAACAACCTACACGACGGTTTACAAAATGCATTAGTTCAGTACAGAAACAAATGCTACAAATTGCATGAAAAGTTTCTGAAAGACGAAGTTCCAATAAATAAATTTGCTGCAAAACATAATATTGACATTCATAAAAAATAGGTAACAGGGACGTTTTTCATGCATTATTGTGACTCAAACCACGAAAAACAGAATTGCGATAGAAAGAACAAAACTCCGAAAGCTAGAAATTAATTGTATGTTAATAAAAATTGTTATGAGAAAAACAACCGAAAAGGACTAACAAATTCTGCAAATTCGTCTGAATGCTGAGACACAAAGTGTTGGCGAAAGACTTTTTGAATCAACTACACAGACAGTCTTATTGTTGCTATAAATCAATGCTAAATTGAAGAAAAGATCTGTGTGTGTAAGAAATTTTGAACTGTCAGACATTGTTTTTTAACGCACATTGCAACTGATATGGCATCTATTGTTGCAGAAACTTGTCTGCAACTTTAGAATTGACATGAAAAGCACAAGTTTTAAAACCATTACATGCATACGTTTACAGTAAAATATTTGTAACCCAGAAAACAGTCAGTCAAAAACAATTTCAAAACAAAAAAAGTTAATCACACACTCAACGCAATGCCAACGGACAGGTTGCAACAGGACCGCCTGTATCAAAATTGCGAAATTCAAGATTATCAAAATAAGAACATGTTGTCAGTATGAAGGATACTCTTACTACAGCGAAAACTGAAACCGGGCCGCACAAAACCTTCGATTGGGCCGCGGGTTGGACATAGCTGGCCTAAAGCAACTAGCAATCTTCACTACCCAAATGAAACACAGTCCGCGCAACAGGAATTTGCGAAATTACTCCGTCAGTTACTTAAAGCGCTTCCAAACACCTGCAAGGGAGTCTGCAAAAATCCTTACGAAATCTTTTCAAAGATAACTCCAACCATTCTNTACTAAATTTTTCCGAAAAAAAAATCCTACTTCACAGCCAGTTGAATCCATATCTTTACTACACTCTCACTTCGAGGTCAGTCCAACAACCCAGTTGGCAGTATCGTTGGTCATTTCTGGCGATACCCTGTGTTTGCCTAGATGAGATGCAGGTCCTGAATAAATTGCGGGACACACCAATTCTGGATAATTTTTTCAACAACCGCACGGCTCTTGTGAAGTAACCTTCTTTGCCAACGATAATGACAAACAATGTTCTCTATGTGGTATGTTGTCTGACAACCAATCGAGGATAACAAATACATCGAATAAAAGTTGATATATTTTAATTCATATTTTGCAATTTTGAGGCGGCAATTAGCTCAGTGGTAGAGTGTCCGCCACTAAATTAGAAGNTTGGTGCTCAATCCACGACTACTGTGTGCCTTACGGTAGCGCTCTTTGAGCAAAGCCTTCACCTCCACCGCCCCAATAAAAACCATTAATCAGGCTTCGGCCTGCCGCCAGTAGACGTTCATTATATCCATCGCATTACATGCAATCATAAAAATAAATTGCAAAAGCAACTAATCGCAAATAATTTTACTTATGGGGAAGACGCAACCTGCAGCTAAAACTTGATTTCAACTACTTCTACATGTCACAAGGGTTTTTTAACCTTGAATATATCACAGCTGATGACGTCACAGCATTTGATGACATCAAAACAAATGGCGCACATTAAAGCCTGCTGTACAGTTTATCGTATTTAACGATTGTAGGCCGTCATTAATTGTAAACCGTTCATGCACATAGCGTAACCTATTTACTACTTAGCTTCTGTGACAATCTTCATACGCAATATCCCAAAAAGCAGACAGCATGAAGCTGCACATTTTCATGTCGGCCGTGCATACGTACAGGCACAGGCGATGCAACATATCACTTAAATCTGTTGATTTATTTTTTGAGGCAGAGAGAAAGCGACGTGGAGACTGTTTGATAAACTGAATGAGTGTAAAGATGGACAGCCAAATAAAAATCAGAAAAATGTAAGCCGTTCTCGGTTGTAAGACATGATTGTAAACCGCAGGAAATTATAAAAAAAGGAACTGAAATACGCAGATTACAATTGCTAAAATATGATACAAACCAGTGCATTACGTGCAGAAAATGTTTTTTATTTTGGAAACCATCGTCAAACAACACTTCGCACTCGCTTTTACTCCTACAACGCCAACGCGGCATATGAATGAAAGAGAAAATCCTAAAAGCATCTCAGCAGATTACTTCTTCGTCGTTTGAGTGAGTCGTTGCTGTTCACTGCTAGGCCGCACTAGATCTTAGGGCAGGTGTAGGTCACAGGCATCCAGTCACAATTTGCAAGGCGCCGTTGATGGCAGGATCAATGAGGTGGGTATGAGCACTGCGGCACCAGACAGGGCACAGTGCTCTGTTGTTGAATGGACCAGGGCAAGGGTAGCTATTCGCAGCGTTGATGCTTCAGCACCCAAGCAAGAGCCAGCAAGCCGCGTCAGGAGTGCGACACGTGATGTCAACTTTTTACGAAGTGACTCGAGGTGTCGGCGATACGTGAGCGACCTGTCCAACGCNACTCCGAGTTATTTGGGCTAGGAGCAGAAGGGCAGGATTTCGTTGTTTTGGTTGACTTTTAGCTCACGTTTAGCTTCCTTGTTGTTGAGGTGGAAGACTGCCAACGTCGTTTTTGTAGTGCTCAGCTTTGACGGATGCCTGTATGACGCCGTTCTTACGGCGTCCTAACGTGTTCCGTTTCCCTTTGGCGGAGGTAAGGATGAAGCTGTGACGGCCAACCATCTCCACGATCATGCGGATTCTCGAAGCGACAGGTTTAGCAGGCACGTAGCCTGCTTGGGACACTGGGTGGGGCGTAGAGTTTTCTGAGAGTGGTCCAAAATTTTTGAACTATGTCCAATAGTTTTGAAATGTGTCCAACATATTTTTCCAGAGGGAGGTATTTCTTGGGGGGTTTCTCAACCCCTGGTTACGGTCCTAAGGTTTGGTAAGCATATCAATAAATGCTGCAGGGAGACTTACATAAAGGTGTGGCGGTGTTGTTGCTCGCGGCCGCCTTCATCGATTGCTGACTGATTGGTCCACTGATTGTTCGCCTCATCGCATTGCATTGCCTTGTTTGCGCATTTTGTGTGGAACGTGTGTGGTAGAGTCAGACCGTGTGGAGTTACTGACTAGGCCAGGGGTGTCAAACTTACGGACCGCGGGCCAAAA
>JGI24022J15233_10000427_pt1 | contig 26252 bp, 15 predicted proteins | sample Ectturendosymbi2_FD_15233 | JGI IMG/M metagenome (IMG submission 15233)
GGAAATGCAAGGCATTTTCCTCATGATGCCCCGGCGAATTACCAGCGTTTCAAGTCTTCTGAAAATATCATGAAGATTCATTTTGTTGCCGATTATTCAAATGAGGATCCTCGGCCTGTAGGTTTCGTCGCACATTATTTGTCTGAAGGTAGGTGTGCTTCAGGTTTACTTAACATAATTGAGGCGATGCGTTTTGCGCATGATATCGATTTTTTGAGCTGTTCCGCCAATTCCAAATTCTGCCCACAGCAATTGCAAATATCTCGTAAAAATTGTTGGCAAACTGGAAGGCCGCCAAACATACTGAACTCGACTACTAAATTCGGTTATAACTGCTGCCAAGCCATACAGAAGTCCAGTAAGATAAGGCGGGAGATCTTTTTTAAAAAATTGACTCTTTATCACGTATAGTGATTGTGGCAATAGAACATAGTTCTACGTTTTCGACAGTGGAACAATATTCCAACCTAGTTTGTAATCCTTTGAACTGCATGTTCTCCACATTTAATTCAAGTTGTTGGTACATTTAACCTCAGTTGCGTAGGGTCGTGTGTAGGTCATCTCAAAAGGAGTTTCTTTGGAATTTTAAATTCCAATATGTTTCACCGGAATGGGTTCAAACGTGGGTGATTTCAAGATAAATGAGATTTATGGTGGTGGAGATGCTGTTGAAATTAAATGACTAACGCCCTCAGCTTCCCCACCAAAACTATGCTTGCTTCAGATGGTAGCAAAATTCATGACAGGTTAGTCAGTGTCTTTGTCACTCCAAAGTGACGTTTCACTCCAGCTAGGCATCTTTGTTCTGCATTGAAACCGTGCACAGGCCAACTGCAACGGACAGCCCATTCAGGCCCGTCGTGATTCAGGCCCGTAATTTCAAAAATGTCAACATTTTTTAATATTACTGTGCTTACTTTTAAAATTTTAACCACTCTAGCCTGTGTTGCACTACGAAGATCCTGCTCGTGCAGAAAAGTTGTTTTCTCGCAATCGCACACACGCACGATTTCTATGCAAAGACGTGCATGTGGAAGAAAACGAAGTATGCACTGGCACGTGTTTCAAAAGCAGTAGTGGAGTCATTCATTGGCCGAGGGTTTTGTAGAACGTCGCTCTTTGTTGATGTCGTGGTTCTCGGATTTGACTTCATTGGCTGTAAACTGCCTCATTGATCTTCGACGGTTCACGTGATTTGACGCCCAACTGAACCATTCAAATAGTTAATTATTCTCACCTTGCATTACTCGTGTCTTCATGATTTTGCCTGCTCTTCGTTGTTTGTATATTGCTGAGGCCGGATTTTTGGAAAATTGTGGAAACCGACGCTGACGCTGCGTTGCTGTTCCCCACACCTAACGTTAGTCACTAGTGCATCCCGGTTCATATAGTTTCTCTCCATTTCCAACTCCATTCATGGTGACTGGACCACTCTTCGACCCCGTCAGTTGTCGGTTGTTGGCTTCACAACGTTTTGCGAGTTCCAGAAGGACCATCTGCGAACTTCTGGGTTCAAAAGCGTAACCCATTTTAAATGGGCTGCCATATTGGCGTGAGACAAAAATGAGACAAAAGCGTAACCCATTTTAAATGGGCTGCCATATTGGCGAATTTATTGCCAGGTTCTGGAAATCTGGCGAGTTTTGAAAGCGTTTGGCTACAAATATTTTGATTTGGTGAGTTTTGGCGATTGTGTTCGCTTACATATTCCTGTGTAGGTTTATTATTTTCAGCTTGCTGATGATTGAAAATTGGAGACATTAAATGAAAGTGTGATAGTTTTGAAAGTAGGAGCATGGTATTAAACACTCCTTGTAAAAATGATTGCAAAATATTGAAACTGATCATTTACAAATGTTTGGAAAATGTTGACACCGTATACGCTTTCTGGAAAAATACAAGACGAAAGATAAAAGAGCTGTGAACGACTGATTTCCAGCGAAAAAAAATAATCTATTGGTGAAGCTGCAACCATTTCCGGAGGTTTGGCTGTTTTTTTGCTGAGTTTGGCTATTTTTTCAAGTGCGTTTGGCTCCGTGAACTGGAAATGTGTATGTTCTTCTTTCATCGCTAAATTTCCACGAAATTACCATTCAGGTATTACCAAAAATAGGTTTTGAGCGATCATTTTGAAGTGAACGAAAAAGTTGGACTTCTAAGCTTCAAATCTTTTACTTCTTTCTGGATCTTTTTTCAAAGTTTGGTATTTAATTTTTTCGCATGGAGACAATGTTAACGTCACGTTTTGTTTCTTTTGCTCTTCCACTGTTCATCACGCCAACCAATTGCATCTGATTTAAAAACAGTGGTTAAAACCAACAGGCTAGGAAGGTTTGAAGTTTTTCCGCGGATATCTAATGCTTTTTTCTTATTCAACAGAAGTCCAGGTTTTGTTTGTAGCGACAAAACCTGCAATAGATCAAAGCTTGTTACTGAACGTATATTTTCACGATCATTTACTGAAACAGGTTAGCTTGCTTTTGTTGATCGAACTTCAAAACGTAAGCATAATAAATTACAATATTTGAATGGGACTTCGAAAGTCGCGAAGATAATTTAATTTTCTTTGTATTTGCGGTGATTTGCGCAGCATTGTTCCAATTTCAAAATTAGCAGAAAGATATTGGTTAGTATAAATGCTTAATTGCTTGTGTGCGTTAGTATTATTTCTTCGTCAAGTGTTTTTTAAACCAAATGCCTTCTTCTCAAGCAATCGTTTCGATGTCTATTTGACAAGTTAGAACATCTTTTGCCAGTTCTAAACCCCTCCTGCTGGTAATCTGGTCTATCATCCTGAGTTGCTGTGTTCACTTCTGTAAAACTTCATATCAAGGCCTACAGTGAAACGGAGATTCACACCGACGGAAGCAGCAATTTTATCAGCGAAATAAACCTGCGTTGACTTTGCAGTACAACAATATTAGCAAGTGTTTTTGCCACAACATCAAAACAGACTGGATCAGTACCAAAGAACCTCTAGATAGCGGACATATGCTGCCTTTGGATTAAGCACTGTTTTCGATCGGACTGTAAGTTTTTCAGAGAACGAACATACTGTAGGTAGATGAAAAGTCTAGATTAGTGGTTCTCAAACTTTTTTTCTGCACCTCCCTTGCAAACCCATACACTTTTGTTTCCTCCCCATCACAAACCACAAAACGTGCAGAGTTGAGCATTACAAAAAAGCAAAAAATCGAACTTTATTTCAACATACGAAGCTTATCAAGCATAGAACCCACAAGTTTTCTTGTGAGAACTCGAGCCTCATTTTGAGAAATGCGCGAGGAAAAACCTATCAATGTTGCTCAAGGATCCCGCCCTCGCAAATTTTGCGCCTTTCTCTGATTAATTGTTTACAACCGTATTAATGACATGGTTAAAAAAAGAAACCTACGTAGTTGGTGGAAATGGAAGAAGCTTCCACCATGCGCGGGGATCCAAATTTTTGGTGGCGTGATCAAACAATTGTACCACACACCGGGATTCATTTCATGCTGCCATCATTTTGAAAGTGAAATAGCTCATCCGCTTGATCTTTTTTTCTATTTTCTTTAATAGCAGTGCCATCCCACCAAGCTGATAAAACGCTTGTTAAATTTATCTGTCTTTATTAAACTAATCAGAAACTCTTTTACTGAAATACTGGAGTTTACTAGCATACTGGAAAGACTACAACGTGAAGCTTTAAGACAATGCACACCAAAAAGCTCCCATTCTCTATCTCTCTACATCTACAACATCAGAACTGTTATATCACAATAGTTAATTGCCTATCATTACAACTCAAAACTACAAGTTGGGAAAAGCTGGAAATTCAGCCAAGTTTATACCCTAACTTTATGACTCAACATGCTAGATCAGGGGTTCCCATCCTTTCTGTGACTGTGTACCCATTCAGCAGTTTGACAGATGAACATGTAGGCTACCCCTGAAACTCATTATGACAAAAAGCTCAGTAAAACAACAAAAATCCACTAAATTTTGATATAACTTTAAAATTTTTAAGGTAGATACCGTTGTTATGTCTCAGAGATAATTTGTTGCGGCTGTGCAAAAAATTTACACCTTCAAATAGTAAAAATCTTCCTCCCTAAATGTTTTACTCTCCGGCACCATTCAAATGAAAGCGACCACTGTTTCTCTGACGTCAAGTCTTACGTTTGGAACATGAATCGCGCCGCGAAAAATCACTGTTTTGATTTGCAATAGATATCGACGAGTGTCAACAACTCAGCGACAAAGTGCGATACGCTGGTGAGGATTGGGATGAAATAATTTACTGCAATCATCATTGCGTGAACGTTCCCGGATCTTACTATTGCACTTGCAGGCCTGGTTTTGTTCTGAACAGTAATCAGCACATTTGCACTGGTGAGTAACCAATAAACTATTACTGAGATTGCCCTGATTTGAACACCAATTGCTCCATCATTTGATTGGTAAAAGAAACTGCGTGCGTAACTCTACGTTTTGGAGTATTCCTATACTCCGCAGGGAAAAAGATTAGATGAGATCCCTCCCCAAATCTAAAGCTCCGATAACAAAGTTTTACAAATTTGAAAAATCCCGAGGCCTCTCTTTCAAAGTTGGGCTGTGGTGGCTTCGGGCATAGTTCTTTCCTCTCACCTTGAAAGATTGTGTAGAAGCTTTATGAACAACATCATTAATCAGTGTATTTTCCTTGGAATTGTTACGTATTGCATCTGTTTTGTTCGTTGATGGTGGCAAGGTAATGCAGCAGATATGCCGCCTGAACAACCAGGAATGGACCGCCTGTTTTTTGAAAACTATTAAAAAAGAAAAAAATAACCAGCATCGGGCTACAGTTTTCCACGTAAAACATGTACCAGCAGCATTCTTTCCACCAATTTCTGGGACTAGAAGATGAACTTTATCTCTACACGTCAGAGATCTTAACACAAATACTTTGTCTCACAGCGGTTTGCGACGGCCAAGTGCTAACCACGGACAATGGCGTCATCACAAGCCCAGACTACCCGCAGCAGTACTCCAAGCTGGCTGATTGTGACTGGACAATAGAAGTATGAGTGCTCCGAATCGAAACCTTTTAAAAAGTAGCCTACTTTCCGGTCTTTTTGTGTTCGTACCATTGGAGCTTTGGTGTTAAGGCCTCGTGAGTGACGGAATGTTGAGGGAAAACGACCTATTGAAAAATAAAAGCAGTGTGCTGTGAAGGTAGCCGAGAATTACTTCTGGCAGAAAGTTACATAAAACGGCAGCAAAAAGGCTACATATATGGTGCTACAACATGATAGTAAGGGAATGCCGTCAACCTTGCATCAAAATTTGGAAGACAACGCTCTCCTTTTCCCGCACTATACCTCTGCCCGTTGTACTCCATGGCCCCATACGGAAATCAGTTTCGTCAAAATCTGAACAATTTTTCTTGATGACGAAACCTCGAATCTTATTGTAAATGGTTCAGTTTCCAAAAATAGCTCACTCATCACATTTTCGGCAACAAATCCGATTTTGCTGCATTTACAGTGAAAGACAATTGGAAATGGAAGTTTGTTGTTTAACTTTCGGTTCTGCAGCTTTAATTTTCGTATTTCGAAAATCAAGTAAACAGCATTTTACTGCAATAATTTCGCGTGATTCACAAAGCTCAATTATGCCTTCGGGCTTCAACGACTTTGTATATCTAACTCAAGATCCGAAGTCCAAAAAAGCTAAGAAATCCTGGCTTGAATGGTTTAGCCGGTTATCTCTAAATTTGCAACGATAAATCAGTCTGAGCCAATGTGCTTGTTTTAAGAAACTTTCAAATTTACACAAGTGGTAGGAGTACTACCTTTTGGGAGGTAATATTTTAATATGATTTAAATGACAAAGCTTGCATTTACTGTTCAGCAGAAATAAATACCCAAGATATGAAACTTGCTTAAAGCAATCGGGCCCAAAACATTTTCTGCAGACAGCAAATCTGAGCTCGCTAATAAAGTGCATTTGAATTACAAACTTGATCTTTTTCAGCATGCTGAATTGCAAATCATCTAATAAGTGTACGTAAAAAGAGTTGCTATGTACATTTTATCTAATTCTCCAGCTTTATAATGCTCCTTTCGCAGAAATTGAAGTCATGCTAAATGTTCAAACACCAATGACCCTTTAAAACTGTATGTATCTATAACTGTGGAGTGTGAGAGCAAATGCAGTGGCGATTTTAAGAGGGGCTGGGTGGGCCATGGCCCCCCAAGATTTTTGGCTGGCCCCCAGTTTGGCCCCCTGTTTTGTGCTTAATTTCACGCTTCAGCCAGCAATAATTTAAACGATACTTTAGAAGCCTTCTAGCCTGCCTTCAATATTATTTCCCAAATGCATAAGCTGGGTTGTTGTCCTTGACGGCCGGTGTCAAGAGAAATTTCTGACTTGCAAATTTTCTGACCTCACGCCATGTGCACATGCACAGAGTAAAATTCTACATATCAAATACGCTGAGAAAACTGATGATTAGGGCTTCGGGCAGAACCTTTTTTACTACAGCGGAACTTTCTGCAAATGTTTGCGTTGCTCATGGAACCCTATGTAATGAACCTGGTTTCTATGTATTGCTACAACAGCATAGAACTGTGATTGCGACTTTGGTCCCAGGCAAATTTGGTCTGTTTCGGCGGAACCTCTGATAGCCACTGGCGGAACCCTGAGATTCCGCGGAAACCCGGTTCAAAAACGCTGGCTTATATGGATTGGTTTTTAGGTAAATGTGTCGGGTTAGGGTTATAAAAAGAAAAATAACTGAGCTCTAAAACTAAGTCCAATATTTTTCAGTGGTTATGGTTATTCCCGTACTATAGCTTGTTGTGAGTATCTGACATCTAACCAAAAAGTTTAATTTACACAACACACATCAAGAAAGTAATCACCAAACTTTATTCCTTTACTCTGAGAAGCAAAATAACTCACTAACAATAATAGATGAAAAATTTCGCAGAGGTCAGAAATTTCGCTTGATACCGGGTAATGGCAGTTGTTTATGACGACGAGTGGTTGGTCGGATCCCTGCGTGTAATTTATTCAGACCGCGGTGGTGGTGGCGAAAGATTCAGCTCGAAGCTAAGAAACAGTCGCAGAAACGAGAAATTTGATCTTCCGTGCATTTCAGTGTGAGATAGAGCTGTTAGCTTACCGTCAGCAGATTGTTCCTTGTCCTAGTAGCAAAATGTTTGTGAAATCATGAATCGGTGTCAGTTAATTTTCCGAATATATCCTGACTGCAGTCGTGTGTTCTGCTGTTTTGTATGACTTCGCATCTTGCGTAACTGGTCCTTGACTTCAGTTTTAAATCTACCCACACATGTCCTGCAACCTCATTGGGCTTTGTAAGGATTTTATGTAATGATTCAGGAGTAATTCTTTCCGGTATTTCAGCTCTTTGTCCGGGAGGTCAAACTTTTCTATCAGAAAACCACTTGAAAGATTTGGCAAATGCATACTCAATTAGTGAAATGGCGAAGTATTTGCTTCGGAAAAAGGCACAGCTGCCAGCATCGCTTGAACAATTTCTTTCATGTATAGCTCCTTACAAAGCTGCGTTCGATTGCCTATACAAGTTGTTGCTAATAGATGTATCTCTTTCCGTCACCAGCGCTTCATGCGAGAGAAGTTTTTCAAAAATGAAATTAAATGAAAACGATTCTCAGAAATTCCATGACCAGTGAAAGATTGAGCTACACTGCTCTACCTTCAACTGAAAAGGTTTTGGGTTTATTTGATGTAGTGCGTGTTTTGCTTATGACAAGACAGTCATAAATTACCGCAGGGTTTAAAAACCAGTTTTTGAGGATCAGTAAGCGAAAGACTTTTTGTGATCATCAAAATGAACAACTATGTTGGGAATATTCTGCAAAGAAAGTTTTGCGCCTGTTGTTACATTTTGCTATGAGGTACACGTCCTAAACCTCGATGCACATATTCCTATTTGCCGCGCGGCTATGCTACTATAGGTGCCACTGATGCTGAAACCTCGCTGTTGTTAACTGCATAGTGAATTGAATAGTCCTTACCCTATCCACGCTGAAGATGGGTATTATACTTGTGATAGTAGTTGCATGACATTGCTATGCTTACACGTTACACTACAATCACGAAGTGTCCGTAAGCTGCCGCAACAACGGATTAATCAGTAGTCAGCAACCTATTGGCAGATGGTTTATTTATTTAAATTGCCTTGCAATATGAATATTTTGACGAAACTAGTTGGCTATCTCCAGCCTACTTGTCTCTGTTTCAGGATGCAATTCGTGGTTGGAACCAATTTCGCTTTCATGTGAATTGTTTTCACTTTCGTGCAGCTATTTTCATTCATGTGAGGTCGGCACAATTGTGTATGGAAAATGGCGTTTCGATCTACAGTGCAGTGCTGTGAAAGCATGTTTACGACAGAATATTCCACATATAAGTACAAGTGTGCGATTGCCTCTAGTGACATTTAATGTCTCTAATGAAGTGATTTTCAACCTGGGGTTCGCCAGAGCTTGTGATAAAATATTCATAATTACTTCTCGATTTCGTATATGGAACCGTTTTTTGTCGTAGCCAAAATAATATGATCACTTGGCAAAAATGATGACCTACTTTTTCATTCAAAATTGTTTTAAGTGTGATTATAACCATTACAGTACTGTTGCGTTTGGTAACGTACGAATAACTTTGTGACGTAAGAATGAGCTGTGTTTGTAAATTAGATATCTGATTGCGGTAGCAACTGTAGTTTGGGAGTTATTCCAAATTTCCATGAGGTGTGCTGAGTGATTTGTATGCGGCACGGGTCTCGGTGATGCTGCCATAAGCATCAATTATGACTCTTTATTCAACATAGTGATATTGTAGGTTATTTTTTAGTCATTGTGATTTTCTATTGTGCAAACACAACAGCATTTCATGTGCCTGACTGGAGTTTTCGGAATGGGTCGTTAGGTCAAACTGGATTGCAAAATGGGTCGTTGCATGAAAAAGGTTGAAAACCACTGTTCTAGTGAATAATGACACTAGATCATATTTAACGATATTCACAAGCCTATATTGGGTTTGATAAGGTGATCATAGCAAATCATTCTTCAAAATAACGGAAATTCAGGATAGACATTTATGTTGGACCCCCTGCTTTTCCTTGGCCCCGCAATGGCTAATTCTAGAATCGCCTTTTTTCAATATTAGAATCGCCACTGAGCAAATGTCAGTTCAAATTTAGTTGTCTGAAAAAATGCTTTATGTCCTCAGCACAGTGGCGGATCCAGACCAGGCGTTTTTTAGGGAGCAGTCAAATGGGGGGGCCAAAAAGGTATTCACTTGCTTAAATGCCAAAGGTTATCTGCAACAATCGTTGGGTATCACACAAAAGTGGTTACTTTTGTAGGTCAAAAAGTGGCTGTTTTTGTTGGACGAATTGTGCGATTTTTCAGGGAATAACCACAGTTTTAAAGCGCTTTATATCATTAAAGGAAACCTTTGAAACGGGTCCCAAACAGTGGGCCTCATTTTTCACAAGCTACACATATCGCGTATATCTGCAAAGTTTATTTAAAAGGTATAAAAGCATGCTGCGCGCTAGCGTTTGCCACTGTTTTGGCTATTCATAGCGATATCAGTGAAGAACAATGTCTGAAACGCATTCCCGACTTGGTTAGAAGTAGAACGGTTCTTGTTAGACTTGGAAGTGACAACTCATGTCCCACTACAGGACTCAAATAAAAAGCTAAGTGACGGTCACGTTTCCAAGCGAAGGTTGTGCATTTACATGTACGTGAAAAACATATTTATTGCTGAAGCGACAACTCAAAAACTAAACGAGAATGAAAAGCATTTTCTAGGATACTCCTCACATTTTAGAAAGCTCCACTGGCTATCGTGAAAAACGATCTCATAATCGCATGCGTGGACGCAATTTGGTGGGGTCACAGGGGACGTGTCACCCCACTTCTTCAGTTGGGGGGGATATAATATGCCATGCACCCCACTTTTTCTCTTCAGGTTTTGTATTTGGAGAAGTTCCAAAAATAAGTGACGTTTGCCACGTTTTGCGTGAAGTGCTTTTCATGTTAGATGTCACACATAGCCAAGTTGATGTTGAAACAGAGTTTGGTGTGGTATCACTGGATTCTGNTAGTTTATAAATTTTAGCTTTAATAAAATGATATTTAACATTTTTCAAGGTCTTGGAGGCTGTGAAAGGTGGTTAACTACTTCTGTCTGACATTGTACACAGTGTGGTGTACTGTTAGAAAGGTTATTTGGTTATTTTCTTGAAGCAGTGAGAATTTCACAGCTGCACATGTGAGAGACTACAGCACAGCATGGATTTGGTTGGTGTAGAAATGTAACAGGTTTTGCTGTGACGTTGGTTGTCACGTATTCAGAAACAGACAGCGTAACCTTTAGTGATGCTAGTGTATATGGGCATACAGTACTTTTGTGGTTGAAAACCAGGACGCTTCAGAACAATGAGCCTTAGAAGGAAATCACACAAGTCCGGGACGAAATAAATCTTTTCAATAACCTATAATTGCAAAAATAACACCCCCTCCTACTCGTCAACTTTACTGAACTAGCCAATGCGCTAACAATCAATCCATTGCTGGACCAGTTACGATGACGTATCGCTTAGGCAACGTTTACATCTGAAACAACGAATCAAGACCACGCATCATTCTTCAGAAAGTTGGTTAAACAGACCATGGGTGCAATTAAGTGGGTAATGGATTGATTGTTAGCGCATTGGCTTTCCACGGGGGATGTGTCACCCTCACTCTTTCAGACGGGGACACATAATTTGATATGTCCCCCACATATTTCTCTTTAAGTTTTGTATTTGGAGAGGGTGCAAAAACTAAAAATGACATTTGTCACGTTTCATGTTATCTGCATACCGAAGCCAAGCTGATGATGAAACAGAGTTTCATGTGGTATCGCATGATTCTGATATTTTTATCAGTTTTAGCTTCGGCAAAATGCTTTTTAGCGTTTTGCAAGTTTCTGTCCGACATTTCACCCTGCGTGATATCAGTGATTTCATAGTAATCACTGGTTGTATAGGCAGGCCAATTGTAAAAAAGGCCATTGTCTTGAAACAATAACAATATAACAGCTACACGTGTGCGAGACCACAGTTTAGCCGTGATTTGTTTCGTGCAGAAATGTAACTGGCTTTGCTGTAACGTTGGTTGTCACGTAAATTTAAAGACGCAAATTTATAATGTTAAAAAGTTGCATTTGCAGGAAAATCTCTGCGAATTATTTGCCGAAAACAAAAAGCAGAACTACTGTGGAGACATAGTTTTAGTTTAGGATTGCCAGTTTTGCAAAAGATTGTCTTCAACCATAAGTAAACAGGATTGAAATGAAAACGTTGGAGAAGTGTTGACTTAGGTACATATTAGCCTATAACTCAAAACTAAATAAAAAATAGGTTATACCAGTCTGGTCCAACTACAGGCCCGTGGGCCCCATGTAGCCCGGAGATCGAATTTTTAAGGCCTGCGAGATTTTTTGGTAATGTTTTGCGTATGTGTTGGAACTGGTTATTTTATATAATTAGATATGTTGCAACAGGCGTAACATCTTTTAATAAAAATGTACAATACAAACGGCGTTAGACTAGAGTGTAGAGAGCCTCTGGAAATTAGTCAGTGAAGATAGATTTCCCAAACTGAAAGATTTCACGATAAAAATACGTTTGGAAAGGTATACGTTTGAGAATACACTTTCTACGATAAAGCAAGTAAATGGTAAAAACAGAAATCGAATGGCAGGTGGAACACTGCGCGATAGTCTCCGACTTGCTACCACTAACATTGGTATTGATAAAGGAACGATAATGTCAGAGAAGCCTCGATCACAGGCATCACACTGATAGGGCCTTGTAAATAGATTGCTATTTTGCAATAATTTCAACGACGCACTCACCTTTTTTTCGTTTTAAATCTTGTGAACCCTGTTGTTTTATACATCATTTTGTCGACGTGGCCCGCACGTTGTCACGTTTTTGTAATATGGCCCGTAGGTCAAAAGCAGTTGGACCACGCTGGGCTACACATTTAGCCTCATTTTTTGTAATGTCGCGACAATGGCGACCAACCAATCCAAAAGACATTTATTTCCTGACTCTTTCACTTTGCGATTTTGTGCCTGTGCTGAATGCATGGGTTCGCAAGTATTTTGATTTGCTTGAGTTTAATCAAACCCACAATGCATCAATGTTTTTATCCAAGTGCAAAACATTTGCTTTACAGGTACGTATCACTTAGTTTAGTTGGAGTGTCTTTTGGTGTTAATGCAGGTTAAATTTGGTATTTTTTTGCCATGTCACCGTTGTGCAGTTTGATTTCTGTTCAATCTCAAATATATTTTCGTGTCCTTTTGCAAATATAACTCTTAGAATGGAACTTTTGACATTAATTTCACCTTTTAAAATATGACGTTAAACCTATTGAATTTTGATGTCAAAAAGATAAAGCAAAGCGTGATTAGTAGGGCAAATTTTTGTTGCAGTAAAAAAGTGAGAAAGTTGCATTTATTTTCAACGAAAGTTGTATTTATGCGCACACATGGCAAACGACAGTAATTTACTCAAGCGATTTATTTACATAAAATGCTAAATATTTCCAGACATTTTTTGGGGAGAAATGGCATTGTACGTGGCTGGGGTTGTAAAACTTCTAGCATGCAAACCAACTTTCTCGTCATAGATAACATTGAGACGCAGCTAAGCCGCCATAGCTCTTTTTCATGCAATCAAAGAGAATAGAACTAAACTGAAATAATTTTGCAGTATTTTTTAAAATTACACTAACATTTTGCGCAATACTTGATAAAAATTGCAATAAAAAATTGGACATAGAAATAAAAAAAGTTGCAATATAAAATTCCTGGAAACAGCTCAAAACATTGAACTAGATATATTTTGAGTATTTAAGAAGCTGTAAAAAAGTTGCAAAGACTTGCCCTATAGTGATTAGTGTTGCTTTCAAAACATTCCAAAAAACAAGATTGGGAAATTGTATTTATAAAACTTCACTTCTACATCGACCGGATGAACATATTCGTTACACACCAAGCTGTCCACCCAACATTTTGCAACAAAATTGTACCCATGATCTCACGATAGATTCACACTGGGCCCTTAAAGCATATTGCTCTAAAATACATTTAACGCCATTTATAAAGGTAGATTTTCAATTAATTTTTTTAATACCGTTTCACATTTTCGACATTGGATTGCTGATGGTGAAGAAAAAACATAAATCCCACTAGACCAGGATATTAAAAAAAGTTGTTGCACTGTTCGACATAAGTGGCAGGAAGCGGGTTGAGCCCCCAAATTTACAATCAATATCTCTAAAGTCAAGCTCTTGTCTACACATAAAGTCATTTCTCAATTCATTGTACACTATTACGAAGTCCCCGAACAATCTCAAAGTTTCCCCAATGCTGTTGATCTGGCGATGGATCTACGTCTATCCAGCCAGGTCAGAAAACACAGAGGATAATCAGCCTATCACCACTTTAAAACGACGAAACTTCGTCAACACCACAATCAGCAGTAAAAAGGTTAAAGTTTTTACCAGAAGACTGCTTTTCTGCTCAAATTTATATGATGTAAGCGGAATGATGTTACAACCAATAGGCTAAACATTTTTCTGTCGGTTGCAGATTTCGCTAACCATGCCAAATTTGTCTTTTCGTGGCCAGCGTGAGTAGTCTATAGGTTTGCAAATCTGCCAAAAGAATCAAAACCACACACCCATCACTCACTCTTGCCTGACGCGTAGATAGGTGGGGGCAAAAGGCGCGGTCATTCCCCAATTTTGCAGTGCAAATATTCAAATGTTGAGCAAAAAATTGTTACGACCGCTTAAAACCAAATATTCAATCCACCAAGCTGTAGATAGCTAGTTTTGCCAAAGTTTCTGCGTTAGAGATATAGGTGTACGAAGTGGCGGCGAAGATTCGGGCAAGATTTTTAAAAATTCAGGAAAAACTTACCGATATGTTTGGGCAAGTTGCTTAAGCAGAATCATCGCCCAGCAAAACTTTGCTATTCGTTTTCCTCACAGTGGCGCGAAAATTTGGGTGAATTGAAAATCCCCCCACCAAAGACAAAGGTTCCCGTAAGTTTCTAGTTAGAGCTGAGTACCATGGTTTGTTGAGGCGCGTCGCTCCTCGCAGTAATCAGGGGGTAACGACGGGGGGCAAGAGGGGCACAATTCTCCGGATGCCGAAGCACTATGAGGGCGCCGAAAACCCTAACAATTTCACTAGTACTTCAGTGCAGTACATTTACTTCCGATAGACCTCAGGTTCGAACATGGGGGCGCCAAACTTGCTTCTTGCCGCGGGCGCCATCTAACCTCTTTACGCCCCTAGCAGGAATTCAATACTCCTCTGTGTTGTTCATGTACATGGAGTGAGAAGTTGCACAATTGGTCATAATTATTTGAGCTAACCGAGCACATTCAATGCATCTTTGTCACATAGCGACAAGTTGTTTGCTAACGTATACATCTATAGCTTTTTGCACGTTGTATTATGTCCAATCAGGAAATTAGTCTCATCAAGAAACTCATCCACTCACCTTTATCGTGCATCAAGAAACTCATCCACTCACCTTTATATTCCATGATGCAGACAAACGGCGGGCTCACGAACTGCACTGGCAATAGCCTGAAATTGTTTTTTCGTTTTCATTTTGGAGGCTTGTTAAATTTTGAATCAGTTATACGTTTTCCATATTGCATTCTTATTTTCACTGCTGCCTTTCCTTTCGAGGCTGTCATTAGGCATTAAAGAAGTAAAGTGGTAAAAAAGACCAATTTCGTACAGACCAGCGCAGGGGCGTAACGAGAGAGGCAAGGGGGCACAATTCCCCTGGCGCTGAGTCACCATGAGGGCGCCAAATCACTGCGGGGGCGCCGAAAAGTCCAAACAATGTCACAAGTACTTTCTTCAACGCATTACATTAGCTTCCGAAAGACCTCAGGTTCGAACATGGGGGCGCCAAACTTGCTTCTTGCCCCGGATACCATCTAACCTAGTTATGACCCTGGCCCAGCGACAAGTCGAGAACTGTGCTAAGCGAAAGCGACTGCGTTTGTGATAACATAACGTAAGGCTGGGCAATTCTCACGCGGCAACAACATAACGAAATAGTGGTACTATTACGAAACAATAGCATTGTTCACGCTATTGGATAAGAGCTTGGATAAAGTCCGGCAGGTGAATGCTGATGTTTAACCAAGCGAAAGACATTATTTATTTTAGAATATTTGTAAATATCTGTTTCTACTTCCATGGGAATCAAAATAGGGCGAATTTATGGCAAAGGGGCGCCATTCAAGGGGCAGTTGCACCAAACTGCCCCCCACCTGGATCCGCCATTGCCTCAGAACTGTTTTGTTGTGGAAGATACTTTTCAATTTGCATTCATATGTAAGTAGTTAGCTAAGGCTTGTCTTTGGTCGTGCGGTAAACTACTTCAGAATCAAGGTCGTGTTATGATTTCGGTTGTATTCTTGTATTCAACTACGGAATATGCATTACTTCATTCCAAATATTTTTTATCTCAGGTACGAAAAGGGTTAAGCTTGAACTTGCAGTTTAATGCAACGTTTGAAATAGAAGATCACTTCAACTACTCTGACTGTCCCTACGATTGGCTGAAGGTAGGAAAGAATCAAGCTTTTCGTCATATCGTTTCAGTTAAGATCTTTGCAAAAATTTGTGTTCAACTAAAAAGCATTAATGATTGTCGGATTGGATACAAATATTGACTGGGGACGGTTTTTCACCTCGACATATTTTTGAACTTCTACATTTCGGCTGCTTTTATTTTAGAGAAAATATTCTTCCAAATAAGAAATCTCAAACAAACTTGTGTCTAGCCGCAAGGTTCTGAGGAATCTGCCTGCCTTCTGCTTTCATTCCTCTGCGATGATTAAAACTTGCAAGCGTATGTATTTTTCATATTATAAGCCACAAAGATGGCGGCAAGTAAATCGATCACAGTTTATTAACAGGGAAACTAGTTTTGAGTTTTTCAACGCATCATCAGTTCTTCTTCAAATAGAAATGCTTGCAAGTTTTAATCATCGCATCATGAACGCTTACGCTTTTAAAAATTGTGCTTGCGAGGAAATAGCCTTAAAAGGGAAACCTACTGGGTTCACTTCTATAAAGCCTGCCTTGTTTAATGAGAAGAGAATTAAACCAAAGTTTTTTGCAAAACGTTGATGATTATTTCGATGATGCATCGCTTCTTTATTCAGTTGTCTTACCGAGGTCACGAAAGCAAGTATTGCGGGTCAACAGCACCCGGATCAGGTCAACTGATTCGCACAAACGTCCAACGTGTCACTCTGCAGTTCCACAGTGATTATGCTGTTGAAAAAAGAGGGTTCAAACTCACTTACACCACTTCCAGTAAGTCTTGCTTGTTTTGTTTGACATTGAAAACATCGAGATAGAATTGTTTTGTAAAAAGTGAACAGGAAGGAATTAATAACTTCCTATAAAATCTGAATTTTGTACTACTGTTAGATAAGGGCTGCATTTATTTCCTTTATTTCCTTAGCTACATGCGTTTTATAGCAACATCTCACTCTGCGTCAGAATACAAAAGAGTTTTTCCATCCATCAGCTATGCATTTTAAACAAGGCATCGTTTTTTAATATTGGTTACTTTTAGACTGAATTCATAACACAGCCTCATTCGTAATTTTTGGTAGACAAACTGCTATCAATTTTTTAGGTATCTCATTGAAAACAGACCCATCTGTGCTTAAGCCAAGTTCGAATTTTTCGAAATACACCAAAAAATACTGTATATTTTTTACAAAAATCTGTTTGATGTTGCAATTCATGTTAGCAACTTTTTCAATTTTTTAATGTCATTCTAACCTCACATTTCTAACCACAAAAAGTTGATAGACTAAGAGAATAGCTTTATTTTCAGAGGAAGGGTGGTCAGTTTGAAATAATTTGTCCGTTTTCAGTTTCACACTCGACATGAAGTCACTTTTCATAGGTCATTTTGATTATTTTCAGCATGTGAACGAAGACTAATTTTTTGCTTCTTCCCGAAGAAATGCTTGTCTCGAAACTGATCTTTTATTTGAAAAATTAGAAAATTTCACGTGATTGGTTTCTTTTTACTACTTATGAAACTTCGATCAGAAATTTTTCTTGTGGTTGTGAAGATTCTTTTGATGATTGTGTTGCGGCGCAGGAGTAAGATGTGCGAACGTTTCATCACCTCAAAACGGACAGTCAATGTCTAGTGCATCAGAGAGGGGATATTATGAGTTCGAAGATCGAGTGCAATTTACATGCAACGTGGGTTACCGTCTAATTGGTGAAGACACCATAACCTGCCTGAACAACGGACAATGGAATTCTCCTGCTCCAATTTGCCAAAGTACGCGATCACATAAATATAGACAGCGAAGTGTTCACGAGTAGCTTATGACATGCAAAATCTTGCTTGCAATACAAATGCGCAAGTTCATGTTGCTTTTCAAGCGTATTATTCATGACACCATCTTAGCATTGTTACATTAAGAATATCTGGTATTGTTAACGTTTGCCGTAACTGTTTCTTGTTCATACTCTTAGTGTTTTCACTCAGATTTTCTGCAAACTTTAGAGTCAATTTAAACAGCTTCCGTAATCAAGTAATTTCGTATTCATACAAAAATAGCTTAGCTCATCGGGAGTATTTCAGTGTTTTTGAACGTTGGTAATTCGCAATCTTATCAGAGATTCAACAAAGAACATTTAGGACTGGCTATCAGGTGTGAGTATGTTTCAAGATTTTAGATCTCCATCGGAAAAAATCAATTGCTACATGAAAATTTCCATAGAAAGTGTTGTGTTTTTAAATAAACGAGGAGGGACTCAAAATGACGCCGAGCGCTGCTTTGCGACTTGGACAGTAAACGAGGACATGGTTTAAAACATATTAAGAGAAAGAGTTTGACTTTTAAGTTTGTGAAATTGATTGTTTCATTTAAGAAAGTTTGTCGTCCGCACTAAAACGTACGAAAGTAACTTCATCACCATGATTTTATACAATTTGGAAAACAACATATCAAAACCAATTCCGAATAAGTGTTTTGTCATGTTCGAAAGGTCTCATTGTTCGCGATATAAGGCCATTCTTTTGTCCATTGTTTTGTCACATCAGTTTTGTGAAGCATAGTTCATTTCTCCTAAGGAAGCGAAGTCGTTGTGAGACTTGACTACTAACTATTACTGAAATCTCCCCCCCTAACGGGCTAGCTGGATCTACCCTGCCATAAACGTTTTTGGTTGTTCTTAATTCGTTAAATGTAGTGTCGAAGCAAGTCCAACCTTTTGAAAGATATCTGTTCAGATATTTTGATTAGACCCAAGGTTTTTCACAATCATCTATTGCAAGGATTTCTTAGAAAATAAGGGAATACATTAAAGATGGTTTATATGGCTTAGAAAACTTTGCAAGCTGTTTGAAGAAGTAATCGATATTTTCTAAATATTTTGTAGCGTACATTTGATTCATGAAAACAGCATAAACTTGTTCTGCTGTAGATTTCTGTCTGTAGTTGGTATTCATTCACCCTTGGAATAATTGTTTCTGCCGATTGAACGCCTGAAAGACGCTTTAGAATATATTCATGATCATGCTTTTTCATGGACTATTCTACTGAAAATAAACTCAAATTGGCAATTGATAGGACACTGACACAAAGACAGATGTGTCTGAGTAATTTGAAAAGGTTAGTGTAACAAAACTTTGCAAAAGGTTAATATTCAAAGCTTCTTACTATCAGCAGTTTGCAAAAATTTTGCTTACTATCTCGTTTGAACCTTTCTTATATTTTATGACTTTCAAACACCAACCAAAATTCCAAAAAAATTTAAGTTTTGAAAACATTTTTCTGTCCAAAAACGGACTGACAGAGTAAATATAGAAATCGACGTGCTTCAGGCACAAAGCGTGAAGCTGAACCTTTGGAAATAGTTTTGAATTCCAAATTGATTTATTTTATGATGTTACAAACAAAAACTGAAGTTTATGTCCGGTTAACTTTTACTCGAGAACTCCGTCTTTTTTGCAGCATAAATATAATTTTCCGGGTTTAATTACCAGAGATTTAAATTTCTGATTTCACGAAGTTGTTCATGCCAAATGCCCGACATCTTTTATTGAATGATTTTCGCGCGTTTCAACAATAATTAAAAGATATATATTTGTTTTCAGTTAAAACTTGCAGCAGACCGAGTCACTTGTTGCGCAAAATTCACATTTTGTCGAAAAGTCGGTTTACGAATACTTGAATGTTGTGAATGTTACCTGCAACACTTGGTGAGTAACCATGTTCAAAGTATGCTGTTATGAAATTAAGGTGGTGGAGTCCAACTCAGTAATGTGTCTGTTCAGGCCTGACTCCGGTGGTAATTTGCAGCAATACCTGCACCACCTTTTTAAAGTCCGCCCATTGTATGATGTGATGTATAAACGCTTGTCTGGATTGCGGTGTGTTCAGCGTTTGTCACTTGACGTGCGTTGTATTTGAGAATTAGGTCACTCGGAAGATATTGTGAGTCATCGCATTTTAATAAAAGAGTTTAATTTTCCATAAGACGATTCTGCAGTTTTCGAAGTTGATGTACAAAGATTGAAACACTCGACCTGACCTTTTCCAAACGATAACGTTAACAAAGTTTCGCATGAGATGAGTTGAAATCGCTTTTGAGAATAACTTGTTCAAACCGACTGATCTTGAGATAAGTGTTGTGAAGCACAAAGTACTTCATGAGCTCTGTTATAATGTCAACGTAGCAGACAATAAATCCCAAAGTCTCTTCGAAAATATGTTTCAATAGCACCAAAGCAAAAGCATTAAATGGACCTGAGCTAACAGAATGCGGCATAATCGCTAGAAATTTTTCATTAGAAAACCGCACTTTAACGCGCCACAGGGTCCATCGTGTCTTTTTGAAGTTATCATCGGTCATAACTCGCGAACGGATTGCGTTTGAGAGTTTTCGGTGGAAAACTCGGATTCGGAAGTCAAAAATCCATCTGATTGGTTTTATAAAAAGATACCTTTGCATTAGAACATTTTGAGAAAGATGGAAAATTTTGATTCATCGCAAGCGATTTTTTCGCCAAAAGCGATTTTTTGTCAAAATTTTTGTCAAACTTCCCTGTGAGCTATTTCGAAACGTTTTTTGGCTTGAACTGCGTCTGAAAACCCCAACTAACGTAAGATTCCAACCAAAGTGAGTCATCACTGTTTTGGAGGGAAATGTTTGGTTGAAAACAGTGTGCGGGGTCACATCGGGGATTGAAAAAAACTATGAGGGTTAGATCGTTTTTGTTCCTGTGAACGAAACTACGCCTAGATTTGAGTCTTTAGAGGCCTTGGTTGACTTTGTAGCATTAGTGATTCGAACGTTATGCTCTAAAAACAACAAATTAATTGGCTAACCCCCAGGGATTGCCTCATTTGCATAGATGCAAAATATTCCGTAACTTTTTCCTCCCTATATTTTTGCTTGACATTTGGTAGGATGTTGTAAGAGTAATCTGTTCTGCCAGTTGCAGATGTGTTTTGGACAACCGAAAGGTAAATTGACCCTTTAGTTGTCCAGAGAGGATGAAAACAACCCAAAATATAGGGATTTGCATCGTTTTACTCCTCGCACCAAAAAGTTAGTGTTTCCATTTAGATTCGTAAAGTTATAGTCATAACCAACATTTTTTATGTAGGAACTTTATTTCTACCGTGTTTAGTTTCTACTCCACGACTTTTTGAATAAAAACCACTACATTTTTTGACAACGTGAAGAACGGGTTTTGCCCAAAATCACGTTACAATGACGTCACAAGCATGCACAACATGCCTCAGAAGAGGCGTTGCTGTCTTCCGAATCTGGCGATACCTTCATTGCCTCTCTAGCCGCGCAAGGGTTCCCAACCTGGGGTACATGTACCCTTCGGACTCGGGCTACATTTGCCTATCTGAAGGAGTACATTTATTGTACAGCCGCAACAAATTAATACTGAGACATAAAAGCGGAGTCTACCTTTATAGTTCTAAAAATGTAAAAGTTCTTTTAAAAATTTAGTGATTCATGTTATTTCACTCAGCCTTTTTACCATAAGAAATTTTAGGAATACATGCTCATCTGTCGAAATGCTGAAGGGGTACATGGTAAGAGAAAGGTTGGGAACCCCTGCTCTGATTAACGCAATCTGGTCGTGAATTATGGCCGATCATAACTTCAAAAGCCACAATCGTGGCTTTCGCGGATGTTGAAAGCTTTCTTTGCAAAATGAAAAGGTTTTTAATTAGGCGTTAAAGTTTTTTTGCAAAACGGGCGTTAAAAGTTTTTTTCTGCAAAAAAAACAAACAACACATTAAAAATAGAATTTATGAATATGCATCTCTGAGAAATTCAAATAATTGGCAGTTACATAATGCAATTCCAAGTAATGAACATGCATTTCTGAGACTCCTTAATTGGCATGGTTGCGCCCTACAATGAACCAAAGTATGTCTAAATCAGCTATGTCCGACCGAAAGTGCTTACTGTGCCAAAAATTATGTCACTATCTTAACAAGGGCCGAATATTGAATGGCATATTAAGAAGGGCCACACATTGAATAGCTTACTTTGACCTTAGCAAACTAAATTTCAATGGACTGAAAGCGTTGAAATTCTAACCACAGTGGTAACCATTGTTTTTCACCTTTAACCACTCCTTAAGTGTGATTTCAAAGGCGAGCTTAGTGCCAATGGAAAAAGGGTAGAAATCGGAAAACAAGTAAAAAGTTGTTCACCAAGGTGTCAGAGGACATATGGAAATCTTACAGCACGCAGTACAGACGTGAAAAAGTGGCACTGAGGACCATCTGCATCAAAAATTTCAAATTTAAGATGATCAAAATAAGGGCAGGTTGTCGGTAAGAAGGCTACTTATATTACAATGAAAACCTTAACTGGGCCACATAAAACATTCATCTGGGCCGCATGAGGCCAGCGGGTTAGACATAGCTGGTATAAATCATACCGTTGTTTCAACAGTAATGAACCACCAAATCTGTACAACTGCAAATTTTTCATCGCAAAATATTTGGGGGAACAAACGATATTGTGTTCCTCTTTGTCCTAAAAGTTGGGGGACATGGCCCCTGTCCACCCCTGAAACTTGGTCCCTGCTTGTGACCTTGCAAAATATTTGAAATCTGACTCAACGAAATCTTTGAAATCGTGATCGCACAAAAGATAGTTATAGCTATCTGTTTTTGTGAATTTCTGTTTACAGAACTTTTCAATTTCAATTCTTTGAAAATACTTACAAGTTAGTATACTTATTTTGGATTAAAGCAGAAAATCTCTTTCTTGCAGTCCCTAAGCCTGTTTTTTATTTTTTTGGCAAAATTACCATTGATTTGGAAAGGGTGTAAAAATTGAGGATTAATAAAAATTAGAAATATTTAATAGCCACTGCAGTTACAAACTTTCGTATTAAGCTCCTTCTTACCCCAATTCCACTTTTGTGGTCATGATTTGACTGCAAAAATTGATCCAGCTTTAGGAATCGAAGCCCACGTAGCCATTAATTAACTATATGCCTACTGTATGCCTCTTTTTAATAATCATAAGTGTTTTAAAAATACATTGTAATTTCATCCACTGTTAGAGTATTTTTAGATTAGAGTCACGATAGTGGTTTTTATTCTTGTTAGATATTTCTTCGAAATCAATTTTATTTATGAGTTACACATGCTGACGTTAATTGTTTCACATTAACTGAGCCAATATCAACAAGATCCATTTGTTATACTGCTTTTTCTTGATAAATTAAAAATAAAGATGATGCTGCATCATTCCGCAATTTTTCTGAATTTTTTTACGCAATCAATCTCAGTGAATGGAAAACGAATTTGCTGAATACAAAGTTGAATATAACGTAGCAGTAACCCGAAGTTACAAAAGAAGTCATTGGTAGTTTGGTGGGCAGTAAGTACTTTTTGCTTTACAGTAGTCAATGTTGGATGTGGGCCTATGTGTTAAATCTTTTGTAGACAAGAAATAAGGTGTGAATCCGCAAATGTAGAGGCGTTTTGTACATTAAAATACCACGTTATATATTTCATCTTTCCTTCTCACCTAATCTCTTCCTACTCACCACTTCCCAGCTGTCCGTATTTGCAGCAGCAGTTCTATTTATTCCAGTAGCAACACAGCAAGAGTCCAATTCAGTTGCCCATAATGGTTAAACGTAGTTGGTTAATACTTTTTTTTCCATTTTTCAAAACAAAACCAGTTATACATCAAGCTGTTTGTAATGTAGAGTGCAAATAAGATGCAATGAACTGCGAATGCCACAAAATGCTGAAAGGCAGGTAAATATTGCAAATTCTGCGGTGTTGAGCGAAAGCTGGTGAAATCAGAGGGGCACGGAGAATGAATATTATCTAAAAACTTTCCAAATGTTGACTTTCAAAATTCTATGGGTCAGCAGCTAGATTTCATCCCGTGACAGGCGTGATGTGGNAATTGACGCCGACTGAAGCTGAATTGGATGTTCTCAACGTTCTGTNTCAAAATATATCTAAAAAANTGATCGACGTCCGTTCGNAACATGAGGTTGAATGCATAAAACAGCTCAAAATATTCGTTTAGTTTCCCACTTGTGGTTGCAATCAAACGGCATCTTTTCGTTTATTGGTTTTGAAGCTCATATGAGATAAATGGAGTGAATTGTTTACTTGATACATTTTGCAACCTCATCGAAAGTGGTTTGATTATAATTATTATCCGTTGGAACCATAGGTACGAACTGGTATCTGGAACTCCATACTGGTTGTGTAACGAACATGAACAGTGGGTTCCTGTCTCTTCTGTTCAAGGATCTCCTAAACCTGTCTGCAAACCAGGCAAGTGGTGTGTTTGGGGATAACAAAATCTGCATCCATATGTGGCTTTAGCTGTCAATCTTGCTTTGACGCAAAAAAAACGTTTAGACTTTAACGTTTGTTATACTTAACGTATGATATGAAGCGCCCGCAATACACAGGATTGTAACTTTCCGAAGCCAGGCAACTTCGCTCTCAGTAAATTCTGAAATATTCTTTGTTTCATTCTGGTTTATCGCAGTGAAGAAACACATTTTTTTCTCTTTGTCAACTTTGATTCCAGCAAATAGTCATGAAAACTGTCACGAAAGTTACTTGTTACCTTCCTTGTAAATGCGGAGTTGTCTGCCTTCGAAGTTTGTCAGTAGGTGAGAGCAAATGAAAGAAGTTAAGCGGTACTTCTCGCAAGATCCAGTTTTAAAGGCACCAACTGATGGCGTTGCTTCTTATTTATGAAAGCTGTGATAATGAAAGTTCCACACGTGTCTCGAATCCACTTTATGGCAAGAAGCCTTCAATCAGAAACGTTTTCGAAACAACTGATTTTGACAAACAACGTGTGGGATGTCAATATGTCAATTTTGGTTGATCAACCGTAGCCATGCACAATTTAAAGCTAAAAGTGTGATCATCAAGTGCTTTGGCTGACAAGTTTATTAGGAAGTAAATCTGTCCATTTATGTATGATTCTTGAAACCTGGTGGCTCCACTGGATCTTATAGTGCGTGCTGACTATCTCGACTTGGTTGCAGCAAACAACGCGGTCTAGGAAGTAACTGGAATAATTTTTCGAAATTCCGTATGTAATTTACTTTGAAAAGTGTTACAAATTCTTGCTCCCGTCACTGTTCGCTCTCAAGAAAATTGGTGGGGTGATGAATATGTGCTTTTCTCCATTCGATTTTAGACTTAAATTAATTTTGTCATTGATGTTCAACATAATTTACTAATAATCTTGGCAGTGAAATGAGATGTCTGTCAAATCTTGTTAAAAAAAATTTACTAGCCTGAGTGCTACTTAGTAATATATTTCCTTGATCAGATGGAAGATTTTCTTTTCGTTGATGACTTCCATAAGTTGACTTTTTTCTGCTTTATGACAACACCTAGCGACGGGCAGGGTTCTTCTTCGTTGATGACTTCCATAAGTTGACTTTTCTGCCATTTTGCTGATTTTCCCAACAAATATATTCCGAGCACTACGCTGTAAATCACTGAAATTTCCTTTTTTGTTTTCAAAAAGTGTGCGGCGTGAAGAACCCTGCCCGCCGCTCGGTGTTGTCAGTTCACATCAGTGGAGGCGAGACAACGCAGCCCAACGAATATCCATGGATGGCGTTCGTACACATCGGCCAAAATGCAAATATCATGGCTTCATCCTATAGTTGTGGCGGCAGCCTCATCAGCCCAGAGTAAGTGAAAATTGCTCCGAAAGAAGAAAAATTTGCTATACTGGCTATGAAATTACCTTGGAGTATGCTGCCATAAATTTGTCTATAACCTCAGCAAGACGATTTTGCGTCTCAACTTAAAAATGTTTTTTCACAGATTTCGTCTGTATTGTTTCTCTATTTTTCGTTTAGTGCTTATTTTTTAGCTGCTTATCCAAACGTTTGCACCATATTTGCTGTAAATAACTTGTGCTCCATAACCTAAGTCCTCAATAAAACTCCTAGGGTTTGCATATTGCTAAATTCTGAAAAGGCATTTGCGCTTTTCTAAACTTTTCTTTGACTATTTTAAAACTTCAGATACGTTTTGACCGCTGCTCACTGCGTAACAAAAAAAACAAAGGAAGAAAGACTACCGCAGCACGTTCATGTTTGGCTGTCAGCTCACGACAGAACCATTGATGCTTCTGGAAACACTCCGGCAAGGTAACTAGTACGTTTCCGTTCCGGATTTGTTGAGTCGGCCAGAAATGCAGGCTCCTGAAAATAAAATATAAAATAGCAATTCTCCCACTACATTCTTGAAAATACCTTATACAAGTAATTTTACCAGTTGTTACCATCTTAAAGTTTCATGAAACTTTTGGAAATAGTTCGCTATGAAGTACCGCAGTAATAATTCAGTAGCAGCAGCACGTCATTTACTTGCCACCTGGCGCTACGCAGCATCAGATAATGGTATGAACATCCCCTAACATTGTAAAGCATGAGATATAAAATTTGTTGAATTTGCGGATTATTCTTCATCAGGGCTTTATTCAAAGATATGTGGGCAGTTATTTACTCACCTTCAGTTAATGAGTATGAATTGTGTCACGCCAAATGCTTGCATTCAGGAAGGCTTCGCGCATTCTAAATACAACTTGCAGCACTG
>JGI24022J15233_10000431_pt1 | contig 26238 bp, 17 predicted proteins | sample Ectturendosymbi2_FD_15233 | JGI IMG/M metagenome (IMG submission 15233)
CCCTTTCGTTTTTTTTTTGCCTAAACTCGCCAGTTCACTGTTGTTTTTAATATCAGATTAATTTTGGTTTCCTGAGTCAACCTCGAGCGCACCTGTTTTGCGCTTTATGCTGATTTTGACAAATATACACTTCGTGTGAATAGCCGCCTGTTGTCGCCGTGTCCTTTAGAGGGAAACAATAGCTTGTAAATAAAAAATAAACTTTGAAATTTCAAACGGCCACAACTCCTACACACCTGTATTTTCAGTGATAGCAAATTGATTTCTGACAAAATATTTATGCGACGCCTATTGGTGCAAAAAAGAAGGCGTTGATAACGCAAGAACACCCAAATGAACTTGTGATGTTTCGTGCCATCCATACGTTAAACTGATGCCACTTGACTAAAAGTTCGGCATGCATTTTTTGAGGCTAATCACGATAAAATGTCTTGATTTCAAAAAAGGTTAAAAAAGCATTGCCCTGTTAAAGAAAGCTAGCTATAAAACACGAAATCGTAGGCTCTGCAAACGCAGCTAGTTGTATCAAGTGGACAAGTAGTGTGTGGTGATCACGCGCTGTCCACAACCTCTGTTGGCATTGCATGGAAATATTTCTGGAATGCGACACAGAACTATCGAAGGTCATCGTGGAAGGTGGTCATCGCCGTTAATTACCCCATGCCAATTTATCAATGAAAATGTTCGGCGCAGAAATTAATTGAGCTGAGAATAGCAACAAAACAAAGAATGTGAAAAGCAACTGCGCACTAAGGTTGAAATTTTGTTGCTGGCGAAGAAGTAATTACTTGCCATTCAATCTTAAATTCTATTNAAATGACTGCTGCAATTTGGAAAAAGTAAATNGGAAATAATTTTATGCAAACACATTTTTACGATTTTGGCTGTGCCAACACCAAAGATGNTATCTGCTTAAGGTTTTGGATTTCCCGGGTAATTCAATAAATTTTTGCCAAATACGGTAAAAACCAAATCAAAAATTTTATCTGGTATGAAGAAATTATCAAGTTTCGTATAAGTACACCCGGCTTGTACTTCATGCTTGCGTTGCTGACCAACACGATATTATACCAGTATGCAGCGGGTTTGAAGGTAATGGAAAAACAAGAAGCAATAGATCGTGTTTCGAATATGAAGCTGAATCACAAGCTCCTGCGTTATGGTTGTCCTATTCAACTTTTCTCCGTGAATTGCTTCTTCATCTAGTAGTCCATGGGTCTCCAAAAGTTTTGTCAGAATGCAACATAAGTTATAGCACAAACGTTCGAGGGCCGGGTATCGTACGTAATGTGATTGTTTCGGGATATTTTACATTCTACCAAATCAACAGATTTTTCGTAAATATATTATTTTTTCATTATTGGCAAAAGGCTTAGCGGGCCGGATGAAATGACTTCTCGGGCCGGATTTGGCCCGCGGGCCGTAGTTTGGAGACCTCTGATCCAGTCTATACCCATTTCACAACTGTAACGAATGGAATAATTGGCTGGCTGCTTCAATCAGTGACGTATCTTACGTATTTTTAGACATTTCGGCTTCGCTGATAGTTGCCTGCACGTTTTGGTTTGTCTTACAGAAATATATACTCTGTAAGATCTTAGTGTCTGACAGTTGCCTGCACTTTTTCGCTTCGCTGATAGTTGCCTGCAATTTCATTTTCTTAACATATCTCAAGAAAGACTATTAGTATTAGCTCTCTATGTAAAGAAATCCTTTCTCAGCAAAGAATCAGACACTAAGATCTTACAAAGAACATATTTCGCCTACGAATTAGGCATCATCAGCTCTTATTCAAATATAATCAAATAGTATTAGCTGCTCATAGAGTATTAGCTGCTCATATGCTGTATCATACACAGCTAATACTCAGAAATAGTATTAGCTGCTTATACAGGCAAGTCCTTAGTTAGCGTTCCGTATAGTACTGAATGACAAAAACAGCTGGCGTCAATTATCTAAGATACACATAAAACTACTAATATAGATGTGAGTTGATATCAGTTAGCGAATATGGACTTAGGACAACTTGAGAATCGAAATTAAAGGAGGTATATTAAAATAGGTATCTCATGTTCCACTTCACAGCAACTGCAATTGTGAAGCTTTGACCGAAAAGGTTAGTCCTGCATCGAAACCCGAAGACTTCTATGAACCCATTATAATGTATCTGGCTTCCATCAAAGCAGATCTCCGAATCCCGTTGCGGCCACTATACAGTGTTTGAACTGCAAGCTGGTCATTCGGTCTTGAAAGGTGTGTCTTGGATATCTTGCAAATGCAGTTAGGTGCAGCGTTACGGGAATTGGAAAATCTGAGCAACATTGCAGAGTCTAACCTTATGAAAGTATGAACTGGAAAGCAATCAAAATACCATCAAGCATGTCTTATTCACCCTATGGCGTCTGTACGAACGTTTTAGAAAGATGGTTATTAGCTTTTCCGAAACTATCCGCCTTTATTTGAAAAATAAGCCGAAATCATCAGCAGGCTCCAGCTTTAAAATGTCGATGAACACTTTAGTTCTCAAAAAAAGCGACCAAAGGTGACAAGATCACAGAAAAAACTTTTACGAAAGGTTTTGAAATGCCTCTTCAACTCACAAATACCGCTTGCTGTTTTGCACAAATAGCGCAGCATTGCGTTGAATGTCGAGAAAACCCATATACACTATCAAAAAGCAGTTATGAATGTTTCCTTTTTGAGTTAGGCACGGTTTTCTGTACCTGCACGTGTGGGCACATGACACAAAACTTGGATGAGAGAACCATGGCTGTCGGAAGGGGCACAGAGGGGTTTTAGGGCGCAGTATTCTAAAATTTATATTTTAACGTTTCAGTGGATAAATGTTTTTCTTTTAGAATCGAGTTGGTAAAATCAAATTTCTCCACTTTTGGTCCCCCTGGAAAAATGTTTTTGGCTATCACCTAGAAAAATCCTTCCCATGCGCATGGAGCGCAAATATTAAAACATTAAACATCAAACTGGGATCAAAAAGCTGTGTGTGAATCATTGCTACCACAGAATTAATTGTTTATAATTTAAGTTGCTCTTGTCAAGTGATGATCAACTTTCAACAGAATATGGTGGTTTGTAAATTTCCACCTGAGCATCTTGTGAATTGCTGTTTTTGCATTCGTAAATTTCCTTTGTTGTTTATGCTAGTTTTATTGCTGTGTTCCCATCCAATGCTGCTGGTGCTGTTTTTAGGTGGATGAATTATAGCTTACTACGAGGCTTGTCTTTTTGTCTGTTTTTCTTGTTACTTTTCCTTGCAATGCTGTTGGCCCTTTTTCAGATTGGATGTACATGAGCACTGCATATGGAGCATAGATGAAACATAGTCTGTAGAACATATTAGGTTGCAAAGCACCACCTTTTTGTGCTAAATGGCATTTAATTGCACATCCAAAAACTAACTTCTCTGAACCTTCTAATTGGGGTGCCGGCAAGATAACCTAACGTTTATTTGTTTTTTTTCGGTCTTCCAAATACAAACTTGGGAACACTTTCAGCTTTGTACAGAGCATCTGTTTTGTTGCTTTGAACCTGACTGCTTGCACTGAGGAAACAATAAAAAACACTTACGTTATCATCGCTAGAATCTTTGCGAAAGAGCTTTTCAACGACTGCTTGTTGGTCGTACAAGTTCACTGGGAACACTGATCGTTCACTTGGAGAATTTACTGGTGGAAACAATGATAATAATAAAAACCAAGTCACTCCGATCTATTCGAATGATTCCGTGGTGTGTGATTACATCTTCAGAGATAATTGCTAACGAAGTGTTGTGAATTACGTTAATACGTTAATTAGCATTTAATTTTGAACCTGCCACCAGAAAGCTGTGAGACTGTTTTTGCGTTCATGTTTTGAGGCAGGTTTTGCGCTAACCCAAAACATTGCAATCCGACTGTTATAGGCGCGTCAAAGCAAGCGTAGCAAGGTTTGAAAGCATTGATATGAAATGGCAGGTCCCACGAGCATATCGATTATTTCCGCTGACCATGTGCTGCTTTAGCGGAAACGCGGCGCTGAAAGTAACTGCATTAACAACCATGCTGAGTAGCACGCCTCTGGTTCTCAGTCACTTGCAAGGAAATTCCGCTCAGAGGGAAGAAGGAAGAGTTACAGCCGGTTGCCCGAGCCCACAGTTCTGGTGTGGGCGTGTGCACGCCGTTGCTGAGGTAAAAATTTGGGGAGGGCTTTCTATTTTGGGGGTAGAAAAATTTATCTTACTGGAATCGAATTCCAAACTATCAATAACTTTTTAAGTTTACCCGACAAATTTTATTTAGAAGCCGAATAAATACTTACCTTTCATGCTGCGTATGAAACAAATATACCTCGGCTGAACGCGGTTGAGATCCACAATGTAATCAAGATGTCGCTGAGACCGAAAATATTGCGCTGCGGGATGAAGTAACTAGTAAAAGGAATATAAAATGTTGCAACGCAGTGAATAAGCTCATGCTATGTCCTTGTCGTTAAAAATGTCTGAAACAATTTGGTGGTCAAAACAAATCGAAGGCAACACCCCCGAATCTTCTCTCAGAAGCCTCGGGCCTGTGTGTGTGGGCATCAACCTGTTAATTTCCGTTTTTCTCAAAGAGGAGGATGACCTCCTTTTCCCTCCAAATGCAACTTCAACGGTGCAGACATTTATCATTTTACCTTTTTCCCAAACTAAGGGAAGAGTTTTACTCATGAGCAGACCGGCACTGAAAATCCAACCTATGTGCTTCATCGCTTAAGTTTTTACTGTGAAGCACATTTTTGGCCACCAGCCAATGATAATACAAGCAAAAATCAAAACACTTGTCAGCATTTAATTTATGAAACCAATATGAGTATCACCTATTTAAATGTACGTTTAAACTATCTGAGTGCTTCTAAATTCCCATCCCAGAGTAATTTATTGTGTGATACACAACACTTTTCCAGGTCAGTACGCCAGTGTATGGCGTTTGTTATGTTTGCTTGCACTTTTTTCTCGGCACGTTGCAAGTTTCATATTAAAATTGCAAAGAAGTTTTCAAAACTTATTTTCAAAAAATATTGCCAACCAAACAGGGTGCAAGTACACTGCATATTTGTCGAGTCCTTCGCAGATACGAATGTCCAGTTTCCAGGTCAAAATAGCCACTGCTTTACCTTGCCAGCGTCAACTACATTGCAAATAATGACTACAAAGATACTAATGAAGCCAAGCAGACTTTGTTTTTTTGTTCTTTACGGACTTTCTTTGTTCTTTTGATCTTTTCAAAGAAAAGTGTAAGCCATCGAATTTGCACAGTGAACAACAATTAAGTGAAAGTCATTGGCAAATCTTTCGAGAGGGAGCTTCATACACACAGTCGTGAATTCAGTTATTCCAATGGTGACAGGTGCGGCGCAAGCAAAAGCAAGACGTCTCGGAGTCGGAGAAAGTATGTCTGAGCAACATGCGCGGCACGCGATGCTGCAACACAGGATAAAGTCCATGTGCAGTAGTGGACGTTCACCACCCATACGAAACAGCAGTCAAGACATCGTTTGTGCATTGGCAGATGTGTCGAGAATTTAGCACTAAATATAAACCAAAGAAAAGTTTTCCAACATTTGAAACGAGCTCACTTGGCTGTGTAGATGGTTTGCGGTCGACTAAGCGCAATGTCCAAAAGGCTGGAAGCTCCACAGCAATCTTGTTGAGCCGAAATGCAAACTCACGTGATTGCTCGCGCCCACCGCTTCTGGAAGCACAAGCGTGGTTTCTGCGGTAAAGCAATCGCCCACTCACAACAACGTTGAGCGCTGCGCGAATGCGAGCATGGCAATTCACTGCACAACACTGCGCTTTCGTTGGACATCGCGGAAAATGCCAAAGACGTAATAATGAAAATGGCCTTTGGTTTTTACACTCTTCAGCAGCACACCTCAACTTGACGTATTTTTCGCGAGCGCGTCTGCAACCGACTTGATGACTTTTACCAGTGGTGGAGGAACCTTTTTCAAAGTGGGGGGCGTGTGCAAGCAGTAGCTGAGTTAAAAATTGCACAGGTGCACACCAAAAAAGTTATTGAAAATTTTTGTAGTTTGAATTGCCAATTGTGACGTCACAAGCATTGAAATATAACGTCATTAACTTGTGTGTGTTTAAACAATTCTATGCAATGTTTTTTAAGCCCTCAACGTCCCCTATCGACACTGCACCCTGGTAAGCCCGAGCAGGGTGACCAAATTGTGCACGGTGTATTCTGCCAAACATTTACGAATTTCTGCCAAATTCACTTCAAATCTGCAAATAACATATTACAAACAATATTGCCAAAATCCTGTCAATTTTTTTCAATTAAACAATTTACTTTAACAATGGACCCATTACTAATTGCGTTCCTTAAACTTATTTAAGCAAAAATCGAAATTTAAAAGTGGGGGACTACTTTTGCTCCCCCAAAAACGTGGGGGAGAAAAATTGGAGGACCACTTTTTCGGCCCCCCCGTTTCCAACATCCCTGATTTTTACAACCTGTGTTTAAACATTTTCTTGTAGAAAAATAGGGACAGCGAAAAATTGTTCAGTTGTCATAAATGAGTAAGCAGTAAATGTTTCGTATCTCCAAAAGATAATGTAGCTCAGTTGTTTTTCGTGCTAACTTACCAATTAACGTGTGGAGAAAACGTCACAACGGAATTTTGGATAACCATGTGTGCCATTTCTGTTATATGCAGAGACAAGTTTTCCTCGTTAGCTAGATATTTAGTTAGAGCGTTGAGCAACTTTGATGCTGACAAAACTGCTACAACATTGTGCAGCAGTGAGTGTTTCCGGAGGACAGGGGGCGAATCCAGCTAGTAAGTTTAGGAGGAGCGATTTCAGTAGTATTTGGCAGGTAGGTCTCATTACGGGTTCACTACTGTAAGAGAGATGAAGTATATGCTTCACAACACTGCTGTGACAAAAAATGGAAGGCAAATGGCCTGATATCGCAAATACTGTTTGCCGAATTGTACAAAATCATGGTGAAAAGAGTTACTTGTGTAGGTTTTAGGGGGGCGATCGCCCCAATCGCCCCACTGGATCTGCCCTTGACGGGGGATAAATGAGTGTTTATAGAGCAAGACTGAAACAGTGCTAAAGATGTTATTTGTTGATAGCTTCAAAAAACATTTCTTCTCCTGTCGAAACAAATTTCCTCTCTTCATGACAAATCGTTTGGAATTGCCACTGAGATGCACATTCATTAAGGTTTCATGATAGTTTCAGAAGGCATTTGTGCTTCCATCAAATTTCTCTGATAAGCATTTTGTACCTGCGAAGTTTCTCATACAGTATTAAACCACCAAAACATTTGATGACTTGTGTAAGCTCCTTTGTAATGGGCTACCAGCTGATAACACTGATGAGTATAAAATCTGCTGACCTATTTGCGTCAAAGTTGACTTCTTTTATAGGCAGAATGGGGGGATACCATTTGGCGGAATCTGGACTGGTACAAAATCAGCAACCAGAAATTGTCGCATTCCGTTGAAAATACCCTTGAAAGAAATTTGTTGCAACTTTTCACAGCTCATCTCCATAGTATAGTTTGGTCTTGCTTTTTCTCGTCTGCAGTCGGCCTAATTTTCCGGAACAAGTAATCTACTGACTGGGAATTCAACCCGAAAGCAGGGACAACCCCGGTCAAACCGAGGTGACTGTATGGTCATCCTACTTTCAAAAATTTGATCAATATAAAAGAAAAAGTAACCAAAAATAGGCAACATTTTCTTCAAATCAACAGTAAGAATCTTCCGGTGATAAGCGTTTTTCGCATGAGGTGTTTTTCTTACTTTAGGCTCTTCTCTTGTCAAATGTTTGCATTTTAATGTATTTTCTTTAAAGAATACTTGCCTTGGTTTAATGAATACTTGCCTATTGAAGCATGTTGTAAAAGGAAGAAGGGTCCTGGTAAAAACACACTGTGAAATTGGTAATTAGCTTCCAACTGCTTCTTCGCACTTTGTATCACTTTTGCCATTCTTGCCTTGTTGAAATTGTCGTTACTGACGATTGTTTCCAACGTTTTCCAATAGGATTTTAAATGAACTTCTCTGGGTGTAAGGAGTTCCAGTTTATAAAATATTGGGGATCACATTATGCGTTTCATTATTACAAAAATGGTAAAAGAGGCACCGAATACATATTTTCGGAAGTTTTATGCCGCAAAGCAGGAAGTAGATCATGAAAAGTTGCAGTTGTCAGAGCGCCAGCCATTTGGTTTGCTGTCAGGGACGCCGGAGAGCGGGGGAATTGCCACCCTGACCTTTCAATAGGGGGGCAACTGGGGCGGAGGTGCTTTTTCATAACAGCATCATACGTATACTTTCATGGTTTATCAAGGTCGAATTGAAATGAATTTATTGCAGCTTTCTATTTGCGCACTCAGAAAATTCGGAAGGGTTTTCTATAATTTATGATGTTATTTTTGAGGTCAACATTGATGCTAAGCAGAAACAAGCATATTGGCAGCGATTTTTTTGATTTTTGTAGGTTTCCGTAGCCCTCAACTCTTTTACTGCTCCCCCTGCTTTACCGCTGCTCCACGTCCTTGGTTGTTGTAAACTGCAAAGGGCGTTCGACCCGATTCGGGGCTTTGCCTATGAACTGCGACTGGGAAGGAGTCTTCCGTTGTTGTGCGAAAAAACACGCCCACAACCATATGCACGTTAACAACTACAAACCAGTGAAATACAAAGCAATTGGCCGATCGCAGTTTTGAATGACAACAAAACCAACATTAACCTCGCGGCAAGCTTGCGAGGAATCTGCCTGCATGTTTCTGCTTTCATACTTCTGCGATGATTCGTTATGCACGTGTCAAGTTTTGAATAACTGTGTGATTATGCTGCTGGAAATGTTGTTTTGAATGGTTGACTGTCATTTGTTGCGAAGACCATTGATTTTAGTGGCGGCAGGTTATGTCTGTAAATCAACATTTACGTAATTTGAAAAAGTCCGCGAGGATCTTTCATTTTTTCCTCAAAATGAATTTTACAATCCTTGGAAAATGTTGCGATAGTAAACAGCTTCGCAGGGGTTTCTGAGTTGAATGTCGTTGGCATCCAGCCCCGGCGAGAAAAGAACAAAGGGTCATCTTCCAGGTCGCGGACGTTTGCTTAGTAGGAGCTTGCGAAAGCAGCAGGACTAACTGAATAATTCAGTTGCAAGTGACAAGCAAGTGCGATAACCCTTTTGGTTTTGCAAACGAAAGAATGACGAGCGTTCTTTTAAGCTGAAAGGCAGAAGCTCCTGGACCGCGCTCAAACTGCACTTTCGCAGGACTTTTGCAAAACGGAGTCTCGCCTGCCACCGTGGGTTGGTTTTCTACGATAAAAAATTGAAACACTTCTGGAGTTGTTTGCTAGACGCAAGTATTTATTGCAGAAAAGGTTTTCAATTCCAAAGACATCTTTCGGTCCGGCTTTTCGTTTTCACATAGTTTTAGGAGATGTTTTTAAAGGAATTATGTGCTTAGGGACCCAATACGCTTTCACGTTTTTTCAGAAGACGAGTAAATTTGAGGTGCACGTTTATGCTGTTTGCGGCATAAAAGTTTTATCTTGTTTGCGAAATAAACACGCAACTGACTCTCCTCTTCATCTGTTCGTAGAAAGCATCTCAAGTTTCACACAGGGTTGCCAGGTTGTCATAAGTAAAAAAAGTCACATCAGTCGAAAAAAGGCCTACAAACCACCCAAAAAGCCAAATACAAGACAAATACACACCGACACTTTTAAACACTTGCACAGGACCTTTAACAGACGATATATGCATGTGCAGAATGAGGTTCACTCCATTAATAAACGTCTGGAAAAATTTGGTCTTAGAGCTCAGGAGTAACCTGAAATAGCAAAAGCAAAAATAGAAATAAAAAATTATAGTGCGCAGAGTTCCCCATACACGTTTGTCATTCTATGTCCAGAAACATTGTTCAGAAATTTGCCAGTGTCTAGAAATCTGCCTAGGTCATTTTTAATCTGCCAAACCGACATACAAATTGAACTGGCCAGAAAAGGTCAAAAAAGCCATATTTCATTTGACGTTTTTCAAAAAATATCCAAATGAGTTTAAAAAAGGACAAAATTACAGTTGGTCTCACAAAGTCAAACTGGTAACATTGGTTTCAAATTAATAATAAATGGTCTTTTGCCGAAAAATTCCTAACACGTGGGTCCATTCATAAAACTTGTCTCGGTTGATACGAAACATTCGTAAAAATGCTTTTCAAACGAAACAAACACATCGCTGCCGAAGATCAGAAATTCGCGTTAGTTGCTGTGAAAACAATGCACCACGTGTTATGTTTTCCTGCATGCACAACGTGAACATAACGCTGTGCTCGGAGCATGAAACATTTACAAACGTGACAAAAAGTCTTCCTGCTAAATTGTCACGTTTGTAAATACTTCATCGAAAAAGTTTGTACATACACTTCATCGAAAAAGCGGTAAACGCTTTCAGATGCAGACACGCATTTCGGCAATCCCTGAACACGCAGCGACAGACCTGTTGGCCTGACAGCGCACCATCGAGACAAGTTTCCGTAATTATTTTGACCAAAGTCAAGTGCGAAACGTTGATGCAAATTAACAACAGTACGATTTTCGACGTTTATGATGTAAAATGACTGCTTATCGGCCCACTCCCCCACTAATAAACATTTCATTTGAAACCATAGTTTTTATATAGTGATGGTTTCAAATAAAAATATGGACCCCATCTTTTATCGACGATATTTTTGAACAAAATGCTTCTGAAACTTCTTCACTTTGTTTAAATGAGAAATTTGAGAAAGATGGAAAAATTAAGTGATGTAGTAATGTTTCGAAACCATCTTTCAAAACCAGTCTCGAGATTTGCACAAACCGAGGGCAACTGGATTGAGTGAAGGTTACTTGCATTGGGACAAGTTGCTGCTTAAGTGTACTTCGTCAGAGACATTGGTGGGAAAAGTTGCAATACTTCATCGCTCCTTTAGCGATTTTAAGCGACGGTTTATACGCAAAGTCGCTACAGCGAATATTTCAATCCTGCTTCAAACCCGGCTCTTTTACAGACTAGCTTTGACTTTGGTATGTCAGTGCATTGGTGGCTGATGGGAAAACCGGTATGTTATTTCCATTTCAACTGCTACACAATCAAGTTCGGACATCCGAAAGTCGAAAATATGCAGTGGGCAATTAAACGCTTATCAGTATGTATAAAAACATAGAAAACAACCTTTGCCATAGTTTTGTTTTGGTTACTTTATTCATATTTGTCTCATTAAGGATCACGCCTAGAGTTTTCCATTTGAATTTGTTGTTTGAAAATTTGCTTGTTTTGGGCAAAGAAGTATGTTAACCCTATATTGACATCTGCTACAAATTTTCTGGCTCAATTTCAGCGACCTCACCATAATCCCTAACCAAGAGCTAACCTTACAAAAACAAAAGCGTGATCACTGATCAGAAAGCTTGTTCCAGAGCTCCAAGCGTTTCTCTCAGCAGCTTTGCTCAGCTTTCACTTTTCGCCTTTTTTGAGCGATGTCTTGCTCGTGTTTGGTATCAGATTGGGACTGCCGCGCAAAGGAAATGAAACAAGGCTTGCTTGGTAGTTTAAAAAACAACATCAAACTTGCTTGTCACAACATCATCAACATCAAATGATTCTCGTGGAACAATGGAAAAGGTTCCAACGCGAATGCAGCAAAGCATTCTTTGCTTTGACTGCAACTTTCCCAATGCTATTGTACAGTTTGGTTAGGTTCAGGACATGCATATCAGCCTCATTTGAGCTATTTTAGCTCGTAATCAGTAGGATTCTGGCTCGCGAGAACTTCGACTACCTTGTAAAAGAGCAACAGCGGTACTTTCTGAAAACGTAGAGTATCTGCAAAATTTACATCATGCAGGAGGAGATTTCGGCCGCATCAACGCAAGAGGCTTGCAAAAGTCGCATGTTCTTTCGAGTTGGGCGTTTGTACTGCCACCAGTCGATTGTTAACAGCCACAGACTACAAGATCTCTTGCACCGCGTGCTTCCTGGTTGACTTTGATTGGCTGTCGTTTTGTAAAGCAGACAAGGCATTCTGCAATCTGGTCTCTGTTAAATATATTCAAACTACCCCAAAAATCGGTTGACCACTTTTAAACCTTTCATCTACACCTTATTATGAATCAAACCAAAGTTTTTTGCTTTTCTTCAACAATTTAGAGATGGTGGTGCGCGCGAAAGGAAACCTTTAGTTCAAAATCATTCTTTTGTAGACAAAACTTTGAACGAGATATGCCAACGTATTGGCAAGTGTTTCATGATGATTTGGTGAGAACGTAGCGAAGCCTTCATCGGAAAGCTAAAGGTTCTTGTTGGCCTTGGTCCAGACTGCCAAGTGGTAAACACCAGGGCAATTCGAGCCAGTTCCTTGCAAGCAACACATAAACTTAAACCAGAGATGTCGCGGAAATAGCGGCCTCTCTTTCCGTCGAGTTGCGAAGCTGTTTGGCACTGAGAGCTACATCGACAGAAAGAAGTGAGAAACGGTTATAATGAGAAAACCTGCTGGCTCTTTCCTCAAGACTACCCATTGCTGTCCGAAGTTTTGCCTACAAAGGCGAAATCTCACCATGGCCAGAGTTGTTTTTAATAGTTTTTAGGGTTTCGGTACAACAAAAACAGAAGTGTTGAACAGCCTTATGATAAAAATATCAACAGTTTTTTGTTTTTTTTGTCATAACCGCAAAGACGACATTACGCTTTCTAAAATGCGATATATTTTGTCATTTATTTAAGGCAAGCCGCTATCATTGCACAGCCAGTAGGCTAGCTCGCAAACTGTATTTAACTGTAGTTTAAACGTTGCGAGTTGAAGAAGCAAACCTGCAAGCATAAAGTCTTGAATTTGGTGAGGTGTTCGAAGGAATTTGCTTACTGTACCTCTATAGGAATAACGAAGAAAATGTCTAAACTACAAAAAAAACGATAACGTTTTGAGGATTGAAACGTGTCTTATAATATCTGAGATTTATTTCAGGGGTTCTCAACCGGGGGGAATTCCCCACTAGAGGGGAAGTTTGTCTTTGCAAGGGGGTAATTTTGTATTTAGGATTTTGTTGAAAATGTAATTAAATTAGAGGCCAAGGAGCTTATCAGTTGTGAAGAGTTTAGTTTCTTTTCTTAGTGTACTGATGCAAAAGTGTTCTTTACAAACTAAATTTCTAAGGGGGGGATTTGATCTGTGAATAACGGTTAAATGGGTGCATGTGATAAAAAAGGTTGAGAACCACTGATTTATTTGAATGCTTCAAGTTACACAGCAGACCTCTTGAAAAAAGCAAGTGAAAGGCCTCTGCTCGATACAGTGGCGTAAAGGAGCACAACGTGCTGCCCTTGGCTCTCACAGAAAATGCCGCCCCGTCTATAGCCTACCACATGACGATATCACCATATCAGGGGGATATTTGAACAAATATTTTAAACAGCAAGGCTACAGTAAGTTTGTCTGTTTCCAAAATAAAAAATGAGATAATAAGACTAACAACGAATTGACAAACATGAACGTAAAAAAAGAGGAAAGAATTTGTCACATTTACTCGATAATTTTTCTTCCCGCACAAGCACAAGATTTGTAGAGTACGAGAGTCAATATGACCGAAGTCAACATTACTCGACTCCACAAACAAATAATCGCCAAACAAAGACTAATAAATGACAGGTGGCCTAGGCACAAACAAAAAATTAGAAAGTAACGAAGGGAAAGTGCAACTGGCTGATGTGACCAGGAAGAAAATCACCAACAAAAAACAATGCACATCGAGGAAATTGACGGATATAACGGACCACAAGAGCCGCAATGGTTTTGTGAATAAGAAATTCTTTTTGCGCGCTCATGACTGTTGACAAGAAACGCAGTAAGTCAGTCCCAGACCAAGTAGGTTCAGCGGCATGCAGACAGCCCTCTGCATTCAACCAAAACACGCAAAACATCACAAGAAACACACTCTGCCAGTCTAAAGCCGGTTTGTCACAGCAGCACACAGACAGTACGCACATTTAACCAATATCAAACAAGAAACACACTCTGCCAGTCCGAATTACAGCTTTGCTACTATGGCTGTTATGTAATTCAACGAAGCGGTGGTGAGTTTATATTGCTGGAATCATGATGCAACCAAAATTTGCCTCCCTCGTTTGCCAAAGAAGATTTCTCTGGGGAGGTAGATGGTGAACCTACAGCAGGGGTCACCAACCTTTTTGAAACTGCGAGCTACTTCTTGTGTACCGATTAATGCGAAGGGCTACTACTTTGACACACACTTCTGAAATAAAAATTTTGCTCAATTTACTGTACCTTCAATTATTTTAGTATTGATATTTGTTAATGTAAAGACATTGATCATGTTAATCTCACTTTTAGAACAGGCCCGCGGGCGACCTACATGGTCCTTGCGGGCGACCTGGTGCCCGCAGGCACCACGTTGGTGACCCCTGACACACTGTAAAAGAGAGCTTAGTTTAAATCAGTATGAATGAATTCCTGATCTCTTTTCAATTACCTCTGCTTAACACAGGTGACTAGATTTTGCCGCCCTTGACCAAATCGACAGTGGTCATTGGGTTCATACGCCACTGCCCGATGCCAGCTGTTTTTGCTTGTGCTCCTATCGAAAGAGCATGTTACTACAACCAAACTAATTTTTTGTTCTCACCCAACATATTTTCTGAAAGCAGCCGCGTAGGTTGCCAAGCAACAGCGTTAAATGTACGCCCGTGGCAAGTCTGATGGAACAAAGTACACTTAAACAAGGGATGCAGTGCTTTAACTAGTATGGGAACGTTCCACTACAAAAACGCTAGTAGCATGTTACGAAGAAAAGACTATAGCAAAGAACGAAAAAGGTTTCCAAACCAAAAGACCAGCATAAAAGCAGGAAAATGATCTGTCACGAAAAAGACTATAGCTGCAAGAATAGGTACAAAGGACTTCCTGCTTGCTATATTCAAGGTAGGGGAACACTTTCTACGTTGAGAATTTCACAAAATCGCGTCAATACTTGGGCGGCTCATCAGAAAGTAAGCAAACGCCGCCTTTGAGAAAGGTGTTCGTTGAACTACACCACTTTTCCCGCCTAGACCTCTTCAACGACATTTTTAAATGCAGTTTCGACTTAGTGCACTGTTTTACTCGCCAAGGACATTTCAATGTTTTTGTTGCGTGAAAAGAAGAAAGCAAAAAAATGAGTGTTGGTCTTGTGCGAAAAATTAAACAAAACGCAGTGAATATAGGGGAGTGCTTTAGAGTGGAGAGTTCACTGTGACTTGAAACTAATATCTACAGGATGAAAAACGTAACTCGATTGTAACAAATGCAAAAATACGCTAAAAATTAAGCTTCCCGTGAATAGCCAAATTACCTTCGTATTAATAATTTTCAACGTGCTTTTCGTTTGCAAAATAAAATCAGTTCTATTAACAACAAGATACCCAAGGACATCTTGAGAAGACAAACTCAACCTTGTCACGGAGACGTGCTGCCAATTGTGTTTCCGGCTTGGAACAAACGTATCGAAGAAGTCAGTGGAGAACAAGCGCCTGTAAACGAACGATTGCAGGATGCTGTTGAAGATGTTTTTCTTCATGTTGGCTATGGAACAAAACCAGAATGATTCCTTGCGACTCGTAGAATAAAGCTTGAATTCCCGCCGCGGATCTAATTGCTTGCCCAAAAAGGCTATATTAGTTTTCCCGGTTATAGATATCTTACCGCACTTTTTTGCAAAGTTGGGTGAAAATGATTGCAGAACGTTTTGTTTGAATTTGTTGAAACAGAAGCTTTTCAGGGAAAAGGTCAACCAATGTTGGTGAGTAGTAGGAGTTTTCGGAAAAACAGTTTGATTCGATGGAACTTTCCTATAAACTTTTCTCAATGATTTGTACTCTGTCTTTGTAAAATGATTCATGCATTTTCACGTCTCTTCTGCTGTTGTGTTCCCTGTGATTTGAGAGGCCAAGAGTGCAGTAACATAGAGCACGGTCACCGGTCGGCAGCATTCGCCTTTACAAAGGCGATCGTTGGCTTGAGTAGCTAAAGAGAAAAAGAACTTTAAAGAGACTATAACCGTTCTGAAATAGAAGCAAAGTCAAATCAAGTTTAATGCTAATCAAAGTCAGCCGCGGAAAGTGACCTACCACTTTGCAGTTGGACACAAATTAGGTGTGTTGCTTCAGCATCGACGTATCGTTAGCACGAGTGCTCGAGTCACCATTTGTTTTGCCCCACTGTTTACAGAGCAGTAGCACGCGAGTCAAAGCTATTTTAATGGCAAGCTGCAATTCGCACCGAATGTTTCTTTGTGCTGCGTCAGACGCATGTCTGGCGCATGCAGGAAAAAAACACGATGACCGGACAAGGCGCCACGTCACCACTGCCAGGAGACACTATTACGTCATGATGTATGAAATCGCATCGGGCGTAAACAAAGTTTGCGTTTGTCACATCAGATGGTCACTGTGCCATTACCGCGATATTTTCCGCCAAGCAACTTCTCCAGCTGACCGTTGTTGCAGTGGACTTTCTCCACTCTCCTCTGTCAGCATTTCATCGTTCAAATGGGAAGCGGAAAGCTAGCCTGTCAGATTTCAAAGTGATATGGCGTGTCTCATTGCCAAAACTCTTTTCTATAACTACAGAAACAAATAAGACTTTTCTGGGTCATTTAAGGTTAAAATAATAATAAATTCATCACACCCGACTTGAATTAAAAGTGTGTTTTTTAGACATGCGAACATTAATTCAGCATTTTTCAAAAAATGTTGAGGAAACTTCCTCGGTCAACGAAAGCATATTGCAAGCAGGGAATTTTTAATAGAGGGTTACAAAGATACTTGCTTCGCTCGTTTCTTGCTGAGCATCCCCCGGAGAACAAAAACGTAATTTTACAGAAATGGAACGAATATTCTCACGAAAGACTTACTTCGACAAAAGAGGTTCAGGGTAGTCACACGTTAGTTTGCTTACTGTTGTTCGAAAAACCAAATAATGATACCGAGTTTATGATAAACAAAAGTTTGTCCCTTGATGCCGTAAACCTCTTCACAGCATAGAGCATTGCGACTCAGCCTCACTTTTTCTGTTGATATAGCACTTTTCTTCCACTTTTAAAAACACTGCTGCTCCCTGAGAGATGCATGTCTGTAAAAGTATTGTCGTGAATATATGCGGCGCAAAATAACATGGAAAATCAAACGTCAAAGCAGCGAGCTATCTGCAACGATATGTTTCTTGCACCAAGTTCATGCAATTTTCAAAAATCGCAATCTTCGAACGTGTGTGCACCAAGGCGGTGTGCTATGCGGTGGTGGAACACCAAGAGCTGAACTATTTTGTTGAGAGCTGAGCAATATCCAAAGGATTTATGGCAATTAATTTTAAAAGTTGCTTAACTTTGATTGATACCCATACGGCAAAAACTGACATTGTTTCTTATTTTGTTAAGCTATTTCAATTCTAAGTTGCGTATGTTACAGTGTTTCACTAAATTTGTTCTGGGGTTTCACTTCAGGTCATTGAGGTCTTAACTTGGACAGCGGTATAGTGGTTTACGAGGTAAAAACGCATTTTTGTGCAAAAGAAAAAACTCCTTAAACTTGATTACAAAGTGAGGGCAAAGCAACATGATGAAAAGCTGTCAGAAGCCAGAGTTTTGCAATCAGCTTTCGGTCTGAATATGCACTTCACCAACACAACTCGGGTATGGATAACAACGTGAAAAACACAGCTGGAGAGTTTCATCAATGCCTTGCTAGTCCTTCAATCAGTTTCAGGTGTCTGTTTCGTTGTGAAGAGGTCTAGACGCGTCCTCAATGCAGCAAGGTTATTTAAAGTTTTCCGGTCTTTCCTGGATGATGTTGCTCACTGCTCGAATCCGTTGAAAATCAGACAAAATTCACAGAGGGACACAAACTTGTCAAAAACTTACTAGGCATTTATTTTTTCAACAATCGTTTCGGCAGATTCGTGTATTGAAAAAACAACACGAAGAACAAGCGGTGTTTCATTCAGAGCAGCTATGTCCAAACCGCGGGCCGCATGCGGCCCTGTTTAGATATCGCTGTGGTGTAAACGCAGGTTTAGATTATCGCGAAGAAAATCCTTGTTTGTTCTATTGTTGGCTGGGAAGTAGCCTACATACAGACAACCTGTACTTTTTTAGATAATCTTAAATTTGACATGTTGGTGCAGGTGACCCTCAGTGCCACCTTGACACAAAAATTTTTACTAGTTTTCTGATTTCTAATTTTGTTCCATTGGTACTAAACTTGGCTATGAAATCACGCTCGTTATGGAGTGGTTAAAGGTGCCAAAAAGTCGTTACCCTTGCAGTTAGGATTCGAACGCTTTCAATACTTTAGCTCAAACTAAATTTAGTTTGCTACGATCAAAGTAAGTCATTCAACGTGCGGCCCTCATAAGTCATTCTAATTGCGGCCCTGGTTAAGATAATGACATAATTTTTGGCTCAGCAAGCAATTTCGTTTAGAAGCAATGTCTGAGCAATACAAACACAGGAACTACAAAACTGCAAAGGTTCTGCTGGGCAACATTTCAATGCTGTGTGTAATCGCTGGTATACATTGCCGCAGCTTGATGACGTAAGCGGATGTCAGCTGCAAACTACAATGACGCAGGCGGATGAAAGTTTCACTTGAGCTGTTATTCACTCGCAAGTGGGTCAAACATCGGGCATAAGCTACAAAGAACGGAAGTGATGGTAAAGGCAAAAACAGTAAGTTCCGTTAGAATTTGCCAAAGCAGCAATACAGCATCCGGTGGTCCCAGCCAAGGCAGAAATATGACAAGGCATGCTGACAAAAATCATCAGCTGCTTCCTAATCGAATTAAGAAAGCTTCCTAATGGCGGTTACCGCTGCACTTCTGTCGGAGAAAAATTATGAAATCGGAACCTATTCGTTAGGCTTTTATTGCCAATTAATTCTTGAGCTAATTGGATTGTGCTTTTACCTACAGTAGGCCTTTGTCACTGGAAATGCCTACCCGTAGGGTACTATTTTTTCCGTATTTTTTTTTTCTACACTTTCGCTTTGGAAACGGTGCGACAAACAGGCTTTAGAGCTTCAGTTTCATTCCAATGAACTCTTACTTTTATTTAGGAAAACCATTTAAACCCAAATCGCTGAAAACGGCACAAGGAGTCCAAGTCGCTGATTAAACTGACAGTTGTTGAAAAGTGCCTGCCTACTGCATACTTCTCATCACAAAAACGCTTTTGATCTTTGTCATCCCATCTATATAGTTCAAGTTATCTGTTTTCACTTAGGCCTACACAGCTGGCAAGCGGTCGACTGCATTGCGTCTTCAACTGCACCATCTTAGCAATGTCTTGCCACACAGCGGTGACGGAATATTTCAGCACAAGGCCAGATCCTTTATCAAGACTATTACCACGAGCTGTAGTATAGCTAGCCGTATAGGTTTTACCTTCAACGGAAGACACTGACAGTGAACTTTTTGCTCTACGTCTGCTTTTAGGTTTGAAGGCTTGGTGAAAGCACTTTGTTTCATTGAATTTACTCGCAGTGCTAACGCGCAGTAACTCTGTAGGAAGAACGCTTGTTCAATTTAATGTAAACACGTATGTTCACTTCTATCATGATCATGTTTAAGGCATAGATAAGTGGTTCTTAAACTTGCTCGTGGTACTGAACACCGCCAGTTTTCTCCGTTCATGCACCGAGCCCTGCGTATTTCAAAAAACAAAATAGAATTTCTTCAAAGCGCAATGCATCAGACCTCCGCTGAATCCCTGAAACTGACCCACCGACTACAGGCTAAGAACCGCTAAAATTAGGAGTAATTGAAAAAATATCCGTAAAACATGCAGAAAATAACACGAAACTTCTTGGGAGGCAAAGGTGCAAACTCTTTTGAGGACCAGCGAACACGATGAATTTTATATTAATTATGGGAACGTTTGCGCCCCACAGCGACATTCTTTCATGAAGCAACTTCGGGGTTTCAAAAGACGAAATGCGCTCCTCGCTCGTTCACAGAGATGCTCTGCGGATACCACATGACGGCAAAATAAGTGCATCGTCAACCAGAATTTTTTCAGCCAATCAACCCCTGACGGTTGGTGAGTGGTGGTCATTTGATAAAGCTTTTTATAGGATAGCAAGTTTTCAGAGTGTTACAACTACAATGAAAAGCTATAGTTTTACTTTTTGAGATGCGGATATTGGAGGAAATTTCGATCTCAACCTGCTTAGAGTTGATGCGGATCAGCTATCATATCAACAAGAGCGTGGTTTAAACTGGCTGTTGCTTAATTTCTTTCATATTTCCGATCCACAGGTTCTTTTTAGTATCGGTTTTTGTTACACGGACTTTGTGAAGATGGAGAGCTTGCGTTTGGTTTCAGCCGAGGAGACACCAAGCGGTGGACACACTGCCCTGCAAGCAATTGTTTCCGGCTTTGCACTGACAACACTGAAAAACTTTCGCTGATCTAAGTTTGTGAGCGGAGATAAATTTTACCGACCACAAGGACAAGCCCCACTTTCGGCTGTTTTACCTTAACGACTCGAAATCATCTACTGACATTTGCCTGCAGTGGCGTCAAGAGGGGGGCAACAAAGAAAGCCTGTTGTACTCTAGACGCTGTGTTTGGGACACCAAAATTCTGAACTGAAGGAAACCGCTCCTAAGTTCAGACCAGGAGGCGCTCAAAGTGTTGGAGAAATCCTATATCAACGTTCAGCACGCGCTATAGACAGAGTAGTTTGAGGACGAATCAGTTTTTTCAGGCAAACACAGACGTACGAAAGACAAATCGAAAGCACGTTCTCGTCAGTTAACTCAGCAACAGACAGGGGAGAGGCGAAAAAGCAACACAAGCGTAGGGCAAGACAATCAACGTGCATGACGTGTACGCTGAAGCGAAGAGCGTGTGGCACTCTACAAAATTATGTAATTGCGCCACTGCCAAACAAATGTGCACGTCACAAACAAAATTTCAATCATTACACCATTACTTCCACTTCATTGACATTTACTCAAAAATATTTGAAATATGAACGGTTTCCTACCACCAACACTCTCACGTGTGCTCCGAGCGCGAAGTCACGTCGACTCAAACACAAAGATTGTCTGTCAGTGTTGTCAACCTTGAGGTTTTCCGCGAATTTTGGCTTGTGTTTTTTGTGGAGTTGCGGGTTGCTTATTTTTGAGTTTGTTTTGTTTGAAAGTTGTTTGTTGTTTGCCTTGGTTTTTGCAGATTCTGTTCAAAGGATTGCTTTTTTTTCAAATTGTATGGCACTTTTGCTGTTTCAATTTACTGCAAAACGCAATTTGAGCGTGTTTTTGTGTACATTTGCTCATTTTAGGCATGTTTTTTTGAAAGTACCTCACTGCTTTAGTTTATAATTTACCTGCTGTTATTTGTTTTGTTCAGTTTTCCTACCAAACGCATTTTGGGCTTGTTTTTCTGATCTACTTGCTTGTTTACGCAAAATAAACCTGGCATCACTGTTGTCCTTTCTCATTTGCAACACGATCAATGTCAGTCCTCCATCGCTCGCGGCCAATCGTGAAGCGAGTTACTTCTGCGCTGCTGCGCAGTGATGGGTTTACAAACTGAACTCCTCTGCAATCTGCAGATATTGTTGTACGGCTAGGGTGTATAGCCTGCTCACGGCCATATGCACACCCCTGAGCGTTTGTTTCTCCGTTCTTTGGCATTATCTCCTTTGAGAGCCTCTTGTAGAGTTCGAGTTTCAGCAATCTGAGAGGCAAGATAGCCAGTACGCGTCCCTTTCGCAGGTGTCCGACATACATACGCGTCAATATCAGTATCAAATGTCACCGGTTGACAATTTTCTATATTCGAGCGTCGAAGAGGCTGTTTATCAACACTTTCGTCCTCCTTGACCTCGTCTAATTTCTTCTGAAACTCATCAACTCCCTTTGAAATCAAATTTATCCGCTTCTCCGACTGTCGATCACGCTCATACCCGCAGTCCTTCTCATTGAAGGATACACGATACTCGATAGCGCATAACGGCTTTCTGTGGTTTATCACACAGTTTCAGCAAGGTGTAGCCCACAAGCCTAAGCTTTTTAGCTTTAGAGTCAAACTTGCGTATTTCAGCACCGAAGCCCAAAGCTTCAACTATTCTGCCATCGCCAAGGTTTGCAGTTTCTGGCGTTTCAAATGTTTTGTAAGCGACTAGAAGTGTTCTGTCATAAGTCATGTGCCGAGGCGCACCAGAGTCTATCAACCGCACAGGCCTTTCAATCAAAACAAATTAAATCAACCAATGCGCAAAAATCTTCATCAGCACTATCGGCGTCACAACCATTACCAGTGACAACCATGGGCGTCGGGAGGATTTTTTCCAGGGGGGCCACTAGGAGATGTTTCCAAAATTTTTCTAGTGGTGGTCAAAAGTAGTTAAATATGTTTTTTCCCACTCAAAACTAAGAAAACAACTTTTTTGCTGAAATTTTAAAAATCCAGGGGCAGACCCCCTTTGCCCCCTTCCGACGCCCATGGTGACAACCCAAGCTTCATGATTTTCTTCATATCCTTTCCGCACACATTTACGTGGACAATTTCGCTTAAAAGTGCCCTTACAGTTTAGTTACGAAAGTGCTTCGTTAAAGATGTTCTGTTATTGCCAACCAAACGCTTCTTGACGTCTCACGTGGCGTTACCGAGTTGGCTGCAGCCAGACCCGTCGCCAAAAAGTCTTCAATAGGGGAGCTTTACTTTTGTGCAAAGGGGCTTAAAACTGAAAATTTGATAAAAATCCATTGATTGTGGGGGTATTGATGCTTTGTTTGGGGGGTGCTAAGCCCACCAAAGCCCCCGTGGCTACGGGACTGAGTACAGCTAAGATGGCTTAATCGCCAACACGACATCTGACAGGCCCTTTTACGCATTCAAAGGAATTCCACAGGCTTTGTACATTTTCTTCGCTAGGCTCAGTATCGGAACCTTTAACATGACTCCGCAATCCCGTCGCTAACAACAAATGGCGCGTCTGGAATTTCCATGTTGAGGTTACCCAGTAAGATACATCCAGTTTTTCAACAGACCACTGCTGTTCACCAGCTGAACCAGCCACAGTAAAAATTCGTGTGTATGTCAAGATTTCTCACTGAAACTCACCTAACCCGTTTATTACTTCGTTGCGCAGCGGAATTGTGCTGGGTCCATAAACCTGTTGGAAAAACCCTGTCTCAACGTTCAGCATGCATAATGAACAAAGTAGTTTTGACGCGAAATAGTATTTTCAGACAAACGCAATGACGATACTAAACCGAGTGCACCTCCTCGTCAGTCTTCATTTTTTGGTTTTATATGGTGATCGTGTTGTGATGGCGCTTTGTAATTACAGTGGTCTTATAGCGCCACGATTGACTTTGTACAAGGTCTGGAATCATTTGACTCAGTATGTTTTTGCTTTCTGGATAGTCCCTGCGGCTCGTCCACACACCGTGCGCCTGGTAAGAAGGCTACAGTACTAATTTACAAGGTCTTGGCAACACCCGGCCGAACTGCAGGCCTGCCACTACCGAAGCGGGCGCACTTTCCACCAGTCCGCGATCTCATCTTGTCGTCAGTTAACTCAGCAACAGACCGGGAGGCGAAAAAAGTAACACAAGCGTAGGGCAAGACAACCAACGTGCACGACGTGTACGCTGATGCGAAGAGCGTGCGGCACTCGACAAAATTATCTGATTGCGCTACTGCCATACAAATGTACACGTCACAAACAAAATGTCCATCATTACACCAACAGAAGAAGATGAAAATTGTCTGAACGACTGAAAACGATTATTAGTGCAATACTTTGCAAAAATGTCTAGTTTTTTTCCGTAAATCAGGGCTGCGGAGTCGGATGTAAAATGTCCGACTCCGACTCCTTAACATAACGTGAATGAAAAAAAGTAAAAAAAGTTTCAAAATGAATTGTACCATTTCAACGAGTTAGGGTTTCTACCTTAGGACTGTGATGTAAAAAATAGTTCAATTGGAGTGTCGGAGTCGGACACAAAAATGCGACTCCAATTCCGACACCTAGTGTTCTTAGGAATCCGACTCCACCCAAAAACCACCGACTCCTTGTGACTCCAATTCCGACTCCGCGACCCTGCCTTAAATTGTTTAATTTTTTAGTTACAGGAGCCTGCAACTATTGGCACGTCGAAGAAACTCATCTTTGGGCGTCGAAGAAACAGTGCAAGGAAGCCCAAAATCAAGGCAAGTACCCCGGTCGAAACATGTAGCGAGGAAGGAACAGTACGTCATTTGTGACCAGGGGGGGTGCTAGGAATTGCGGGGCCCAATTAGAAAACTGATTGCGGGGCCCCCACTCTACACATGAGTAAAAGTTCAAGTATGTTCTTATTTTATGTAGCATGTTTGTCTTTAAATAAAAAAATAAATGCTTGATTTTGACATAACAAAATTTTGAAACACGATGAAAGCGTTCTTTAATTATGTTTCTACAATACCAAGTATAACAATTAAAGACGTGATGGTTATGTACAGGACTTTTAGAAAAAGACTTCATGTTTTTTATTTGCAATTTCTCTGAAAATTTTTGCAAGGTCAATGATTTTAACAATACCATTTTCTATAGATAGCAGTGCCAAATTGTTTAGTCTCTCTTGTCAAATTATAGATGGTAATTATGACTTATTTAGTTTTGTAAAACTTCTTTCACCTAATGCAACTTTTTCAGGCATTGTTAAGTAAATCCTCAATGTAATAAAAACATTAGGAAATGCTGTAAATCAGTGTTTTCTAACCTTTTCTCTGTCATGTCTCCTTCAAGCACTTTTCCTTTGTTTCAAGCCTTCCTGACTTTAAATAAGTAAATTGGAAGGAACAATTTTTCGTTCAAAATGTTTCCATGTTGTAGACCGCGTAAGGGCTCGCGCCCTTGAAAATTCATTGACAACCCCTGATTAAGACCCACTGCTGTAAATCGATTGTCTACTGGCAGGTATTCAAACAGAGCATGAGGCATAAAGATACTGGAGGGAAGAAAGTTTTCAGAGTTCTGAGTTCTTCAGCCAACATTTAGCTATCAACGTCATTCGTTTTTTTAGTAACTACGTCTCCATCAGTACTCTGTTTTATTGTGATAACTGTTAAAGCCACTTCAAGTTCTGCTGTATGTTTCCTTATTTCTGCCTTCTGCATATTTTTAAAGTTATTTAGAAATCCAAAAAATTTTACATGCCCTCTAAGTTGTTCAAATCTACCCTCTGTTCTTTGGGCTGAATTGCTTGGTCTAGCAATAAGTTGAACCACTGATCTCTGCACGTTTCTTTCCGATCATTCACAAGTCGATCTTCTGCCTCATATGAAAACATTCTCTTTCAGGTCGTTGTTCGTCGTAGTTTTGTTCTTGAAAATGTCTAAACTATAATGGTAATTTAACATCTTCAGCCGATTCTTTCGCACCTACTGGAACATCATTTAAATCCTTGACGATTTTTTCATTCTCTGGTAGTTTGTACGTTACAAAGTCTTTGGTGTAACTTCTAGAAACTCCATGTGGCTTCCAAATGATTCTTTGAACTTTTATGCTCACATAACCTTGTATGAAGACCCGACCAGTTGTTGAATCCACTTTTCGATAATGCGCTGGTTGTGTTCTTGCTAAAAAGTTTGCAGTAAAAGCTATAAATTTAATCGGAAGACTGCGACTACATAATCCAAGGTCTTTCAACACTCTCCCCCATTAGTAAGTTCCCTCTAACCGTGAAACTTCGAAAAACACAATCATTTTTCATTTCTTGGAAAGCTGTTCACTGGAATATTTAGAGGATCTTTAATTGTTAAATTATCGCTTACATTTTTATTTAGCCTATATGTGCTGGTCAACTAATTGGGTCCAGGCCTGTAGCCAGGTTTTGAGGTTTGGAGGGGCAAGATACATTTTAGGGGGGCACGATTTTTGTTTTTATTATATTTTTAAAACAAATTTTTCTGGGAACAAGAAAATTTGGGAGGGCGCTGTTGCGATCGGAAATCCCGAGCGGCATGTGCGCAGAGCTTCCAACCGTGGCAGCAAGCAACAATAGAGATCACCCGATCACCGTTAGCAAGCACAATCAACCGTTCACCAGGTTCACAAGCATTGTTAGAGGTCACTCACCAAGATCACTCCATCGGGATCACTCTATTATTGCTTGTTCGCGCCAC
>JGI24022J15233_10000432_pt1 | contig 26224 bp, 19 predicted proteins | sample Ectturendosymbi2_FD_15233 | JGI IMG/M metagenome (IMG submission 15233)
GGGGGGGGGGCGAGGCAACCGCCTCGTTCGCCTCCCCCAATACGCACCCCTACGTGGACATCTACAACACGTGAACGAACGCCGTTTCCGGAGTTGGCGTTTCTACTCACGGATTGCCACAAAAAAGAAGTGACGGTGCTAAGTCCGGTAAAAAGCGCGGTTCGTGAAAAGAAAAACAAACACTTGAAGGCTGAAGGACGCAACTAGTAACGCCCATGCGATGTCTGCTGTGCGCGTATACTACACTCAGTGTTGCCAACCTTGCGGTTTTCCCGCGTATTTGGATTTGCTTTTTTGTGGGAGCTGCGGTTTTTAGATGACTTGCGAGTTGCTTGTTTTTGCACTTATTTTATTTGAAAGTTGCTTGTTTTTGGGCTTGTTTTTTGCGAGTTTCTTTTTTTGCGGATGGCTTTTTTTTCTAAATTTTATCGAACTTTTACTGTTTCAATTCACTACAAAATGAAATTTGGGCATGTTTTTGTGTAAATTTGGCCATTTTGGTCTTGTTTTTTTCGGATTTGCCTGCTTGCTTTTGTGTTCAGTTTACTTGCTTGTTTTGTGTTTTGTTCAATTTTTCTACAAAACGCATTTTGGCTTGTTTTTCGGTTGAATTGTCTATTTTGGGCTTGTTCTAACTTCGCAAATTTACTTGCTTAGTTTCACAAAATAACATGGCACACTAGCTACACTTAACAGTTTACTCTCTCCGGACGGTGCCATGGCTTCGGCTTAATGAGCGAACCTCAACCTAGCGCCGGATTCAGTGGAGGGCCAAGGGGCCCGGTCCCCCCACCATGTTCTTGTATTTAGCCACATGTGCATGCCACTTATTTTGGGACTGCCTTACACAGTTCTGCCCAGGTCGCATAGGAGTAGCATTATTAAGTAGGGCTACCATACGTCTTCTTTTTGGAGGACATGTCCTCCTTTTTCATAAAAATGAAATGTTCTCCGAGGACATTGACATCAAAATATCCCTGAAAGGGGCCCACTGGCCATTCTACGGAGCCCACTAGCCAACACTTAGAAAAGACTTGAGAAAGGATGGTGAATCCTGATGTGGATAGCTACTGAAACCCTAAATCACCGGGAAATACTCCGAAAAACGCAAAAAAACAACCTACTGATAAACAACAGAATACTAAAAACGAAATATAACTTAGGAGGGAAGAGTTTTTGCATTTTAGCTTACCATGGAGGGCGATTTGCCCCCCTGCCTCCTTTTCAGTTACACCACTGGCCATAATATATTGTATTTGCATACAGAAAGCTGTCCCTACTCAACTGCAACAGGATACGAGCTGGTGGCGTAGCTTAGTTTAGAGCCTGCAAGTTCTCAACTTAATTTATGTTTTGGTTGAGTAAATTTTTCGGCTGGAAAGGAACGCCTTTACATTAATCGCTACGTAACGGTGGTAAATCCTTTTTCATTATCTCAATGACTTTGGCATTAGTGTGCGAACTGCTGACTCCATTATACTACACTAGCTTTGTTGATGAACCGTGATACGGTGAAACAGTGTATTGCATGTACTGTACATAGCTTAGTGTAGTAGTTTCTACGAGCTAATATGTAGTGCGCAGTTTCATGAAAAGCTACGTCAGAAGTATCCCTTTTTCAGAAGACGACATTATCTAAAGCTGAGTGCATTACGTGTGGTTGCATTTGCACGGTGCGCACAGAATGGTGAAAAGACTGTTGCGACTTTGTGGGTATTGAGTACCACAAACTTCTTACTCATAGCGTAACCAGGTGGCTAACACTTTATCCAGGCTTGCCAAGGATGCTTCAAATGTACACAGCTTCATTCATACTACATGTCCATCGACAAGCCAACTGCTGTTCTGAAACGTTTTTTTCTGGTATTCTCTGAGCGAACGCTGTTTAAGACATTTAGACATTTGCAATCATTTGTGTCAGTTTGCAATGAGCAAGTTCAGAATATTGAGAAGACAAAAGCATCAACTGTTGAGGTTGCATCGTGTCGCGCCACTGCGAATGCAGCAATCCAATTGGGAGAATCAGATGTACGTAAAAGGCAAATCAGCACTACAACAATTTAGAGAAGAAAGCAAGGATCGTGACTGATTTATTCATGTCAGACGTGTCTGTATTGTACAAATGTTGTGTTGCATATCTGGATCAATGGACATTTTATTTGCTAAATTGAAATGCTTTGGCTAAATTCTTCTGTTGCAAACAACTGAATGGGAAAATGTTGAACCATGTGAATAGTATCTGCTTGAGAAACATTTCTATTGATGCAGCTAAACTGTTTGAACAATACCAAAACTTGTTTGAGTTCGTGCAAATAGAGCATTAAACAAATGCAATTTTTGGAAAAGTGATGGAACCTGAAAGATTGGCAAAATACTTTGTAACTTGCAATACCATTGGATGTTTCAGCGAATTGATAAAGATTGCGTAGTTGTACCTCAGCGTTATCGGCTCATTACGTTAATGTGGAACGTAGCTTTTCCGTGATGCAACCACAAAGCTAAAAGAAAAAAATCTTTCTAGTTCAACCAGTTTCTAGTTTATCAAAGTTGGCGTACAGTTTAAAACAACTTTCATGCAAGCGGTTTCATAATATTGTTGAAGGTAATACTACATTTTCAAGAAATTTAGGAAAATTGCAAAATGTTCATGGGCTAAATAGGACAAGTTAATAAGGATTTTGTTTTATATATTTTGAATTAAACATCGTCCGCACCGGACGTCTTATTTAAATGCTTAAAACTTACGAATATTTGTCATTTGACTTGTTAAGTGTGGATAATAAAGTCAACTAACTGACAGGCGCAAGTCTTCCTTTTTGTTAATAAATATAAGGGAACTCTATTATCAAGCTTATTAATAAATAAACATGGACAGAAGAAGGGGTATCGACACCTTAACAAATGTAGAGCTTATCCAAGGGGTTCTAAAAAACATAGAAAAGCGTAAGAAGCACAAATGAGAGAAATTGCAGCTAAGTCAAGAGAGAATCAAGATTACTATTCTGCAGTGACAATGAAGTTCAGCGGAGGCATTTCTGCGGAACCTGTAAGAGGACAGCAAATCCAGGAACATGCTGTGACAGACTTAGTTTTACATAACAATGAGAATAGGCCAAGATGGACCAGCGGTGCAGCACCACTAGCAGAAGAACGTCAAGAAATCATCGAAAAACATGATAGAGGAGATGTCTGCCGCTATAACGGGAGGCAAAGATGTCGGTCTCTGGCTAGCAACATAGGTGTAGGAGCAAGCAAATTTTTGGTGGTGCGAAAGATTTTCGCCCGAAAAGTTGTTCTGCGACCTTTGCCTACAAATTTTCTCCCACAAAGATCATGAAAGCCTTTTTTGGAGTGACCTCTAAAAGAAGGTCTTCATTTGCTTTCCTGCAAACGTTGGGCGCCATTTTTGCCTAGATTTTCAGGGATTTTGCCTAGATACTTAGGGATTTTACCCGGAATTTCAGTGATTTTGCCCAGATTTTCAGGGCATTGCCAAAATTTTCATTTTTTTCCCCGGATTTTTCAACAAATCAAAATTTTTGGGGGTGCGCTTTCATCCCTGCACCCCCGCCTCCTACACCACTGAGCCAATACACCACAAAATTCGGGATTCTTGGTTAAAAAATGAAACAGGTACTCTTCGACATTGCGACGAAGAGTTCTCTCTGAAACATGATGTTCCACAACATCCACAACACAGAAAAGAAACTTGGAAATGCACCATAAATCTTATTCGTCTCCAGAACCATAACGGCGAAGTAGTTGACAGAAGCTGGCTTTGTGTTTGTTCTACACAAGGTCATGTTTATTGTTTCACTTGCAGAGTGATGTGCGCAGATACGACCAAATGTGCGCATTTCCTTGTCAGAAAGGGATTCTACGACTGGACGTACGCTCTTGAGCGCCTCAGAACAAGCGCGTAGCCAGGTGTTAAGTTTTGTGGGGGGAAAATACATTTTATGGGGGGGGGCAAGACTTTTTTTCGTATTATATTTTTAATAAAATTTTTCTGGGCACAACAAAATTTGGGGGGAACAAAAAAACTTTAGGGGCATTGCTCCCGAATGCCCCTCCGTGGCTACGGGCCTGCTGAGGAGACACGAACAATCAGTGAAACACGTACTGCAGTTACTGTACCACGATTACGTTTAGTCACAGATGTGAATCACTTGGAAGAATTGATACGGAGCTGGCCTATCAATGCGAACAATGTTGGATCGCTTCCGCAACGTTTGGTTTCTGTCATGAAATTTGCTGCTGATAGAGGATTGGCGTTTAGAGGAGATGATGAAAACGTTGGATCGCCCAGAAACCTTTTTCAAAAAAATTTTTGAAACTTTTTTCAAGCAAATTTTTCAAAAAAACAAGATGCTTCTGGGGACCGATGCTTCTGGAGACCGGTTTAGTAACAGTTTGACAAATCGCTAATCACTGTCAAATATCATGTTGTATCAAAAAGTTGTGTTACAGCTGAGTTAACTTGTATAACGTCACAAGATTACGTCATAAATATTAATGATCTGAGAATACTAATGACTTCTTCGATAATCCCTAAAGATTCTGTATCTGTACATGGGGCCTCCCACCAGGCCTGGGGCCTCAGGCCCCCACTATCTAAATTCGGCGCTGCCTCACCCAGGTGTTGTTAATCGGAAAAATTTTCGCAGTATGAATATTTCAAAAGGGAGTGCTTTACAAGAATATTATCTTCGTGTTTCTACAACTCTTCTCGCTGGAGCACTACATTTGTGCTGCCGAAAACGCATTTTCTACATCGTGGCCAACTGATACGGGCAGACTAATCCAAACGGAAGCGGTTCTGAGTCTGGTTGGTCTGGCACTGGCCGTTCAGTCAGTGTCGTCAAATACACTCCAAACTGGTTACAAGCGGTAAAGGTTGTCAGAGGTTAACGCAACTGCGAAAACCCGGCTGCTGATATTCCACGCAGCAGCGCCGACGACAAATATTACAGAGCAAGCCCGATGGGTCAGCGTTTGCAAAAAACTCCTCTTGGTCTAAACATGATCAACAATGCTGCGGCGTGCAGCCAAGAATCTTTTCCGTCCAAGCATGCTTGTGCATGAAGCACTACAGTTTTCAAGTGTTGAAGGAGCATTTGCAGTAGCGTTCGCCTTATTTTTAAGGCTGCATAATGCCACAATAACAAAACCTAGAGAAGAACAGCACACTGCAGCGTTTTGTTTTCTTCCAAAGCACTCCACTTGACTTTGTAGCTTGTTAGTCGAGTGGCTAATCGAATGAAAGCCGAGCTCGGACAATCGCCAAAAGTGTGTGGCGATTTGTTAATCAAGGCGACAAGGGGCAGCTAAACAAACAAAACCACGTAATGAGGTGGACAACCCGTGAGAACGCCGATATTTTACTGTGCAAATTGGGCATTGCTTTCAGCCTGCGCCAATGTTTCCCGTGTTCAGTAGCAACTACAGGTTTCTGGTTGCATTAAAACCGCCTTTCACTAGTACTCCACACACACCTCAAAAGGCAGCTTAGGCTATTAAAAATTCCATATTTCCACGTCAACCAACGCAATACCAAATTAGTAAGACATTTTTATCTAAGCAAGGTCCTCTCAATGTACCTCAAACAGCATTCAAATAACTTCGTCGTTTTCCAATTGGACTTTTGTACCTAGTTAACTCATGACTCGACCATTATCTGCAGTACGCCAGGCGCAGGTGTGCCGTGTGAGGAATGACGATTTCTCCGTGAACAATCATGATTTTTGAAATAGCAATATAACAGCTTACTTCCAAGGCATAAATAAGAAAGGTTGAAGCTGACAGCGACCAGAAAATGCTCCTCCAAGCGTGCGTAACGACTAGCAGGGGTCGGCAACCTATTTGAACTGCTCTATGCCACTTCAACGGGTCACGAAGACACACATGGCTAAAGGAAACAAGGTTTCCAACGATGGTTTGTTTGTGTTTACTGTATGAGTGAAACACGAAGTTAATTGAAGACATGCGACGTAGCAGCACCAGCTGCGCAACGCAGTTTGGGTGCAGAACATTTTTTTGAAGATAGTTTGAGGTGAGCGCACGGGAGGACGTTAAATTCGCAAACGCTATTGCTCTGAACACTTGTACACATATTAGTTTACCGCATCTGCAACTCACATACGAGTCAGATCAGATCCATGTCAAAGGACAGGTGGGGTACAAATGCGCAGCAACTTGCATTCAGAATTGAACACTGCAAGAACCTCTCCCAACTTCCAAACTCAAACCAGCGACGCAGTGTCGAATATAATTCTACCGCGTCCTTGTGAACTAGCAACAATGAAGCAGGCAGACTCACGTTGGAACAGTTTTCTGCACACAATCATAAAACATATATACTTGTATATTGTACATGCTTTATGGAAACCAAGGAAACGCGTTTCAGCAACGTCATCGTCGAACCGACGGACAACTAAGAGAGAGAGAGATATATATATATATATATAATTGTAGCAAAGCAAATGATCAACTTGTAAGTCCACCGAAACAAGTCCCAGCACCAGTAACCTACACATGTAACAAACATATCCACGCACTCAGTCGGTACGTGCCAGGATGTTTACAATCCAGGCACCAGCTGGACTGGCTGAACGTCAGCACCACTTATGGCTGCGCAACACAAATGACCTGCAACCGCCAGGGTGCAAAATACGTAGGCATTTCTCAGACTTTGAGTCGCCCTAATATGCACGAAAATTAACATTGCAAGGTTAGTGAGAAAGAGAATCTCGAGATTCTATCAACACAGAACTGTAAGTGCAACAGAACAAACGCGAAAGGATTAGTAGAATGCCAAAGGAGGCGTTGGTCTTGCTCTGGTGTCGCAGCAAGATCAAGCGGCCGGATGCAACAATAAATAACTACAGAAGGGCTGCCAAATGAAAATTTGAATAAAAAGCCAAACAGTGCTAAAAAGAGGTCAGAATAAGGCCCAACTGATTGTTGTAAGGCCAGAAAAAAAGCCAAACATTGTTTGTGGTATTGCTATTCCTTTGTCACACAAAACATCTAAATTGCAAGAATATCCAACTAAGTACTCTCCACGATGGGTGTAAGAAAGGAATCGATCAGCAAATTTTTAATAGGAAATCGATTTCACGTAAAATTACGCATCCTCAGTTCTTATTCAAATAGAATCAGATTTTATCTAAAAGGCCATCCAACTTGAGATGAGGTCAAACAATGCCCAAAAAGCCAAATTAAATTTTTAGGCAAACGAACTTGAACGAGGCCAGATTTCTGAAATTTGGCCTTCAACCTGGCAACCCTGACTACGAGTGCGTTAGGTCGGACTGGAACATTGCCGCTGGATATCTTAGAAATTACCACGCACCTTGCTCCTCATTCCGAACTCTGAACAGATTCTGCACCGCACCGTACATTTATGCACTATTTATAAAACCTTTTGAACATAGTTTGTTATAATTATGAACTAACCTTGAAAGCTATCACGCGGCTTTTGACGTTTAATACAAAGGGTTGGTTGGAGGTTTGAAGAGCATGACTTTCAATCACTGACGCAAATGTACAGAAAATAACCCCACAGCACATAGGTGTAGGAGCAGGCAAATTTTGGGGGTGCGAAGGATTTTTGCCCGAATTTCCCAAACTTGCCCGAAAAGTTTTTGTGTGACTTTTTGGTATGACCTCCAAAAATAGGTCTTGATGTGTTTTTCTGCAAACGTTGGACGTCATTTTGCCGGATTTTCTGGAATTTTGCTTAGATTTTCTGGGATTTTGCCCATATTTTTGACAAATCAAAACTTTTGGGAGTGCGCTTGCATCCCTAGCCTCCTACACCACTGTCACAGCACAACGTTGCTAGCTCAGCTCCTTCAGAACATCAACTGTGTCGACTAAGCGGAAGAAGGGAAAAATCCTAAGTACGGCTGGCTGATATGCCACGAAGTTTTACGTCAACAGTACTTGGGACCCAAGGAAACAGCGCTCTGACGACAAATATCAAACTTCCTTTCCAATCAAGCGTAAAAGTTGCGAGAACCAGTTCTTCAATAAATAATCTGCGATTTACGTTGACACTTCGAGTTTTCGGTGACAGACGGGCGCACAATTTATCAGCAGTGTAACGAACGCTTTCCCTTAGTTCCGCACAAAAGTCAATATTATTCCGCCTACAAGGGCAACATTGAACACAATACCTGCTGCTTAGATTTATTTGCAACAATTTAAACAGTCACGAGCGACTGAATCGAAAAAGCTTTAGGGGTAGCTGAGTGTGCAAACGGAAGGATCGACGAGAATAAGTTACCTATAGAACCAGCAGAACTTTGAAAACGGTCACGAAGAAATAGGCTATGCAACTCAAGTACACTGTTTCCCTTCGTTTTTGTCTAGGGCTGTGGAGCCGGAGCCCAACAATTTTGGATGATTGGAGCTGGAGCCAAAAACTTTAGATGCCTGGACCTGGAGACTGAGCCGGAAATTTGAGGTCCAACTCCAGAGCCCTGTTTTTTCCACCTTTAACTGTGGTCTCTACCATGAAAAGTGATCTCTACTTAGCTATGAACGTGTACTATGACTCTCCTCTATGTATGGCCTCTAATCTCTAATATGACAAGCAGCGCAGAAGTTCATTAACACAGGGGTAGTGAGTTGCGAGCAGGGACGCCAGAGAGCAGGGACATTAAACTCGAATTTGATGGCGATTCACCGCACCGTTGGTTTTAGCTCGTACTACTCGACTGATCAGCGTGTTCAAACCGAGTGCACTGCATATCACAAATGCTGTGTATGCGACTTGATCGACAGCGTCCTGTTCTTGTTTAGCGCCAAACAATATTACGGGCTTGGGCCTGGGTAAGGTTGGCGAAACTGTTATACAGGTACTTCATTCCTGCTTTTCATGCAAAAATTTTCGTGTTCTGGACGCCGCATGAAACAAAAAAATTTACGCTAGGGCGTGAATTTCGTATTTTTCTCTCTATGTTGGGAAAATACATTGTTTCTTTGCTTGCAGAAACAACAAACCAGGACTTTAAGCTTTCTCAGGCAACACGTAAAAACAGAGCCTCGCATTCGCATCATCGAATATGTTTTGACAACTGGGATCACGCCATTCGTGACTAAAATAAAAAAAGGCTCCCGCGGAGACAGTTTGCAGTAACTCTGCTGGGCGGCAGTGACTTTATCACTGCGTTTCTGTTTAACACGACTGAAGATCTGAAGCGTTGCACAAACTAACCTCGTCATGACAAAATTAAGTCACTATTTGCAGGAAAACGATTGCTAACGTCCTGAACAACTACTCCAACCTACTTGCTGCCGATAAATCAAGCAAAAAGAATCAGAAGTTCTTACGCTGGGTCCTAAGCAATTAAAACGTTGTGCTTTAAAAGCATTACGCAGATCGCAACTTCACAGCACTTGAACTACGGGGATTCCAACGCCACTCAGGCGCGTTCTCTAAGCCTAATCGAAGTGTTAACCTGACAAGTGGATGACTGTTAATGAATGGTAGAGAACAACAATAAGCGGCGTGCGACAATCCACTGTGACGTCATGTCACACAAAGGCGTCAGCAACGAAATCACAGGCCCAAAAAATCAAAGTTTTTGAACGCTGATGCTTGAAGACGCAGTAGTTGATTGATATGTTGGCAAAATTATGCACGAAAATAAACTCGCGTTTTAACACATTGTTTTCCGTTTGGTGTTACGATCACGGAAATAAAACTTTATTTATGATAGTTTTCATGAAAATTTTAGAAAAACAAATATAGTTGTAGGCTTTCTCAGATATCGTAACGTAAAATGAAATTCCAAAAATTTGTAAAATATGAGATGGGCTGTTTGTTTCGCGCCTTTTTTTGTCAAAAAAATTTATCTAGCTAAATCATAAGCGTTGAAGGCGTAAAGTCAAAATATGGGATTTAATAGAATTATCGCGTATCAAGCATGCCGCATTTAATAGAATCAGGATAATTACAAGTGATACAGACTTGCACTGACAACAACCAAACATTACACGACACAAGGCAAACTGTCATTCCGCACTAATACAGAGCTTGCTACACATCAACCAAAAAGAAACCATAAAAAAAATAAATTACTGTATTTGATATCCTACAAATTACTTTTTTATATCCGAAAAGGGAAGTACACGCTTTGAAATTCCGAAATGGTTAAAAGAACCACAGCAACCAAACCCGGCAAAATGACTGGTATCGCAAAAATACTTGCATTTATGTCTCATGCACGGAGTTCCCTAAACATATGATTTTACTGCAGATTCAGACCAAGGAAATTTTTTTTGTCTGTCCAACCGTGTCGTAGGCGACAACAAAACAACCTGGATAGGCAGCAGCATGTAAATTGGCATGTGAAGTGATGCGAAGCCATTGCAATCGCGCATGCTAGACAAACACGATTCACAGGACAGGGCTGGCATGGTGTGAGGGAGTCTTACACATCAGCATTGCAGGTTGAACTTTCACCGTTTCTCCACATAAACAGCATATAAAAATCGATTCGTGTTAATGCAGCTTGGCGTTTTAAGTGATTGCAGTTATACATCACTATAAAAGCCCGCAAAAACAAAACGCTAATGATTCGAAGCAGTGAAGTAAATCCACTGATGGTCTTGAATCAATCGGCGATACTCAGGTAGTTGGAGAAACACAATCCCCTCCGTCCACAAATCACTGCTACGTAAAGTGCCTTCCAAATAACTTTTGCCTTCACTGAAACTATAGTTGAGAACGGTTGTGTTTCAGCAAACCACAGCCATTTCAAAATCGCAGGTGACTGCTGTTTTATATGTTTGAAAATCAAAATTTTACCTTATGATTCTAGAGTTGCACCTACGCGTTGTACCGGTTGACTTTCACCGGTACAACGCGTTCCAGAACAAAAAAGCGCTACTGCGATAGATCGAAGAGAATCAAACGATAAGTTTGATGAAACAAGAGCGGAAAACCTGACTGCTGACTCGCAACTAAGCTAGAATCATTCGCTTACAGCACTCCAGCAAAATCTGAAATCAGGTCCTTGCTGTCCTTGTTGCGACGGACACATAATGAGACAAGACCCGCGTACAAGCGCGGACAAGGAAAGTCAGCGCCGCTGTAGGCTTTCAAAACACAACTGGGGCAGGGCTGCGATTCTTTGGCAACGCAGGCGTACATTCCAACATGGAATACGGCAAACATGTTGGCGTTGGGCGGGCCAAGGATTATATTACCTGGGCTTGGTAGGAGTGTAAATAATCGCTTTGGTAGGAGTGTAAACAATCACTTTAACTCAGCGACTCGCCGGTAAGATGTTCACAACCTCACTGGTGAGGAATGAAAATCGTAAAACGTCGCAGAGGCCGACTACGTGTCTTTTTTTCGCGCGATCGAATAAAACCCGACATCTGCTTCTTCATTCGCACATTTGACCGTTGGCGTGGCTGCTTACAAAGCGCACCGTGGAAAGGTCACACTTCGTACACCAGCGCCACGAATGTTACACTAACGCATTTGCAGTGACGCTAAGCTGTTGCCAGAAACACGCTGACACTGACAAAGTACCAGGGCACGAGAATGTGAAACGCAAACGGCAGCCTGTATTAGACGACAAGAGCTGCACACGTAGGACCACCATGCCATCAGTACACGAGTCGTTGAAGAAGCAACACGGTCAACACATGCTTAGGATCTTTGCTGGAAAATTTTCAACAGCACGTACGGACTGTGCGCCTTTTACAGAAACAGATCTCGAATAAATGCCAGCAATGGTTTGACACAAGCACCAGAGAGGGCTCTTGTTTGCTTTAGGTGTTTTCCACTGAGACTTCAGTCTGTGCGTAACGATGTAGGAAAGTCGATGTTGTTTTTGCCTTAGCCTCGAGGAGCAGCCTTTACTGTTACGAATAAACCATGAAAAGGCAAACGGCATTCGATGAGTCTTGCGTAATGCGCGTAGGTAAGCGAAGATGGTTTCTAAACTTCGCGAGATACGCACAATGATCAAATCTTTTACCAACTTCAGGCAGCGCCACCTATCCGTGAGAAGGCAGACGCGAAGCGACATTGAACTAAACTGCGAAGCCGTCGGACAGGAGTTATCGGCCGATCTCATTGCAGAACAATCGGTTTCTGTTGCAAGGTCAATGTGGAGAAACCCACGATCGCATTGAAGATTTTTCTTTTCGTGCTTCAATTTCAAAAAACACTCATGACGTAGCACTATTGTGCCCCAACGAAACATATAGTTAACAATATGACTGTATAACAATCGCTGTAATGTTGTTTTTAGCAAAAACTGAAGTTATACTTTTTCTATGGGCTCAAAATCGAGACTGGTTGCTAACAACCAGTTGCACTGGACTGAAGACATCTCGCAACGTTGTTCGAGTCGGAGTTACGTGGCTGCATAAACACATCATGCCCGAAATATAACTACCACTGCTTGTCAGAAGCTACGTTGAAAAGCACTGAGTTTCTGCTGCAGTCGCTTTTATCGAACCAGACTAGAATGCAAGTAGTTACAAACTGAATGAAGTTGCCACTAGTTTCAACAATATTTCCGAAGAAACTGACACAAAAAAGACGTTCCCGCCCATAGAAGTTCCTTAAATTCCACAAGCGCCTCATTTGCCACAAACGAGAGAAAAACCGATCGAGAGGATGATTTTCAAAAAGCTGCTGATTATGCCACGTGAAATGAAAAAATTTCAGCCACACCGAAGCGAAAACCAATGGTTCCGGTGGCAAGACCATACAATCGAAAACACGAACTGTTTACTTTTACCACAGAAGTGACAACATATAGGCATGAATGTTATCTCAAGAATTTTCGTGCCACATTCATCAAGGCCCTATCGACAGTAAAGATCAAACGACGCTTTTTTTCAGAAAATATCGAGTTCTGCGCAGCAGGAGGTATGCTGTATTCCAGCAGTCGAAGCTTCGAAATAAACAACAACTTACAACTTGTTTGGCTCGTACAGTTTCTTGGCGCTGCAGTCGACGGAGTTGGCGCTTATTGGCTCTGCAAACAATAACATGAAGCGTGAGAATAGAGAACGAAGGCATAGGCGTACGCAGGGGGCCATGGCCCCTCTAATTTTTTAGCACATGTAGTCATTTTGTGCTTTGAGAGGCAGCGTCTCAACCAAAAATACTGTTGCTCGACTAAAATCAAACATTTGCCTCCAAACTTTTCGGGCCAACCCAAAATTTTGTGCTAGCTACGCCACTGAACGAAGGCGAAACAAGGACAGTCACAAGTTTTTGATTGCATGTCTAAGTGTGAATGGAAAGCGTTAAAAATGAAATGTTAAGTACAAACAGCTACCCTAGGAACGCGGCTGCGCACGGTTGTGTGCAACGTTGGCTGGGCAACTGAATGCATGCGTGTTTATCTCCACACCAATGGTTATTGACAGCCGAATGGAACATTTTACAAAAGATTTCTTCCCAAATCCACACGGAGTTTGTCAAGGTTATGAAAGTTGAATCGCATGCCCGCACACACTCTAGACTAGTTGCTTACCACGAAAATTATACAGTGACCAGAAAGCAGCAGCGACACTATTAAGTCATCTGTGGTTCCGTGTGAACCGGTACAGTTTCGGCAAATTTTGACACATTATCAACATGCAGTTCGCGCCACAACCCAAGATACTGTGGATAATAGTAATGGGGCTGGAAGGTATCCTCAGTGATCTGAGAAAGGTTACGAGGGCTTCTGGTGCTCGGAGGAGCAATTTTAATCGAAATACCCTCGGTTTCCAGAAAAACTGCTTCACGCGATCACTCCTTATAGACCGTATACAGGTAAAAACCTTAGTATTCCAAATTAAGAAAGTCAGGTACGTTGCACCGAGAGTCGAAATCCTATTTTTGCTTGTGATTTGGCGTGACGGCAGGCTGGACCCTGAAAGTAGCTTCTTGCCGGGCTGGTTGAGGTGAACGCTCTTGCCCAAGGAGCGCCACGGCGATCCACTCAGTGGCTGTGAATCGAACATCCAACCTATCGATTGAGAAACGGTCACTCTACAACCAAGCTATCGCCGCCCTGATTAAGAATTGATTTAAATACTTGAATGAAAAGTGGGTACTTCATTCAGACGTATGTAAACACGTTTTGCGCATATGCACGGAACTCGTAGCAAGCCCTACGCTACGGATCAGATACGAATCCGCTGATGGTTTCGTGAACTTGCTCAGGACGCAAACGGCTCGTAAAAATCGCGGAGTTTGGTTTAAAAAGCGCGGATCAGGTGGCGTGTGATTTTTTTCAGCGCAAATGTACGAAAACCTCACTCAGCATCTTTAGTCTTTGGCGTTCCATGAGTTTTCGCTGGTGCTGTTGATGACGAAGAACAACTGTACCTCCACTGCCGGTTGAACCGATTCCAGCGCCGAGAGAATGGGTGGAACCAGTCGGAGCGGTTCCTTCGCAGTGGAAGGATTTCTGCACAAAAACGGATCTTTATGTTTTCAGGTGCTGAGCTCAATATTTGAAAAAGTACTGAGGAAAATGATAAAAACGAACAAGTTTAATTTCAAAACGTTTTTCTTTAAGGACGAGATCATGCAAACGACTACCCACGACATAAGAATTCGTTATCATCTGAGGACCTCCTCGCCACTTATTTTAACAACTCTGTCCCATCGATTCAAAATTGCTGGGATGCACAAATAAACTGTTTGTGATGTGCACAGTAATAAACAATGGTTGCTTTGTGCAAACTGGTCATTGCAAAAACACGAATAAAAAGTTTTGTGACTGTGAAAAATGCATATTAAACTTTGCTTCCGAGTTAAAAACTTCTTTGTGCAGAGTTGCAGCATTGTTGTTAGAAAATTATATTTTAAAGCGAAACGTCTGCAACAAACGCTCAAACATTTCGACGTTCTGCTTAACAAACAAACAATGAAGTCCACAAACGAGTTGAAAATCCTTTGATTGGCATCTTCCACTGCAGCTTTTCTACTTTTTTTGCAATGACAAAAAATTTCCACGAACGGCAAAATCGCTCCATTGCTTCACATCACAACACGGGAAGTCTTCAAACGACAAATTACAGCCTCACCGCATAGCCAGCGTTAGGCAGTTTGCTTTTTGTAGCCGATATCCTTTGTGAAATTTAGTTTGATGACACGCGACTGCATGTGAGCATCATTCGTTTCGATATAACGAAAGAAATGCGTAAAATACGAGTCTGGTTGGGTTCTACTGTAGTGCGAAAAATATACCGGCAGAATCAGGCCGTGTTGTCTCGTACAGTAAGGCGCAGAGAAGAACGGATTCTGACGCGAAACTTTAAAAAATACCAACTGAAGGGCCTGAAATGATAACCATTTACTGCAGAGGTGTTTCTGTTGTCGTGACGAAGCTTAAAAACCGGGAATGCTACCAAGGCAGCATCTGATGAGCGTTTTTTTAGCAGCGTGTCCACTTCTGCGATAAAGGTTTTGTACGGAAAAAAAACAAGCAACATTTAGCAGACCAAATCCGTTAGGGCACAACAGTAGGTGCACATGTTAGTACAGAAGAGTGGCTGATGCCGTTCGTTCTATGACCACATGCCGCATTAAATTTTCTTTCCTTCACCGCAAGCTAGCAACCAACAATGCTAAACAGCTAGCTTTTGGGTTCCAGCCAGCATAAAGAGCACGCGTAGCAAGATTTCATCAATAAACACCGACTCATACAAACAGTACCTGCATAGAATACAAATCAACTGGCAAATCCAAATGAAGTAGAGGCATGCTGGGCAGCACGTATTACCAACTCTACATAGAGGATAAAGATTTCTTGTACGCAGAATTCGCCTCCTACGACTTCTTAAGTGCTTCAACTGTCTTCTTCAAAAGTTGAGTATATCCATAAGTGGCATAACAACCAAAGTTGAAGCAACGAATTATTATTGGAGCCTTTGTTTCAAGCACTTCATCAAGCGATTTAACATTTTTAATTCTCCTGAAGGTCATAAAAAACATGGTTTCAAATGTAGGTCGTGTGTGCTTCAAAGTCTGATTGCACCACGCTGATCCACTGCTACCATTTCACTGCCTCACGGCAAAACCGGGGTTAACTTCTAAAGTGTGATATGTAACACAGTTGACGAACAAACTTTTACAAATTGAACTGATTACATTGGTGCACCTACAGCAAATTCATTTAGGTATATTCCTGATGACCTCAATGAATGTGTCACGTCCACAGTCAAATCAGCACATCCATACGTTTTGTGCCTGACTTTTAATAGCGAATGATGGTGAAATCTCAGCTCGAACTGCAGAGAAACCGTTGACACTCAAACGTCACACAAAGATGTTCTTCAGAATTAACCACAAACCTATGTCTCAATTTTTCTCAATCGAATTTCAGAGCTGTTTCTCACCAACTTCCAAGCATTCAATCCACGTCCAAACCGATTTCTTTCGGGAGAGAAGATGTTCATTCGTGGTATTGTAACGCTAAGGATGACACATGCATATCGCGGCTTCTCCTTCCAAAACGTTTTAGTTGAAAGCTAGTTAACTTCGCCTTGTGCACCGATCTCACTCGTTCCAACCGTTTTTCTACTTCCGTGAACTTACTTATGCCCGGAGTTGTCAGAATGAGGCGATTTAATGCTAAAGGTTCTTCAAGAACTTATTTAGGCGCATACGTGGGGTTAGATGTTTTCATCTGTTGCCTTCCCCGTCCTTCAAATCCGTAACGATATTGTTCTTCACTAAGAAACACCATATTCCTTCCTATAGACGAATTTGTAAAAAGCAAGACGTAGTTGCGTGTGCAACAGACGCTTTAATTATTTTGAAAAATGAATGAAAATAACCTCTTATTCTATTCGCTTAAGCCATTGCGGAGTCGTCACTAGTAAGCTGCGGGGCCTCATTTGCACTTACTTTGAACGGTCAAGCGGCCACTTCGGCAGCGGATGCTGCTGTATGTCAAGTCCTTGGCAGTACCGCAAGTATCGTTTTTCAAGTCATCAATGTGACTTGAGGGGGAATCGATAACATTCCACCAGAGTGAGAGGCACGCCCCCTAACCACTGTACCACGCAGTGGCCCTTTCCAAGGGTGTAGTTTTGCGGAATTCACTCTTCATTGAAGTTTTTCAAATCAGAAAATGAGTAAATGGCATATTAAGTTGGCCTTTTTCTAACCATTTATAAAATGAAGCTTACTGTGTCACAACGAACATCATTTCGTACGATCCTACGTTTTCTGAATCAGACGCGTATCAATCCCAGTTTGGCAAAACAACCTGACAAAGCTTGACGGATTTAGCATAAATTGACTTCGCTGATAAGAAACGGTATAGGTATTTCACTGAAACGAAATCAATTGGCCGTTCGAGGCATGCAGTTTCTGGATCAACTGCAGCAATACTTGAACTTGCAGCGATATCTACGTGCATCTCGAAGGACAGCACTGGTTGGATTAGCATTGGAACTCGACAATGTCGGTTCGTGACAAGCGGCTCTCAGTGGATACTGGCGTTGGGGGTTCTGTTATTATTGTTAAGTCGCAAAAAGTGAAACAGAAAAATGCACTTGTGCTCCACAGAAATTAAAGATTATCAGTAAAGGATGGAAAATCCAACCAGTCACTTTGCCGAAGTAATCGATTATAGCAAGATATGTCAAAATAACTCAATGATAATTCCAGGCCCTGACCTGCCCTCACTGACATTTCAGCACTAAACAAACAACAGGACAATTTCCTGCGTTTCGTAAAACATTGTTGACGTAAGGTTGTGTATTAAGGTTACAGCAAATATTCACAGGGTCTAGAGTTTTGGCTTTCAAATGGTTTTTCCTTCCAATGTCATATATCTTGAGTTTCATAACCCATGCGGTAGTTTGAAGTGAATTAGGAAACACAAGCAATTCAAAACTATAATGGGGCTGTAACTGCAATTTTAAAACTGTACACATTCGGGAAAACTGTAGAAGTTTTTTTTGAAGTAGATTACACAAACCAAAACAAGAACAACGAAGGGACAGAAACGTGATCTGAACCAGCAAGTGCAATAACTTCAGCGGAATGCACCAAGTTCTTGATTCAATGGGTTTCTCGAAATCATTGAGTACGTACTTAACAAGATAACACCGACAGATGAGATCTTCCTAGCCATCTCGAAAATGTCGCTGGTGAACTAATCAGTATAGCTTTTACTTTGACTTCCTTAATAGCTCATTTTCAGTGTTCAGTTAAGATTAGCGCTTTCTCTGATTTCTTAAGGTAATCGCAAGTCATGCATATTCTAACTGTGATGCTGACTGACTAAAATTACAGTCAAACAGCAGCAGTTCCTCATACAACAACGATCCCTTATACTTGAAATCGCATTGGCACGAACCCAGCAACATCAGTATGTTTCCTACAACGCACGCCACAACAATGAATACCAGCAAAACGTATTAACTAACACGCCGGTATCACTTTAAGCTGCCAGCTACGCACTGCGCGTTGTTTGTCTTTGTGAGGAACACAACCAAAGGCAACCGAGGCTTTTCAAAACGCTTCGTCAAACGGCATCGGATTGTGTGGACATTGTGTACCGCAAAATTACCTCTCGTTGAAGAGTCCAACAATGACAGAGCTGCGTTCGCTTTTTTCCTCCTTTTCTGAGTGATTCTTTTTATTTAGATATCGACCACACCATATCGATGGTTTTATAAAACGAAAATCGTTAAGTCCTTGGAGCAAGTCTGGTACAAGGCACACAGGCCGAGCCAACATTTGCAAACAAGTTTGACAAAAACTGTGCTGAAAGTGGGTAACATGCTTTATCACGCGGACGGTTCAGAACTGACTAAAGCGCAAAAAGCGCTGGTCTTAACAATTTGATATAAAAACCAACATCCACAAATCATTGCGTCACAAATAAGTAGCTGCAAGAAAGTGGAATCGCAGGTATCGACGAGCGGTTGATCAAGACTGGAAAACAAGCAACCACGTGACCAGAAACAAACACATCTGTGGCTTATTCTACTTGAATAAGATTTTTGGACTGAAGACACGTAGTGTTACGTGAAATCGATTTCCTATTCTAAAAAAATTGCTGATAGATTCAAATCCTTCAGCTTTGTGGAGACTAGTTACTTGAATGCACATCTGCGGCTACTAGTCGTTTGGACACAGCATCGCTGAACGGTTCGTTAGTGGTCTTTGTCAGTTGTCTAAAACAGAAGCAGGCCAATTCTTCCCAATAGTAAATTAATTGTGCTATTGTTTGTTTAAAAAAAAACATGTTATAATTGTGCGAACTTCAAAAAAGATCAACATAATAAAACGAGCATTTAGTCACATAACAGCTGAAGTCCACCTCCAAAAAATACAAGAACTACATCGCAAGTATAGGGTATTACAGTAGTTAGTCAGACGTACGCTATCACATCTACAAAAAGGAAATTCCGAAATGTAGCCTAAAAATCGATGGAACCGAAACGATATCGAGAATCATAATTTTGGCACATTCAGTCACGTGGATAGTAGTAAAAAAGCAAACTAGTAGGTGAAAATTTAACAGTAGCAGGTGCTGCGTTTAAACGCTGCTATATCAAACAATACAACGCATTGGTTTATGGGCAGTCCAAGGCTTACGACTTTTCCTTAGGCAAAATACAGCTAGAAAACAAAGGCAGCATTCATGAATCCATATCGTTTTCGAGCTGGAACCACTTTTCGCCTCAAATTCGGTGTTTCCCCGACAATTGCGTCATACACTTCAAAACTAAAACTGCAAAGATTCTGGACACATTAAAGAAAGCAAAGTATATAATGCCTGGTTTTGAAAACGAGCACTGCACAAATAGACGAATGAAAAAGAACACATGACAACGTCCAGTGAGGTCTAATCTGAAAACAAACGCACGGACAGCACTAAATCTCGCGGAAGATGCCGTTTCAGGACTTGAATTTCAGATTCAGTCTGCTCTCCAACCGAAGCAAGTGTGTTCAAAAAAATCGTCAGACTTTCTCCACCTGACAATTACCGAAAGGGACAGCGACAAAGAAAGGTNGCCCGAGCACTCAGATGGATCACGATAAATTAAACGTTTTGACAGATTCCTTAGAACAAAACCACTAACTGGACTTTTAATTTAAAGGTATTGTCCATTTATGGTTAGCGTCAGAGCAGTGGAGACACGGAGAACATGGTCTTAAAGTGTGGCTAGTAATTGGAAAAACGATGGAAGCTGTTGATCTACGCAAATAACACAAAAAGAGCCTTTGCCTGACAAAATCTACATGGTGGTTTTTAAACACAATCGAATTTGCATTAGGGAAAACTGTTTTGTAATTCCTTCAAAAGTGATACTGTAGCTAGCCTTCTTTCCAATTAGACTTTCAGGCAGTAATCTACTGGAAAAATGGTGCAAAGCGTCTGATGCCACGAATCACAAAAGATCTCGACATCTGGAGCACATCATGCGTGACGGTGCAGCGTGTCTGTTTAAACTCTGTGCAGTTTGACATCCGGGTGGACTCTTTTCGGACAATTCCCGGCCGAATTGCTTGAAAAAATCAACGAAATAGTGTGATTTTTCCCCCATGCCGACGGCTCCCCCGCACAGCCATGATCAGCATGCAGTGATCAAGCTTAAAGTACACTTAGCCTCCTTGAAACTGTTGCCCGTTGATTCAAGCTTTTTTTCATTGCGATGCAGAAAATTGCCCAAAAAATGAGTACGAAATCGAAACAAAACAAAACAACTTACGCTGTTACGAAGCAGGATTCCTCTCCTGTGCGGCACAGTCATGTAGCCAAGAGTACCGATGCGGACGTTGAAAGTCGACGTAAGATTTGCGTAAGAGTGGTGCTCGGCCATCGGGTGTTTACAGTCTTCAACAATCAAGATTCAAATGTTAACGACGTGATATGTAAGACAAAACAAAAATATTTAGCAAAAAAATGAAGACGTACCCTGCACGAAATTGATGAACGCACTAATTTGATAAAAAAAGTTTTCACGAGTGGGCTAGGCCAGCAGCCATTAAAAATCCTTACTGGTGATCTGTTTTTTTTTCTCGCGGAGACATTTCGATCATTTTTTTGTTGAGGCATTTTGGTCACTGAAACATTTCGGTCATTTGTCTTACATTTGTATTAATACTCACCGTAGCAGTGCTCATTAACCTACAATTTCAAACATCCTGACCGAAATGACTTAATTTTTTTCGGTCATTTTAAAAACATTTCGGTCTCTGACCAAAAAAACCCACTTGGTGAGCCTTCAATGCTGCAGGTACCACCTATACCTATACTTCAATCTTTTTCCGTTTGACTGGCGATTCTGGTTCGTACAAAGTGGCTACAGCTCAGCTCTTCATGTTTTCTAACTCCATCACCACGAAGACTAGGCACTAAGAACTTTTCTAGCAAACCTGACTCTAGACAGAGCTATCCAGAATATCTGAACAATAAACAACAAACAAATACCAGAGTGCGGCTTTTGCACGTCTTTGCGAGGACTCATGATTTTAGCAAGATTCGCTTCACTTTTCAGATCTGCACTTGACTGAACAAATCCCGCCGATTCAAAAATACCATTAGCTTGACAGGCTTTATTGACTTGACGAGGTGCTAAGCAGGGCGCTGTGCTCAGACCCATTCGGGATCGCGAACCCCAACGCCCAAACAGCGACGAATGATGGCAGAGAAGCGGTCTGCGCCTGGAATTAACGTGTCCGTCAGCATTACGCGGATTCAAAAGCTTGAAAGGACGTGCAAGTATTGGTATTTCATATGTAGAGGGCATTCGCGCGTGTCATGTCTAATCTGAAGTTGAAATTTTTGATGAATTGCAATAACCTCACGGGGTCATGAACATGCCATGACACAGATTTGAAACATGCGACGTTTTCCTTTCAAAGGAACCGAAATTGAAAAATACTCGCAGGTTCTCGCTAAAACTCGTTCTGTGCCAATGCGCTTATTACTAGGCTGTTTGCGCACCACTGCGGTTGAATATTATACCTTGGGGATCTGGAGTAAAATCACAATAGGAAAAATACGAAGCAGAACACGAGGAAACACTACGTTTTTTAGTCACAAATTATATTTATAGATTTTTATCGACAAGAAAATGGAGCAGATCGAGATTGCGCCACAGAAAAAGATGAACCGCCGCAGCATGGTTAAAAAAAAGGAGATGCTATTGCTAGTGGTAATCTGCAACACGTTGTAGAATTTCTCAATGTGACAATGAGGTTCTGCAGCATCACCTAATACATCTTAGTTCTCCAACATCTGCTGAAGAATTAGAACTCTTTTCTGCAAGCTTGAAAGCGTATATGATTAAGTCGACCCCCCACTGCATTAAAACACCGAAACGAAATTATCACTTAAAACAAGGTTTGCAGCTGGTTTTGAGAAAGCAATTTCAGTAGAAAAGTCAAATAATTTTCAACAGAGTTGAAAACGGTGACCTGATCTTCAAATAAAACACTTCATTTCATACACTGCAGATCTAAAGACTACTGGTACTAAGCAAAGCGACACGACTTCACAAACTCTGAATTTCGCGTTCGCAAGCAAACCATAATGGGCGGGGGGAAGTTTTTTAAGAAGAATAACGGCATTTGTCAATATAATTAGAGGTAAGCTACTAGTGTAACTTTTAACGGTCATCGGTTAGAAATGAAAAAGTGTATGTCTGTAGGTTAACGGATATAAGGTGCAACGAAAAACAGCTGATTGTTTTGTACTTGTTTTTGAAAAATTTGTTGATTCTATTTGAATAAGGACTGAGGATGCATTTTTACGTGAAATCGATTTCATATTTTTGAAATGTGCTTATACAATCCTTGCTTACCACCATTGTGGAGAGTACGTTTTTAAAAAAATAATAGTTTTCAGTTCTTACAACAACTAGGTTTTTTGTCGTGATAAATCAGAAAGAAGCGTTTAAACTTACCGCAAATTAATCGCAGTGGGAGTTTCAGACCTTGCTGATTTTGTGAGTGTGACGCCGCCACCACATGAAATCGGTGGAAACAAGCCTTGACACACAAGGCTTTGATTCAATAGTTCTGGTTGTTTGTGGCGAGAATCGACACGAGCGACGGCGGCACGAGGATCACCATCATCTGATACACTATTTGAGACACCAATATGAGCTTTCAAACTATCATAAAAAAACACTACAACCAACAGACGTTCACGTAGTCTTTTTGCTGATGCTTGTCGCTAAACGTTATCGCTGCGAAACGGATCTTTTGATCGTGAAAACTGACGACTTTAAAGTATCATTTGCATAGGGTTCCACTTTTTGGCATTCTATGCATAACCAGATGGTGAGGATGTCGCACAAACGCTGCATACTCGTTTACTGAGAATGCTTCTTTTCTGAATTTTCTCACCTATATTGCATATCATGCAAGAACCAGAGCAGGCTGCTTCGAGGTCCAAGTTGGTTGATACTCTCAATGTTATGCAATGAAGACAGCATTTACATGGGTAGTACACTCCATGTGACTATACATGGAATTCATTTCTTATTACAAGAAGTTCACCTTCAAGCATGAAGAAATTTTAAAGCAACCAAGTAATCAAGATCAAGCATGCAGGTGACATGGTTAACAACGTTGTGAAAAAGCACTGTAAAATTTCACCAGTAATTCAAAAGATACTAGCAACAAACAAACATTTATATCTTATTTTGATAGTAGATCATAACTTTGCAATATTACAAGTCCAAAATTTTTAATTTGCGCCTTCAAAAGAATTTGAAAAAGATTGAATAGAGCATTTGCAAGATAAAAGTGTTGCATACCAGAGCCCAACAGTCGCTTTGGTCGATTCTGCTGATGAGATCCCAGGGAGACAAGGGATGCCTTCTACTTGCAATATGTTCTTCTGCGACACTACATGTAACACACATATGGTCACAATAAAATTTACCAAGCATTTTGTCTTGAATTGATAGTGAATTCAACTGCGAAATTTCTTACGGTTGGAACAAATCTGGTTTGAACTTGACACTTATACAGTCAAAAATATGCTTGGCTGTAGACATTAACTGCAATCAACTTGCTACGGTACCTAAAATTTAATGTACCTTTCAGCTTGTGCTTCACTGTGTAGGTCAATTCCACCAGATTCCAACTTTAAAATGTCATGTAGGGATAACAAGCTTCTGAAAAACAAGCAAAAAACAAATAGCACACCACCAGTAGCACCTACACAATTTTTAAGATAGACTACTGTTTATTAACTTGGAGAGTTTCTGAAAACTTTGGGTGCAAGTCCTACAAAACTAGTCAAAAAGTCTACTTGTTTTCACTGCAATTTTTGTAGTTCTGTCCCAGCAAAATAAACAGAAGCAATACAAAAAGGCATCACGCACTAAGTGAACCAACTCTCAAACAGAAGCAATACAAGCAATACTAATAAACAGAAGCAATACAAAAAGGCATCACGCACTAAGTGAACCAACTCTCAGTGTCACTGTGTCATAAATATGACACACTATGTCATATTTGGGTTGGCTGAAAAAAATTGCCTGTACTGTATATAGGGATATTAACCCAACAGCAACGTTTTCTTGAAACACAACTATAGCCACTGATTACAAATTCTTTCAGCTTTGGAAATTTTTGTTCTAAGCATCAATTGCCAGACTATCTACTTACATTGCTATAGCATTTTGAAATTGATGTTTCTTCAACAATACAGCCTCCCAAACAGCATTTATTATCTGAGAAAATTTCTTCAAAAGAATAAGCACAAGCATTCCATAAATACATAAATAATTTTAGAATTAATGCACTACAAACTAATATTGAAAAGAACTGCAAGAGCAAACTGACCATATGTTTATACCCTTTCAGGAACAAAAAAGATCTTGGTTTGAGAATACAACACCTACACATGTCCTCGTTTAGTTGAAGTAAAGAACTGATTGTAGACAGGTCACTGAGCATAGCCTGTAGTTGCTAATTTTAAGGATGTTTTGCTTCAAGCAACATTGTAAACCCTTGGAAGACAATGTTTTGCAGTGACCATAAATATATTGTCAAGTCAGTAAATTCAAGAAGGTGTACATTGGAAAACTGAACAAAAATGATAGACAACTGAAACCAAAATGCTACAGCAAAGTCAGTGGCCACTATTTTGTAAGAAATGCTCTCAGCAATGATGCCCAGCTCAAAAAAGTCAATCACTATCACTAAGTTGCACTTTGTATGTTTAAAAGAAGAGCAATTCAGTAACCAACAATCAGTCTTTTGTGTACAAGAGTAGATGTACATTGCAGCTCAAGCAACTTGCAAAGCTTGAATGACTAAGTACATTGCTATTACCTCAAACAAGCTGCTATTGGAGAGAAGCTATATTCCTGAGATAAATAATAATAACATGCTAGTCATCTAAAAGCGTAGCAATGCATCAATATGTGCATTGCAACTTTCTAGGCACCATTTTCAAAACTACAAACAACAAAAACATGACCACCTCAATGCATTACAACTCAGATTTACATATTACAAAACAAACATGCAAAGCTGCATTTTATTTTATAAAGATATTTGCAGATTTTCAGCAAGGATAACAAATATGTTTTAGCAAATTTGATTGTTTACTCCTGAAATTACAATCCGCGGACACAATACTCTAAAATCAGCAGCTAAAGGTCATTGGTACTGAGGGAAATTTATCCTCATGTACCCAAAACTAACTTTACAATTTACAAACCAATTCAAACTCAATTCAACAGAGATAAGTTGTTGTCAGGTATTGCTTTCAAACATGAAACGCTTTTTATAGCAGTTTAACAAAGCAGTGACACCGTAACATTGATCATCTCCAAATAATAAATTAACCACAAACTAAGTTGTAAGTAAATGAAGGTGGACCAGCAACATAACAACCTTTACCATTATTCAACACTCTGAGAAAGCATACCAGGAACAAACATCAGGAAGGCATATGAGGAACTATGCGAGGGCCTTCTATATGTGGCTAAGCAATACATCGCATGCGGTCATCACAAGAACTACTGTATGTGCCACGTTGGGACAAAGAGGCAAGACCCTTTATCGACACTTTTTCTGAGCCCCAATGGGGGCTGACTCCAACAGAGCTGCTTTGACCCTACTTTCATGAGTGAACCACAAGAGGCAAGAGCAGTGAGAAGCTGTCAATTTCATCAATTTCTTGCACTCCAGCCGCAAGGTGTGGAGCACCAACAATAAACCTACTGGCAGGTCTGGACACTCCTTTTGCCT
>JGI24022J15233_10000443_pt1 | contig 26072 bp, 16 predicted proteins | sample Ectturendosymbi2_FD_15233 | JGI IMG/M metagenome (IMG submission 15233)
CTCTTTACCCCTGTTACATATCTGCGGAGGCGAATTGGGACAGTGTCAGAGTGCTAACGCTGTAGAGCAGGGGTCTCAAACTCAAATTGCTCCGAGGGCCAAACGAGGACTTAAAAGTAAACCGAGGGCCGCATTACGACGATGACGCAACAATGGCGGCACCTGAACCTTACTAGTAACATCTTTTACATCTATTTCCTGCGAAAGGTTTCATGAGTTTTAGACAAATCATTTCTAGCCACCTCTGCGTTCGTTTAAAAGGAACTTGCTCACTCGCTAGTCGAGCACTTTTAAACATCGGTGAATAAACTAAATAACGTAAATGTTAAACATTTGCAAATTCCCAAAACGCGTGTTTGAGACCCCTGACGTAGAGCAAGGCTGTGGAGGAAAATTTTTCCACTCTGGCGTTGAGCCAGTTATGTCTGCCCAGGTCGTGGTGGGGATCTCCTTAGGCCCTCTGCTGGCAGATCGTGTTGAAAAGTGGAACCCTCTGGGCGAAGAAGTGGGCGAGTAATGTTGAAGTTGATAAACCACTTCAGGGATGTAGCGGCAATTTCATAGGTGCCGGAGGTCAGTGGGGCGTTTTCGCATACGTATTTATAGGCAATGACCCATCATTCAGTGGTGGAGGTGGCTGAGCGGAACTCCGGCAGCTTTGCGCCACGGGCCACTCCCTACGTTTGGTATAGGCATATGTCCCAAGTTCAATCGCACAGTGTCTGGCATTCGCGGAGGAAACTAGTGGTGCTTATGTTATGCGAAGAGCTGAAGCTAACAAATTCACGATCTTTTGTGAGACTTAATTGCACACGTTGGAAACGATGCTGGTGAATGGAAAAGTTGAATCTGTCAACAAGATGATGCTAACGTAAATGGCAACGGAAAGCCCCTGCTGCAGGTGTGCTGCAGCACATTGGGTTTACGCTGCAGGTAAGCAGCAATATTTATCTTGCAGCAGGTGGAGAAGTTTAAGTACCTTGGGATGATATTTGCGAATCACAAAAGCAGAACAAGGAGAGTGATACACACTTTGGTAAAGTGAACGCAGTACCGTGTGAGATTCATCTTTCCATGGTCACAAAAACTTTGAAACACCGCTTAGGTGTCAATTTTTAAATCGGTCTTTACTTCAATCGGCACCTATGGTCATGACTCATGAGTCTTGGATAATGACCTAAAGAACACTATCTCAAGTATGAGTGGCAGAGATGGAATTTTTGCGAAGAGTTAACGTTGCACGACTTCCAAAGCCAAGGGCGTACGCAAGGGAGTGGTGGTGGTGTTAACCCCCTTGAGTTTGATAAGTTACAAAAAATTTATTACATGCGCAAAGGAGATTAATTGTTTTCGCATATTTTTACTTGTTAATTTTTCGACTTAATGCAAATACCACGGAATGAATTTGCATGCAAATTTCAAGGAACATTGTTAATGGGACAAAAAGTAATAATTAGGTTTTCGTGGGAATATGGGTTATCGTCTGCTTCCAGGAACCATCTCACCTCTTTTTGCAGACCTTTCATTCACTACGCATGTTTAAGATTGCTTTCCGCGATAGGTCACTTTATCCTAAACAATTGTCTTTATTTTGTCTGCTATGGCTGATCAGCGCATGCGCTGACGGCGTTAGCTACTTTGCCAATTTCTGTAGGAACTGTTGCACGAGCTCAAAAACAGCAGTTGTTATCATAGAAGCATAGCATTCAGGCATTTGATAATGTCTCAACAGGGAAAAAGTAATACTATTGCAAAAATTTGCTGGACTTCTGTATACATAGCAACAAAACAAACGTTTTCCTGCGTAGTTTATGCGCATTCTCAATTCCTGTGTAGTTGACCAAGATTCGATCTTACGAAGCTGAGTGTGCGCAAGCCAATTTAGCCACATACCTTCTATGCTCGACTGCTCGTATTCGACGAGACATTAGCGTAGCCTGATTTTGCAGTTGTAAATTGCTCTGACATAGTGATAGTGTGTTTTACTTCACTCTTCTGTTTTAACACGCAGCCTGATAATTTGCAGTTTTGAACTGCTGTGTCGTAGCGTTGAGTGTATTTCCTCCGATATCCTAACTTGGAGCGCTGGCAGTTTATATTAAGTATTAAAAACAGACACAACACAACGATTAATAGCGAGTTTGGAGGTAGAAAAACAGAGTTACAGACACTTTCTTAACACTATTGTTCGCTAATCCGTAACACTTGGGACGGCACTACATCCAGAGCAGGACACTGAATCCAACCCTGGTCAAGGCCAGGTAAAGTACGAAAGTATTGTGGTATGCACACGCCCTCATATAAACACTGTACCCTCCGAGCACTCAGTTGCAAAGTAAAATGCAGTTGTAGTGTTCAAAAAATAAGGAAGAATATAAACAATCTGACTGCATCAAAGCGCGCAACCATACGTTGTTAGACTTTCTGCATCGTTCAAGAAAGAGGTGCATATTTTTTCACAATAAGGCCTCAGAAATACGATTGTTGCATTGAACCTCGTAACTACCAACACTCGCTCGCCGTGGTAGGCTGTATAGAGTACACATTCCCGTTCAAAAACTTTCCATGTTGTAGAGCATGTAAGGGCTCGTGCCCCCCTAGAGGGCGCCCCCCCCGTTAAGAACCACTGTTTTAGACTGTGCAAATGAATGGTGATGTTTTCATGTTTTTTTCAACATTTTTTGTTGCGTCGATGCGATGCAGCTCAGAAATTTGAAATGCTTCTTTTCATTAACTGTTGGACATTGGTAAGTGCCGAACTAGATACAAGTATTGGTGGTGTTGCAACCTATAGCAGGTTTTTTTTAAGGAAAATGTTAGGTACCCAGTATGGAGCTGTAGGGACCTGATTCTCTGATTGTAGGGACCCGATTTTCTCTGATTCTAGGGACCCGATGATAATTTTCTGATTCTAGGGACCCGACTCGGGTCTCTAAAACACCTTTAAAAAACTATGACCTGTAGTAAAATTTACCCTGTTCGTGTCAAGCCAAAGAGCGTTTAATTGCAAATTCTGCTTGAGTAATGCAAATTTTGATCAGTGTCAAGTCAAATGCATGCCAGATAATCAAATTCTTTAAATCATGTTTTAGTCATTTATAGTTCTTACCGACAGAAATGAATTTAGAGCAGAGTGAAGGCCTTTCGAGAGCGCTTCTTTTTAATGATAGTGAGCGAGTAGAAATAAAACCACCGGAACAAAAAAAGCATTTGTCTTAAGTGAAGTCATGCCACTTCCTAAAAGTGAAACCTGGCTACAGTCAAGGCAATGATTTTTCTAGGTAGGTTAAAAACTTTACAATCCAATCTTAGAAAGTGCTATTGTTCCCCATATGTGTGGATGACTGAAAAGACTAGTCTTTCTTACCAGATAGTGTTTTTGAGGTACATGCAATTATCATTTATAATCGTGACGAACTTCCGTTACGTATTTTTGGTCGAAAACGTCAACAAAACCGCCGAAAATTTTCAGATACGACTTTTGCAAATCGTGGATCGTTTTTATGTAAATTAAAATCAAAGAGATGGAAAGGACTGTGTTTCACAGCTTTTTTATTTCCGTCAGCTTTTGAAAACAAGACATGTTACAAACCGTAAATTAAGTTGAAAAAAAATAACAATCTCTACTGTAATCTATTTTACATTATAAATGTCACAGTTTTACTTACGGTTTGAGACTTCATCACCGGCTGATCGTTTTCAGCTACACTTAATTTCAAATCTAGCGGTGTAGATCCAGACACTTTAACAGCCACATACAACGGCACAGAAGACTGATTGAGGGCCACATTCAAACTGCCACGACCGTTTATTTGTATGTCTGTTTTGCCCTGAAAAACACAAATTGTTTACTGAAATATTCAGGTCAATTCTCAAAAAGCGGTTATCGTTTAATAAAGAGTAGTACTTATGCTGTAAATAAGGCCAAGTTTATAGTGATCACGTTTAATTTATTTATATCAGCTGAGGTATGCTCTGAAGAAACAGCATCTAATCAATGGAGATGGTTTATGTTAAGAGGTGTGTCTGTTGTGAAGGGTGCTGCAGCTTTGTCACCGAAGAAAATGTCGACATGGTTGAAACTAACTGACCAAGTCACATCGATAAAAATGTGCAAACTTTCTTGTCATTTTAGCAGTCACTCTTACGAAGTAAAGGTTGAGAACTGTCACTAATTTGATGTTAAGTTAAAAAAATGTCTAGAGGTCATTTTTACCAAAAGATGTCTGCAGGCATAATTTTTTAAAAATTAAAAAATGCAGAACAAACGAAGTTTGCAGATATAACTGCTTCGATAGCGTATGTTGATGAAATGAAAAATGAACGATATCTGCTCAAGGGTGTATACTATAGAGTGCAGACAACTTCATTTTAACTTGTTTAGCTATTTTTACAATGAAAGTGAAAAATTGCTCATAACTAGTGTCAGATTTTAAAATTTTGATCTTTGCAATGTTGAGTCACTAGTGTCTTACGCTAAAATGTAATCACATCAACTTAAAAATAAATAGTTTTTCTCAATGTTTATCAAAAAAGATTTGATGTTCTGATGTTCGTTGTTATTTTAAATAATGCTAAATTTGCGCAACTACACTCTTTTGAAAAAGTGCCCACGAACCTAATTGTACAGTCTGTTCCCAATCAGCGCCCCCATTTTTACGATTATCAGCTTTCGCTTGCCACAGCTGTTAATGTAACACTGTAGATGCAGAATATGGTTGCGATACAGCGTCTTCGATGCAAAAATGTTCAGACACACCATGTGAGAAGTGAAGCTGGCACAATTCTTTGTCAACCTTTAAATGTGCCACAGTCCTATAGCAAAATTATTTTTGCGATGCCCTAGGGCAGGGGTCGGGTACCTTTTTGGCTGAGGGAGCCATGAAACCTACATATTTTTAATTGAATTTCCGTGAGAGCCATATAACATTCTCAACACTTAATGCAACCAACTTACTTAACTAACGTGTGCATTTTAAGGCAAAATCAACAATTTTAAACAACGGTAAATGTCTGAATTTTCTCATTAATAACATGCTTCTTATTGTTAATGCGACTTCTGGAGCTGCATGGTGTTGCTGATGGCTTTGTAGGAAAATTCCAGAAAAAGTTTCACTCGTAACAATCGTGTTAAGAAAATATCAAGCAAGCCAGATGCCGCCATCAAAAGAGGCACATGTGGCTCGCGAGCTATAGGTTGCCGACCCCTGCCCTTAACAGTGGCATATCTAGGGTATGGCAGGCATGGTTCGTGCCACTGCCATGGGCTTCATTTTGATGGGTGCGCAAAAACTGCTTTACAAAAAGTAACAAATTAAATTTTGTTACTTACAGTTTCTTCAACCTTGTTTTGAGTTCAGTGGCGTACCGAGGGTTTCGCGCGCCCGGGGAAAAAGTCTGTTTAGGCGCCTCCACCCAGCCCGTTCGTCATGGGAGCACAGACGCCAAGAGTGAGTTGGGTGTAAAGGGGCGTCGTTAGCTGACTCGAGCCCCGCGTGAATTTGTTTCTAGACCCGTCTGAAAGCTTCATGTGAATGTGACGTCACAGAATTAATGTCAGAACCCTGGAAATCGTCAACCAACTGAGAGTCAAAAATTTAATGGTTTCGCGTGAAGCTATTTCGATCACGACTGTACATCAAACTGTTGTATTGCTACATTCCAATCTGCGGTAATACATTCGAATTGCAGCAACTAGTGAAACAAAATGTAAGAAATGATCAAAATGGTAACAGAAAATGAAAATACTGCCATGTGATTCTTTGCTTGTGATCATGTAACTTAAAAGACAAAGTTTTCTTGTTTTTGCGGCTGTAAATTTTTCGATTATTTCGTCAAAAAATTGATATAATTTAAATGTGTCGCATGTATCGGCCAAGGAAATATCTATGGCCAGTGACGCTGCGTAAGATGTCACAGGTTAACAATGTGGTGACCTGGATTTCGACAATAATGTCCATTGAGATGTTCAGTTTGTAGGTCGAATTTAAGGCACATGTAGCAGTCAGGGTTGCGGAGCCGGAGTCGGAGTTGTAAGGAGTCGGAGGTTTTTGGGTGGAGTCGGATTCCTAAGAACACTGGGAGTCGGAGTCAGAGTCGGATTTTTTTTCCGACTCCGACTCCAGATGTCCAACTGGATCATTTTTGCATCACACTCTTAAATTGGGAATTCCTTTTAAATGGTACAATTTCTTTTGAGTCTTCTTTGAAACAGAGATTTCTTGCTGTGTACCACGCTTTCCATTGATTTTGACAGCCAAATTTCATTTCTTTATGTTAAGGAGTCGGAGTCAGAAATTTCGGAAAGGTCGGAGTCAGGAGTCGGAGTCGGAAATTTTGGAAGGTCGGAGTGGTATATGTTACCTCCGACTCCGCAACCCTGGTAGCAGTAACTGAAAAGCTCACAATTATGACTAATATACTCAAAGCTGTTGTAATTGCAGTTAGAATCTTGCAAAAGTATTCAGCATTTATTTGAATATCCCATAAATAAAAATCATGATAACTACCTTCAAAACCACATCATATCTATTTGAACACGAAGTGTGTCAAACCATCAAAGCTCAAACAATATTTCCTAAAAATCAGATCTGCTGTCGTAACAGCACGCTGTACACCATAGGTTGTCAGGTCCACATGGACTATAAACGCGAAAACGCTCATAAAATGATGCTAAATTACTTCAAAAGTTCCAAACAGGCCAAAAGCTATCGCGTTTGAATTACCCTGATGAGTAATGTCAATAACACAATGTTGATATAGAACCAAATTTACTGCTTATGAATTAATTAATATGTGCTAATCTCAAAAAGTACCATTTGCTTTCATAGAAAATGCTTCATAAGACACATATAAATGCTTGAAACAATAAAATGCAGGTTATTAAAATACACACATACACCATGTCATAGATTTTAATTAATTTGAATCTGGAGTCGCGTGTGTTAATATGTCAAAATTCTAGTGTCGCGTGTGTTAATATGTCAAAATTCACAAAATGTCCATTGCAAAATGCATGCACAGAAAACTATTAAGATTTCCAGGTTCAGGTCGGCCAATTACTCCAAACCGTTAGTCAAAATATGCCAAATTGCTTCAAGAAATGCCAAACAGGCTGAACAAATCTCATAGTTTGATCTCAAAGCAACCAGGTTTCAAATAACGCCAAACAACGTTGTTTTTCTGTCAACACCATTAAAAAAGGCCAAGAACATGCCAAACTATGACATAGGAACAGCAATTTCTCATAACAAACCACTTTATAAAGCATAGAATGAGAGCAAAGTCGGAAAGTTCGCAACCCTGGCTATCTGAGAGCTTTGTGACGCAACTGTGAGACCACCTGCGGACGCTCATTGTTGGAGATTGAAGCTCCGCCTAAACGTCACTAAGGTTCGTACCTGCTCGCTTTGTGAATCTTGATGATCTTGAGGTTTCGCAGCTGAGTAGTACCCATTCAACATTTTGTAAAACGTAACTATTAGCATCTGCTGACATTTGATATTTCGTAATTATTACGTAAATTTTCGACGTCAATTTGGAGCCTCCAAAATGCTGCGCCCTGGGCAGATGAAACTTCTTGCCCCCCTAGCTACGCCACTATTTGCTCCTATAAGCGTAGCCAGGGGAGACAAGGAGGCCATGCCACTCTAAATTTCTAACATATCTTCTCATTTTCTTCTTTGCGGGGCGGTGCCCCAAAAAAATACTGTTGCTCGCTTAAACCACTCCCCAAAAATTTTGTTCTGGCTACGTCACTGTTTGCCCTCAAAAATTTTGGTCTGGCTACGTCACTGTTTGAGCCCCATACAGACATCAACTTCAAAGCTACATCAACACAGCGCGCTTACCTAATGCATTAATCCAGGGCTTTTGCGCTAGCACCACTAAGCATTACGACAAAACTGTGGTATTGTGACACAACACGAGGGTCAGGCATTGTAGGCATTGTAATAGAACAAGAACACTCCTCCCTTGTTTGGCGAGGCGCTATGCCACATAAAACGCTGAGTTCGTGATAGCAATAGCAGAGTAATCCTGGTCGAATGGGAAATGTCTATACTGTTGTGCGGAGAGCCGTCGCTTCGACTCTCGCATTGGTTGGCTCAGGGCGGGCTGCAACAAACTGCTCCCATCGTGTCGGACTGTCGGTGCCTGGAAACACCCATTGAAGGTCGTCTGGGGCTTGTCAAAGGAGGAAATAATGTGGTGAGCTGATACACCGCATAAAAAAACTGAGCTCGTGACAGCAATAAAAGAGTGACCTGGTCGAGTGGGGAATCTTTATTGCTGTTGTGCGGAGGGTCGACGGTTCGGCTCTCTCATAGATATGTTCAGAGTGACGCAGCGTTGCGGCTGCAACATTTGCCATATCTACAAGACCTCGTCCTTCTCACGCTATGGAAAAGGATAGTCCGGTCAAATTACTTAAACTTCTGTGGCCCATTCTGACTTTAGGAAACTTCTTTAATGGCCACTAGTGTGTGATGGGTTAAACACAATGCTCCAGTGCAGAGACGAAGGAATAGAACGTTTGTTAGTCCTCGAAACACCAGCAGTCAGATACCGTACCAGTTGAGCAAAAATGTTAATTCATGAAAAAAAAGATTTGTTAGACTTTTTTAGAGCCATGGATCTCAGAAGGTTTTTGCAGTGGAGCCAACAACAGTGAAGTTTCAATTTACCAACACCGAAACTAAGAGAAAAACATTTTTATGCTAAAAAAGAGATAGAAAATATCAAATTTCAAAATCCATCCAGGGATTCCAAAACCTCTCCGCCCCTTTCACGACCAGTGGCGAAATAAAGAGGGGCAGGGGAGATATCTTCCCCCGGACGCCGCATTTTTGGTGGCGCCAAATCAAGTTCGGAATGCTATGTAAAAATTACGAAATGTCAAATATCATCGGATGCTAATAATTGCCATTTACAAAATGTATTGTATGGTTTCGCAGCTATATGACAATTTAACGGCAGAAGAAAAAACATTCAGAACATTTGATAAATGACCATTTTCTTAGCAGTGGCACAGCGAAAGATCTTGCGATCATCTGGTGCAACTGCACCAATGTCGAATGCCAACGGCTGGTACACAATTGTGAAATCCCATTAAGATCACCAAGTTTCACAAAGCGACCAGTTACGAACCTTAAAGCGTCTGACTCCAGCAATCAGCATCACATGTGGTTTGATTCACACCTGCGTCCAGAGTCGAATTTTCATTTTCAGGGCCCTGGGTATTTCAAATTGGGGGCCCTTCTGGAAGGTTTGCGACAACTGATGTCATGCAAATTAGCACTGCACGTGCTCGTTACATTCACTGAACAAGTTGTTTCAGTTCAAAAACCTATTACTTTATTGTGAACTTCCTCAATATCAGGAACAAAAACAGTCGCAATGAAACTAACGAAAAAGGCAGCGGTGAAGTTATCTCACCTCATTCACATTACATACTTATTGAGTACCTCACTGGCCTCGTGTAATTTGAAAAATGGATTCAAACATTTTGTTCCACACATGATACGTCACAATAACCAACTCTTAGCGCCGTGCAATGAGAATGCTCATTGTCATTAACTTCAATCTTTCGCGCTCATTCTTCTACAAGGATCTTTTGTTAGCGGCATATTAAAAAAATCTGCGTTGAACCAAAACAAAAATACAACTATAATTACTTACAGAAATGCTGGAAATTGTCCTTACTCCCAAAAATTTGGGGGCACCTCAAATCGGGGCCCTAGGCTGCCTTTTCAACCTCGTGGTAAATGCGCCCATGCCTGCATCATTACTCACAATGCGTTCAGATAGCCAGTGTTGCGAACTTTCCAACTTGGTTCTCAATATATGGTTGCCGTTGCGTCACAATGGCATGGGAAACCAGCATTCACAGTGCATGGGGTATGCCAGTGCCACTGAGCTTTCTTACAGAGCAACGATGAACGGTGTGTTGTTACAAGTACAACCAGTGCCGGATTAAGGTAGCGGGGGCCCTGTAGCATATTACCAGCGCGGGGTCCTAATTTAAAAATACACTTGAACAAAATGAAGAACTCTCAAATCACATATCATGTGGGCATCCATGTGACTACCATTAGGCCTACGCATACTGAATTTCATAAATATGAAAAACCTGGTTCTAAATAACAGCTGGCATATCGGTCTACGTATCTTTTTACCAAGAAGAAATACATTACTATCTGTACAGCTTACAAGTACAGAACAGAGACAGACCTAATTAATGCTTCCAGACTCATCAACAAATTTGATCATAGCTATATTTAGAGTGTAGTCACAGCATAAGTATAGAAGTCGGTTGTCAAAAGCAGCAAACCTACTGCCTTGATTTGTCGTAGCAAATTGTTTATGATACTGGTATAGTATCTATTTCACATAGACGTTCATGCTCTATACTCCTTAGAATTAAGCTGTTCAGCTTATTTTGTTTAATCGTGATCCTTTGTTCATTCTACCATCTCAAGTTTAGAAAATGATCGTTCTCCACTGCAGTGGCGTAGGAGCACAATCTGCCGCCCCTGGCCCTAGCAGAAAATGCCGCCCCCTGGTGCGGGCAGTGGTGTTATATTTATGACGTCATCGTGCTCAGTCAACCATGGTACTGCTTTTCAATTTTTCCCTAGTAACAGTGGGAGATGGGGCCTCACAAGTCGATTATCCTCGGGACCTTGCATCAGCTAAATCCGACCCTGCGTAAATGAAATGAGTTAAGCAAAACAGGGCTATGTTGTGTCAAGAAATGAGGCAAAAGCACTCTTTGACGAAGTTAGTTCTAAACGGAGAGGTTTAGAGGATGACATTCTCTCTGCTTTTCTGCTTCAATTGCCACGTTGCATCGTCTGTTTGCTTTATTTCCGCTGTATAGCTAACCGCCTGATATGCTGTAGCTCGTGCGACTAGAAAGAGGAGGCGGGGTCAAAGGTAAAACGCGAGAGCAATCTGCAAGGAGATAGCAGTTTTAACGATTTGCAAAATATGCTATTTCTTGTCTCTTCCCTTGCGCAAGCTGCAAAAGAGCAACTGACGTGTTCAGCCGGTCCGGTGTTCACATCTGTACAACTTTCTGGGTCGAGTTAAATGTGAATGAAGTTTACATGTCACAAAAGACTTTTTTCGTGGCGATTGTTGCACATATCCAATGATGTATTAAAAAATTGTGCCCCCTAGTGATTTTGACCCCCCTGCTGCGAAATCCTGACGACAGGCCTGATTGTAGTAAACGTTACTGCGATTAGTTGGGTGAATTTTAGGTCATTTGAACGACATAAGACTAAAAACAATTGGTACACAATGTTTTCCATTACTGGGTGCCCAGCGTTGCAACACAGCGCTCACATTTTCTCAACAAAACCTGCGTACATTAACGCCCTGAGGTAAACAGCCTTTAAGTCATTTATTAGCATTCTCCACCGGATGAGCGAAAGTATTAAGCAAGTAAGCAACTCTCCTTTCCTATCAATAAAGCATAGAGCAATAGCTTAGCTACTGTAGAGCTTTCTGATTAACTGCGACAACTAGTTGCTCTGCTTTAAAAATCTCAGTTGCAACAGTAGTGGCTGGACTTTGACCAGCGAATGATGCTGTTTCACAGGATTACCAGATCTACTTTTTGCCAAGGGGCCAAATCTAGTCTAGAAAAGAGTAAAAAAGCCAAATGATCTAGTCCAGTAAAGGGGCCAAAAAAGGCCAACCAATTTCCAATTTTACCAGCAGTTACAAAGTCATGTTAACCCATACTTAGCAATTTATTAAATGACAATGTTCCTCAATCACAATTGTAGCTCACCAGCAAAACAAGTAGCCTACATGATAAAAGATCGCAAGTGAACTTAATTTACATGTGTAGTCATAAACGGAGGTAAATTTACCAGCTTTGATAAGTGCAAAAGCGATCAACAACAATCTGAACAAAACCAACACGTGCCTGATGCTGCAGCTTGCTAGAGTAGACGCGTTTCGTGCACCACCTAAATAACAGTAAGTTGGATAACGTAGCAATTCTCACTGCTACCGCTACAACTGCAGCAAGTAACAGTTTTTTTTGTTTTTTGTTAATTTTGGTGACGGCAATTTGAGGAAGGCCGAAGCTTGAATTGTGCTTCTTGCCGGGCCGGTTAATGCAAACACTCTTGCCCAAGGAGCGCTACGGCAATTCACTCGAAGTGGCCGTGCGTGGATCGAACACCACACCTTCCCGTTGAGAGGCGGACACTACCACTGATCTATTTCCGCCCTAACAGGTATTGTGATGAACATACTTTCATATTAACTCAGAAAATCTAAAGGCCAATCTACACTGGGAACTTGCTGGGAGTTGCCAGGCGTAATCCTTTTTGTTTTGTTGCGTTTGTTTTCTTGCGTCGGGTAATTCTGCGCTTGTGCACGGCTCAGCACGAAAACTCCTGGACGCAATAAAACAAACAAAGAATCGTGTGCGACTACTCCTGGCAACTTCTCAGTGTTGATTGGCCTTAAGGATCCTAACAAAATTTTCTAATCAAAAACCTTCAAAACAGAAATTTGGTGAAAATCTGCAATCAGTTAGTGAAAAAATATGGCTTCTCAGACAGGTCCCAGGGTGGTCAGATCTAATTCTTGCAAAGGGCCACTTCTGTAGCTAACCTTTGAGATCTGTATCATTGAAACCATTTTACATTATAATTGCTGTGTGCTGTGTACCACTTCATCTTTTTTCTGTGGACTTGCTTCACTAGTACCTCTGTCACTTGAACTCATTCCACCTAGCTACTATTTACAGCATATACGGTGTTAGTTGCTTGTTCATTCTTCTTGCTGAAGACTAAGCTACCTTGATAAAATAATATGATATCTTAAATCACCGCCACGAAGTTAAAATCCTAAAAACCACAGATCTTCAGAAGAAAAACCCAGAAAGACATTGAAAACCCAGATCTGGGGCAAGACCACAGGTTTGGGGCCATACTGACCAAATCATTTTGAAAGTGCCAATAAAGTAACGCAATATATCGCACAGATCAACGTTATGCAAAAATAGGTTTTAAATGCCATTCATAAAAATACAATCAAGCAATATATGAAAATTGCTGCAATAATGCCTCATTGCTTGAGTGACCCCATAACGTTGCAAGTAACTATAAAACACTTTAGTAGTCTAATGTAAAAGCATTCAATTGAATACTTTCGCTTAATTGCTTATGGCAACAATAGCAAAATAGTGACTTCTTGGACTGAAAAAATTCCATACATATAATCAGGGGTGGATATTAGGAAAAGCGAATGAGGCGGTCATCTCGGACCGCCCTTTTGAGAGTTTCGCACGTAGTTTTTGGAGTGCGAAACTTAGTTTGTTCTAATTCTGAAGCATGTCATATGTTTGTCAAAATAAAGCAAAAATCATGTGCAAATGCGCCAAAAAGGCCTCTCAACAAATTTAATGTGTAGACAAAGAACAAATTGAAATCAAATGTCTCCAAACAGCTTACAATGCGAAATGTATTTTTTCACACTGAAGCGAATTCCCAAACAAAATGAAAAATTCGACTTGTTTCAGTGAATAAAATTTCTGCATAACATGTGTAAAATATAGGGACACCTTTCTGAGAGTTTGCCTGGGACACCTAAATTCTAATATCCACCCTTGCTTTTTCTAATATCCATCATGTGGTAAAGAACAAACTTAACACAAATGACCGCGGGACCCGTAGCAATTGCTACATTTGCTGCTATAGTTAATCCGGCTGGTTACGACAACAGATGTGATGTTTAGGAAAATTTTTGAGCTTTGATGGTTTGACAAACTTCATTTTGAGATAAACCTGATGTGGTTCTGAAGGTAGTTGAAATGATTATTATTTGTGAAATATTTAAGTAATGCTGAACACTTTTGCAAGATTCTAATTGCAACTGGGTAACAGCGAACAATTTAGTTACTGTTGCGTGCGTTTCCTAGTGATTCGACCAGTGAACTGGACATTTATCTGGACATGCTTGTCGAAATTCAGGTCACAAAATTTCTATCCTAGATGTTCTCACGTTTGTCACTGGCCATAGATATTTCCTTTGTTGACACATGCGGCACATTTAAATTATATGAGCTTTTAGCGAAATAATTGATAAATTTGCAGCAAAGGCAAGAAAAGTTTGTCTTTGAAGTTTGATAATTACAAGTAAAGCATTGCATCGCAGTATTTTTTATATTTTCCGTTAACTTTTCAGGGTATTATATCCAAATAAAGGTTTTAGGACTTTGCAAATTTGTATTTCTCTAGTAGTTTTGTATAAAATCATTTGTCTTCACTTTTTCATATGCATGCTTCTTTCTGCATTTCTCTTACATGTATTCGAGAGTCTGTTTGTATAAAATCATCTGCCTTCACTTTTTCATATGCATGCTTCTTTCTGCATTTCTCTTACATGTATTTGAGAGTCTGCCCTCAGTCAGTCCTCTTTGACGTTTTAGAATTCAAAATTGTGGGAGTGTATGCTGCACAATCAGTGGCGTAGTCAAACCAAATATTTGGGGCGCGCAAAATGTTTGATTTTGAGCGAGCAACAGTATTTTGTTTGGATATCGCTTCTCAAAACACAATATGAATAGATATGCTAAACATTTGCGATGTGGGCACCCTATGGCTACCCCTATGTGCAGGACCCACTACAGGTCGCACCAGCGGTGACTCTGAACAAACCTGAGGAGAGAGGTAAACAAGTAAGCACAAGTTGCAACTCTGGCCAAATTTTATTCTGTGTTATCAGAGGATTTTTGTGCCAATGAATTCTGTCGTTAAAATTCATGCAGAGTTTGCAGATGGTTAGGGAGACTTTTTCCTAGTTCTTGCATTTACTGTCACTAGTTGCTGCAATTCCAATGTAGCAAAGCAATTTGTTTTGTCTCAACACAACAGTTTGAATGTTCGATCGTGGCCGAAGTGGATCACGCAAAACAATTAGATTCCTAATTCTACAAAAGCTTATTAGTTCCAAGATCCAAAGGTCATGACGTCAATTCCGGGACATCACAGTCACATGGATTTTTCACACGGGTCTAGAAACAAAGTATGCGTGGCACCAGTGGCACGAGCCAGTGTCGATGCCCTTTTATTCTCAACTCACTCTTCGAGTTTATGCTACCACGAACGGACTGGGTGGGGGGGCCAAAACTGACTTAGTCCCTGGGCGAGGGAAACCCTAGGTACACCATACCTCCCGATGGCCATGTTTAGAGCTAGCTTTTTCTGTCCAGTGCTTTGGCTTTCGCACTTTTGAACTTGGTTTTACTTTTGTACAGCGCAACTCTTGATGTGAAACTCATATTAGCGTTTATTGCATGCTTTTATAGCAGGGATGTGAAAGCGGAAGCTGGAAGCGGTGGAAGCGGTCCTTTTTCTGTGGAAGCGCGAAAATTCTACAGCTTCCACATACGTTATTTGACTTGAAGAGTAACTTAACGAAAAAGTTTTGTCCATTTCCCGATGTGGATTAAACGGTGAAGTTGCATTTTAAGTCTGAATGAACGTGCGATATCAGTAGACCTACCATACCTCCCGGTTTGACCGGGACTGTCCCGGTTTAAACATCTGTCCCGGTATCCTGCCCCGATTAGCAAAATGTCCCGGAATTTCACTTCAGTGAAATTTTCAAAATGAACTCCAACCTGATGATGCATTGTTATGAAATAATTCCGCTCAATGGCCATTTGTAAAATTGGGGGCTTATTGTTGCGTCATTTTTCCATTTTCTTCAATGTAACTACAGGAACTGCTGCAGTTAGAAGCGATTTCGTGTGTCGCGAGATTACTTCCAATTTCAATAAAATTTTAAAACAAAGTAACAAAATTTTTCCCTTTTAATCTAAGTACAATACTTTATATGTGTTCTCAACCAATCTTAAAACAAATAAATAAGGTATAAAATTTGCCAAGCTCAGGCCTTCGGCCGCTCTTCAGGTTATTTCATTAATGGTTTTGCATTTGTCCCGGTTTAAGCCTAAAAAATATGGTAAGTCTAGATATCAGTAGCGCGAGAGAACGAAAAAAAACATAACTAGCAATAGCATCCATGGCGTTCTTCATAGAAGACCAAGTCATCGTGCTGCTTACCAATTTTATCGGAGGCTGACTTTTCAAATCTGGGTGCTGTCTACTAAAATGGTAACAGTTTGAAAGTACATATGTGTTTGCCAACTCAGTCTGAAAAGCTTTTAGCATTTTAGTAAAAGATGTAAAAAGTTTGATCAAAGCCTTACGTTCTAGAATTTTGCTCAAAGCATTATTATGACGTAACAATATGTGACAATCAGAGTGCTTTGAAGAAACCTGAAACGGTACGCTATGCATTAGCTTGATATTTGTTAGGATGAGGTCAGGTTGTTGTAAGTTCTGTTTGTATTGTTATGTGCTGAAGACAGTTTTCTAGGTTGTGTTTTTTGTAAGAGCAGAGTAGCAGTACCGTGCTGACAGATACCAATTTATGCGATCATTTTAACTACTAACGTGCCCTTGTAAATTGTTTCTAAATATCCCCCTGTTGTACAACCAGTATCGCGAATCATTAGCTGTTTACCCTGCACGCAGGTCTCCGTTGAACGTATGTTCTCCCATTTAAAGCTCGTACTTTGTGAAAACAGAGCCCGAATGGGCAATGAATTAACTGATGCCATTGTGTGTATGCGGACAAATAAATCTGTTTAAAGTTGAAATTATTTTATGTTCGCTGTCTTTTGCTTGTTTGCTCTTATTTTTTGTTCTTTCTGTCGTTTTTGCCACTTTCTTATCTTCGTTTACACTGTTTGATTGCAGTAAATGACAAATTTCGTACTGCCAAGGTCAACGGTCGTTTTCTCGTTTTTTGTTAGTGGAAGCGGAAGCGGTTGACAAAATAGCCGCTTCCACATCCCTGTTTCATGGTAATGTTATATTTTACTTGTTTAATTTTTACTTGCTACCTGTACTTTTTATTTCGCGAGCGATCTTCCAGAAAACTGAAACTGATCCTTTCATACTTCTTAGGTTCAATAAGTCAGGACAGATTTTGTGATCTCGCTTTGATGAGTATAGAAAGGAAGAAAAAAGTGATTTTTATGTAATCATAGACAAATTTGCTTCGATACAGACGTGGACAGTGTTATTTTAGTTAACATGTTATTTTAATTAAAAACAAGAAAAGCCTGGATATATTGATGTTTCCATGGAATTGTGTTCCACCACAAGTAATACATTACTTGCATTAAATAGACTAGTGTACCATCCAAATTCAGTGTTTCGTTTAAAAAAAAATTGTCGTTTGCAGTTGTTGTGTGGCTTTTTCTAAGATTAAATATCTGGTTAGTCAATACTATGTATAAATTATGATTATGTTATTATTTTAATGTTTTGATATCCTTCATAATAAAAAATAATCATAAAAGTATGTCATGGTTTTTATGAATAATTTATAATTGTTGAAAAGTTTAAAGCAAAATCTTTTCTGTTCTTCATGGCTTATATTTCGTAAAAATTGTACCTACATCTAATATTTAAATTAACTATTAAAAACGGCGCATATTTAAACTTTTCCATAGGCAATATCTTGTGTAGATCTGCAACCCCACTGCCCTAGGAATTTTCGAAGTACCTGTGAACAATGCTTTATTCCAATTGAAAGGCACGGTATCCGAAGTCACATTTAATTTTTCAATCAAAACATTCGGAGATTGTCCCAAATACCATTGAGTAACTTTCCAAAAATAATCATACCTTAATTATCTTTCATTAACTTCCACAAATAGATTAAAACACTTATTTTTTGTTTACATGTAACTAAAATCTACACGGTAGTGATTTGCTTCTCATTGGTGTATTTAAAAAAAAGTAATTTTTACAGACTTATTTTATGCAATACGTTCTTAAACTTGTTTTTCTTGTACTTGTATTTTATAAGGTTATAATGTCGCAATATTAAAACTCACCAACGTCAAGGTCACAGCCAAGTCATTCAAAGCAGAACTGGGATTACTAATTGTTGTTGACATGTAGACTGTCCCTCCACCTTCGCTGACCACAAACGTGAGCTCAATTGACCCGTTGTTTGGCAAGTCCACCTTAGAATAGTATGTGTCTCCAGGCTGAACCTTTGCGGACGCTGTTGCGTTGTCCTGCAATAACTCAGTCATTAGTCTTTTCCAAATAGTACATGTTGATTTAATCGAGTAACCAAACTGAAGACAGACGATGAAGCCTGATTACATTTTGAATAATCACAAATTGCGGAGAGCAGAAAAGACAGAGTTTGCAAGCCATAAATCAAGCAGCCCTCACAAGTTATGTGGAAAACATCTTGCGTTGGATTTTCTCTTACAACTATTTCACCTTTGGTTAATAATTTCATTAAATTATGTTGACAAAATTACCAAAGAGAAACGTATATACTTGCTCATTTTGTTTATCATGAAAAACAAACTTTTCTATTTATTTACTTTGTTAACTTTTGTAACAACCAACCTATAACAATAAAAATATAGTTCTAGGTTAGCTGCAAACTTTCGAGGAATCAGCCGAGTGGGCTCTACTTTTATAACTTCGGGATGATTCGGACTTGCACAAGTGTTCAACTAATTAGTCAAGTAATTAATGGTCAAGTAATTAGTCTCTACAACGGCGAGGCAGCCGAATCTATCAGCAATTGTTTTTGACAGGAAATCGATTTCACGTCACTCTACGCATACTCACTCCTCAATCTGCAAGAAATACTTATCGATTAAATATTGAAGGGCTAAAGCAGGGGTCTCAAACATACGGCCCACGAGGACGTTTTGCGTGGCACGCGATGCTTTTTGGGAATTTGCAAATAATTAGCATTTACGTTATTTAGTTTGTTCACCAGTGTTTAAAAGTGCTCTACGAGCGGGTGAACAAGTTCCCTTTGATCGAATGTAGTGGCGGCTAGAAATGATTTGCCTGAAGTCACGATTCCTTTCACAGGAAATAATATGTAAAAGTTGTTTCTAGTAAGGCTCAGGTACCGCCACTATTGCGCCAGCGTCATAGTGTGGCCCTCGGGTTACTTTATAAGTCCTCATTTTGCCCTCGAAGCAATTTGAGTTTGAGACCCCTGAGCTAAAGCAAAGTCAGAGCAAGCACAATCAAGACTACAGTAAAATGAATAAATCAAAACATAAGCTATGCCAAGTAAAAACCAGAAAATACGCCGTTCCTAAATAATAGCTTTCACTAAAAGTTATGTGAAATCGATTTCCCGTTGAAAATGTTTGCTGATAGATTCGACTGTGTCGTTTTGGTAGAGTCTAATTACTTCAACAACCTGTACGTCATCTGGTGGGGGAGCTATTTTTGCTATTGAGACACAGTGGTTTAGTTTTAGCGAAGCAAAACTTAAAATGAAACGTGTTGTTCTTCGTTGACATTGTCAAAATAAAGCTGTGGTCACGAAACCACCAGGTATTTACATAATATTTGCTTGTTTTTTATTAACAACAGTAGTATACTACAAACATCTACATACCGGTAAAACTGCTGGCACGTTGCATGCTTGTCTTGCCAACCTTCCCTCAAGAGCTTCCCGTAACTCGTCGAAATTGTCTAAATTGTAAGCATACTCGCTGTCTGGGTCGTTAGCAATTTCATTTATTTGACCGTTGTCGGCGTTTGCAATACCTACTCCGAAGACAGTTATGCCTGCCTTTCGAGCCTGTAAAAATCGTGAAAATTTCATTTTAAACGATGAGTTTTATTTGAGAAACACATGCAAAACTGATAAAAAGTTAACCGTTTGAAAAATCTTGTGCTATCACTATGAATCATTTGTGAGAAAAATCGATCTTAACAGTTGCGCCACGACATACTTGGGTACATTTTGTTCACGTATCGGACTCACAAGTTTTGGATCAAAACAACACAGAAAGTTTCAAGTAATGACATTTACGAAAAGAACTGCGTGCGTTAAATAATAATAAAATAATCAAACTTTAATGGCGAAGCCCAAAAAAGGAAATTGACTACAAATAGATGTTTTGTAAAACAGTTTCCACCAGGATTTATTTAAATTATGACTGGTACAATGAGATGTCACTGATCAGGTGAAGCCTTCAAAGATTTTATTGCTTCTGACAGATTTTCCCGCCATCTGGTACAAATGAAACCATCAGTTTTCACAGTTCTTTACATTTTCAGCCGGTAGCGACACGCTATCGGAGCTTCGTCCGTCAGTCAAGACTATAAGCACGCGACGAATGCCTTGAGAAAGAGGTCGGACTCCAGCAGTTTCCAGGAATCCATTTTTTAGCACGTCCTCTATGGCCTTGCCAATGGATGTACCACCTGCAGCAAAACGTTAGGCATAGTGGAATGTACGTCAAAAACACGCATAGAAAAGTATGTCATGTCATCAAGTTGGTAAGTATACAAGCTATGCGTGATACGGGAAAACTCCGATCACTGGGTTGTTTTTGCAAAATCCAGATTATGGGTTTTGACACACATAACTAGAGAGTACGTATTACTAAATTTTTATAGGATCTAAATCAGTGGCGTGCAGTGGGGGGGGCGAACTGGGCGAAGCACCTGGAATCCAAGGCAGGGAGCATGCAGTGTGTGATATTACAAAAATTAAAATGCTGTAACCAGATGATTTTTCGCATTGTAAGGCTACTAACACACCCTGCTTGGGTTTAATTTTTCGAAACTTGTTTTTTTGTCAACACCAATTTACGTATTGAAATGCCAGTAATTCTTAGTCTTCAATACCAGGGACCTATACTCTAGGTGCGCATGGCGCACCCATTGAAACTGATAGTCACGTGACTTTTTCTGGATCGTGCGATCAAGGGAGAAACACCGAAAAGGATTCAAAGATAATTATGGACGTTCAATTGATTTTCGGAGCCAAATTTCAAAACTGTCCCATTTCAACTTGCTTGATTTAGCTGACTTTTTGATGAATGAACAATTTCCCGGTTCGTTTTTTAATGTGGCAAACCTGGGTGCGCAGTAATACAGCTGCGCAGCTGTGCTTGCGATATGTGCATCATTTCGAGCTTCGTCATCAGTTGGCAATTCAGGCGAATTGATCGCAACGGCTCACACAAGCCCGTATCTGCTCTGTCCCCCCAGTAATTGCACATTTTGTAGCCATACGCGGGGCGGGTAAACTCGCTCGCGTTGCGGGTATCCGTATTTTCATGGCAGGTGCGGGAACCTGCAGAGTTGTGCGTGCGGGTGCGGGGCGGGCGCAGGATAAGAAATTCTTTGTGCGGGTTACTGAATGTTGACTCAATGTATGTGAAAGTGACTGAGCAAAAATTTATCTTTGTGAGGGTCGCACATTCAATGGCTTACTTTCATCTTAGCAAACCGAAATTTCAGTTCAAAGCTACTGAGAGAGCATTTGAATACTAACTGCGATGGTAACGACTGTATGATATTATTAATCATTTCTAAACTGTGATATCATAGTAAAATTTAGTGCTAATGGAAGAACAAGTGTAGTTAGAAATCAATTTAATGTAGAGGGACACATGAGTAAAAATCAGAAAAATAGAATTCAGTTTTGCACCGAGGTGTCATTGGACACGTGGAAATCTACTAGTGCGTTGAACATGATAAACAAGACCACTACATGGAAAAAGTCATTTGTGCAGTAAAATCTCTTTCTCGCGCACTTGCGACATTATAAATTTAATATCGTATACATACCGCGTAGTCCTTTCTACCGCTTGAAACGTTTAACTGTTTGACCGTCTGCATGTTTGGCACAACTGCATGCGCACTAACTCAAACAAACCCTTGCTCAGTGCAAAATTTTCTTAGAGGGAACACTGGTTGCTGGATATTTTTCCAATTATGAACTGCTCTGTCTTAGCGTTGAATGCTGCGTTTTCCTCCGGTCTCCCAACGTGGAGCGTTGATAATCTATTTTTATTACAGACAACATTGTATAACAACGAGTGAGGAGAGTGCGTGTAGAATAATATGCATGTTGTGTCAACAAGCTTCGCCAAAGCATTGGTTTGGAAACGTGAATATGACGTCATACTATGACGTCACAAACAGTGTATATCAGTAACAACGACTACCACGCGGCACTGCTCAGTGCTAGAATTTGTTAGGTGGGCATACAATCAAGCAGTCGCCCCGGCTTCACCAGACCTCTGCACGCTACTGATCTAAATAGTAACCCCGAGCATCACTTCAACAGCGGCGTGACACCTTTGTGCTTGTGCAGCTTGCAGTGTAGAAGTTCATATGCAACCGTGAATACACCAAAGTTTCACCAGGTATGTCCTTTGCGATTCTGCGTGACTGTCAATGATTTTGCTCTCCCTACGGTACAGTCGTAACAGGGCTATAGCATATTTGTGCTATAGCGGCAAGCTCCGTGTCGTGTTCACTGGCGTGAATCACTTGCATCAAAATTTGCTGCTGTCCATGTCTCAATGCGACATCACCACTGGTAAAACAACTGTGCCAATACTGCACTTATATGAGAACCTCTGATTCTAAAACCAGTGGTAGATCTAAGTTTACTTTTCTAGGTGCCATTGCACACTCAATAAGGAACTACGTTTTTCATTAAATTCAATATCAGGTTTAGCGGAACAGGACTCGAACCTTACAGTGATCAGCTCTGTTGTGAAAAGCAAAAGCTGCATGGCTCAAATAATCGTGATTCTGTTTCGCAATGTATTCAGGATTTATAGAAGCACTGCACAGGAGTCTGAAGTTAAAACTTTTACCGAATGCAAGTGTAGATGACGTACAGTTCACAGTATAAAACTCTATAGCCGCAATTTTATTGTATGCTGTTGATGAATGCTTGATGAATGCACTGCTTTGGCCAAGGCATCATCATCATCTCGCATGTTCAGGCCGTAGATCTTCATCCGTTCGCGCGACATTTTATTCAGAATCGTGTCTCCACTGAGACATAAATCTTGTAGCGTAAATGAGTTTTACTTTCGTAAACCTTGCAAGAAGTCATTTAATAGTAAGTTCTTTTTTTTCGGGATAAAATTCATGCACTTATCTACTCAATTCCTTCATATTGCCCAAAATTATTCACAAACAGTTGTAACCAAACAACCCATATCTGTTGAGGAAAACTCTCGTAGTTTTTTAATTTCATATTCCTTCCACAATTGATGCTTTTATTACAATGTTCTATGTTATTATTCTGTATATTATATTAGGATATTATTCTGGGCACGCTTTAAATGCAGTGTTTCACAAAAACACTTCTGCAGATAAATATGGAGGGTAGAATGGCAGCATTGCGCTGATTAATTGTCTGGGTCTCTGTGACAACGCAATTAAAGAAATTATGTGTTCAAAAATTTTTTTCTTGCTTTCGTCAGTTGTTTTCATAAAAGCTAAGTGGACCATTGCGGTTTGTATTTTGGTGTGTAGAAAAATGAGACCAATTTATTTGAGACCATTTATTTGAGACCACGACATTTGAGACCACATTCATTTGAGACCACATTCACATGAGACTTTTTCATTTGAGACCACCTTCACTTGAGACCATATTCATTTGAGCCCACATTCATTTCAGATCATATCCATTTGAGACCACATTCATTTAACACCACATTCATTTGAGACAAAACTCATTTGAGACCACATTCATTTGAGATCACATTCATTTGAGACCACATTCATTTGAGACTACATTCATTTGAGACCACATTTATTTGAAACCATTCATTTGAGACCACATTCACTTGAGACAACATTCATTGTAGATCACATTCATTTTAGATCACATTCATTTTACGCCATGTCAAAGTGAAGCTGTTTTGATTTACTGTGAATGACGTTTTTATGATCTACCTTCCACTTCTTTGCGGGAGACCTGAAGTTTTGCAATGTTACGCCTTTCCGTGTCCAAGGTGACTCACGCTGGATTGTAAATGTACTCGCACTTCAAAACACCGCTGAAACCAGGAAACTTTTCATACCTCGGGCTTGGAAGGGAGCATTGCTTCTCTGAAATGTCATGTTGTTACACCAAGTCAAAGAATTATATGTTTTGCATTCCTGCCCGTTTCCTTTATCGAAACGCCACAATATTTTCAGTTTTTAACTGAAAAATGAAAGACGAGAAAAAATGTCTTTTTTGCGTTGATCGAAACAGTCACAGAAGAAAATCGAATTTCGTGGCTTTTGAGAAGAGACATGCCACTGCGTATGAGCGAGCGTCTGATGCGTGATCTCAACAAATGCGACTGTTTTAGGAGATAACGTTAATTCCGAGAAATAACAGAATTCACAAAAAATTTTCAAATGACGATCATCTTGAAACATATTAGTAAAAATGAAGAAGTCCCAACATTTTTCTTTTTTTCAAAAATTTCGGGCGAGAAATATATTCTTGTATTATTTCGCCCAATAGCATAATGTGCTATTTCAGACATTGTGAGATTTTCTTCGCAATTAACATTATCTGCTAAAACAGTCGCGCTTGTAGACGTTTTGCTTATACGCAGTTGCATGTCTCTTCTCAAAAGCCACGAATTTTTTCTCCTGTGATTGTTTCGACCAACGCAAAAAGACTTTTTTCTCGTGTTTCATTTTTCAGTTAAAAACTGAAAATATTGTGGCGCCTGGGTAAAGGAAACGGGCAGTAGTGCGAAACATATAATTCTTTGACTTGGTCTAAATGACATTTTAGAGGTGCAATGCTCCTCTCCCAACCCGAGGTATGAGGAGTTATTTGGATTCTGCGGTGTTTCAAAGTGCTAGTGCATTTACAACCCAGCGTAAGTTACCTTGGACACGGAAAGGCGTAACCTTGCAAAACTTCAAATGAATAGTCACCTTGCAAAACTTCAGATCTCCCGCAAAGAAGTGAAAGGATCACAAAAATGTGATACACAGCAAATCAAAACAGCTTCATTTTATCAACACTAAGAAAAGCCCTCAAAAAATTGCGTGAGGTCGTAATCTATGAAAACAAGCCAACACTAGCAGCAAGAGGCCGTTCACAGAACACTCCAAGCTTACGTAGGTTTTGTTTTAGCACTTTCTCCATAGCTGTTTGTCCTGCTTTTAGTTTTAGCGATTTTGACAGGGGTGACGGTCTTGGTTTTGCTTTTGACGTCTTTTGCGTCACACTGCTATTTCTTACGTCATAGAGTCTTTTGGTTTTGAATTGCTATAGCATTGCCATGTGTTGCTTTATTTGTTGACTGAAGATGGATTAAGAATAATCCAAAACGTCTCAAAATAAAACATGTATAGTTTTTTGAAGGCTTTTATAGTGTTGATGAAACTGTTAATTCTATCCCAATTTTAAGCTCCAAAGCTTCACTTTAACATGACGTAAAATGAATGTGATCTCGAATCAGGGACGCCGGAACGTCGATAGGGCAGGGGGTGGCAGAAAAGGAGTTGAGGGCAATATAAACTTATAAAAAACAAAAAATCGTTACCAATGATCAGGCCCGTAGGCTAACTAGGAGGGACGCAGGGGGAATAGTCTCCTCTGAAAAAATGTGTCGGACATAGTTTAAAAAATGCCCCCTCCCTGTAAACTCTTCGCCTTCCCTGGTGTCCCAATCTGGTTAGGGCTGCCAATTATGCTTGCTACAGTTCAACAATAACGTTGACTTCAAAAATAATAAAACAAGCTACAGACAGCTTGTTTGAATTCGTTCTTGATAAATCATATAATTGGCTATGAAAAGACACCTTTGCCCTCGTTTGAAAGGTCAGGGATTCAATGCCACTGCTCTCCGGCGTCCTTGTTTTCCGCTATCAACAGCCACTGCCTCGCTACATTACCTGCCAAGATGTCTGTATTCAAGAGTCACATGCGACAAAACGCCTGATATCGTAACTTGAAGTAAACATTTGAAGATTTGTTGCCATGTTGTTATTACACGCTAAAGACCAACAGTAAAACGATCCGCTCGCAAGTTCGGCAACTTGCCCCTGCAGGCAGTAGCGTAGCCAGCCCAAAAATAGGGGGGGGGCAATAAATTTGGTGGGGGCCAAAATGTTTGATTTTAGGCGAATAACACTATTTTGTTTGTGATACCACCTCTCAAAGCACAAATGACTATATGTTCTAAAAATTTGTGG
>JGI24022J15233_10000445_pt1 | contig 26058 bp, 16 predicted proteins | sample Ectturendosymbi2_FD_15233 | JGI IMG/M metagenome (IMG submission 15233)
TGGGGGGGGGGCTATCGCGCCTTTCGCCTGTTGATCACAACCGAGCTACGCGCGCGATAAGCTCCATCAAAAAACCTGAAAAGCCACGTCGTAGCGCTCGATTAGATTTATTCAATAGAGCATCGTTCCGCATGGCCTGGTGTGGAAAATTATCCGAGTACGTTCTCTTTTCAGGTTCACTCAACCGTTAATTAACGCTTTCTGGCAGAAGAAAAACGATGAAACAATAGCAGGTGTTTGTCAAACTTTTGCTCCTCCAGTATCTGCAGTCTTAGCCTCAAAAAGTAGCCGGGGCCAGGTTTTGGTCCAAAAGTTTACCAATCGGTGTCCATTTTATGTTTTACTTTAAAGAGGTGCTGGTATGGATCATTTTTACCAACACTATCAAGTATGGCAAAATAAACATTTTTTTTGCACTTTCTACTTTGGTGCAGCCATTACATCACAGAATGCTTGCTCAAAATAAATATCCAATATATATCATTTAGTTGTTGGGTTTGATAAGACTTCTTAAGACTTTCACGTTTTGCTTTGTTTTATTTATTGCTTGCAATTCGTTGAAGACATAAAGTTGATTGCAGTCTCAAAGTATAACGTCTCCAACGCGACGGCAGCCTGAAGGCTTCGGTCATGGCCTTCGCAAGCTTATGCCTGGTATAAGCCTTGAAAATGATCCTGCAACAAAACGTCCCCCCATGTGGAAATCGCCTGGTCCTCCAGAAGCACGCTACCGGTTACACCTTTTCAGAATTCAAACATCGTTCAGTAGACCTGTAAGTTCACTACAAGGTTTCAAGGTCTTTTTGCAGATAACAAATGAGCGAAGCACGAAATACGATACAGCGTCCAACTAATTCGAATTTCATTTTATTCTGATGTCCGGACTTTGGCTGTCACAAATGGCCCGCGGGCTCATCTCTGGCCATTCTGCGCTGGCGATCAAGCGGCCACTTTCACAGCGCATGCTGCAATGGTGGCAAGTCATTGGCAGAACCGTGCATGGACTTACCGTGTTTCCCCGATAATAAGACCGGGCTTACATTTATTTTCATTCCGAAATTTCCACCAGGGCTTATTTTCGGGGGATGTCTTAGTTTGATATATCAAAAAATGAAGTTACAAAGTAAAAATTAAGAGATTTCTAAATAAACAGAAATTACGAAAAACTATCTACAGTTACTTATCACTAACATGTTTTTTATTCAGAAACTCGTTAACAACAATTTATTCAAAAACAATCATAGCATCATCATCTGGAATGTCTTGCAGGTCATCGGTTTCCCAAATTCCAGAGGAGTTTTCGCTTAACTCAATTTCCCACCAGTCAACTAGGGCTTATTTTAAAATCATCCTCAAAAATAACGCCAGGTCTTATTATGGGGGAAACACGGTAGTCCTGACACCAGTTCGTTAACCCCGAGCACGAGGCTGGAAAAGATGCGAGCACCGTGTTTCAAGCTTTTGCGGGGACCTGAACGGGAATCGAACCCTGGCCACCAACTCGGAAGGCGCGTGTCTCATCACTAGGTGCATTTACTTGCAGTGTTAGGATCGGATTCGAACACTCCGAAAAGGTTTTACCAGTTGCCTGATGAAGAAAATTTTCGTAAAAGAACGTTCCAAGAAAACCGAACGTGCTCAAATTTAAGATTTTCATGTTCTCAGCTTCCTTAACTGCTGTCGCATGTCAGGCAAAAACTAAAGTATGAAACGGATTCGAATTCGATTTTCGTTCTCGTGCAAACACAACCGCTGTTTCCCTGCAGGCCCGTCTACCCAGAGGTCGAGGCGCAATCTCGTCCGTAAGCAGCTTGGGACACCAGGAGAGGCGAAGAGTTTTCTGAGAGGGGCCCAAATTTTTTGAACTGTGTCCAACACATTTTTTCAGGGGGGGCGAAAAAATTTCTAAGGGGTATTCTCCCTCCTGGTTACGGGCCTGGGCGCAATCCTTTGTTTGTTTCATTACGTCCAGGAATTGCAACTCCTGGCACGTCCTCAGTGTAGGGGGGCCTTTAAAACTGTAAGCCTTTAAGTTAAAACTGCGTGGGCTTTACCCACGCAGGCAGCAGCAGCTGTTCTTTTACCAACCTCATCCTCCCTCTTGTCTCTCCACAGTCGCTTGAAGTCCTGTAAGCGGGGTTTGCAGAAGGAGAGGACGATGACGATCANGAGAAGGGATAACACCCCTGAAGCGACTCCCACTACCGTCCGGATCATGTCGCCGGACAGGGGGTATTGCTGCTCGGAATGGTACGGAGCAGTGGTGGCGACTGGATCTGCAACGCATCGCAAAGTGTGACTGGCCAAAGTGCTTTGTCATCAATCACGAAAAAAAGTGCAAGCAGGCTGCTGACATGCCCAGCGCCGCATAACAAGTTTGTTTTTCTTCTCGCCCGTGGTGTGTACGAGCTGCGAATCACGAAACGAAACGAGAGTTTGAAATATATGCCTAGGGGCGAAGATATTCATGTTATGTCCACAGCCGCATTTTCTGTGATTTACTGCTTTAAAAACGCACTCAGGTGAAACAGTAATTCTGGTCATACTGCATGTCAAGTTTGGTGAACCACGCACATTTTCTAACGCATTAGCGTAAGAAACAATAAACGGAAAGCTGTGGCAAGCAGCGAGGCGCTGCACGAGGATGTTAACTTCACAGTTGGTCGCGACGACGACAATGAAGCCAATTTAGACCATTATCGCTGCGAGACACGCCTTGTCCGTGATGTTGTGGCGTGGAGCTTGCGTGAGTAAAGTTCTCAAGTACAACTGCCTTGCCTGAAAGTAAAGAACAGCTCACGTGGACATCTTCTGTTGAGAACTCTTCAAACGAACCAACTGCTACGAGAAATGCTACTAGAACAGTGGTTTTCAAACTGAGAGCCGCGAACCATTTTTGTGAGGGGGTCGCGAGGAGACATTTTATGCATTCAGCTGCATTACATTTGCTTTATTCGAGTTTTACATGAGGGTCGTTGGGTGATTGTGGGTTGCTGCAATGGGTTATAGTGGATTGCTATAACGGGTTATTAATGGGTTGCTGTAATGGGTTGCGGTACAAAAAAGGTTGAAAATCACTGCACTAGAACATAAAAAATCGAGAAATGCTACCTGGACAGCAAACAAAATATTAAGGAAACTACTGAGCTCGGAACTAGTGTACCTATGGCTGGGTCACACTTTTGCTTTCAGCCAGTCTCATCAACCGCGCGTCAGCAAAACGCTGTTTTCATTCCGTTTTCCAAGTGCAGCGCAAGTAGTAGCGATACACTAAAGACGCAACAACCCTATCCGGTAAATTTAAATAGCAGCGATGTCGTCGAGCTCTAATCGTATATTCTTGATTCATTCCGATGTAAGGCACGCAGCGCAAAGGCAACTGCCTGGAGTGAACAAAAATTTCTGTGACTGTGGCACGTGCAGTGTAGGAGCACAGCGCAGCTTATGAGCTTTCCGAAGGGTGAAGCGTCGGTTTCGAGACGTACACATTTGACGAGCTATTTAGAGAACCGTTCGAGAGCTATCCGGCGACGATGCGCAGGAAATCAGAAAAGCGCTCGAAGTTCCTCGAAACTACTCGATAGAACAGTGCGCGTTTCTTGACCTCCACGCGACGCTGGCCATTATGACGTGCGCGGGAGAGGGAACTGGCGGCGTTTCGGTGAATTAAACGAGTGACGTCACTGCGATCGAATGAACGACCGTCCCCGAATCTCGATTTCGCTTTGAACAGTATTTTCACTTCGTTGCTGTTCTACGGCACTGGTAGAAAATAAGAATCAAGCGTTTCGAAAGGCTCTAGATCAGCAAAAAACATTGAATAGCAAGTGAAACTAGTAGAAACGAGTGCTATGGATGGAGAAAAAGATGCTTATATCAGAGGTTTTAAACTCATTGAAAAGCCTTCTAACAAGAAGGTTGAACAAGTGAGCTGGGATCTGTTCAAGAGGGCTGGGTTATTACATGGCCCTGTAAATGTATGCGGTTTTCAATAGACAACATTTGGTGGGGGTAGAGTAGCTCTTGAAGCTGCAGCCACTTCAACCTTCCTCCAGAGAAAACCGGGCTAGAAATTTTATGTATGATATGAAGAACGTTTTGAAAAATGTTTAAAATCATTTTTAGTATGTTGTTTTCAATCTGCACTTTAAACTCGGCATCTTTTCTCCTTCACAAGTGCATCGATTTCAGGGCTCAAATCCTAGTTTTACGTCAGCTGGAAAGAGTTTCTTTAAGTGGAATACCATTATTGTTTGCTCACAACATCGAAGTATTGTCCGTAGAGGCACAGTGCCATGCCATGGTAATGAGAGGTCACCGAAACTACGCTTGGTTGTTTACGTGTATGCGGTAAGATGCGGACTTGGTCCTTTTCACGAGACAACTAAAGCTGGATGCTTTGGGTAGTTTAGGTTAGTCAGGGCTCTGTAGAGGCTAGACATAGCACATACACATGATATAATGTATTTCGTATGACTAGTTTCGTGGGAATTTCATGGGATGGGACAGAATGAAGTTTTCCAGGACACGGCTGTTTATAGATGCTAATTACGGAGAAAACTGAGTAAGTAGAAAACGGACAAATGTTCTTCAAAAATCCTTTCCTTTGTATCTGCTTTATCTCGTTTTTGACGAAAACATTTTGCAAAGTTTGCGTCTGATGAAAACAATGACAACAAAACAAGACTGAAACTCTCTGCGCAGTGACAGTGACAAATTTGCTCAATTTTGATAGCGGCGTACTCATTGTAACATCATAAAAGTTGGTGTCAGTGGCCGGCAAGGTGCGCCAAATAAACAAGCCAAAAACGAAATAACGAGCTTTAATTGCGTATAAATTGCATGCAAGCACCTCTCCACAATGCTGATCAGTGGGAGCCTTGAGCTTGCTTCCACGTAAGGAGATGGTGAAATACTGGAGTGTGAGTGGACAATGACACCCGTTACGTCATAAAGGAGTGCAACTAATTTATCCTCGCCTTGTCCTCAAAATTATCTAGAAATACTTCAAAACATTTCTGATTGTTTTTATTTTGGATACAATTTATTGGTTCTGTGCGGACCGGTAACAAAATGTCTTGCGGGCCAGTGGTTGCCCAAAACCGGTTGAAACCGGTTAGTAAATGACAAGAACTTACGAAAACAAACGAATGCGCTGTCCACACAAGAAAAAAGGCGTGAATAGAAGAGTTTTAAGTAAGGGGAAAATCATAGCAAACAGTTACTTCGTATTTTTAACACTTTTCAGTCATCTCGACGGCTGAAAAAATTCTGCGGCAGGCCGTACGTTTGGCATCCCTGCTTTACATCATATGTTCTGACATCCCTGCTTCACATTATACTTCAGCTAACATCCTCCTTTCTCTTTCCCAATCCGGTGCGGGGAAGGTTTCACCTTTAAAGCAGTGATTTCCAACCTTTTTTGATGCATTCCTCCATTTGCTCATTTTGGAACTTACCTCTCCTAAAACTTTTCATTCCTCGCCTCAGTTTGGAACTTTTCATTCCTCCCCTTACTGTTTGGATTCTTAGGCTAGTATTACTATTAAATACAATTGGAACAATGGTCTTTATTGACGACAATAACTTCATTAATAAAAGTGGGACATAAACTATTTGTTGTGAAATAATGGCGCTAATGTTTGCCAGCAAAAACATGTGATAGCCCAGTAAATAACTTACAAATTTATATATAGTCATATAACTAATTGAAATAGCCGATGTTAACTTAAAAAAGAATTACAACACTTACAATAAAAAGGTAACTTCCTATAAAGTGGAAATTCTCCCCTCAACTCAATAAATTCCTCCCTGGCAGGAACCACTGCCTTAACAGTCGAAACTACTACCGGGAGATAAGATTAAATTTAGATCTTGGTCGCTTTCGAGCACCGCGAGGACGAAATTCATTTAATTAAAAAAACAGCGTCAACTCCAGAAATACTGGAAAAGGTTCCTATACCCGCGACAGTTTCAGAGATTTTCTAAACAGCATAGCTTGAAATCTACACGATTGGAGCAACATAGTCAAGCACTGAAATTGAAAAAAAAAACACTAGTGATTATGACGCGTAAATAGGAAGATGACGTCAGTCTCACCTGGTACGCACAAAGGTTCTTGATGCTGGCCTGCAGTCGGCAGCCAGCGTCCATCAGCGCCGCATTCCCATTCAGGTCGGCCACTGAGGTGGAAGCCGGGATTGCATATAAATTGCACTTTACCGTGCACTTCGCAACAGCTGTTCTTCGCCGCGGGAGCGCCTAAAAATTTTTGAAATTCAAAAATAAACGAATAACAGGGTTTTCAAGAGTACGAAAGTCTGCTTCGCNGTAAGGATCAGTTTTCAGCTACCAGAATTTACAATGGTGTCCACAATGATACGGAACTGTTCGTTTTTCTTTACAATNTCACGGCGTACTTGCATCGATCGCTGTAAAAAAGCGCAGATTTTCTACACGCCGATGTAATATGGACCTGCTGCAGCCTCTGACAAACAATTATGAACCCAGGTGATCCATAAGATAAGCATCAATTTATAAATACGCTGCTTGCTTGCCTGTCAACTTCAAGTCATTGAACACACCTGGGTTTAAAATTCAAATTAAGGCAAACAGATTCGTCACGCTTCATGCTTTTGATGCAAGCTGCGCAATTATTCAAGTGTGGCGGAAATAGACAGAGTCAGAGGTAAAATGTCCGACTCCATCTCGGACCTTTGCAATATATCCGACTTAGACTCCTTAAAATAAGGTGAATTAAGTTTGGCTGTCAACAATTTTGTAGCAACTAGCAATCAATAGAAATCGTGGTACACAGCAAGAATTCTGTTTCAATAGAAGTTTCAAAAGCAATTGTACCATTTCAACAGGCACGAGTTAGGATTGAATCCTAACTTAGACGTGCAATGTAAAAAACTATTCAATTGGACTTCCGGAGTCGGAGCCGGATTAAAAAATTCCGACTCCGACTCCACCCAAAAACCTCCGACTCCTGAGACTCCGCAACCCTGATTATGACAAAATATTTTTTAATACTAACAGGCCAATACCATAATAAATAGCGCAGTGGTACCAGCAGTTAAGATATAGCGCATAATGCCTCAATACAGAAGAATTACTTGTTGCCACGGCGCTTATCCTACGCTGGATCAAAATATCAAAACCACGAGAGGGAATCCCACTCTGCCAGTATGAGTGTATGCGGTTAAATGCGTAACGCAATCCATCTGCTATGCTCAAATTAATTTTAACTGAATCCATCACAAGTGCGACTTAAACGAAGAAATTACCGCGTCACAACGTAAACAACCTTTTTTGAACCGCAGAAAAACTACACGTCAAAGTTCGAATGCGATGCGTCATCACACGCCGTTCGCGAAGGTGAAGAAGCAGCCGACGATTTCTTGCTGTAGATCTTTGCCGACCACGCCTAGTTCTTCGCAACGTTTCACTCATTTCAAGAACTATTTTCTAACTCCTGGCGGCCGCTTTCAACCACACCGTGCCTCGAACTTGTTCTCCTACTTTGTTTTGTTGTTGCGTGCTGTCGTGCTGTTCTATTTATCAGCTTATTTTACACTACGATGGAATTTCTTTTGCCCAGATCACGAGGCACTGAGTGCTGCAAGATATGAGGCACACCGCCCCACAGGTAAACACGTGCTACGATATGCAGGCTTCGTGCACTCAGCTTCCAACTTCTGTTACTTCCCGGACGTGAAATTTTGGGAGATACTAACGACGTTTCCATGAAGGCACTCGATAAGATGCTGTCGGCGTTACGACTACGCATACGTACAAAACTGGCGAAGTTAATACGAGTCAAGGGCTATCTATCGACGACCAGTAGCAACCCTGAAACAACTATTTTCCTGGACTGAGATCTCTTAGTAGTTCAAGCACAACTTAACCCATCTCATCCCACCAAAAATACATGTCAGGAGCAGAAGTGATCAGAAAACACGTGGGTGCGTGGTTTGAACTTAAACGACTTCTTATTTTTGAGTGATGTCGCAGATGAGTAATTACGCTGCAACAAAAACACAATATTGGTGGTAACTGTTGACAGAAAACATTCATCAATCAGCATCCCAACCACAGCAAACGTCCGTTTTGCGAATGCTCGTCACGTGACGCCAGAACTGCAGAAAGCGCCAAGTCTCGGTAAGTTTCGGCAAGACGATTCAAGACACATCCAGGTTCACCAACAAACGTCAAAATCCAGCGAGAAACAGTGCTTTGCAATTTACTTGAGTCAACTCAACTATTTCGAAAGGCCCTGTGCGTGATATATTGCAGTGTCAATCAGCCTACTCATATCATACGCGCGGTTCTCAGTAAATGCAAAGCAACAAACATTTGCTGCTGGGTGACTTTCATTTTGCTTGCCAGCTAGCGGACAGGTCAAACAAGCCGTTGCGCTGCCCTGGCGCCTTGGATAACACGCCTATGCTCGAAAACGGGGTAGTGGCATGGGGGAAAGTCCTGCGTATGAAAGAGATTACGTTGGATGTCAACGGCGTCACTAACGTGACTGTATTGGCGACATGACCTTGCGCAGCCAAGATCACTCCCGAGACATCAAACAGAAACTAAATTTTTGCGCTACCCCTTAATATGCACCAACTGGCCTGAATTAGACTCCACGAGGAGGGCACGAAAAAGCACTTTCGGAACGAGCTGCAGACAGAGAATAAATTTAATAAAAGTCTTTGCTCAACTGTTGTGAAACTTTAAAAACGACGCCGACGTTTCAGCCAACTAACAGTAGGCTTTCTGTTCGAGTCACCATTCGTCCTGATGCCTATTGTTACTGTTAGTTGGCTGAAACGTCGGTGTCGTTTTCTAAGTTTNACAACAGTCGAGCAAAGACTTTTGTTATTGTTATCCTGTTGGCTGGTTCTGCAACAAGAGGATAAATTTGTTTATGTCTGTAGCCAAGTTTTTAAGTATTTTTCAACAACTAGCACCGCTTGAACACAGGGGTCTTAGAGACTACATTTCGATTTTGCATTCACGCGCTCAGCACCATTGTGGGATCACATAGAATGGTACGGGTCGGCAAACGATCCAAACCAGGACAAAAAATGATGAAAGCTTAATTCTATTTTCGTTTATTTTATCGGTGCCGCCAGGCGCAAGATCTTGTTACATTAGTGATCTCCGCTGGAGCAGCTGGAAATCGAAAGATTTACTCCATAATAAGTGAAACCGGTCTGTAGGAAAACATCTTGTCAATCGCAGTTCTATCTCAGTAAACAGGACAAAATTTATAGCTGTACTTCGAAGCAATCGTGTATTTATTGCAAACCAACATAAATCAAGCCATGCGCAATCCATGCAAAAGAACCTTCAGCGCTAACGCTGACGCGCGTATACACGCACGCTGGACTATATGTAAAACAGACAGGCAAACCACCGTCGCTGGAAACCTGTGCAGAGTACTTGACGCATTACGAAAGCCCGTGTTGCGTGCCAACACTTGTAAGTTGAGCCGCAGGATTCTAAATAAAACTCACAAGCGATGACTGTTTTCATGTTCTTACAAATTACACCAGCATCTCAGATAAAGAATAACATCTGTCACTTCCGAGTGCAAGCGCATGCGTCATCGGAAATGACCTCATTCATTCGCGGTGGTAAACCGTTTACAACGCAGTGATAGTTGCAACATCTACCTCGCATCGCCTTCAATCACGGTCTATGTTCAATGTTCCAAGCAAAAGTAGTGTTCACGACGCAATATACTGGCCACAGGTAAGAGGTGCTACAAACAGCGAGTCGAACCGAATGCTCGAAAACAGCGTTCCCGCTAAGGTGCGTAACTGCGCAGTAACACCAGACCATTTGCGCAGTAAAATCTCATTCTCACGCTCTCCCAACATTAAAAATTTAACATCTGATATATATATGTCGCACAGTCCTTTTACCGCTTGAAACGCTCCAGAGGTGCGTCTACACGGTTGCGCACTAAAACAAAAAATTGCTCTGTGTGAAATTTTCTCGGAGAGAGAACACTGCTCGAGAAATCCATTTAACAAGTTTCACCCCGTGTGACTGACTCAGGCAGCGAAAGAAAAAAGGTTTTCGCGAACACTGTTTATAGTTTCCGAGATTATAGCCGTACGTGCAACCCGCAAACAGGAAGGTTAAGCGCACACCTTCCAGTGGCAGTGTCTTTAATGCAATTTGTATTGATCGTCGCTGCTCGGCTTCGACATGCCGCGAGTGGTGAATTGTCGTGAAACGTGATGCTTTGAAAGCAATTGACAGAGTAGTGAACTCTGCAAGCGCACGATCCGTCAACCACCCTTGGCTTACACCAGGGTTCACTAACCTTTGTGAAACTGAGAGCTACGTCTTGGGCACCGATTGACGCTAAGGGCTACTAGTTTGATACACACCTCTGAAAGTAAGAATTTTGCTCAATTTACCTTCAATTATGCTATTATTAATGAAGGTAATCTATGTGACGATACTCATCATCTCAAATGTTACTGTATTTCAAAACAGGCCCGCGGGCGACCAACGTGGTCCTCGCGGGCACCATGTTTGTGACCCCTGGCTTACACGCACCTTTCGTCTATGAACTGACCGAGGCGGCTTGGTAAGGTACGGTAAGTTGAAACTAAGCGGCCTTGGTCGACCATTATGACCGAAATCACAACAGCCTTGCGAATAACTGCGTTGGGTTAAACATAACCCACCAAACTAACGCAGAGCTGCTTAATAAATCTTCACAAAAATGCGGGTACGAGCGGGAAATTAACTATCGTAAATGCGATTTCAAGTCAAGCAGGGTGTGACAACTGCTTATATCGCGGGTTTCGGAAGATAGTCTTAACTTTACACGAGTCAGCAGCCGCTTTCATTTCAGAACTCCTCATCGCAACTAGTTTCTGCCAGTAATCTTGCTCTTGCAGTTGCAACAGCCAATTTCCAGAGACAAATGATGGACTGGAAGTGGTTTTTATTATCAGCAGTTTTATCAGCAACTGAAAACCTTTTCTTCTGAGCCTATCTGCAGTTTTCGTCCTTACATGTAGACAACTGCGCTGCCAAGAAGCCTTTCCGGCCCGGCGTCGTCGGAAACCTACACCATGTTTCATGAGTCGCAAACAGGCGGGTTTCCGTCTTGCTGTCGTGAAATTCCGGTGGAATTGCGCAACTAATAAACATTTCAAAAAACAACAAAACCACCCAAGAAGATTATAAGTTTATGCCAGTAATCTTGTTCTTGCGGGTTGCGACAGTCCCTTACAGTGACAATGCCAGGGTAGTCGGGTATGATGGACAGAAACTAGTTTTTAAGATCAGCAGTTTTATCAGGTGCTGAAAAGCGTTGGTTGCAACAGCCTGTGTCGTGTTTCATTCATCGAGAAGGTACAAGCGGTTTCCGATTACTGGTGTGGTCTTCTTCATCATCATCGTTGATCTTGTTTGACAGCATCCTTGGCGAACACATACAGACAGTGGTGCTTCGACGAATGAAGCATCAGCGCAGCGTATGGCCGCAAGCACGACACGGGTGTCGTGCGGTGGACTGAAATGACACATCCGCGACCAGAACAAAGCGCCTTGCATCGAGTTAAGGTCTCCCTTGATCGAGTGCCTTGATGGCGACCAATACAAGATGAGCAGCGCACCTGCCGGGTTCTGGAGCGACGCAACAGCGTACGATCTTGCAGAAAAACCAGACCAATACTTGCCGTGTTCACATTATACTCGAAGCTAAGAGGCGAGAAGCAGAAACATACGAGTATACGGGCGTCAGCAAGCAGGTGCGCCCAATGCGGCCGCACTGAAGCCTGACCTACCTGAAGCAGAATGGCAGCATAAAACCGAACCGTGCCCAACGTCAGGCGGCTTCGGACAACTCATGGGAAGATTTGGACTTGAACCTGAAACGCAAATTTATTATCCTTAGTCACTGAAACATCGACCTTGTGTCGGGTTAAAGTTACTCAAAGCGCTTAGTAAAGTACAGTAGCCAGACGATGTGGCGCAAGATTTCAAATCGCCCATTGGATGAGGGTTTACTAAGGCTACTGTCTTTTGCATTGAAAATCATGCTGAAATACGACTGTATTTGCCAAACGTGAATCTCGGGGAAGCGATGCAACCGGACCTGGTTGATTCGCAAATTGCAAAATAATTTAAATCTATGGTTGTTTGACTCGGCTTTTGGAATAAATCAAAGTCTGCACAAAAAACTGGTTTTCCTAAAGCGGAATTTCCTTAGAAAACAAGATTGTACAGCAGTCTGTTTGATTTCGAAAATTTGCAAGGAGCGCTGCAAAGCACGTTCGACGCGGCAGCCTGGTTGGAACAAAAACACTTCCCAACTGCTGGGTATTAACGAGGCAACCGCAGCACGGTGACTGTTCAAAATTCCAGATAACGTCTCTCGTTGTACCGACAAACCTTCATCTATCACTTACGCTCTCTATTTGGTAATAGTGCGTACGTCTATTCATTTGACTAACATAGTGAAATTACCCCTTCACACTATTTTAGAGATGAGCAAAAAGATGGTGCTCAGAAATCTACGGAGTCAAACTGAATTCCTGTCTTCAGCGACAGATCAAAAACCCTCCGCACATTTTTCAAAATATCATGAGAAAAACGCTACAATCGCAATCTTTGCATTCTGTCACGATCGATGAAAAAACGCCGTTACAAGTTGGACGTGTGTTGACGTGACATCACTCTACAGACAACGCACAAACCGCTTGGAAGTGGCGTGAGCGTGAATGTCTTTACAAATGTGGACAGAAATTTACCAAAGAACGTACGATCAACGTCTATTCGAAAACTGCCTTGTGACAACACATGCTTTTATTGTGTAAATTTGAGCAAAGCGAGACTGCATCGCCGTTTCATACTCCTACAAACAGGTGAATAATAAAGCCTTTGGCAACAATTAATATTTGGACACGTGCCGTCTCTACTTTCACAACTGCGCGTTGATGTTAAGATCAACGCATTATGTTCACGAATCAAGACGTTGTATAAAAATATAAAATTTTGCGATACACTCTACCTTTGGGTTTTTGAAGCATCTTTATTTCCTACTACAATGTTTGCTGATGATATTAATTTACATATGTCTGCGTCCAGTATTAAAACTGTACAAAATAAAGATAACTTCAAAACATTGACTGGATTAGCGCAAACAAACTGTCTATTAACTACAACAAAACTAATTACAGTATATTAAACAGACCTAAACATGATATTGCTACATTTAATATCTACATTAACAGCTATCAAATTTGTGAAAAAAATGGCATAAAATATATAGGCATCATACTTGGCAACAAGCTTTGTTGGAAACCACATACTGCTAAGTTAACCTCACAGCTCTTCAAATCATGTGGAATATTATCAAAATTAAGACATTATACCACCCAACCTGTATTAAAAGCTGTGTATAATACATTGATACACCCTTATCTAAATTATGCGTCTTGAACTGGGACAGGGTTTCAAAAACTGCTATTCAACCTCTTGTGAATCTACAAAATAAAGCTGTGAAATTTCTGAAAACATCCAAACAACCACTTTGGAAGAAAGTACATACAAAATCACATAATCAACAATTTATTAAAAATGTCTGCTGGTAAGTTTATGCACTCGTATGAAAACCATCAACTTCCATCACATTTTAGCCAGTATTTCAAATCTATTTACAGTTCATAAATACCCTGCCAGAACTGCAACTGCAAAAAATTTCTGCTTACCCTCTTACCCACAGTACACTCTTCAAGGGCAATGCTCCCTCAAAATCACTGGACCCAAGGTATGTTCAGAAATACCTGACCATGTCAAGTTTTGATCTCACTTTGATTTCAAACGTCTGTACAAAATCAACCTACTCTCTGGACTTCTTGGTGTCAAGTAACAAATGGAATTCATATAACTCATGTGTGTTGTTAATTCCTTGTGTTTTCGTACCATATGATTTTTTCCACTATGTTTTACAATTTATTTTATACTCAGCAGGCACAGTAAAGCTTCCTTTTCTAATGGGGGTCGTTTTCTTCTGTCTGTCATTTGATATTTATTCCAGCTTGTTTTATTATTCTATTATCATTTGCATTGTCAAACAGATGTACATTAATTTCAGTGTTTTGTTCTCTCCACACCTGTGAAATTAAATATCTCATCATGATAACTGTGTACATAGGCATCCACTCATCTGTAAATATCATATGTGCCTTTGTTTTCTATCACCTTGTCTTTTTTTCACATGACTAATGACACTACCGAAAGTTGTATTGCAGGATTGGTAGACTATATGACCTCATGGCCTTTCACCAATCCTTTGTAACAAAGGAACCAGGAAATGTTTGTTGCTTGTGTAGAACTTTGCTCCTGCATTATGCTATAGCTTCTGCATTAGCCTCTACTCTACGCACTGCTGCATGGTCTATTGACTGCATGAACCATCATTTCGTCGTAAAAAAACAATACACTTACGTACTTTGAAAAACGAATTAGGGCACACTAAATTACACGAATCAAACTCGCGACTCACCAAACGGTGCTTGTTTCGCAGTCCAATTTTAACAGGGCTATAGCTAACACAGAGCGACCTGACTGCAACCGTAACAGCAGTACCGGCAAATAAATCGATAGCCAGAAACAGAAAACTGGGCAACAGCGATGCGGTGCAGATCTCAGGTTATCAACAAAAAAATTACTTTTGCGACGCAACGGTCGAATCTCACTCGGAACAAAATCAACAAGAAGTTCATAGCTCGTAATCAGCTGAACACATTTACATGCAACACAAGCTGCGCGTGACCGAATAAAAACAAAATCCTGCGCTGTTTTCATAGCTGATCAGTTAAATTTAGGTCACACGGTCACGCGAGCGGCCTCAGCTGGTCACGCACCGGCTAATCTCTCTCAGAAACGCAACTGTGAAAAGCACACTTTAGAAAGCTCTCCCATATCCATCTGTTCGCACTGCGAACACAAACGGCAGCGTTTTACCTTGACGATTTCGGTCAGCAGCACATGCGTCGAAAGTGCGGTTGTTATGGCTGCTCAACACCTGCCCCGAGATCTAGTGCGGCAAGCAGTAGATTGAAAGAATTGGCTCAACCGCTCAAACGACGAAGAAGCGTGCGTACCACCTGACAGACGGTGCACCCAAGACTGGCCAGCGCTTTTGTTTCAACGCGTAACAGATGCAGTGCGGATGACTGCATGAATGACGTCGGCGCCTTTTTCATGTGGGTTGATTTTTCGAAAATCAACAATTTGAAACCAGAACCCGAATGGCTTCAGCTGGTGGTGGTTGCCTTCAGCGAATTGTTCCCAAGAAAAACGGGGCTGGGGGAACCATGCCGAAACACTTTGGAGAACTGCTAATTAACGGGCAATTTTCATCAATTGTCCGCCCACAACTGACGCAACAATATGTTAGTATAATATCACGCTGCACTTCCCAGCAAATTCTGCCAGCGTTTGTTTTCGCAAAAAAAGCAAGGTGAGTTACAGAACATGTGAAGCTACACCACTAAGCTGAACGACATTTCTAGACAGGTTCTAATTTAAGATAACAAAAATAGCGGGTAAACATTATTGGGTTCACTGGTAAAAATAAAACTCAAACGCCAAGTGGCTGAACTGTGTTATAACTGCAGCAGGTTTAAAAACCCATTAATGTTAACTGTGTCTTACATTAAAGAGGCGTGAACAAGAATGGAGATCTGGCGCAGGCGCTTGAATGCAAGTTCCTGCTATGCTGCTGCACTGACCTTTGTAGAAAGGAAATGCAGAAATCTATAAATCGAAATAGTTCACATTTCAGCGAACCACGACAAGACGCACTCAACTAACTTCTGTGAATATTACTGAAGACTACCCTTTACCATCTGCGGTCAGCCCTGCCGTTTGTTTCCCGCCTGGCTCAGAGCTACCCGGTAGTCTGTGGGTAGCACTGAATAGACTAAGAACTGGCGTCGGCCGCTATGGTACATGCCTGTACCGCTTTGGGTCATGCTAGATACACCCATATGCATCTGTGGCGCTGAGGAGCAGTCGGCCAGTCATATAATCTTCGATTGTAACATCCTTCGCCCTCCGAACTGCCTGGAAGACCTGTGGTCCCTTGACATCAACAACACTAAATGGCTTGAGGACCTTGTGGATTTTGTCTGAACCGCCGCTCACACGCAAGAAGAACTAGTCTGCGGGAGCCTTCATTGGCAAGTCGTGGCATGCTCATGCAGTGCACACTTTTGCCAATTCTTCCTTTCCTAAACTTGCGGCAACTTTGTCTAAATTCGTGATAACTTCCGGCAACATAGAATTTGTGATGGAATTAGTGTGGTACTTTCTGGCCTCATTGCGTCGCATCAGATAGACGGCAGCTATAACCACACACAGTTATCAAATTAAAGCATTTTCATTGTAAATACAAGAGACTTTTCGGGTAGCTGGCACTGCTTGCATTGCCATATGTATGCGATAAAACGCATTATCCGAGTGACACCCACCAATAAAGAGCTCGGTTCCTGTGAGAATTGACGCAGTTTGTTTTGATGTTATTTATCAATGAGAGCACTGCTAACATCAGCTATGACGCTGCCCACAAGGGGCTCGATACAGCTCGACGAAATTTGCGAAATTGGCATTACACGATTGCAATCGCTCTGATTGTTAGTTTCCCGACAGTTTGAATTGGCGCCAGCGCATTTGTAGTCACATGTCTCACCTGCACTGCAGACAGGAGCACTTCCAGACCACAGCAGGTCGGGTAGACACGTCCTTGTCTGGTTTCCTTTGATCAAATGCAATCCATCATGGCAATAGTAAGTGACGTTCGAACCAATTCGATAGTTCTTCTGCTCCGGATAGAAGCTCCCTGAATCGATTGGAACAGGAGCCGGACAACCTGAAGCTACAAATTTAGACTTTTAGACTTGCGGCGGGAGCGATTTCCGCGCCATTTTAAATTTATGGAATTTTGAAAACAGGACTATTTGACTTGAGGTGAAGAAAGGAAAAAAATGTGTTTCAAAATGGTTGTTTTTTTCATTATTTCTTCGGTCGACAACATCACCGAAGCACAGAAGCGTTGTTGCATGGTTTGGAAAAAGTAAGCGATGGTGTTTAAAATGCAAAAAATCAAAGACACACGCACACACCAGTTGGAGTATCTGACATCACACCAGCAATTCGTTAGTCATGAAGACATCAATAATCCTTCTAACAACCAGGAACCTCATGCTGTGAATTGAGGCAGGGGTGGGCAATTCGCGGCCCGCGGGCCACATGTGGCCCGCCAAATCGTTTTTAGTGGCCCGTGGAAGCATTCAGGAAAAAGCTGAAAAATTTTAATAAGTGTGTGAGGTGACATATGTTACATTGAATTGCTTGCACTGGATAAAGTGTATTTGCACAAGAACAGTTAGGCTTCCATGAAAACTTTTTCTGTGTACCGTTATTGTTTGTTTTTTGTTGACTTTACGATCAAATTAGAAGGAACGGCCCTCCGCTAAACGCGGTCTTCTCAAAGTGTCCCCGGAGCCAAATTAATTGCCCACCCCTGAATTAAGGCATTGACCCTTTGCCATGTACCAGCAACAGAAACCGCCAGACAAAATCAGATCTTGTCATGCCTTTAAGTCAACTTTGAACTTATGTCTTGCTGTTTGTACACATTTTTCAAACGCTGACTGACCTAAAGACCGATTTACACCAAGGCTGAGCGTAGCTTGAAACTCTATTCCATTGGGGTTAAATTTCCCGGCCCTGATCAGCTTGTGTTTAAGTCCAGTTTAGTCGATATTGGTCAAACAGCGAACCACCTATCGTTTCATTCGACTGAAGCTAAGCAGCACTGCAAGATTGTGACGCAGAAATTGCCTGATTCACAATGTGTCTGTAACACGTTGCCACAGATTTAGACACTGATGACAAAAAAAGCAAATGTGCAAGTTGATTTCACACGTCTTTAAGTACTGTAGAGATCATAAGCAAAGTTCATATTGTAACGTTGATTTCTTTTCCCGATTTCGTTTTGCTTTTTTCATTTTATTCCCAGCTGATGGAACAATGCGCGTAAGAACATGCTGACCAGAAACGGTCGAAAAACCACGGCAGACGTAATTGTTGCCAAATCAAATGCCGCAGAGAACTCAATGTGTATTTGCTTCGCAGCGTGCCACCTTTGTTTTCCTTTGGTGGAATTCGCTTTACGACAACCGTCTCAGCGCGACCAGCACACAGATAAAGAGCACAAGATGACTCTTGATGGACAGGCCACTTGTTTTAACGAAGCAATTTGAGCATTTTTATCAAACTACTACCCGCCTTGCAAACTGAATCTTTTTCATAATGTCGTTTNATGCACAAACAAGCTCTNTTTAGTAAATTCTATCACTTTCTCACTGTCCGAAGCAACACCTAAAATATAAGATGCAGTACCAAAAACCTCTTGAGGACTTCCTAATTTTCAAATTAAGAAAGTCCTAGTAGTGTATCCAATCATTAAATCATCAAGAGCTGTAAAAGGAGAATGTCAAGAACAATAACAGCAGCAGGTCTTTCACAAATTATATAATCAGTCTTACTTTTTCTTCTACATAATAATCATGTTATTGTACAGCACAATGAACATATCATGTAAACTTTTAACCGTAATAGACCTGAAACTTTGGCAGGTTATCAATATCAAAATGATCAGTTGACTGTTTGCTTAAAACAAGCAGCTGAGTCAGTGTTGAAGCTACATCCTCAAAATTTCTAGCTTTATGTGAAGCTTAGAACAAAGTCGCAGAAATCACTCAATGTGCAATAAAAAGTGCTTCAAGCACATGTGTGAAATATGGGATTTGCATTACTGCAGCCAGGTGCATTATTGGAGACATATTCACCAATGTCCCTGCAAACATTTATCTTGTAGCAAGCAAAATTGCCTGCATTCTGACTCATCACAAAACTTTACCATTTTGCGCACACTGTGGCACTTCACATAGGAAACGAAGTGCTGCATATCATTAATAACCCCAGGTGATATGATTGTGACAACTACCCTACATCACCATGAAGTGACATTTATCCAGAGATGTTCCCTGTAGGAAAAGGTGCAGTTGCTCCCAAAACTTTTGGACAGAAATTATTGAACATTTTAGCAAAAATTGTCACGCTTCATGTAAAGGCAGTTTTTATTCCAAGTAGGCAATTCCTACTCCCTCACATTATTTTTCAGGCTACAATTATCCCCACCTGCTAGTATCAACATGCTATGTCTTTAACAGAAAACTTTTGACCTGCAGTAATATGAAGGACATCACATAACGATTTGAAATTATTCTGATAGCTCAGGCATTATGGGGCAAAGGATCAACAGCAAAATTTTGCACACTTGAAAAAAATCGGTTTCAGATTAAGGTGCACCTAAAAAAATGTGACTCTTACGCAGCAGATTAAACACAAGACTACTGCTATGTAAATTGCAATACCCTTGAAAAAATATTGTCATTCACCAAAGAGCATGAATGCACATGGAGTTATTTCCCACATGTCAATAAATACTTGCACAATATATGTACCTAAACAAACAGGAGGTTGAGGTGGAGTCCATGCAAGAAAATTATCCATATTTCTGAGGCATGTTTGGGTGTCATGCAAAGAAGTCATTACAAAGCCTTCTTTGCAATAGTATCTTAGAACAGAGTTTTCATAATAGAGTAAATCCATGTTTACTGGTGGCGTCCTGAAACCATTTTCAATTGTATATCCAGGATCTTTGCAAAATACTGTAGAACCTGCAACACAAAAATCTCTATACAGATATGTGCACCTCAAACACAAGCAGTATTAAGTAATTTTGTAATATAAACCTTGATTCTGCACTCTGTTTCATGTGCCCCTTGTAACTGCTTATTATTCATGGAAAAAACATGTTCAATCCTGTATATCTAATGCCATGTTTGCTGGAAATAAAAACCATCCTTACGGTCACACTTGCAGCACAAGCATTCTGCAATTTGTTCAAAAAACAAACAGTGCAATAACGCAAACTAAAAAACATGTGAAATGATTCAGATACAACTATCCAAATGCTCTTGATTGGCGTTACTTCCCCATTATAATGTAACCTCTACCTTTGCAAAGTTTGATTGCAACAAAAAGATAAATTTCCTCTGTTGATTATTGCATCACTTACTGCACAATTGTGCATTGTGACAAATATTTCAATAATGCTTGAACAGACTCACCTAATTAACTTTAATAAAAGCACCATTAGGTTTACGTATTTCTATTGCCACATATCTAACTTTGTGTTCTTTCATGTATCTGTGTGTTCCTTGTTACTGCCATGTATGCTAATTCTACTGCAATACCAAAATGGGAGAGCACTACGGAACAAAGTCTTTACAACCTTGGAAAAATGTCAGGAAGTTTGAAAGCAAACTTCGTTCAGAACATCTTTCTATTCTTCATGAAGAGTATGAGTCAGTTTTGTGGAAATGTATACAAATACAGGTACAGATGCAACTCAACACAGACTACAACATTATTCATGACCGAACAAGATACACGTTGGGTACTTGCAATGATGAATTTGTTGACAATTAAAAGCTCAAAAAGGTTTTCTATAGGCTTTAGAGCAGGGGTCACCAACCCTTTTGAAACTGCGAGCTACTTCTTGTGTACCGATTAATGCGAAGGACTACTAGATGATACACACTTCTGAAATAAAATTTTTTCTCAATTTACTTTTAATTATTTTAGTATTGATATTCATTAACACTTCGAGAGCCTGCGTACGATATTTCATACTTTGAAATTGGCTTAAAACCAGCAGTTGTCAGTTGCCTTACCAACGCCCTAGCTCCTCCACCGATTGCACTAGAGAGCTGTTCAAGCGCTCAAATGGATCGGCCAGTCTTCTAGTCTGCACTCGAAAAAAATTTTTTGGTTGGGGGTTGTAGATTTTTGATTTTTTTTGTGACGGACGTCATAAATGAAGTAGTTTTTCAGACATTTTGGCTCATGTTGCCTGGCCTAGGGCCCAACCGCTAGGCCAAAGTATTTCGTTGAAGTTTTCATTGGAAACTAGGCTCAAGTCCGAGTCTTTTGAGCCTTTGACCAACCTTCTAGCATTTCTGGTTCAAAAGTTATGATCTTAAATAAACAATTTAGTATCTAATCAGTCAAAATTTTTTATTAACTTAGATCATAACTTTGGACCCAAAACAGCAGGTCATCCAAAGTATCAAAATACTCGGATTGTAGCCTAGTTTCCAATAAAAACTTCAGCAAAATACAACCATCAAACAGTTGGCGCCCAGGGCCAGGTGAAGTTTTAAGTCCTCCACAAAATGTCACTCACAAAAAACCCGTACCCCCAACAAAATATTTTTTTCGAGTGCAAACTACAAGACTTGTCACGTCTTTTGACACTTCAACCAGGTCCGTAACGCGAACCGGAGCAGAGATATTCCCATGCAAAGCCACGTGCGATCCAGCTGTTTTTTTGCGAACCGCTTGAATTAACCCGAATGTCAAAGTGTTAATGTGAAGACATTTATCATGCTAATATTATTTTTAGAACAGGCCCGCAGGCGACCTATTTCGTCCTTGTGAGCGACCTGGTGCCCACGGGCACCACGTTGGTGACCCCTGCCTTAGAGGAATCAGCCGATTGGGCTCTGCCTTCATCTTTTTGCGATGATTCAAACTTGTGCATATCTGTTTTCAAGTAAATTCACTCCACAGGTGAAATAAGCAAGGAATCAATCACAAATTTTAATAGGAAATTGATTTCACATAAAGCAATGCATCATTAGTCCTTACATCTTATTCAAATAGATTCTATTTATTCTTAGATTTGGCCTAAAATACCATGAAATAATTCATGCCGTCAAATGAAACTGTCAACTTGACAATCATGATTTCATTCAAGCTTTTGAAGATGGGAAAGCTATGGCTTTGAACCACCTTTTTGGTCATAACCTATGAATCGTTCGCAGTAGAGACACAAAGACATCTGGGAATGGGAAAACTGATGTGCTTTTCCATAAAAAAATGCACGTTTACATTCAATATCTCTAACAAAATGCATTTTCCTGTTTTTTCCTCAAATTTTAGTAGTTTTAAAGATTTGGTTACACTCTCACCAATATGCATTTTCAAACAGTTTTTTTGGCTTGGAAAGCTTGCAAGTAGTCCAAGTAACCAAAAATTCACTCATTCTATTGTTGAGAGAAAATTGGTTTGTTTTTTTACTTTTGAGACCAAAGTGACCATTCATTTATTTTAACGTCATCTTTTGGTCATAACTCACAAACTGTTAGCAACAGAGACAGCCCAGGGATTCAAATATTCTTTTTGACAATATAACAAAATTACTTTTACGTACAGTGGCATAATGAAACGTTTGAGCCAGGGTAGGAAAACTTAGCTGAAGAGGGCCCACTGGCCAACACTCAGAAATAAAGTTGAGAAATGATAGTGAATGCGGATGTGAATGTCCATACTAAAACCTGAAATCACCGGAAAACACACAGAAAAATGCAAAATGACAACAACCTACTGAAAACCAAAAGAATACCAAAATATGTGCTAAGTGGGGACCCGGTTTTTACATTTAGCTTGCCTGGTGAGGAGTTTTGCACCCTGTTTCTTGTCAGTTATGCCATTGTTTATGTATGCACTCTTTGAGCAAAATTAGTTTTTACAAGTTTTCTAACCACTTTCTGACTCAAACAAGCTTTCTGCTACTAGGATTGAAGATCTGTTTTTTAAAATTAAGGTTTCAGCATTACTGGGGTAATTTTTTTAAGAGAAAAAAATTCAAAATGTATGTTAGATCCAAAACTGTTGTGCAAATGTCACTTTGGGGTGCACCATAGCAATTTAAAAGAAAAATCCATCAAGAAATGGTGTTTTCCCTCTGTAAAATCATGATTTGTTCTGGTTCAAGAATGCAAAATTGATGAACATTTTCTACTGGTTGCTTTGACAAACCTTTACTACTTCATTGCAAACAATATCTTTTTAGCTTCTACTTCATCAGCCTTGTCAAAATTAGTTTCTTCATTATCTGAGCCTTTTCAAAATTAGCCTTTTGAATCTATGGATCTAGTCACTTTTTATAGTATGGTGTCTCCTCCACCTCAAAACAATTATATAAATTTCTTTTGAAGATTGGATGTTTTTGACATTACTTTGAAAGCAGTTAGCTGGATGTTTGTTAAGAACACTTTTATATGTTTAAGATTTTGATGTAGCTCTTCTAGCTCTCAAGTTCTAACCAGCAATGTATTCAGAGCCACTGTTGTGGCTTCCCTATCCCCAACAAGTGATGTATAGGCAAGAAAGCATGTGATAATATATTGCTGCACTCAGAAATACATTATTTGTTATCAAACATTACATATTTCACAAGAATCATACCTTGGCTAATATCTTCCAATAGGGTCAGAAGCAATGCAATTACAGCAACATCAGCTCGTCTGTTTTCAAACATTATATGAAAACACCACCAGTTTATACAGCACTATGCAACTGAAAAATAAATCTGTAAGCAATACCAGGAAAGAAAAAAAATTAAACTGGTGTGAACTTGCAATAGTTTGCAATTGAAACCACTGGTGTGAAGGACCACTGATCCTTTCTTGAGCTGCCATGCAAAGATCCTTGTTGATATGACTGGAGACCACAGGGAGCAACAGTGGTTCCACCAGAGCCTTTCCCTACCTGTGGCAGAGGGAATGATGCCAGTATATTGGCCTGTGTGCAAGTTTGATCTGATTTTAGCCATCCCTGCTGTATTAACCAGTATCACAACCTGCCACTTGCCTTTGTTCAATGCATAGCCATTGCTTTCCGAAAGTTTGTGCTCTCCATAAGTGTTGTTGTCCCCTTGTGCAGTGATATTTCACTCTTTTTTTAGCTATCTTGATTACTGCATGGCTTACGATGAAACTACAGTGTTGTTATATCATGTTTCGTCAGCTGAAAACTTCTGAGGTCATCTACTACTGAAAAAAATGTAAATTTTATGAATTGTTTTCCTTAGTAAAACACCAGCTTTGACCATAGCATAAAACACAATTTTAGAGAAACAATCATAAAATAAATTTGAAAAGCATATTAAAACTAACACTTACAAGGTTAGTATGATTTGTGCTAGTATGACTCACTCAAAGTGGCTGCTTAAAATCAACTGTTTGACGATTGGTGCTAATTTCAGCTCTTTTCTTTACCTTTGGTGTAAACACTAACAGCTTAATGGTCTTAGTATGTGTAAGAAACTATAGTTCGCATGCTTTCTAAATTTTGTTTTAGGATGGTTTCTCATCATTAAACCTGTAAGCTTTTGGTGGCAATTTATAGGACTGAAGATGCGCAACTGACGTAAAATCCATTTCCTAGTAGAACGCTTTTCGCAGATAATGAGATGGCACATTGAAGTGGTTATGCACGTCACAAACTGTTTGAGAGCAGATTTAACTGCTTTTGCCCTTATGGAGAATTGTCACTGAAATGTGGATAGGTGCAGCTGAATCATCACAAAGTTATGAAAACAGTGTATGGCAAGTTAAGTGGATTCCTCAAAATCTCACAATCAATTCTTAACAATTCAAGGAAAACATTATTGCAAGTCCACAACAAAAATAATTAAAACGTGCTATAATAGTCTTGGAAAAATTAAGTTAATATATTGTGTGGTACTGATCTTTCAGAAAGATCTATTGCCATCATGTTTGTGCTATTTATTACGTTTTTATAGCCAAAAAATTCATGTAAAATGTTTTTCTATGATTCTCATAAAATGTTCATGATAAGATCGTTTTCCTAAAGGTTTAATAAGATGCAAAACAGCTGCTTTCAATCGACCAATATTGACTTTTATAAATAATGATGAACACTTGCTTGGTGCTTAAAAGGCTCTACTGCAACATTTCATTTGTTTGTTTTACTTTTCACGTAGATTTATTAAATTAAGCTAATTTAAAAACAAGCCAATCCTAAACTTTTTTTGGACTATTCTATTTGAATAAGGGATATAGTAAGCTTAATATTAGTGAAAGCTTCTTGTCCGAAATCCTGAAAACGCCACTGAGGTTTTTAGGATGAGTGAATGTGGAGCATACAATGAAAATTTCACTGATAATTATATGGCCGTAAAATGCAATGGAGGGTGAACAAAATGGCACTACTGACTGCACATGCGTCAGAATAACGGATTAACAACATGAGATATATTGCAAAGACTATTGCAGAGATAAGCAGATAACACATTGAAATGGTTATGCCAAAGTTGTCAAGATCTGGATAAGACAATCACTCAAAAAAAACACATGTGGCAAAAGATGAAGGACATCATAGAAATCAGAAAAAGTCTAAATTTGCATATGGAAAAATTGTTGAACAAATGAAAAGAAGTTTTAAATCTCCAACATGTCGTACATTATACTCAGCCTAGATTGCTTTAAATCTTGCACCTTAACACTTTGGCGTCCGGCTGCTTTCGGGAATTTTCGAAAAAAAATGCCTAAATGCATGTGGCTTTGCGCGGGAATTTCTCTGGTCCGGTATGCTCTACTGACCTGGTAAAAGTCTCTAAAGACACAGTAAGTCTTCTAGTCTGCACTCTAAAAAATTTTTTTGCTTGGGGGATGCGGGTTTTTGTGAGTGATGTCATAAGTGGAGGACTTTTAGGCCACCTTGCCTGGCCCTGGGTGCCAACCCGTTAGGTGGTAGTATTTCGCTGAAGTTTTTACTGGAAACTATGCTACAATCCGAGTCTTTTGATACTTTGGATGACCTGCTGGGGTTTGGGGTTCAAAAGTTATGATGTAAGTTAGTAAAAATATTTGACTAATTATCTAATTAATTAATTAATTTGTTTATTTTAGATCATATCTTTTGAACCAGAAACGCTAGAAAGTCGATCAAAGGCTCAAAAGACTCGTACTCGAGCCTATTTTCCAATGAAAACTTCAGCGAAACACTTTGGCCTAGCAGTTGGGCCCTAGGCCAGGCAACATGAGCCAAAATGACCCTAAAACTACTTCACTTATG
>JGI24022J15233_10000447_pt1 | contig 26051 bp, 21 predicted proteins | sample Ectturendosymbi2_FD_15233 | JGI IMG/M metagenome (IMG submission 15233)
GATCTCATTGGTTAAAGCAGTGGCCAATAGGAAAGGGTTTAGGAGATAAGAAAAGGCGAGTTGTCATTGGTTGAAACTTCGTCGAAACGTAATTCGAACTTCGTCGAAACGTTGAAACAGTCAGCCAATGAAAAGTTTAAGAGATCTTCAAGGAGTAAACGAATCCTTTTTGTTTGCACAGAAGAGGATTTAGAGATTTGATGAAAGTCGCTTCCAGGGCAGAGAGATGAAATGGAGTGCGAGCTCCAGCAAGGACAGAGAATTTGTCCTTATTGTGATGTAAGGCACATAGTGCGTTGTCAAGAAGATGTTGACCGATGGCGGATTCGTGAAATTGTCGGGGACTGGTGTCCTTACCAGGGCGGGAAAGGCTTTGACGGATGTGTGGAGTGGGAGAATTGGCAATCGACTATGAAATGTGTTGTTTGATTCGCTCTTCTAAGCGCTGAGACGTGCGACCAACGTACCGACTGTCACAGTGGCACAGAAATTGGTAAATTACGTTGTTTTGATGATGGGAAGGTAGCACGTCTTCCTTTGTTGCTGGTAAGAGCTGTCGGGTCATAAAAACAACACGTGGTTCGACGGAAAAGAAGCAGCGCTTCACGGCAGACGTGATCTGCTTTTCGAACTTCATCGAAACGTTTCCGATCCACGGAACGTGTAAGTGGACTGGGCATTTTTTCACTGTGTGGACCGGGTTCGAGTTAAGTTGTTGAAGTTTTCGTTTGATAGTGGAGTTGATTAAATGTTCCGGATAGCCGTTTTCCAATAGAATTGAGTAGATTTCGTCAAGTTCTGGGTCAAGTTTGCCTTTTGAACAGATCATAAAAGCTCTGTGAACCAAAGTACCAATGAGATCTCTTATAAACCAGTTCGGCTGTATCTCCACTCCATTCTGACGATGTCCCTTAAAGAGTGTCAGACGAAAAGCTTTGGGATGAATCTCTTACTTCACGCCATCTTCAAGTTCTGTACCACCAAACGTCTTTGCAAACAATTTTCGATGCATCTGTTCAAAGTTATCTTCAGGGTATGAAGGAATGAATGACATACGCCCAAGAAACAAGCCCAAGAAACAGCAGATTGTATGTCAGTGACAATCTTGGAAAAGCTTTTAACAAATCCGAAAATATACCACACAGTTATACCTGGCATTCAAATGAAACAAACTGATGTCAGACTTCAACCAGTAGCGTTAATGCAACTTCGTAGTTCAAACTCTTACAATCTGCACTTGAATTGGGGATTGGAATGTGACACCGTGGTAAGCAAAGAAAAAGGGCAGTATATTACGTAAGAGTCGGCCCGCAACAGGAAACCGCGACGTAATACGTCATCGTAAACATGACGATTGCAGTGAATGTTGCGGGACCAGGGGACAAGCAGGAGGTAAGTACTCTTTTGGGTAAAAAAATTTTTGAGTCTAACAGTGTTTTTGTGAATTTTTTGCGGTTTTGCTCGCTAGGTGTGTTGTTCCGGTAAAGTACACATCCAAACACACCTGGAGGCCGCGGGAAAACTCATATGATCAAAGGGAGGTTGGGCGTTGATCAACACAACTGCTTTGCCTTAGCCTAGTAGTTCGAAAATTCAACATTACATAAATTTGCGTGAGAAACATACACAAATCATCTGATAATGGTAAAAAATTCAAACCAGCCAGAGCGGTGAAGCTTCGTCGTGCATGAGTGGTCTTAAAATATTTACAATCACATGTTGCAGACAAAGCGAGGGAAAAGGATGTTTATAAAATCCGCACTTCCAGCACAGATCAACTGGTTGATTTACAATCGAGAGATTTGTGTACTAACGTGATCGCAATCCAACTTACGAATTTAGATGCGTTCTTGAGTATCTTATAAGAGGCGCGAAGCACGTGCGGACTGTGCTTCGGCTGTTTGCTGTTTAAACGGTCGCATTCGCAATGACTGGCAGCATGGCTTGCCAGGTTCGGGTGTTTTCACATCTCACAACCTGTCTCGGAGACGACAACTTGACAAAAAATATAAGCGATTCAGATGTTCGGTAAGCGTGGGTGGAACTTGTGTCGGATGTGAGTTCCGATTCCGTCTTTGCTGTGCGTTTTGTGGTCGGGAGCCGGGGAGGATGAGTTCGAGGGATTGCTTGTCAGCATTGGAAGAAGATTCTACAATGTAATTGACATGTCGTGTCACGTGATGTCGTGTCACGTGCGCGAAAAAACAAGTAATCGAAAGAAAAAACTTATTCGCTGAAATTGAATTAATCCAAAAATATTTCTACATCGACAGTAACAAACTCCAGGCTTTGTTTCCCAGAGAACTTTCCTTAGCTTCGCGGAAGAAGTTTTGAAAATTCTTTGTCAAAATCAACTGAAACCCGTATAATCACAAAAACCACAATATTTATCAAAAACAGAAGTATATACAATACACGAACGATTGCAGGCAAACTTAAAACAGACAAAAAAAGCCATAGAAAAACCCACCAAAATGTTACATATGCTATGTATGTGTTGCAAAGAGCATTAAAATAAAGAATTGTTTTAGATTGTCCAAATAAACCGCAAGATATCAAAAATTTTGCTCGTTTGCTCCTACTACTATTCTGTAAGCACACATCACTAAAAACTAACTCAAAACCAACACACTGCATCCAAAAAAAAACAAAAAAAAAAACAGATAAAACACACCAAACGCTTGAACGAAGATTTAAAATAAAGGAATGTTTAAATGCAACAGCGAAAATACTTTTTGCGGTATTGGCCAACTGGCTAACTTGTTGTGAAAAGGAACCTTCATTGAATAGAACATTAATTGTAGTACTTTGTATACAACTCATAGTACTTTGTATATAACTTATGTTACAGGAGACATCACATATAGTGCTTCACATGAACTTCATATTACAGGAGATGGCAAATTAATTTTCAGCCGGAAAATTTCCACAAGAAGCCAAAAACCTTATGACGTACGAAGTTTGCAGTAACATGAAACATGACGCAAATACAATATGTAATATAATACGGAATAAGACAGAAACGCACAGATTTTTAATTATTTAAGTTGTATTTACGTGGAAACTGCTTGACTGTAGCACCAGCTGCAAATCTCCAACACAAACATTCCAGCTTTGTGGAGGAAAATAAGATACCTACGGATTGCAAGAGCCCACCTATCCCACTTGCGGTTGCCTACTGTTAACTCAGCAGTTAATTTGCATATAAACCGTAACGATCGGTTTGTGACAGATGCGTTCCAGCCGGTGCATCAACACGAAACAAAACTTCATCAATTCAAAAACAGTAAAAGATAAATCTTAGGATAGGGCTTCGTATCACGGGTCAGTAGAATAACGAACAGACCAGGCCATGTTGACAGCCGCCCGTGAAGTTTTCCACGATTATTTAAATAAAAGACCCCTTCAGAAAATTATTTCGTCAGAGAGTCATAAATTCAACTGATGAAGCAGATATTAACCAACGCTTCTCACCACCCTCCCTTCTTGCTGTTTGCGCCACAAGCAAGCCTGTGCGCGCATGTCAGTAAAAGCGAATTCGTGGCGACATATGCGCCAGAGACATGAGTGCACATGGCATAGAGAGGCAGCTTACAGACAACCCTTGAATCATTGCGCGAATCAGCCTGCCCGTGTCTGTGGAGCTCCGTACTTGTTAGAAGCAGTGTTAGTAAATGGAAGACGAGAGAACAAGAGTGGTGCTTGAAGTAAAAATGTTCTTCAGAAAGCGGCCGCGTGCCCTCAGTACCCTGTTCACTTCATCGACTGGTCGCCTTCTGGCAAACCCTGTTGCAGTCCTATACCAAGACAATTAGCGAAAAAGGCAACTTGAATTTTGACAAAAAAATAGTCCACAACGATTTTTTTTCCGTCATATTAGTTCTTTTTTCATCGTCAGTGGCTAAGGAATACGACAATAGCTTTCTCGTACAGTTACCGCTCTCCAATGAAACACGTAACCGGCAAGCAGGTGCGGGTCAATATTACCCTTGCTGCAGCCAAGTTGCTTAAAACTACTTCACCTGCGGCAACAGTGACAAGATTTACGCAACAAACCGCTCGGATGAAAGAAATTCTTGGATAAAAGTGATTGATTGCGTCACTTCGTGCTTCTGCGAGTAATGGCTTGGCAAGTTATCGACGTGCGGGTCGCCGCAGGTTACGTCACTTGCAAGCTTAAGGCCGCCTTAAACACGATACAATAAAATGAGTTCGATCAATTGCCACCTTTGCATTAAGATGCAGAAAAGACGATCGCTTAAACTAGTATCCTATAACAGCGCTCTATCTAACTGCCTTAACGCATACTTGATTTTAAATGAGGCACGATAATCTTGTTTACAACACACCATCATGAATTACTTCTATATTAGATAAGAAATGAAATGTAATGCACTCCACGTTGTTTCCTTCGTGTTTCAAGTTAAAGTTTGATTAAGATCACATCAGTAATCAGTGATACAAACAAACATTTCTAAAATTTACCATCATCTGCGGCGAAGCGGTGGAGTCAGTGGTGTTTTTATCGCAATAGTGTTTTCTGCTCTCACTGACGTAAATTTTTGGGACACGCTCAATATCGTTCTTAAAATCGATAAAATTTGCAATGTACAGAATATGTCCAGTGCGAATAGAAGACGAAGGATTTTGAAAACGGTAATTATGGCGAAAATCTTGTACAATTTCTAATAATTAATCGGCTGCGACCAGGGGAAGGAAATCAATGTAGTCTGGAAAGGCACGACAAGAAAGTCAGCCTGAGTGTGCTAAGCAGCGTAAATGCGAGGAATACCAGGAAATGTCGGAGTTAGAGTAGAGGTTTGCAAGAAGGTTGAATGAACAAGCTGCTGTCAGGTAGAAACAACAAAACTTTTCAAAGCTCACAACGGGATAAAAGTCAAAGCAAGCAGCACACACACACTTCATCGGCAATGGTGGATAACTTTTTGCAAATGCTCCAGCAAGCTTTTGTCTAAAAACAACATACGGCATATAATATATTGTTTGGCATTGTGACGTATGCGAGACTCTCATTGTTTGTTGGCTACGAAGCATTCGAATATAAATCAAACGCGGAAATTATTTGCTCTTTGTATTGAATGGTTAGGGCCGTTAAGCAAACACCGTATAAGGCATTCTACATACATTGTTGGAAAATATCATCTCGTCAATGGGTTAGTATCACACACGCAACACGCTTTACCTGCGAGGTTTTGCCAAACACTTCATTGCATGTACAGATTATAACCTGGCTGAAAGTAGCAGGGCAAACAAGCTGCTTACCCATTATTTTATAGCAGACACAATATCTGCATACAAATTAAACTGGCATTTCGCTTTTGAGTAACAATGGTTACCTCGATTAAAACATGCTACAAAGAGATGACAGAGATACTTAGACTTTCTTTCAATCGAAGAATCATCTTCAACTTAAGCTTCTGTTGCACTTTTGCTTCACAACCTCATTTCTTGACTCATTTGCACAAAAAGTTGATTTCTTTTTCAATAATGAAAGCACTCTAGCTATTTCTTTTGTACTACTACCTAATCCAATCCACGTGTAGTGTACTTTTTTATCTCCAGCAACAAAACGTGACAAAAATGAAGCATTATCAATATTTCTCGTTCAAACTGAACCAATCGCCTCATAACAAATATACACTTGACCGCTGAAGCGCTTTTTATCCGCACATAAAAACAGACTGTATCAAGATTAAGCCAATGTTACTCTATTTGAAGCTGGTCCGGTGTAAACACAACAGCATAACACCTGCAACAAACAACCCAACTCCTTTTCACATGCGAGAAAAAAAGATAAGATGGCTATATATATCAATAAATCATCTGAACACACACTTCTGGACAAGTTTAGACCTGGCCCATGCCAAACACACCTGCAAGAAAACCATTTCATTTAACTGTCAACCGCAAAGTCTATGCAATGCGAGAGTAAAATTCCAGCCATGTACTCACGACCGGGAGCATGAAACGTACAAACACACATACATCGCTGCAAACTGGCTGTTCATTTGACTGCAGTAACAACTGTTTCTTTCAAGAATAAATTTATGCTAAAAATAAAAACTACACAAACATGTGATATCTGCACAGCGAGACGCCACGTGCGCACGAGGCTCATTGAAGGTCGCGAAGTGTAAGCAACAGTTTGTTCGTGTAGTGCAGATGATAAGTAGTGAACGAACCTCGCCGCAAGCAAAGCGTGAGCACCACAAGCGACACAGCACATCAAACTCACAGGAAAGTGGTTAAAGTTCTTATGCGCTCCTTGTGTTACCACTTGGTTTCGTCTTCCACGCCGTCTGTGAGGTCTGTGGTGGTGAGAAGGCATCGGTGGTTGCTGTTCTTTTATTTCTTCGCGAAATACGTCAAAGTAGGGATGTTCCAAAAGTTCCTCACAATTCGACCTCGCGCTCGGGTCCATGTGCAAACAAGCCTACAAGTGAGCGTGAGTTAACATCAATAAACATGGTGATGAAGCAGGCGTTGTGGTAGGCGAATTCAATACACCCAAAAATCCATCGGAGTTCGGATTATTACAACACAACTTCTTCAAAATAAACAATTAACTTTTATTCCTCGCCTTGCTGTTAATAGCGATTGGAATATGTTTTACTCGCAAAATTTTAATTTGAATTCAAAAAAGTTAAGTTGTTTTTTACCGTTCCAGTTGGTCATCTCTTTCAAAAATGAGAAAATACCCACGAAAACTAAAAAAGCAACCGGTCACTGGAAATACGTGCAATAATTATGATGAAATATTGTGAGACAAGCGTTACAGGATTAGGCCGATCTTGGATGCTTGGACACTGCAAAGGAAACTAGTAATTAACAGGTTGATGTGCCATTGATTCTATATTCACCCAACGTGAAATCAAATAGATTTGAAAGCGCAATCAAAATACTCCACACAACAACATTTACCTTCATGAAGTTCAGGGCTTGTGAATTTATGTTCGGATAACGCTTCTCCAATGGTTCCTGATGAAAAAGCAGCATTTAAATTCCAAAGCATTTCAAATCAAAGCATCATTCACATAAATGCTTTTGATTTGAAACAGATTGCACGCGTTTGTTCAACGATGCGCATCTTCATTTAACCTTTTTATTCGCTCACTTTAAATCTCTGATGCGTTCTACATGTCCAAAATATTCATCCTTCACGTGACGCTTCTGTATGTTGGCGAGAAATTGCAGTAGTTACTGACGCATTGCTTCAGTCTTATTTCTTTTAAAGAATGTCATGACATCTCATATCAACTAATGCCTTCATGGCGTGTTATTATTAAGTGTTTTTGTGTTTCCCGCGTTGTAGAATTAATTCATCTTTAATGGATCTTGAGTCATAGACAAACATTCATTTTCATACCCGCATTTCCTCTGGGGTGGGGTGGCAACAGCCCTAGGAGGACTCGAAATACTTCACGGTCAACAGCAACCTCTGATAGGTCTGTTGGCTCCACTCCAAGGTCGGAAACGAAATCACAGCACCTGGTCCTTGGTCGACCTCTGGGCCGCTTTCCCGTGAGCTTAACCAGCAGGACTTGCCTCGCCAGTCTTTCCTGTTGCATTCTGGCCACGTGGCTGAACAAACGTAGCTGGGATCTCTCTATTCGGAGAAGTGGCTCTATATACAAAGTTTTGCGGATTTCACAGCTGCGCATTTTGTCGCGAAGTGTCACGCCGTGAACTCTTCGCAAAAATCCCATCTCTGCCGCTTGCGCTTGGGATAATATTATTTCGGCCATTACCCAAGATTGATGACCATAGATGAGGATCGGAAAAAGGCCAATATAAAAACTCGCAGTTTTGTGGTGTTTGAAAGCTCCCGTTTTGTGACCACAAAGNGATAAAGCTCACGCAGAAATGTGTTTGGTTTACTAATCCGTGTATCAATCTCCCCATTCCGCCTTCCGTCACTCGTCAATACCACCCCAAGGTGCTTGAACTTCTTCACATGTTGCAGTGCATTCCGGCACGGTCGCGCGCTGCAGGAAACCGATCAAGTGCAAGTTGAAGACCCTGTTCAGAGGATGCAAGCAGCACTAAACCTTCAGATGAAAAGTAAACGCTTTTGATCCTGCAGCTTCCAACTGTAACACCCTCCTAGACTCGGCTGTGACTGTCTACCCAATTCATGTAGGTTATGACTGGGAGTGGTGGAAGCAAACACCCTTGTCGGAGTCCAACACCCACGGTGAACGGTTGTGATTTAATCCCCCCCGCCGACATGGACACAAATTTCTGAGAAGGAATACAGTGTCTTGATGTTCAGCAACAAGTCAACACCGCACTCCCGCAACACTCCCCGAAGCTTTTCACGAGGAACCCGGTCGTAGGCTTTGTCGAGGTTGACAAAACATGTGTAGACGTTTTTAGCATACTCCCAAGATTTCTCGAAAATTTGCTGGAGAGTGAAGTTTGGTCTGTAATGCCACGTCCGGGACGAAAACCGCACTGGGTATCATCCAGCTTTGGTTTAATTATTCCGTGGCATCTATTTTCAAGGCACTTGGCTTATAATTTTCTAGGGAGGCCAAGGAGTGAGATGTCCCGGTGGTTAGTGTTGGGTTAGCATTTCTGAGTCAGCAAAATTCGATACGCATTCCTTACAGTCACAATAACCACCTGTCGCTGCACTCAACAGACATTTGGCATTCTAAATGAAGTAACAATATAATCAACTTTAATGATTCAGCACACACGCCCCCCCTAGGAACAGATTTCGCACCCCTGGTTAAGAAACATAGCCTGTTGTTTCTGAAATGCAAAAGCACCAGAGATGACCATGGAGCAGGAGTGGACTCCTGCCAAGCGTGCATTTTAAGCCGGAGTCAACATAAAAGTCTGTGCAGGAGCCAATCAAAATTTTTAAGGGACCTAATTTCGGAAATGATGCTTGTTGTTATCAAACAGAATGGAATTAACTTTAGACGTGTTTTCTGACCAGTGTCGTCATATATCACGAAATTATAGTGTGGCTCTGGGTGGAAGTATCGAGCATTTCACCACTAATGAGGTTTCTGAAGTTTGTGGCTATGCATTATGTAAAATAATGTATAGGTGACATGGAGAAACATTGCACAGCAATGCTATCTTTTCTTTCCACTAACTTCTCCCTCACGAACGTTATAGCTGCTGCAATATAAAAACATGCGGTGTTAGAACGAATGACTCAGACAACCTCTATGACGTAATACCAACAAAGTATTGCAAAGCTGTTACGATGCAACACCTGCATTCTTACAAGTATGAAGGAGGAGGTAACATGGTAGTAAGTATGAAGGTGGAGGTGACATGATAGTGTTGCAACCTCTCGGTTGGCGTTGCGTTGAATGCACGATTCACCACGAACGGGATGTGTGCGAAGAACAACACCATATATATGTGGCACGAACAAGCAATAATTGAGTGATCTCGTCGGGTGAACTCTGTTGTTGCTTGCTGCCACGGTGCGAAGCTTTGCGCACTTGCCGCTCGGGATTTCCGATCGCAACAGTAGCAAGTATGAAGGTGGAGGTGACCTGATAGCAAAAGCTTCAACACTTCGGTGCGGTGAGTTTTCAGAAAATTTTTGCGCTGAGTCCATCATTGGCTTTTCATTTTACACTGTTTGTGACTGTCGACTCTAAGCAGCCTTTACACAACAGCTAAATTCGGAACTAATGGCAGTTTTTTATTTTTATACGAGATGCAAATTCTAGCACAAAATTCGGGACATGACGGACGGAAACCTTAATTACAGTCATTAGCAAAATTTTATGACCAGTCTTTCAGATTTAAGGCATTTGTAGATTTTATCATTGTGATCGTATAATGCAGTTTAAATGACACAATATCCCACTGAAGTTGCATTAGCCATCTGTCCATCACCAACACATTTTTTTTTCACTAAGAATCTGTTTACCTTCATTTCAATTGATTTTACAGCGTAATTATTTGTGTATAAGCTGCTATTTCATATCCTGAAAATGGGCAAAAAGTTGTCGATTTCCGAGACAGAAAGGGCTCAAATCGTGGTTTCAAGTAAGGAAGGCTACTCAGAACGAGAAGTCAGTGCGAAGACTGCTGTGCATACAACAATTGCAAATTTCAATTATGGGAGTTACAAAGACTTGAATAAAAGTTGGAGGCCAATAAAAACATACCCCGAGATAATCTGCTGAGGAAGCGAATTGCTGTACTGTACGCCCCCAACAAGTTCTTTTGAAGAAACTTAGTGCCGCGCTGCTTCGAAAGGGGACAGGTGTTCACATTGCCTCAGTTTCTCGGAGTTTGAGATATCAGTTTGGTCTTAAATCATATAAACCAGCTCGCAAATCCAAGCTCACTCCTCTTATGAAATCAAAGCGTCTGGAATTTGCAGAAGAACATCAAGCATGGACATCTGAAGAGTGGTCTAAAGTTATGTTTTTGAATGAATATACTCTATAACAGTTTGTAGTGAAAAGAAAGAACGTTGGAAGGCCGTGGGCAAACGGTTTCAGGAGATGAAACACCCAGCGAGCCAGATGTTCTGGGGGCATTTTCCAAGTCTGGTACTGCTGGACTGTATTTTTTGCCCCCAGGCAGCACAATGAACTGTTCCAGGTATGTGGAATTGCTAAAAAAGAAACTTTGAACGCACGTGAATATTCACCATTGTACAGTTTCATGCATGATGGTGCTCCATGTCACTGTTCGAAGGCTGTGAAACAATTTGCAGCAGAAAACAGTTTGGCAACACTGGACTGCCCTGGAAACAGCTCAGACTTGAACCCAGTTGAGAATTTATGGGCAATAATCAAAATCAAGGTTGCAGATAAACAACCTTCAAGTGCTGGAACCTTAAATCAGGCTATAAAAGAGGTATGGGTAAAAGAAATCAGAAAAGACTGTTGTGAGAAACTGATTTCCAGTATGCTGCAACGCATTCAAGCAGTGATAACAGAAAAGGAGGACACAAAGTACTAAAATTGTAAGTTACTTTTTTAATTTCAGTGTTCAGAGTGTGTTGTGTTAATTTACAATTAAATTTACCAGCAGTGTTAGTAATTTGTGGTTGGTGGAGATTTTCGCTGATGAGAGTAGTGCATTCTCTACTGTCCCCCATCTTGTATATGAGGATGATTACCCGAGTTTGCCAATTTTTCGGTGCCATTCCAGAACGCCAGGCAATTTGACACCAGGGTCGATTGATTTAGATCCTGATTTAAATAAAAAATCAAGCAAAAAATCATGTACAGTTTTGAAGCTTAGTGTGATTTCTACGACACACTTATTTAGAGCATTCTAAAAGATTTTCACTTATGTTAATATGGAAGGCAAAGGGCTCTTATGACAAACACAAGTTTTTAAAGCAATTAAAGTTTTATCATAGTTTCTGTGAGGCCACAGATTCTATGTTAACTACCTGCAAAAATGACATGTGGACTGAAATCACTAACCCTTGCAGACTCAGAAGTCAGAACTGTTTGAATGACACAAATTTGAACATGTAGATTGGCATCAAGCTAAGCTTTTTTCGGTCATAGACCTATTTTTTTTAAATGACCAAAGAAAGTCAATTCGGTCACAATGTCTGAAAATTTAGTCTAGTGAATATTGTTGCATTGAGTTTTAATACAACTGTGGGACAAATGACTGAAATGTCTCAGCGAAAAAAAAAAACAGGCATGAAGTAAAAGTTGCATCTAAATTCCATCAAACATGTAAGCTGTTGACTGTAGACACAGTAGTTTTAGAACATAATTTTGATTCCTAATAACAGATATTATAGGTTTTCACCATTTTATACATGTAGGTCATACTTTTGCAGAAGTTGAACTGGTGACAGTTGCATTTATTTTAACAATCGACTTTGCACCAACAAAGCTGGCAAGCTTGTATTTGTGTACAAGCTTCTTAACATGCCATGAATTTGATAAACTGATGGTTAGAGTATTGTCCTTTCAACAAATATTTCATTGTGTATACAGGTACTAGAGTCCTGCGCAGGGCAGGTTAACCCGTGCAGGTTGCAGGTACCCACACTTGTGGGGCAAATGTAAACAACCTGTAAGGATAAAGCAAAGTGTGATTAGTAGGGCAACCAAAAGTCAAAAATTTTCTGACTTTTTTCAAATTTATGAAACGTCCACAAACCAAGTTTTATGCTGATACCATGAGCGATTGCGAAGTTGTTACAGTAGGTCAAAAAAGTCAAAATTTATCATTAGATAAAAATTTATCGTTAGGTCAAAATTTCTTTGCAGCACAGTTTTTCATTTTTATCAATATTTTATTAAAGCTGCAAAAACAGATTTTGATATATTTTTGCAAGTTCACTTGCAATTCTGACATAATAATAGCTTTGTGGTGACCTTTGATGTAATAATGTTGTTTTACCCACTACTGGATTGAATATTAAAGTAGGCTGGGCGTGGGACGGCAAGAAACGTGGTCTTACAGAAGGCCTACTTGGCTTGGTAAACGCTCATAGCTTTTTAACTTTATCTGACTCTATTGTAGTTAATGAGGTACTTATCAACATATCATGCCTAAGGTTAAACAACCAAATTATTTAAAAGTTCAAAGTATACTGCAGGAATATGCTTCTGAGTTTACCTCAGCAGTCACCTAAGGGTAATTCATTTGGCAAATTATGTGACTGCTTAGTGAGAAGTTTCAAAAAACTATGGTGGAATCATATCGTCCCAGTGCAAACATCACGGAGGCTTGTTTCATGAAACTGAAAGTAGCCAGGTTTTTTTTAAAGATGCTATGTTTATGTTCCAGATTTTGAAGACAAGCCACTTTTTATTTCATTTCAACAGAATAAACATTTTGACCTATCAGTTTGATTTCTAACAATGTATATGAATATGCTTTGTATTCCACATTTCAATTGCAAACGCAGGAAATTGATAAGTCAAAATAAAGTCAAAATTGGTAAATTATAAAGTCAAAATTTTAAGTTTAGGCCAAAAATTTGGTTGCCCTAGTGATTAGTGTTGCTTTCAAAACACCTCCAAAAGCAAGATTTGGAATCTGTATTAATAAAACTTCGCTTTTACATCAACTCTACTATAATGGTTTCACACCAAGCTTCCCCTCTACATTTTACAACTAAATTGCGCCCATGCGCGTGGACCGGGGCTGACCACTCATGACACTCCTATAGGAGTACGAAAGCAAGTATAATATGGAACTGAACGTGTAGGTATTTTTATCAAATTTAATTTTCGTTTTTTTGTGCATGTGTCAGATGCATCACACCAAGAAAACATACACGAAATTATGGGAAAACAAGCATTGTTTAGCACTTACCCTTGTGTCAGGCTCTGGAATAGATAGCCCATGAAAGAATTGATTTGTGCTGAAAATTTGTTTGTGACGAGGAATAAGATCACCTAGGAAAAATTTGTAGCATCTATTAGCACATAGCAGAGCAGACTAGCAGTTATGAGTTTTCAAAATTTCAGTGGATTTTCACAGGAAGCGCTTACTGTCACTTTGTCTTCTGGGCAAAGATTCAATGAAAATATGAGTGAAAAAAAATAACATCAAGAAACTACCAACTATTTCACATTCTGATAAAAATAATAACTTCCACAACACACAAAATTGATGAGACACAAAAAATAACCTGAATGAAATTTGGAATAACACTTTATGTCATAAACAACCACTTGAAAGATAAGTCAGCTGGCAATGTGATATTTATAGATGGATATCGACCCAAAACTACAGAAGACATGTAAATCATAATGCTTGCTGAAATTTGACAAAAGCAAACTTTGTTTGAATGCAAAATGGCATCAAAACAAAAGGGGAGGTAATAACTGATTTTCTTTCTTTTTTCTGGGAGCAACAATCATAGGAAACTACCACCATATCTATTAAAATGTTTTTGAACTTAGGATGCACACTTTAACACTATGACCATTGCAGGCAATGTTGATTAAAAAATTTGTTAGCTTAGCAGCCAAAACATGTTAAGCATAACCATGCTTGTTGTTAGAACGCAGCAGCAAATAGCACAGTTGTAGCTGTAGTGGCAAGGACCGAAGACAAGTCAAATGTGACTAATTACGTTTCCCAGTTTTTTTACGAATTCTTGATAAGATGGGAGTTTGAAACCATTGCAAACTGCAAAAATTGTTTCACTTAATGATTGCAAACAACAGGGTTTTAAGTGATAATAACTGACATGGAAGTTTCACAGTGTTTCAACAAGATGTTTCCATGCATATATATATATATATATACATTATTTTCATCATTGCTACTGATTTTACGTTGGCTGTTGTGAGTTAATGGTCTAAAATTTCTTTAAAATGGGGAAAAGGATGTTGTTTTTACAAATTATCAGACATCTACTTATAAACAAACAATACAAAGTATGAAGGAACATGACTAGAATTGACATATACTAGCTTGGTGAGATTAGAGCCACAATCTACAGTTGTGGGGAGGAAAGAGATGAACAGGTGATCAATTCACAGCCCTAGTATTTTTTAATTGTTGATCTTGAGTTCCAAAAAGTCTTTCCAAAAACAGTGGAAGTAACAGCAAAATTGTAGAGCATTTGTAACTAATTCCAGTAGGTCATACCTAATGTTCTTTGAATGAGATAAAGCTGGTCAACATCTGATTTTCCTGGCCAAAGTGCTTGGCCACTGAGCAATTCAGCAAAAACACAACCCACAGCCCAAACATCCACAGGAGGACCATACTGAGTATCACCAACTAACAACTCGGGCGCTCTATACCAACGAGTTGCAACATAGTCAGTATAATCATCTCCTGGACCAGCTGAAAGCAGAGAAAATAAAATTTTACTAATATAGCAACATACTTTGTAAAAAGCAATGTTAAAACACAATTAGATGCACATTTGTCCAAAACACAAGACATAAGTATCTTACTTAAGATTCGTGCAAATCCAAAGTCACAGAGTTTTATGACTCCTTGTTTAGTGATTAGGATGTTTTCAGGTTTGACATCTCGGTGGATGCACTACAAAAAACAACACATATCAAATGAAAGTAGATATTAACAGGAGACAACAGAAAAACAATAGTAAAAGGCTCTCAACAGAAACAAAAAGCATCTTACGTTGTGTTGGTGACAAAAATGAACTGCCTGCAAGACTTGCCACACAATCCTTTTAACTTGCTGTTCAGGTACTCTGAAGCAAAAAAAGTTTATAATAATAATTCAGTAATATAATAATAATATAATATTAATCCATATTACAGAGATCACAGGCACAATCAAATAACACAAGAGCACAAAAATGGTTAGCCATTGAGCATTACAGAATCGATGTTTGCACAGCACATGATCTATGCTGATAGGAGCAAAACACTTTAACAGCACCCTGTGGCGTCGTTACAGGGATCCAGTAGTGTGAGAGAAATGAACACATTCTAACATTAAGCCTTTGAGGTAAACAGTTATCAGAGAAAAAGAAAAAAGGAAAACGTAAGTCAGGTGGGGGCTAATACTGGTGCACAGAGGCATGTTCCAACCAAGGTTTCCAATGCTTTGCAATGCATTTCTTATGAGACTAGCAGCCAATTAATTTTCCTGAATTTTAAACCAGGATTTGGCCATTAACGTTTCACCTGATATGTCTTACTTTTGAATGCTTATTTTGCACATTCTGTCTGCATACTGGAACAAGTAAATAAAGAAATCCTAGGGTACAATGATGTACATGGAAGATTTTCATTGTTATGCAAAAACAGCACTGATGAGATGCATACACTGGTACAACACATCAACAACTATATCAGTTGATCACTGTCATATAGGAGCGTTAAATAACTGAGAAAAAATGGAAGATTTGTATAAAGCATCAGGCATTTGAAGCGATCAGATAAAAAAGTTAGATGAAGATGTACAACATTGTAAAAAGGGGTACAGATTATTTCTCAATAAGGCATCAAAAGTTGTGACATGATGGCTAACTTGGTGTGGGTGAACACTTACATATCTGGGTATGTAATACATAATTCGTAGGCATTATGGTATGCAGTGCGTTAAGCGCTCCATACTAGTCTGTGCATATCTGCTCAACAATAAATAGTTCATCAACAGAGTATATTACAAAATCACAAAATGAGAAATAGTGCAGCAAACGTTTCAAGTACATGACATTTTGAACTCATGCTGTTCTTTCTGCTACGCATGTTGTTGCATAGCATTTGTCACTGGGTTTCAAATCAAGCAGATAAATTCATTCTTCTGGCGAATATTTTATTACCATATTTAGCTGACGTTTTGCCCACCTATTCTAGTAGGCTTCCTCAGGGCAACGTTTTTAACCACATATAACATGCAATTTACCAATAACAAGAAACAACGAGCAGTATGATATACAAAGACAGAAATGCAAAAACGACCATCACATTACAGGAAATGGGTGACAGCATGTGACAAAAATGTGGAAGTGTAAAATGAAAAGCGCTGGGAGATGTCAATGTATAACAACACAATAAACAAAGTAAAACCTGCACAGAAATATACAAAGCGTGACTAAGTAAAGTAGAGCAGTAAATAACGTGAAAGTATGCAGTAAATAGTGATCATATATTGTGATAAACTTGAGTGGCGAGTTAACGAATCCACAGCCATAAAAGCAGTCAATAAGCATATCATAATCTTTCAAAACATGAGGAAAGCTTATTCATTACCTGAATTTCTTGAGTATGTCATAAAATTTCCTTGAGTTTGTCATAAAACCCAAAGCACCCACCAACGCAGAGTAAATATCAATTAAATTTTTAAAAAGGTGAAAACAATAATCCAATATAAGTGCATGGTTAATTATGCAGATGGTTACTTTCATTTAAGCTTATCACTATATGTAACAAGGTTGATTTTCTCTCTTTGAGACACTATGTCCTTGAAAGTAGCATGTCTCACCAGTTGTTGCTGTTGAACTCGCTCCACAATGACTGCGTTAAATTGGTTGATTTAAGACATGACATGTACTAGTGGGAAAAGTAAGAGATGGTCCAAACATGTGAAAAAGATGGCATACACATTGTATACTTTTCAAAGTTTTTTTTGCTATGAACCTTTTCTGCAATCATTTTATCATCAGTTTCAGAAATTTGAAATATCACGACAAATTATGAAAACCATATGTTTAACTATACAAACAAATGCTTTTTTTAATACCCAACCTCTAATACATAGGAATGTGTTTGTTTGGTCTTCAGGTTTAGCAAAAATAAAAAGAAATAACTCTAAATTTTTGCAACATTTATTCCACAGTTAAGTAGTCTGTGAATTGCAAATGCTTGTTTGCAATGTTGATGGGCATATCAAAAACATTTCTGTTGACAACAGAATTAAACCTATGAACAAAAACAAATCCACGAAAATGTCTTATCAAATATATTAAAATTTTTGTCAAATCCTATGGAATGACCCACATTTCTACATGACTGAAGGTGTCCTGCTTTTAGAGTGTTCAATTTTGCATAATGCTAACAGTAATACTCACTTTTTAAATGAAAATACATGAAACAATTTACAAATTTGTTTCAATGCAACATCACACTTCAAGAGCAACCCCACTCATCTGTTGCAAAAAAGTAATATTATTGCATCACAATGAGTAGGAACAGAGTAAAATTTCAGAGACCTGCAAAGTTCTATTACACATAGTAATGCAACAGCCAATGATTTGAATAAAATCTAAATGGCTGTTTCAAAAACAGTAGTCTTCATCAACTATGTATTATGAAAACAGTTGTTTTTTGAAACATCCAATTCAATTTCATTTAAATAATTGATATGAGTTAATAGTTTTTGAAAACAAGTTGGTTTTCATCAAATTTGTTGAAGCTATTTTGTGTCAATCAAATAATTACAATAGATATCTAAGAATCATTAAAGGCATAATCAGGATGCATACAATGGAAATATCGAATCCTTCAGTATTTGAATCTAAAATCAGAATTTTTTCAAATATTTAGATTCATAATAAATTTGGATTAAATAAATGTGATAAATTACAAAGTGGGCAAAACAAATAACAAATGGTTTCAAGAAATTATGCAGTGGCACTCTGAGCTCCTGAGTAAGAGAAAGAAACACTCAATAAAAACACAGCACAGTGTAGTGATGTAAAGAGCTAATTAACAGGTCATGTGATCGCTGATCTGTGTTTTAAATATCTGCACAATCAGCTCATTTTGCTCCAGTTTTGTTTCTTCTTCATTTGCAGATTGCAGAATCAGAACTGCTTATGCATGTATTGTGCTACTGAGTTTGGTGGCTTACTGTTCATGTGTTGGTGTAACTAGTGAGCTTGGAATCATATCACTAAGAAACTGAGTAGATGGAAACTAGTAGGCTATGCCAAGGACAAAAAATTCGTTGGTTTAGAACATTTCTCCCACCCTAATCACAGAGGTCAGGTTGTATGTTGCCATTGTTACGGTCACTTCGAGAGTTGTTGCGATTGATCTAGGCTTTTTCGCTGATTGACATAATCAAGCGTGCCTCGCGACTCAATGATTAAAAGTAGTTCAGTCATTTTCATGAAGAAGGCACAAAGTTGATTTATTGTAAAGGCACAAGGACGATTGACTTGTTTTTTCCTGTGTAAAGGCATAAGGCCGATTTACTGTTTTTTCCTGTGTAAAGGTGAAAGGCCACTTTACTGTATTTACACTGTAAAAGGGGCAAGGCCTATTTACTGTTCTCGTTTTCCTGTGGAAAGGGCATAAGGCCTGTTAAGCCACTGGTGCTGTGATTTTTTCCGTGCCTAAAGGTGTACCCCACAACAGAGGTAAAGATGTTTCAATGGGGCCAGCTCTGCCGCAACCGACCTCTAGAGTCAGGCCAAATGAAAACGACGTGAACCTGGCAGTTTTAAACACCACACAAAATTTAGGTTCTGCAATCCAAGAAGGTATAACAATGCCAAAAAGGAATTTACCCGTGTTTGATGGTGACCCATTACAATACTTTGGCTTTATGAAACGCTTTGAAGAAATTGTGCTGAAGCAAGTTGCAGAACCAGCTTTGCAGTTAGAATACCTCATAAATATGTGCGTTGGTGAAGCTGCTGAAGCTGTGCGATCTTGTATTGTTATTAGTCCTGCGTCTGCTGCATTGCAAACGGTTCTCAACAGACTGGCAAGTAACTTTGGCCGTAAGCACGTCATGGTTCAAGCACATTTAGTAGGCATCATTAAAGGCCCCTTGCATCAAGTCTGATAAAAAAAAGTCTGTCAAAGTTGGCTGCAGGTATGTATAATTGTCAAGTAACTCTAGATGCCTGGGGCTACGGTAGTGAACTGAATAGTCCACAAACTTTGGTTGATGTTTTCCACAGATTGCCGATCCACCTGCAATGGAAACTAAGCGATCGAATTGATATTAACTCTGTAGGTTACACTACAACATTCTCGCAAATGTTGTCCTTTATAGAGGAAGCTGCAGATCGAACAAATTCCTCATTCGGTATGGTATTGGCAGAACCTTCCACGAAGAAAGACAAGCATTAGACTCCAACAAGAAGATCAACCACAGGAAATGTGTTCTCTTCAGTCCTTACAAGTAGCAATGAAATCCTATCAAACAACCTGTGGCAATTGTGGAGCAAACCATACTTTGTGGAAATGTGACACGTTTCGAAATCTAATGGTAAAAGACCGCTGGAATGTAGTAAAAGCAAAACGTTTGTGCTTTAAATGCTTAAAATTGAATCATGTGTCATGAGATTGTAATTTTAGGCAAGACTGTGCAGTTTGTAAAAGACCTCATCATACTCTTTTGCATAAAGAAGTTCCTCAGGAAAGAGATCGAGCAACTTCTACTGCCGACGACACTTCGCCGTCATACAAAGCTTCGTTATCTTCAGCGTCCACTGCGAACGTTACTGCATCGGCCAAGACCTTGAGTCAGCAAGTACACCTGATGGTTCTTCCAGTTCGAGTGTTTGGTGAAGACCCGACAAACTTTACGGATACTTATGCCTTTCTTGATTCAGGTTCTGAAGTATCGTTTTGCACAAATGCCTAGACGAGAAGATTGCATCTTAGTGGCACACCAGTAACGAAGGAAATCATTAGCATAAATGGTTCGAGTTCTCATAGTGGAATGTTAGTGTCACTCTTACTTCGCGGCTTGATGGAGAAAGACATTGATTAAGTCGCTAATGTGTTTGGGGTTGAAAGATTACATAGAATTACAGAAAGCATTCAGACTGATCCAAGATGTTGATCACTACAAACACTTGAAGGGATTGCATTTTCTGGAGATATCATCTGCAGGAGTTGAGATCCTCATCGGTGCAGGCATCCTGCAAGCTCACCAAATCGTGGAAACAAGATTCGGTTCGATGAATCAACCAAAAGCAGTCAAAACTGGGCTTGGTTGGAGTTTGGTTAGACCTGACCAATATGTGGCTGATGGTGAGTGTTCATCTAACTGCCGTAAAACAAGAGATTTGCGCCAACAAATGTTGAACATGTTTGAGCGTGAGTTTAATGAAGATAACCATGCAGATTGCGATGTATTTTTGGTAGAAGATTCACGTTTCCTTAAGATGATGACGATTTCATGATAAAGACTTGCGGTCACTATCAACTGCCTCTTCCATGGAAGGAGGAAGATATATCACTACCCAACAACCGTCCAGTAGCAGAGAAAAGGTTACAAACTTTGAAGCGCAGGTTTGAAAGAGACAATGACTATTTTAACCAGTACAGAGAAAAAATTGATTAGTGGTTGCGCGAGGGTTATGCAAGGAAAGTTCCTGAAGATTGAAATCGATTTCCATTAAATAACATCAATGAGTGCTGATTTTTGTTACTTGTGCACAGGCAGTATTTGAATAATTGTGTTTAGTAAAATTTCACTCTGTGAAGAACAAAATCTTGTCTTTACTGGTTTTAGTAAGCTGAATAATGTAAGTTGTTATTCTCTACGCATTTTTATTTATTATTCTTTCCTGTGCACATCCCATTTATATGGATAACATCACGCTTAATAATTTTTTTGTTTTTTTTGTATTTCATCGATAGTTTTTTTATTTTCCTTACTGTGTTTAACATTTTTTGCCACATTAATTGTCCTCAAATAAATTAGATCAACTCCTTTGTGTACGTAGGCGTGCACATCTGTAATTTTTCCTCACCATGTTCTGTGACTGTGTTTTTTTCTAACTGTCTATTTTCAACCACTTTTTCATAAAACTTGTCAATAAGCAAAAAACAGGGTTGGTGACTACATGGCCACCACGGTCTTTCATCAATCCTATGTGACACAGAGACAATGTTTGTTTATCATACATTGATCAGTTCTCTTGCCATTGTGGTTTCATTAAATCTAATTTCTACTGACAATTGGTTACTTCTTTGCATGATGACTTTTTGTATATTTTTTGTTTATTAGCTGAGTCATATGAAACAATAAATCAGGGTTGGCCAAACCTGCTTGATATATGAGCCGCATAACGATATATGAGCCGCATAAAACCGAAGTTATAAAGAGCTGCAACATAAAATCTGAAAACACAAATTTATTTGCAATACACGCTTGTGATATCATAATTCTTTTTGGAACGACTTGCAAACGCCGTACAGCACACCAGCTACCCCAGTACCATTTCACAATATTTCTGCACTTTGCAATAAAAATAAAAAATAAAGAACAAGCATATAATTTTTCAGAAAGCTCAAAGAGCCGCATGCAAATATTCCAAGAGCTGCATGCGGCTCGTGAGTCGCAGTTTGGTCACTCCTGCAATAAATCAATCAACATAGACTAATTAGTATTCTACTCACCCATGAGTGTGTTTGTCCAGTTCATTCAAAACAGTATGGTCACAATATTCAAAAACAAGATGAAGTTTTCTTTTTCTTCGAAAAACTTCGAGCAGATTTACAAGATTGTTGTGCTTCAATTGCTGGATGAACAAAACAATAAAAGTAAACATATGCAGTCAACTGGAATCAAATCCAAAGCCATATCATATTTTGTTTACTGCTAACAGCCAGGTTTGAAATATTAAAAACAAATGACCTCTGTACATAGCTGAATGCAAGTAAATACCCTGCAAGTACAGAAATCTGATTCTCAAAGCCTTGAATCAAAAAGTGCAGTCATCAGTTTTTAATTTAATGTGCATCAAGTGGCAGAGGTTCTGGATGGGCAACAAAGGATTAGCAAACTGGGGTAATCATTCCCATACACAAAAAAGGAGACAGATAGCAAAGCAATTACTTCCAAGGCATTCCTCTCCTTAGTAGTCTAGGAAAAATATATGTTATCTGCATTAAAAAAAGTTACTGTGAAATAATTGAACCAAAGTTGAAGGATGCCCAGTGCAAATTTTGTCCTAGCTTTAGCACTACAGATCAAATTTGCACTCTCCAGCAAATTTTTGAGAAATCTTAGGAGTATGTTAAAGATGTCTATGCTTGTTTTTTCCACTTCGAAAAGACATTTCACTGTGTCTCTGAAAAGCTGTGGGTACTGTTGCTGGAGTATGGTGTTGATGGCCACTTGGTACTGGTTCTCAAATCACTGTATTCCTGCTGACAAGTTTGTGCCAGTGTTAGCAGTGTTAAATCACAACTTTTCACCATGTATTTTGGACTTCGGCAAGCCAGTAACAGGTGGCCATGTCAGCAGGAAAACAGGCACCACCCTTCTTATAGTCTATATGAATTGGATAGACAGTCACAGCCAAGTTGAGAAAGATGTCACTGTTGGACATAGCAGGATCAATCGCCTGATCTCTACTGACAATTTGGAACTGCTTGCATCCTCTGTGCATGATATTCAACACACATTTGGCCAGATTTCAGCTGTATGCAGTCAAGCAGAAATGAAAATAAGCTCACTGGAAAGATTGAGGTAAGTTTCTCCATAAATCCAGGTCAATGTATAGTAATAGTAAGTAGTAATACACTGCAGCAGGTAGAGAAGTTCAAATATCTTGGGGTGGTATTCAAGAGTTGCAAAAGGTGGAACAAGGAGACTGATACACAGATTGGCAAAGCAAACACACTATAATGTCCCTGGTTTGGCTTTCTTCAAAGAATACTGGTCCAAAATTTGGTGGTGTGACTACATTTCCAACCCTGTTTTTTCATTTAGAAATTTTGGTCATTTGCACCATAATAGTATGGCAACTCACTGTAACAGTATTCACTAGTCTATATTTTCAGTCATTTTGACTGAACTGACTTAAAATTTAGTCCATGACTGTAAAAAAAACTAGCTCCAACCTACTGTAGCTTCATCTTGCCTTATTTTGGAGCCAGTAGAGCCTTCAGAAGTTGATGAAAACTGTGAGGTATTTCAAGTCCTCCTAGGGTTGCTGTCCCTACAACCTTCCTGATAAGTTTGTGTGAAAATGAATGAAAAACTGAGTATCACCAATCAGTTACAAGAGAAAGCTAATAATATTAGCATTGCCAAGCAGTCAACCTTTGTAAGCACACTGGTCCATTAAACCAGGAAAGATATTGGTGACAGATATGGGGCAATCGCAATCAATTGAATTGACCAAAAATGAAATGTAATCCTAATTGACTACATTGCAAACTTATTCGTAATCGACGAATACTTTCGCAATTAATCTTGGAAATCTTCATCCTACATCATTATGAGATGAAGCGCGGTTGTGGTGGCAGGGTTTCCTCCTTTATCATTGTCTGTTATGGTCATGTTTCGGGGGAGGCTATTTACCTGCCTATGTGGTTTAAATCCAGATAGTCCAAGAGAATACGCAACGTTTCTAGCTAATTCTCACTTTGTTCCAGCTAGCCTTGACCCTTCCTGTTGGTCGCCAGAAGTAACGTAGTGAGTCTAGTCTAGTGAGATGTAGCAACAAAAATAAGAGCTCTTCTTAAAAACGGGTTGTCACTTCGGCAACAGAATAGTGGGGCATTATGAGTAGAGGTGTTCATTTCATTTATTATATTCAGAATGAACTTATGAATGTAAGGCTATGTGTATGATTAGGACAGTAATTTACAGCAAATTAACTTTCTTCAGAGGAATAAGGTACTTTTATCTTAGTCGAAAATACCTCTCCTCGACACTGATAACTAAAATGTCAACCATGATCCATCAGATACTGGTAAAAAAAACTCGATGAAACCCATGAGGCTTTGTTAATTATTGGTCCAATAGACAGATGCGCAGCTATATTGGCACCACTGTTCTTTCCATTTCAAATTAAAAGCTGCACAATGCTATGTTGGCTTGCAGATGATCGAAACCCGCAGTTAGAAGAAATAGTCAGCAATTTTGAAATTACTAACGAACGCATTTTCAGCGTTGCTGGATGAATGTTCAAGTCTGACGTCGTTTGCCTGATAAAAGGTTAGAAGCGTTGGTGTTTATCAACTGCAACAAAGATATTAAACATTGATTATTTTTGTTCAATCAATATTTTAAAGTGTTTGTTGCAGTGGAGTAATTGACGGGAAGGAAGAGGGGCGATTTAACTCCCCTGGCCAGCTAAATGTAAAAACCACCCCCACTACTTTTTAATAAGGTTTTAGTACGGTGTCGTCTTTTTGTGTCTTTTGGAATATTTTTTGTTGATTTGGGGTTTTGGTACAGCCATTCACACCCAGATTCACCATCATTTCTCCAGCTTTTTCTGAATGTTGACTAGTAGGTCCATCACAGAGGGCAGTGGACCTCTTTCAGATAAGTTTCATCTCTAGCTCAAAACTCCAGTTATGCCACTGCTTTGTTGACTGCACAAACATTTTTCTTTTTTCCGGTGATAGATCTTTACAGATCAGTAATTTTGTATATTGTATGTTGTCTGAAAATATGCTTACATAAAACTATGCAAATGGGTTTTGTTCTCTTTCTGAGGATGTTTCAAGACAAATATAATCGCGATTGTAATCGTGATTACTCATAATGCAATCATAATCGATTATATTCTGAATTTGTTTATTCATAATTATAATTGAGCAGGTGGCAAGTAAATGGTAATCGATTACATTTGTGCTGTAATCGCCCCATGTCTGATTGGTGATGGCCCAAAGCTTCTCATATATTTAACACTTCTGTAACTTTAGCATAGCATTAACTGCTGCACCATAACAACTTCGATGTTATAGCATAGCCATTCTTGTAAATACAGCTCAGCTGACATTGTTAATTAGGAATTATGTCACAAATGGAAACATTCAAGTCAATTCATTTGTATTTGTCTATCTCCAGGATTCTTAACCTTTTTGTCTCATTTACCCTTCAACAAAATCAAAAAATTGATTTTACACCCCAAAATTTTTAGTGAATTAAGGCATAATTCTTCTAGAACAGGTACGAGGACAGGTTCTCCTAGAAATGTTGCAAATTTACACTCAGATATATGAATTTTAGTGCTTGCTGTACGGGTGTCAAGCTCATTTCAGTTCAGGGGTCACTTTAGGCAAATTTAATCTCATGCAGGCCAGACCAATGTAATCATTGCATAACATCCTGGTTAAAAGTAATGACAATTTCCAACTGTTTTCATAACTTTACCGCAAAAACTTCAATCTTATCTGGAAATGATTATTATTGTAGGGTAGACAACACTGAACAGGAATGTGATCAACTGGATAAATGGACAACTGTAGTTAGAAAGAAAAGGTGGAGGCACAAACCTGGCAATGCAACTGATGCTAAGTTCAAGACAGTGGAAAGTTTTGTCTCAAGACTGAAACCAGATACTAGAATCGTCTATCTCAAAAAATGGTTTTGAGACAAGTTCCAGAATGCAAGAAGTGTGCGGTTTCAAGCATTGAGAACCAGATATGATACATATGCATCTTTCAAAATTTCAGCAAAACTTCTTGACGAAGGTGATATAAGCGAGGTGCTTAACTGCTGGAAATGGCTGCAAGAACTTGTATTGGAATGTCACAAATGTCCATTAGTAACACATTTCGAACCACGTTCTTGGCACCCAAACAGAACTTTGGTACCACCAACCAGTTCAGATAATGAGCAAAAATGGAAGGGATATTAAATAATCTCAGTCTGGCCACTTACAACTGCCGGGGTTTTAAGTCTTCTATGCC
>JGI24022J15233_10000450_pt1 | contig 26021 bp, 14 predicted proteins | sample Ectturendosymbi2_FD_15233 | JGI IMG/M metagenome (IMG submission 15233)
TATAAAGGAAGGGTTGAAAAATAGAGCGCCACCCTCTAATTGAACGCCACTTTGATGAATTCTTCTATTTTGGAAATAGTTACGGCTGAAATCTCCTTTCTGTCGTGTTTCTCCAAAAATAAGACCTACCCTAAAAATAAGACCCAGCGTGAATTTCCAGAATGCCCAGCGTATGATTATTCATACGCAAAAGCGGCCTTCTTAAAATTCACATAAAAGGAAAACTAAAAACGTTTTCACTATTATTTGTGGTTGGTATGTTACTACCTAGAGGTAGTTCATGATCCATGAGAAACTGAAGTTTTTGGAGTGACAACAAGTTGGTAAAATTTTAAGAATAAAATAAGTAGGTTTTAAAAATTGAAAATTTTAGTGATAGGTACTGACTAGTGAAGTTTCATACCTAGAACATATGTTTAATGCATACTTTGACCTTTGGTTAAGTTTGCTAGCAAAATAAGCATCCTCCTAATACCAAAGAATTTCATCTAACTTTTCATATTTTCTGTTGGGAAACACTGATTACCCGGTGTATGAAATATCATACGTTGGGCGGTAACGAGTGTCTCATGAGACAATTAGAGGTTAGAGTAGGGTTTCCAAAAATTTGCTTTTTAAGAGTGATAATCAAAAGGTGTTGAGTTAAAGATGTAGTGAGTCAGAACCATTGAGTCTGGTCAAGAATAGTCTGCACGATAATATATTGCCTTGCAAAATCCGCAGTGTTGAAAGGGCTATGGACACAGTTATATTATCCAACTTTACTCTCCCCTTTCATTGACACTTTGACCCCACTTTTGACAATGATGTTTGTGCAAGGTAAAATGTTGGATGGAATATTCTAGACCAGACACCAATTGATTCGAAGTTTCATAGTCATTTTCTGCTACACCAGGGTTTCCATACTACGAGACTCGGGCCAAATCTGGCCTACGAAGCCATTTTGCCGCCCGCGAAGACATTTTGTCACTAACGAAAAAATAATATAGTTACGAAAAACTTGTTGATTTGGTGGAATGCAACATATACCGAAACAATCAATCACATTACGTAAGATGTCCGGCCCTCAGGCTGCTGTGTAATCGCTTATGTGGCCCTCGAAAAAAGTTTGGATGGCTTTGTGGACAGCTAATGTGTGCTATAGTTAGGCTATAAATCAATGGTCTAGAAGACAGTATGTTATAGCAGCACACATTGTGTGATGTGAACACTCTGTGGGACTACCATATTGCTAGCAGACCAACCCGCTTTTTGCTGGTTACTGATTCACTAAACCTAGTCTGAAAGAGGTCCTTGCTGCTCAATTGAAAATGCGAAAAGTGACTTGTGAGGTTGAATAACAAGAACCAAGTCACAATGATAACTAATCCCACAAACTTAAGAGTTGCTTGAATTCGGGAAGTGCAATCACTGGAAAAGAAAAGAGAAACAAGTTTTGGTGGTGTCACTCAACCAAACCTCATCAGATGGGAAATGTTGATCTTTTTGATAAGTTGACAGGACTGTACTTGATTTGAACCCAATCAAGGAAGTGGTTTTGGCCATTGTTTAGGTTTGCAAATCTTTGGGCATTGTGCAAATGTGTTGACTGAAGGATTTCACTGTTGGTTTTCCCAAGACAGACTGTGATTCTTTGCCAGCAGGAGCTAATGTTAGAGCAAAATGAGGTGTTAGTCCCCAACCAAAGGATTTCTTTACGTTGTAAGATTAAATGAATAACGTATAGTGGACAAAAAATGCACAGATACTCAAAGATTGTTTCGCGCCTATGGCAAATGCACCACATTCGTTTGCTAAAATTCAGTGTGAGACTTCAACCAGACAGTTATGGCCTAGGAGATTAATTAATTAATTACTGATTTTTGGCCATAACTTGCTAACCACTATTACCAGATGACCATTCAGGGGCTCCAAAAATGTGTATATTCCCTTAGTATATTTAAGAAAAACATTTAAATTGCCACTTGATCTTATTCTCAGGGCCCAATTACGTCATCCAAAAAATTCCAAACCTCCCCAGTTGTGACGTCACACCGAAAAATGTTTAAACACAAAAGTGCCCGATTTTTTAAAAACCAATCCTAAGTGATGTTTTGCTTCTTTAGAGGGTTTGATCAGCTCTCTAGCTCTATCGGTCGGCAAATTATGACTGGACAAAGTCAAAGCCAATATAGTGGCGTTGCGGTCCTTACAAGGTAGACTTTTCGTTTTTCAATAAAATGTGTTAAAACTGGAAGTTGCGCCTGTACAAATCATTGAAATGACCACTCAACATATAGGCCACATTGGCAGCTGACACACTCTTAAATGCCCAGCGTATGATATATCATACGGCCAAAAAAAGCACTTTAAAACATGAATTTCGCGAAACAACAAACTCAAACCAGTTTCAGGACAACATCTCGAATATCATATTACGGCAGAACCCAAAAATTCAAATTTTTTGAATTTCGGGCATTAATGGGTTAATATAAGCCCTACCTTTAAAGTAAGACCTAGTCGATAGCGCGAAAGTGCAATGCTAATTATGTAAATTTGTTAGATGTTTTTTCTTTTCATTAATAAATTTTATCTCAAAATTCGGACAAGCTAGTCGAAAAATAGAGCGCCACCCTCTAATTGAACGCCACCATAAAGGAAGGGTTGAAAAATAGAGCAACATGGCAGTGAAATAGAGGTTTTACGGTATGCGTTTTACTGACACATCATTATTGAGCATTTCTATGTTCAAAAGTCTGTTTTTGTATCTCTGATGCGTTACACCAGTGCTTTTCAAGTTGTGCGACGATACGCACAGTGCGGGTAAAAGAAACATGTTGTTTTGATGTAATCGTATTTTAAACAATCCTCTTTTTATTCAATCACCCTACTGTTTTTTTGTAAAACATGGCACGGCGCACAACGAAAACTGGCAGACATTACGCTCACATTTCGATGGTTTGAACATTTTAACAGAGAAATGTATTTGACGTTACCGAAAGCTACCACGAAATTTTCTATGTGCTTGTTCTATTGTATACGTCATGATGGAAACAAAAGATGTGCAAATGCAAGGCAAAGCTGAGCTTCTACTAGTTTTTTGTTGCTCCTACAGTTGCACAGGACCAGCGCAGTTATTCAATCTGTGTGCTGCGCCACGGGCACGCTGTTGGTCTCGGCAGTGACGTCTACTGCTCAGTGGCGTGAGAGAGGTTTGAGACAGGGGGGAACTTAGCAGAAAGGGCATCCTTGGCACCTTAGGTGGGCCACTAGCGAACACTCAGAAAATAGTTCCAGAAATGACAGTGAATCCGGCGTCACAGGCTAACACCACGCATCGTCAGTCCTTACATGTCTTTCAATGTGAATCCGGATGTCGTGGATGTGTATACAAGATAAAAAAAAAACGAAAACACCAAAACGCAAAAAATCAACAACCTACTTAGAACCGAAGGAATACTAAATATCAAAATGTCAGCTAAAGGGGTCCGGTTTTTGTATTTATCTAGCCAGGGGGCGGCTCGCCCCCCCTGACCCCGTCAGTGGCGATTCTAAGGGGGGTAGGCCATAGCCCCCACATTTTGGTTGGACCCCTGCTTTCCCCCCAGTTTTTTTTCCAAATTTCACGTTCAAGTTCGTTTGCTTGACATATACAGTAGATAGCTTTCGACCAGCAACATTTTAGACGTTAATTTAGAAATCCTCTAGGCCAGCCTGCATTCAAATTTTCCCAAATGCATGATAAGTTGTGTTGTTGTTTCAGACCAGTGGTTCCCAACCGGGGAGGCATTTACAATACCAAAGGGTGCCGCGAAATTTAGTCACATCGCGGTCCTGGTGTTGAAAAATTCGTTTCGAAACTAAGAAAGAGTCACAGAAATGAGAAGATCGATCTTTCGAGCATTTCAGTGTGAGATGGAACTGGATTATATTGCTGTCAGTACAAACTTTTTCTTGCACCACGGTGACCCTGACCCGTATTCAAAGTTTTGGTTCGGATTTCTATGTCCAAAACATTTTTGTTCACCGCGTCCTCACAATCACATACGTATTTGTTGGTTCCCTGTTTTTGTTCAAGACGAAGGAATGTAGATAGAGATGCTGAAACATTATTGGTTGATACTTCATCAACGCAATGGGCAGGCAAACTCTCATAAACAGCCAAAAAGGATTCGCACTTAAGGCCAAACGTGGTTTTTATTTATTATCATGAACAAGCATTTTCGTTAACACAATTCCACAAAGCCATCGCCAACACATGGTCTAAATATACTAGAGACCAATCAGTTGATTGATCTCACCGTGCCCACTGCTCGCCATCAACTTACAACAAGGTTGGCAACCTGTCTTCACCAAAAAAAGCCAGGCTTCGTCCCATAAAAAAATAGATAGCAGTCTTAAGAAATAGAAACATAAAACATGCATAGCCAAACACAAAACAGATGTTAAAACTCGTCAGAAACATCGATACAATACAATTCCAACTTTAGAAGCATTTTCTTTCCTCGTAATTACACTGTCGTACATTTGCTTCTTATTAAGTACAGCGATCATTTTCAGGGCAACCTTTGCAATATCCTTGCACCCTGCATGGTCATAGACTCTCGTCAGAAGAAATTTGTAATGAATATGCAGCTCATACAATGTTTTGTCAGAGCCAAGCTTTTCCGACTGAAAAAAGCCAGATTTTGTTTGGCGTTTTTTGATTTTCAAAAAAGCTAAGTGCGTCAAAAAATGCCAGAATTTCAATATCTGGCTTCAAAAAGCCAAATTGGCAGCCATCAACTTACTATACTGCTCAGCGAATCAGCGTAAGCTTCAGTTGTTGCGTCCAGGAAATAAACTGCAGATTCGACGTTCGATACATTGATTACATAAGATGGATCATTATGCGTCGTTATTATTTCCATACTCTGGGTTTGGAAAGTGAGTGATTTCAACTATCATCAGGGCCACCATACCGCCCTTATTTCTAAGATTTGTCCCTATTTTGCAGTACTACGTCATAGAAAATTTTAATTTTGAGTGTTTAAACTCCGGAATGTGGCACCACATTCAAATTAGGCAAAAATTCGGCCAAATTTCCAAAAATACTCACAAGAGGTCAAACAAAGTATTTGCGGCCAAACCACTTCTGAAAACGGTCAAATTGTGCAAATTCGGCCGCAAGAAGGCTTTATTCCTAACCCTGTGCTGAAGTATTTTCTCCCTATTTAAGTTAAAAGTAGTGGAGTGTCACATTTTGCTGTTATGTTGCGTGCAATGGTATTGTTTGTGTAATAGATTATGGTGCACATTGGGAAGGATAATGTGCAGTATTAGCAAAAAAGGAATATGGGTTGTTACAAAATTGAGCATCAGACATCAATGTTGCTGTAAATACAAAGCCTAATTTTTTAAAACGATGACCTCATTTCGATCTTCATTTAGGCGAGCGCAGGGGGGCAAAAATATTCTGCACAAGGGTCCCCAAATCGCTATAAGACCACCACTGTGGGATGTCTTAGTCACAGGTATAGGAATAAGTAAATTTTTGGGGGCGCAAAGGATTTTTGTCAAAATTTCCCAAACTTGCCCAAAAAGCTGTCTTCCAATTTCTGCGAACCGTTTTTTGGTGTGACCTCCAAATAAATGGTCTTCACTTGTTTTTCAGCAAAGGTTGGGCGAAGTTTTTGCTCAGATTTCAGGGATTTTGTCCAGAATTTCAAGGATTTTGCCAAAATTTTCAACAAATCAAAACTTTTGGGGTGTGCTTGCACCCTACCTCCTACACCACTGGTCTTAGTGTGCAGTAAATGTTTGCTTAGAAACCATACAATCTGTTACACTTGGTCTAATTACTGTCTGGCAAATGTTTAATGGTTACAGGGCAACAAGCATGTTAGTTTCTAGCACATATCTTGAGACGTAATCGTTTTCTGTACAGTTTTCTTTCTTGTTTATAAGGAGTTGCAACCTGTACAGCTTATTGATAGTAAATATCATGCAAGATTTTTTTTCATTAATGATAGCAAATAAAAAATTAAAAAGCAAAAGGATGCACAGTATTAATATCTTCGGCGCGGATTGACGTATATAAACGCCAACGCGTAACTTTTTTCGTACTTGTTTTTTTGCAACGAAAATTTCCACGAAGGTCCTTCACACCCAGACACATTAAACCTGAAAATTTCAGGAAATTGAGCAAGAACTTTGTGAGATAATAAATTTTTCATCCAACCACTTTGCTAGACCTTGGCTACAAGACTTTCCAAACACTTAGGTGACAGTTGTTGCGTGTAACACCATCACCCAGGGGTCGGGAATCTATGGCTCGCGAGCCAGATGTTGCTCTTTTGATGACGGCATCTGGTCGCTTGATATTTTCTTAACACGATTGTTACGAATGAAACTTTTTCTGTAATTTTCCTGCAAAGCCATCTCCAGAAGTCGCATTAACAGTAATAAGCATGTTATTGAAGAGAAAATTCGGACATTTACCTTTGTTTAAAATTGTTGATTTTGCTTAAAAATGCACACGTCAGTTAAGTAAGTCAGTTGCATAAAGCAGGCAGGGGCGGGATGCCTGCGGCCCACGGCCACGGGTCAAATGCGGCCCACGTGAACATTTGATATGGTCCGCATTATTATTTTCGTTACCCAATTTAGAGTACAAAACCACATCAACACGAAGCTCCATGATAATCAGTTACTTAAAGGTCAGATTTAATAAGACGCCTTCAACCCCCACAGTAAGATAAAAGTAGAACTTTAGGATACTAAGTTGTTGTTTGCGACTCGCCAGCAATAATCCACAAATTTATGCGGCCCGTGATAGCGAGTAGATTCCCCATCCCATTAGAAACGCACACGTTAGTTAAGCAGTGCTAGTTGCATAAAGTGTTGAAAAATATTATGTGGCTTTCACCGAAATACAATTAAAAATATGTAGGTTTCATGGGCCCCCCTAGCCAAAAAGATTCCCGATAACCTTTACTACTCGATTTTTTCCAATGTAAATTTACAAGAATATTCACCATACCACACGCATCAGTCCTGAAAATTTGAATTCAAATTCATGGAATTAGCTCCACCAACGACTGTTGTTATCATGGAAGTTTACGTCCAGCAACATTTGTTGGGCCTAGGCTACAAAACTTTTTCCAAAATAATAGGGTGTTCACAGGCTTTGCGTATAGCACGATTACTATTTTCGTACTCGTTGTTTTTCAATAAAAATTTACAATAATCTTCTTCATGCCTATGCGCATCAGCCCTGAAGATTTGAGAGAATTGAACGGAGTGAAATCGGAGTTATGAAATCGGACCTAGAACCACTCAAGCACGTAAGCTACAAAACATGACCTGTTTTTTGGCAAGTAGTTGTTTCGTACAGCATCATAACTTTTTTTGAATAGTTGTTTTATCACCAAAATTTAAAAGAATGATCGTTTACATTTGATGCATCTTTCCTGAAAATTTGATATAACAACCGGACTGCAGATCACAGCTCAACGCGCGTCTGCTACCTCGCGTGGCCAGCAACGCGCTTTCGCCAACAAATCGGGTGCAGTAAGTGGTTGCATGAATCGCAATAGCTACACTCATGCATGGTCTTTTGCAACCAAATTTTACACGAATTTCCTTCTTGTTCCAATGCATCTTACCTGAAAATTTCATGGAAGTCTATCAAGTACTTTTTGAGGTAGGTACCTTTGACTCCAGCTATTGGACAAGAACAACTCAAAAAAAGTCCTGCACCGGCTGAATAATCGCGCAGATTTGACGCCACGCCAAAAATCGTAAAAAAAATTCATAGATTTGGACCATTCTGACATGAGTTCTCTGCACTACTTCTGAACACCACTGGTATTATGGAAAAGATGCAACAACAGACTTTCCTGAAATGTAGCTATCAAACAAAAAAAGACAAATAACCTGGCAGCCAAGTTTGAACTGGTTGTTTCCGGTGGATACCGAGCTGTACACAACACTGTTCCCGATCATGCATAAAGGCTTGTGGCAGTCCAAAGCGACATCTGACCAGGATGTGATAAGAAATCCTCCAACTGGTAGTTGGTTCCTCCACTCTGACAACCACCGCTCGGTCACCTGTGGGGAGGGTTCGGCCTTCATCTTAATTAATGCATCACAGTGGATGGTATAAACATTGACAGGAGCTTTGCCAGCAGAAATGACTTTTAGCTCACAAGATAAACCAGCAGCAATTTCCTTACTTTTCGAAGTGTTTGCGAATTGAGAGACACCAAAGTTCGATACTTCTGCCTTTGGTGAGACGCATAAGCAAGGTCAACAGGCGCCGTCTGGCGGCGACTCTCCCTATTGTTTTTCCGACGGTGTGGTGGCGCTTTTGAGTTTTGGTTTCTGCAAGAAAGTTTTCGATAGTGAGTTTACCACACATATCTGAAAGTTGAGTATTTTCGATAAATGTTCAATGAAACAGTCTACGCGCACAAGGAAAATAACAGCACGCATATAACAGTTGGGCAATAACATCACACTTGCCGCATTGCCAATAGCAATGTTTAAATGGACTTTTTTCGAAATGAAGAAACGAAACTAGTATCACAATAGCAATTGCAGTTAACCGAATAATTTTCAGTGGTTATTCAAGGCAATCATAAATTGCTTGTCGTTGCTTATTTGACGTCAGGTGCCCAAAACAAACTACGTACAAAACACAACGTCACACTAGCAATGCAAAATAACTATTGAAACCAGCAACCGTTTGCAGTTTTCAGTTGAAAAAAAAACGATTCTCGAAACGCGCACTTGTTTGCTTGAGTATCTTTTGGTGTCGCGTCCATGTCCACATTGTAGTAAGGATTCTTCAACTCCGCTGAATCATTGTAGTATGTGTGCTTAAGATCTGACTCAACAAAAATGTTCGGGTCAGATTGTGACCGGCGCGGAGAAAGCACTCTGACAGGGCGTTGAGGTGAGCGACGAGTTCCTTTTAGTCTTGACAGAGGACTTCCCTTCAGGACAGACCTACGAAACAGTGAACACTTATTTAGCAAAGGATGAGCGGCAGAACACGCAAAAAAAACAAAATTTTCAGATTAAAGTCCGGCAACATGATCTAATTATACTTCTATCAGGCAGATCTTCATTTTCTTTGAAGCACGAGTCCATTATCTCGCAAAATCAGGTCTGTTTAATTCTTGTTAAAATCAAAATGCACAATCTTCTTCAGCATACGCTGAAAATCATTCTAGTCACAACCAGCACGTTTGCTGTGAATCGAAGCACGAACAGATGTAATATTCATGTGAACACTATCACAGATATCATATTCATGTGAACACTATCACAGATATCATATTCATATGAACACTATGTGTGAATCTCACGATTTCTACCAGAAAATCGGTTTGTCAGACAGCACCAGCAAGTACTCTCAAAGGCATCATGTCTAGTAACGAGCGAAAGTCCGCTTGCCACCACTGCTGGGTGTAGCCCCATCAGTTCTACTGTTCCATGGTTGCTTGCGGTACCCAAGTATCGCGACTCAACATCCTGCTTCTTAAAATTGAGCCTCCATCGTGGGTTTGATCAAACAAAACGAGTAAGAAAATTTCGAGCTTGACTTCACCGGACCGCTGCGTGAAATCGTTAAAAAAATAGCTGATCGGTGAACTTGTGTTGCATTTGCGGGCATTAGTTACTTAAACAATTTTTTCAAACTTGATCTCTGTTCATGATGCAATTTGAGGCCCCTGTGGAAGCAACATCACCATGGCTTTCTTCCTAACAGGCTGAATAGACTGAATAGATCTAAAATATGAAAATTTGTAAAAAAATCTCGTAGTTTTCAAAGTAAAAAAGTTTTTCAAATAGGTAGGGCCACATCAACCGGAAGAAGTGCACAACAGTTTTGGGTTCGACTAATCATTAGTTCAATTGAAAGCTTCTGGCCAAGGTTACCAGGGGTCACCTTCTAAAGGTTACCAGGGGTCACCTTCTACTTGTACAGTAATTACACTCCAGGAAACTTTTAAAAGTTTGCACCTTGCTTCACTTCACCGGAGTTAGCAATAAACACTCCAAATGTCACAGCACACATGTTTGTGATGGTAACCTTATGTTGCATAACTCGTATAATATCAATTACTGCATCAAAACATCCTAAACCAGTGGTTTTACCCCAGGTTAAGAACCGCTGTCCTGAACCAACAGCAGCATTTTATAGACATGCTATCAATGTGCTTGTTTTATGCGGGAAAGGCAACATTTCGATGTCGGTTAATCGTTTTGAAATTGCGTGAAAATCTGCGAAGGGTAATCAAAAGTTTCAACCAATTTCCGCTTGGATGAAAAACAATGGTTGCGCTGTTAAGTGCGGGTGGAGCTCAGACAAGTGAGAGCTGTACAGCAGTGGTCGACTCCGCTGCGGAGCTGTCAGTCAACTGCTCGAAATGAACGCGACGCCTTTTCTGTGTCACATCACTGTTGGCTTGAGCAAGCCTAGTGACGTAAACAAGCTAAATGTTGCAAAAAACATTTACTTTCGTTGCACGCAAGCACTTCAGTGCCAGATATCAGTATCGATACAGAAACCAAAAACTTCACCTTAAACTGCGTCCTCCGCTGTCCGCGTCGGATTGGACGCCGCCTGAACTCTCAGCATCAGAAGCTAAAGCACTTGTCGTTGTATCAGAGTCATAGTCCCGCAACAACTTGCGACGTAAAATTTCTCCTCCCTCTTTCCCAACTGGATGTGGCAATCTGCTTGAGGGATATTCCTAAAGATTATTGAAGATTGTTTTGAATTTGCAAAAAAAAATAACTCAGTGCTTAAAGCGGAGAAAGATAATATTTGAAGAAACAACTACTGAGGTAGGAACCGTTTTCCAAATCTAAAAATTTATAATGAGTTACATTCATTGAACATCAAGGGTTGCAGTCAGTGGCATTCATTGAAGCATGTTATGTTTGCTTCTCACTAAGGCCGGCTACGTTGCAGAACTGCATGAATTTTTATTGACAATAGCTCTTTCAACGATACGACAAGCACAAAGGTTTTCATTTTTTAAAATAAACCCAACTGCATTACGCACACTTCAAAAATAAACAAATTGTCAACGTCTTAATCAAAAGCAGAAAAGTTTTTATCAATTTCAACTCGATGTTACTGAATCGTTTTTCGTGAATCCATCACGTGACCAGAATGCATCTCAACCAAAGAATTCTATCTCCTCGTCACGAAACAACAGATTTCAAACCTGGATCTAATTTTTCCGACTTCGGCGCCAACTTCAAATCTTTAACAATTGCGTAAATTACGCACTATATTGAATCACATGGACTTCTGCAAAAGTGCTAACACTTTGTGAAACCAAAACAGGAGCAGAATGTGCACAACCTAGTTTTCTACTATCACCAGTCGCTCCAAGCTGTATGCAAATCAAAGGATGAATAAACAAAAAATGATGCGCAGTGACACGAATCTGCGTTGGGAATAAAAACAGAATTTCTGAAATAACTTTGTCTTCTGTCAAACCTTACTTGCTGTACATCAAACATCTCTTCAACTCTACTCTTTGTCATGTTTGCACCCCTATCCTTCTGAAACACACGCGTGCGAGCGCAGTGCAATTGGTTTTCTAAAATAGGTTATTAAACCAATTTTTTTCGGCTAACACGTAATACAGTATTCTACTACAAACTTGGGAATAAATGCAATTAAATGTTGTTTTTCCAAGATTGTTCAACAAACCTCATGGCAGTTTGAGAAAAGTTGAAAACGCAAGTCCCGCGAGCGTCAAAATTTTGGCGCAAGATAGTGGTCAACATTTTAAATCATAACTCGCCAGGCGATTGTGCTAGAGAGTTAGTCAAACCCTCGAAAGACCCGGTTAGACTAGTATTTCAGATGAAAAAAATTGGGGAGGTTTGGACTTGCGTTTTTTGGGGGTGACGTCATAAATTGGGGTGGATTTTAGCATTTTTGGCTCAGGATACCTGACCCAGGGTATCAGCCCCCAAGGATTAATCCTTTGTTTGTTTACTTTAAATGAAACTAGGCTATAATCTGCATCTTTCAAGCCCTGGAGTAGCCTCCTAGCGTTTGTAGTTGACAAGTTATGCCATACATGCAATAAGTAGTTAATTTATTCCCTGGCAAGGGCATTAAATTTCTTTGTTTGCTGTTTTAAGACCATAACTTTCTAATCACAAATGCTAGATAGCTAATCAAGAGCTCTGAAGATGCGGATTTCAGCCTAATTTTTTTGGAAAAAAAAGAAACAAAACATTTGGCCTTGCGATTAGGGCCCAGGGTCCGACAAGAGAGGTCAAAAAGTCCTAAACCTATCGCAATTTTGACGTCATCCACAAAAAAAATCCAAGAACCTATCTAATTTTTTCAAATCTAATCTACATGACTTCCCGCATCTTTAGAGGGGTTAAACGCCTCTCTAGCTCGATCGGTAGGCGAGTTGTGTTTGGACAAAGATTTGCTTGATATAGGCAAATCATAGTTTTTACGTTTTTGTCAAATTTAGTTTTTTTGGCCATAACTTTTGACCCAAAAGTGCTAGATAGTCAATCAAGGGCTCTGAAGACTTGGATTTTAGCCTCGTTTCCACAAAAATTTGAGTCAAAAATTTCGTACATTGGGTCGGAGTCCAGGGCCCGATAAAGTAGGCCTAAAAAAACTAAAACTACCCTCTTTGTGACGTCACCTACAAAAAAACAAAACCGACCAAAGTTTCTTTTGATCGAATCTACTTGTTGCCGTATCTGCCGCATCTTTAGAGGGTTTGGACAGCTCTCTAGCTCAATCGCTCGGCGAGGTATGACTTGTCGAACTTGGTCAAAGAAATGGGTTGCGAGGTAAAAGCACACTGATCAGGTGGGGGGATAATAATGGGATTGGAAGCTTATATAAGACTTCAGCATCGCTGTACTGTATACACACTAGTTTGGAGTATTTTCTTCACAGCTTATTTAAGACAGCTGAACTCTCATAAATAAAGCTTTTATGACATAAAAATACTGTTCTACATTATTTTCAAAGACACTGCGAGTCCTAACGAATGAATCCTATTTTGACAGGTGCGCTATTTCGATTGCATCGTGCTTTGCTGGAAAGCATAACATTTTAGGTAACGCTGAACTTTCCTGTGGTTCTTGCAGCCACACTGAGTTTAAGTGACCCGTGCCGTGCCCTTCTGAAAACTACGATTTTTCTCTCACTTGACGAAAATGTGCTCAAGAGTTTTCTGAGTGAAGTCTTTTGCAAGTATTCTTAGATATGCGTTTTTGTTTCCCGTTGCAACAGCACCTGTCTCTGAAGAATCTTGTTGCCAAAAGCGTAAACTTTCAATTATACGAAAACATTAAACCGCTCAACGCATAAGGTTTCAGTGATGCACCTCGAATCTTGAGTGGTTTTCCGAATCTGAGCTGGGCAGGGAGTTGCTTGCGCTATTTTTCCTGCTGGATGGTCTGGCTGGTTTCTGTGGTGGGGTTAGAAAGGCCCTGTTGGGACCTGCACAGAATACAAAGTTAAGGTTATGAGAGCCATTCAATTTGTGCAACCGATGTAAAGAGGACGGAGGTTGCGACTTAAATCTATTACTTTCATGGTTCCCGGTAAATAAACTTCTAACAACTCTATTATCGATAAAGTAATATTAAACTTTACTCCGCAGAACACTGAGAAAGACACTCTGCCTTCTGAAGATATACAGCAATGAGGCCGTAAAGTAAATTATTTCAATTTGCATAAATCCTGAACAAGAGCAAGAACCTAGCCATGTATGTCTCCTTACATACATAGCTAAACCCCAGTATGCAAACGGCTGTTTCTCAATCTTAACCCAAAAAGTGCATGTTTTCAACTTTTATTCTTCTCCCTATAGCTGCCATAACAGCTGTCTTGTTCAGTGCGATCTTCTAACTTTGCATTTAACTCAAAGTGAAAGATTATACGTCACTACGTCACAATATCACTTGAGAACGTTGCGTCACACGCGACTCGAATTCACTAAATCCCATCGCTTTCAAGCTTCATAAACCATCACCCTGTGCAGTGTCCTTCAAGTACCGCGCGGGCCATTTCTTACCCGTCTTGCATTGATCAACAGAGTTTTAGTTTTCCATTCACAGTGAAAATAAATCTGCGTTTCGTCAAAATAATTTTTCTACGGCAGGGATCCCAAACGTTTTTGTCAGAGGACTGCGTAAGCTATTACACAACAGTTAGAGGGCCGGACACTTTACGTAATGTGATTGTTTCGGGATACCTACTCAAATTTTGCTTCTAATATATAAATATATTTATTATTTTTTCATAATTGGCAAAATGACTTTGCAACCGAATGAAATGGCTTCGCTGACTGTATTTTGGAGTGAGCTGAAAAGTAGGTCACTATCTTGACCAGGGCCGCATATTGAGTGACATATCGTTAAGGGGGCACATTAAATGGCTTGCTTTGATTTTAGCAAACTAAATTTAGCTTAAACTAATATACTGAAAGTGTTCGAATCCTAACTGCAATGGTAACAGACGTGATGAAGTGGCACTCAGGACCACCTGCATTAAAATGTCAAATCCAAGAATATTCAAACAAAGAAAGGTTGTCAGTATGTAGGACACTTACTACAGCGAAAACTAAACTGGGCCGCACAAAACCCTCGACTGGGCCGTATGCGGCCCGCGGGTTGGACATAGCTGTTCTAGGGTCAGCTAGTCCTAAACCTGCATGTTGCAACTTCTTCACAGCTCGGCTTACTTTGTAAAGACAAATGCTGTATTTACCTTTGTGGCGAACTGAAGAAAACGCAAGAGTTTCTCCCACTGTTTTAAAACAAACTCTGCCGCCTTGTGCAACAACTCATTACAAAACACGTGTGTTTTCGCCGAGTCGATGACTTCCTAGAACCAAAAAAGTTATCCTAACGTTCGTTCCGGCCGAAGCGAAGCGCATTGTGCTTGAAAGGCCAACGCTATTATTTTCCAAGGTACCTCAATTTACACCAGAATAAGAAATATTCAAACATTTGAAATAACCTAATGGGGGAGCAATTCAATAATTTGATATAAACACCAGTTAACTATGAAACGCAAACGTTCACACATAAAAATCACAATGAAGTTACAGTCGTCACACCTCACATTCTTTTGTCACAATTGCCCTATGCTCGCGTGTCTCTCTATCCTACCAAGATTGCCGTATTCATCCACTGGTCCCTTGCCACTGTTTCCAATCTCAAGATCTTTTGTCTTTTTGGAAACGTTTCTCCCATCAGCATCTGAGGAGCTTCCAGTCCCAGGGTCTCCACGTGACCGATACATTTTTTTGGCTCGATGTGAAGGAGGTGACCGCATACCTTTGTTTGATTTATTAGAACTTCTGCGACAAACCGGAAACCAAAGTTTCAACATAAAAACGCTAATAAATATTTTCATTTTTATAACATTTTAGTTGCCATGAAAAAAGCAGAAGGTTGTCTCCAAATATCATTAAAACCCCAAATGAATGTTTACCCAATCAATGCTGATAGTTTTTGATTTTTAACAGTTTGTTGAGGAGGATGAGGTCGGGGAGGGTTCCATCCTTCTTTTTCTGAAACTTCATCTCCTTTGTATGCCAGGATTGTTGACAACGCTTCAGTTGATTCTGACATATCCACTCCTGCAGTTTTTTGTATCAAGTTAATACTTGCTGAAAACAAAATTTTCGCCGCACGTTTTTGGTGGATATGGTTACGCACACAAACATCTTCGCAACTAAAGTGCAAATGACACGTAGTTTTGAATAAATGTTTCCTTTTAACTTCACCAGTCTTTGGTGTTCCAGCTGAGAATAAGCATGCATGGATCATCAAACTGCTACGAAAAAAGAAAGCCATAAAATTTTCTGTGAAAATTAGAGATAGTCAATGTTTATACATAATTGTAGATAGTTTTGTGGATTTAATAAATACATGTTCAAGTTATCACGTATTTCTATCCACTACTTAGCATTCGCTTGAACCATAAAAGCAAGATTCGTTTGAGTATCTACAATACAATAACTGCAACCTTCCTCAGCCAAAACAACTTTTTGACTTGATATAGACTGTAGAATGATAAAGAGCACTCGAAGAGCAAAAAGACGACCTGAAGAGAATAAAAAGGATTTGCACATTTCACTGATCAAAACCCTTTACGTTGCTCGTTTGATGGGGTGGCATGGCTGATGCAAGAATGTGGACAGTAATGAGCTCTATTCAAAGCTGGTGATTGACATAATCTGAACCTCAAATGTTTTCCAGTACCGGGTGACAAGTTATGCTTGACCATCGATTTTGATTAGATTCAGCGAAATAATGCAACTATACCATATTTTGGTTCAAGGAGTAGGGCAACTGCTAACTGGACAACTGCCAACTAGGACAACTATCAACTACGACTATAGTGAATTACTGCAAGTCAACCGCCCATTAAGAAAACTGCCAAGTATCACGGATGCTGTTGGCAACTGTCTGGTTGGCAATTGTCCTGATACCCATTTTTCGAGTAAACTTCATAAAGCATAACTAAATGATCTTCTAACTAGTTCTCAACTTTTTGAAACAACACATCTCACACAATAGTCAGCCATGCAGACGCAGCTTACGTAATACGAAGACGTAGCTCACGTAAAATTTGCGTAGACGTAGCTTATGTAAAAGTTACACAGACGCAGCAAACGTGAAACTACGTTCACCGCATCTTCATCCGATCTCACCCTTTCCAAGAGGCACGTGGACAATTTCATCGCCGTTTTTCTTGCTCCTTAGGAATTTCCGAAAAAAGTTTACTGACTTCTTTGCTCCAACTTCTTCTTCCTTTCTCTCAGAAGATTTTGATCTCCGTTCTCTTTTTCGGGAACTACTCCGACTTCTTCGAAAAAAACCTTTTCCTGTTTTTTCTTCTCTATCTTCAATGTTGATATCTGTGGCTCCAAGCTCCTTGGTCATCGGCCTCTCTTGAGACTTTGCTCGTCTGCTGGAGCTGTGTGGATTATAACAATGGCAATATAGTTTCAGAAAACACATCAGTGCACACTTCCATTACAAATCAGTGCACACTTCCATTACACATTAGCGCAAGGTTTTTTAGAAGGTGTTTTAGGGACCCAATTCGGGTCTCCAGTTTTGAAAATCGGGTCCCTAGAATCAGACAAAACTATCATCGGCTCCCTGCAGGTCCATACCAGGTACCTAACATTTTCCTCAAAAAAAAGCTGCATCAGTGCACACTTTCATTACACATCAGTGCACACTTCCATTACACATCAGTGACCAGGGTTTTTATAAGGTATTTTAGGGACCCGATTCGGGTTCCCAGAATTGAAAATCGGGTCCCTAGAATCAGACAAAACTATCATCGGGTCCCTAGAATCAGAGAAATCAGTTGCCTACAGGTTCATACCGGGTAACTAACATTTTCCTTAAAAAAAACCTGCATCAGTGCACGCTTCCATGACACATCAGTGCACACTTCCATCACACATCAGTGCACACTTCCATTACACATCAGTGCACGCTTCCATAACACATAGGTGTACACTTCCATTACACATCAGTGCACACTTCCATTACACATCAGTGCACACTTCCATTACACGTCAGTGTACACTTCCATTATACATCAGTGCACGCTTCCATTACACATCAGTGGACACTTCCATTACACATCAGTGCACACTTCCATTACACATCATCTGCTCTTGGGAAAAAGCAGCCAATTAACAGATAACCGGTTTTGTGAATTAGGAAAACAGCACGATCCGTAAAATGATTCAAATGGTTTGAATAAGATTCTAGGACTGACGATCGTAGTTTTATGCGAAATCGATTTCATATTGAAATATTTGCTGACTGATTCCTTGCTTACCCTCATTGTGCAGAGTGGTTACTTGAATACGTCTCAGTCAAATACGAAAAACAAGCAACATGAAGAGTCATCATTCCAACTTAACCACGGCACAGGAAAGCAAAGGCATTAAGACAGAAGATTGTTCCTAAGTTGTGTTAACCCCGACAAACTCCTGAGCAGCAAGAAAAACGGCAATGAGTTAACGTGAACATTTAGGCAACAGATAGTATTCTTGGAATAGAAACCCGAGCAATGCCAAGCGATTGCTGAAGCGCGGAATGACAACACTCTGAGCATGTTGGCAATTTGATGAAGAAGATATCGTGGTATCAAACAGTGACTGAAAAAGAGTGATGTTGAAAATGGTTGGTTTCCGCAACGACCACTACCATTTCATTCAAACTATTGGCTTTCGTTCCTACTGTTTCTTACTACATTTTGTAAAAGTATCAAATTTCAATGTTTCAAAAAGTGTTTTTTACCTCCCGAAGAACCTTTCCTTTGATTTCGATCTTGTTGGCGACCGATCCTGGGACTTCGATCTTCTCCATTTTGATGACATCTTGCTTTTGCTTTTTTCACTCTCTGTTGTGTGATCAGTTGATTCGTCTTCACCTTCAGAAACTTTTGATCGACGAAATGAAGAACGAAATTCACCCAACCGAGACGTTCTACCGCGTCTTTCAACCAATCGCTGTGAAGCAGAACGTTCCTTGATTTTGGGTGTGCGGGGGTTGCTGGATTCGACGTCCGATTTAGTGCTGAAACAAAACGATGCTCATAACTCACAACATAATTATCTGTCGGCCTTAGCTCTACACATGGGCTTCTTCAGTGATTTGACCTCAGTAAAGCAGCGTTGTGAGATACAAAGAAAAACACAGTTTTGGAGCCTTGTCGAAACCAGGTAATTCACGGCATTTCTTTTTGCGCAATACTAACCTGCTCAAATCTTTCTTGGAGTTCCTTTTAACTGAAAGGTTTTTATCTAAACTTGATCGTTCGTCTTCGCAAGACTGCGACGGAGATTTTGAGCGGGGAGGTGTACGTGAGCGGCGGCTACTACCCCCGGGCGATTTAGAACGCTTCAGCAATGAGCGTTTTCTGCGTAGACTTGGAGAAATATATTTGCCTTCTTGGTTTCCTCCTAGCAAACTCCGAATCTGGAAACCGAAAGAGCGGGTCGATTGGGTTTCCTCACTAGCAACTGATTCGCTGTCTTCGTCTTGGCTGTCACGTGATTCCTTCCGACACTGATAGGATTTTTGAGTGTTTTCTTCGATTGAAGTTCGATGAGGTTGCTTGTTTAATTCTACACTGTCTTCTATTGAAGACGATTTAGAGTGCGTGAATATGGCGCTTGAGAGCGGATCCGAAACCTCTGATGTAGATGGAAGAATGGAAGGGCTGGGGACAGAAGATGTCGGCGTTAACGCAACTTTGGAACACCCTGTATCTTCTGTTTTAATGTCCTTGCTTTTCTGTGGCTTGGTTGAGTTGGGATGATAAAAGTTGTCGTAATCAACAGGATATCGAGGCAACGGAAGCTTAGGTTTGTAGAGTGTTTCAGGCGGATGAATACTGTCTAAGATCGCTTTCACCCTTTGTTCTGCTGCGTCTTGTGCTTTCACTTGAGTTGAGTGAACAGCGGTACAATGGGATTCATCCTCTAATGGGTACTGAACTTCTTCATAAGGATTTACAACACCATCGTCGAGACTTTCGTCATAATCAGCAGGTAGTGAAACAGAAGACTGGCAGGTTTGATCAGCGTTTGAACCCTGAACCGAAGCTACTCGTTCTCGACCTTCGTCGCGTGATCTGAACGAAGACGAGGTTGTGTTTTTGTTACGCCTCAGTGACAAGCTCAGTGAAGCGTCTCTTGTTCTGTCTTTTGATGAGTTAGGCAGAGTCGCTTCGCTAAGTTGGTTTTGAGCACCTGTTGTTTTACTTGCTTTCTCTAGTATGAAAGATATGTCTGAATCGTTGGATCGAGTCCGCGGAAAAGTTGACGGATGTTCTAGTTGCTGATTATTTTTTTCTATTTTTCGCAAAGATGGGGATTTCCCACATGTGTCAGCTTTAGTGGCGTTTCGTTTGATGTTGCCGCGATGCCGGTCCAAGGCGCTCACCGCGGAACTGTGCCTTTCTAGGTGGGGAACAGGTCTGGATAAGGGGAGACTGGCACGTGATCCAGGGCATTGATCCCTTGAATCTTTTTTCAAACTCCGCAAGTCCTTTGTATGAAATGTATAAGAACCCCCAAGTTCAGATTCTTTCAGATTTGCTTCCTTCTTCTTCAAAGCTTTGGCATATTTCAGGTTTCTATCGTTCAAAAGTTCCGTTTCGTTGGACCTCCTAGATTCTCCTGTTTAAATTAATGAAAACAAAAGAGTCAGCAATGTGCAATACCAAGTTTAAAAATATTCTCAACGTCAAGAATCCAAAATCATGTTCCTAGAAAATCGGATAAGATACGAATTTTGCTTTATTGTTCTCCAATCCTTTTCTGCACGCCATATTCGATGTAGATATTATGGATGCGTAAATATTTCGAACAAAAATTTTTTGGTAAATGTTTCTTCGAAAATTCAAACTTTTGCCGTTGAAAAGTAAGTGTATTCTCCTAATCCTAACCATCATGAGGATGATGGTCCCGACTCAAGCGGAATTAAACAAAACGCCTTTCAACCCCTCGATCCCAATGTCCACAGCGTTTGTCAACGCTCCAACTGCGGATTTAATCATCGTAGTCGAAGACAGGACAAAGTTTACAAACAACAATCGAATGTTGCTTACGTTGAACTTTTGCGCGAAGCAAACACCTCAGGTGTCAGACCTCGCGCCAATGTATGAACAACTTATCTAGATGGCTTTATCGCGCCGAAGACCACGGACGGCGTTTCTACAACAGAAGTTCCTCCCACTAAGAGTTAACCAGCGCGCGCAAAACGCGGATTACTATCAAACTACATAGTATTGAACATACTATTTTACTTCAAATTGTAAGAAAAAGGTCTTTATAAAACATTTCTCAAGTTCTTGCAGAAATAAACATTTCACAAAACTCTGTTAAAGCAGTATTCTTTCATCAAAATCAGAACAGTACAAATACTGCTCTGTAACGTAGGGATAAATCGAAATATGCCAAAAAATTAACAAAAGCATGTAATTCTAAAATGTTGACCAGAATCAAGAATAGAAAGTTTAAATATACAAACGTTTCGTTTCCCTTCTTACCTAATGGTGATGTGACACGAGAAAGTTAGTAAATCTGACATTAGAAAGTTAGCCCGGAAATACTATAGTACCATTTCTGTCACAGCGTAGCTACAGGTGTGCGCAACTGATCTTGTTTAGCTCACCCCCCATTCAAAATAATGAGGCCAATGCAGGGGAGAATTGGAAGCAGTTGCATTCTGCAGACAACCAATGTGCAAGGTCTGCTTAACCAGCAGATATAGTACACTATTGGAAGAGGGCTCATGGTGTATGAGGGCGCGCTAAAACTAATTAGTCACGCAAAAACGACGAAAAAAACGAACTAAAATTGAAGTAACTGCTGTAGTTGTCACAAAGGTGAGAAATAAGTATAATTGATTTCATCGGAATTAGTTTCGATGTTCCAGTGATATCAATTATTTGAGATAGATTTATTTTCCATTTTTTAATTGTCGCAACTTGTGTTTTAATTCATTCATTTCAGTATTGAGTTTTTTGCTTTCTCTGCTCTTAGTTCAGCCTTTCACCCGTAAGCATTGTCTGCAGGTTTTAGGACTGAGGATGCGTAGTTTTACGTGAAATAGATTTCCTATTAAAAATTGCCTATCGATTTCTTCCTTAACCCCATTGTGGAAAGTACTTACTTGAATAGAGATACGTGCATATTTGAATCATCATAAAAAGATGAAAACAGAACCCGGTCGGCTGATTCTCGAAAGCTGACAGAAAATCTAGAGCTTTCAACTGTATATCACCAAACAAGCCACATTTCCATAAATTTGGGTCCCCATCAAAGTTGCACTTGGAGATTACTGCACTTAGTTTTTCAACGTCTGTCACATACGTCGTTTTTATGGAATTAGAAGTTTCCCCCCAAGCTTGTTACTACTTATTTGCAAGTCAGACAGTGGTAAGCTATACTGTTATTCGGGGGTGTAGGTCAACCACATGGGCGATAGATGTTGAATTCCCCAGGGCTATTCGCTAAGGCCTCTACTTTTTGGTTTGTCGGTGATGTTCCTAAAAGTATCAAACTTAAACTCCCAATATTTTGCTGATGATACATTGTTGACCGTTATCCTGTGCCAATTCTGTCAACTTGCAAAGTGGAGTAAATAGTCAATTACAAAAGGTTGATAATTGAGTGCAATAAAGTAAATTGATCTTAAATTGATGAAAGGCCAGTTTGTGTCAGTAAAATCAGTTAAAATCGCACCTATTGCCAAGTAGCTTACCGTGCAGAGATTAGAAACACTGCGATTAAATGCTGGGCTATTTCACAATAACACGGAAAGACCTATATACATATGCCTCGGCCATGGACGTCAGAAAGAGATAGCATGGGGGCTTGTCCCTTGGATTTTGCAATCGGATATTTTCCCCAAAAGAAACATATTTATTTTTCATCGATCAGTCATTTTTCGGAAGCACGTTTGAGTTGCAGTTGATGCTGATATCTGTTTAGTTGAAAAATGTTTTCCTCTTAGTTTCGAGTCGGTAAAATGATATTTCACTAGTTGGCGCACAGTAGTGATCTTAGTGAGTGTGCAGGGCGTGCAAAATGGGGTCCCAATTTTAATTTACGCGTTTTGAGGGGGCTCCCATTTTTAGTTTACACGCTTTAAAATATTTCTGAGCTTTTGTTTATGATTGTATTTTTAGTATGATGGCACATTACTTACTATAAAACTTAGTTTGGCTTGCTATATGATTTTGTGATTGTTAATACATCTCGAAACATTTGGGTTTTCAACCTGAAGATGAGAAGCCACACTAAAATGATATACTGTAACATAAATAAACTACTGTATAATTGAAGGGGCCCAGTAAAAAAACAAGAGGCCCCCAACTAAGATGTTGAAGGTCTCTAATCAAAGGATAAATAGGGTATTTATTTTTGGGTCATGGATAAGGGGCCTGATACTTTTCATTAAACAAAAGGTATGGGGCCACCATCAAAACTGAAGAGGTTTCACAGAGTTTTTACTGTTATGAATCATTTTGGTAACAGTTGAAACATTTACCTGATGGCCCGCCATTCTTGCTTACAAACCTACTAATTACCCAGTTTACATATCCTTAAGCAAAATACCCTACACCAGGGGTAGGCAAATAGCAGCCTGCAGGCCAACTGTGGCCCGCCACAGTGTTTTCAGTGGCCCGCGAAAGCATTCAGGAAATATGTTTAAATCTGAAATTTCCTCCAACTTATCACAGTAAAAATTGGTGCTGAGGCTAACTTAACCAAGACTTGCTTGCTTCTATTTCCATTAAAATGTACGGCCCTCCGCTGAATGCGGCCTTTATGACGCTGACGCAACAATAGCGGTACCTGAACGTAATAGAAAAAGCTTTTATATCTTATTTCCTGCGGAAGGTGTCATGAATTACAGGCAAATCATTTCTAGCCGTCACTCACGTTCGTATTAATCAGTTCTAGCCGTCTAAGGAACTTGTTCACTGGCTAGCTAAACACTTAAACACTGCGGCGAATAAACTAAATAACGTAAATGTTATTCATTTCATTCATTTTCATGCCCGCTTTTCGTCTATGGAGGGCCGCGGGGGCAACAGCGCTAGGAGTACTTGGAATACCTCACAGTCAACTGCAATTTCAGATAGTTCTGCTGGCTCCACACCAAGACTAGACCAAGCAAGGTCGGAGATGCAGTTTCTCTACCTAGGCCTTGGACGACATCTGGGCCGCTTTCCCGTGGATTTAGCCAGCAGGATTTGCCTCACCAGTCTTTCGTGGGCATTCTGGATACATGGCCGAACTATCGCAGTTGTGATCTCTCCATTCGGAGAAGTGTTTCGACATTCAGGGCTCTGCTAATTTCACAGCTGCGCAGTTTGTTGCGAAGTGTCACACCAGGGGCGCGACGAGGGGGGCACAATGCCCGGGGCGCCGAAAAGTCCCAACAATGTCGCAAGTTTTTTCTTCAACACAGTACATTTACTCCCAAAAGACCTTAGGTTTGGACATGGGGCGCCAAACTTGTTTCTTGCCCCTGACGCCACCTAACCTCGATACGCCTGTGTCACACCGTGGACTCGTCGCAAAAATCCAATCTCTGGCGCTTGCACTTGAGATAATATTCTTTCAGTCATTATCCAAGATTCATGACCATAGGTAAGGATCGCAACAAAGATCGATTTAAAAACTGACAGCTTTGTGGTGTTTGAAAGCTCCCGTCTTGTGCCCACAGAGCAATAAAGCTCACGCAGAACTGCGTTAGCTTCACCAATCCGTGTATCCATTCTCCTAGCTCCACCTTCCGTCACTCGCAAATACCACTCCTAGATGCTTGAACTTCACCTCCTGCTGCAGTGTATTGCCGCTCACTTGCAGCATACACTGCATTGGGTTTGTAGGGAGACACAATACCTTGGTATTTTCAGTGTTAATTTTCATTCCGGCTCGGTCGCACGCAGCTGAAAACCGTGAAGACCCTGTTGGGAAGATGCTAACAGTACCAAATCGTCTGCAAAAAGCAACCGGTTGATCCTGCAGCTCCCAGCTGTGACACCCTTGTACTCGGCTGTAACTGTCTATCGAAGTCACGCAGACCAGGCCTGCACAACACACGGCCCGATGCGAAAGCTTTTCTTGCGGCCCGCGAGACCTTTCTCATCCGTTGAAAATGTTGCAAAAGCTCGACCTCGAATAAGTAATTGTCGTTCCAGAATTTCTTCCATACTACAAGGAAATCTCCACATCGAAATGAAATAGACATTCGCAGTCGTGGCAAATTAATGTTGATAATTTGGCCTTGCGAGCTTTCTGAATTGTGCAGGCCTGATGTAGGCTACACTATGAAAAACAGCGGTGACAGCACACACCGTTATCGGAGTTCAGCAGCAGCAACGGTGAATGGTCGTGATTTAACTCTCCTGACACGGACACAAACATCTGATCAGGAATACAGTGACTTGGCGGCCAGTAACAGGCGGCCGTCAACACTGTAGCCTACTCCCGCACCACTCCACAAACCTTTTCACGAGAAAACCGGTCGTATGCTTTCTCGAGTTCGACAAAGCATGTGTAGACGTCTTTGGCATAGTCCCAAGATTTCTCAAAAATTGCTGGAGAGTGAAACTTGGTCTGTAGTGCTAGGGCCGGGACGAAAACCGCACTGGGTGTCATTCAGCTTTGATTCAATTATTTCGCGGCATCTTTTTTCAAAGCACTTGGCAATGTAAATGTTCATTATTTGAAAATTCCCAAAAACCATCGCGGGCCGCACAGAACGCCCTCGCGGGCCACATGCGGCCGCGTGTTTGAGACCCCTGTCGTAGAGGGTTTGAACAGCTCTCTAGCTCTAGCGGCTGGCGATTTATGGCCAAAAAAGTGCGAGCCAATATATGGGCTCGCGTGGTCGTTAAAGGGTTTGATTAATTCTATGTTGCACATATACTTTTCGAGACCTCTAATCGGCGAACACGGTGAAATGTTCCGGCGCTGGTCTTTTCGCTGGCTGAAGTGTGTCAGCATTCAACAAAGATTTAAATTGCTCGGTAAATAATTTTCGTGTCTCGCACCGTACAAATTTTGCAGCATATAGCATTTTCGCAACTTTGATCTTCCTTACAAAATTTCTGTNCGGTTACGACCGGAAGTACCGTGTGGCGACGTGCTACGGCAGAAAGCATCCATTTCTTCGCAGCTTCATCGGCAAAGTCAAACGGCGGACCAAATTTTCCAGTATGATTTCTAAAAGACGACAGAAACAATTGTAAATTACAGAAATACATTGTCAGCGCAAATCTACACAAAAACCAAATGCGTAACTGTTATTATGAATAGATTGTCAACGTTGTTTACCGAAGTGTAACTTCACAGTTTTTAGGTGACTGACACTTTTTAGACGAAGATTGTAGACTTACCGCAAAACCTCTATTTCAGCGCCACCTCTATTTGAACGCCACCTCTAATAGAACGCTACTATAAAGGAAGGGTTGAAAA